>Ga0185317_100104_pt1 | contig 32679 bp, 25 predicted proteins | sample DevilsHole_FD_128020 | JGI IMG/M metagenome (GOLD analysis project Ga0185317, IMG submission 128020) | Groundwater microbial communities from Devils Hole, Nevada to study Microbial Dark Matter (Phase II) - Devils Hole (SPADES assembly)... | ecosystem: Environmental > Aquatic > Deep subsurface >...
AGTGGCCCGCCAACCGGGCCCCGATTCCGCCAACAGACTCTGGACCGTCCCCGCATTCAACGACCGAGGAAAGGTCACGGAGCCCCGAGCAACCGAACCACTCCATTACGTTCCCACCACCCCGCTCATCGCTTCGCGTCCCCGCGCAGCGGCCAGTCCAACGAGACATAGGGTCCGGTGTTCCGGACCGGGCCTCTTGGTCCGCAACGGGGACCACACGGCCTTTTCTACGGCTCTCATTGTTACATCTGCATGGGGGGACAACATGGGCATCATGACGTGGTTGGGTCGCAAGGTACTTGGTCAGGGCACACACACGCGGCAATCGACTCGCCGACCGCTCGAAGTCGAGCGGCTAGAGGGACGCACTCTGCTCGCGACAGTGTTTCGCGCCACGTTCGCACTCGATGGCGCACAGGAAGTTCCCGCAGTCAATACACAGGCCACCGGACTGGTTTCGATTCAGGTGACGGACACGGGTCAGATCAAGTTCAAGCTGACGGTCGGGAACATCCAGGATGTCACTGCGGCGCACATCCATGTCGGCGACCGCGGCGTGAACGGCGGCGTTGCGGCGACGTTGTTCGCCCCTCAAACGCCAGTCGACGTCGGCGCGCAGCGCACGCTCGTGCGAGGCACACTCGACGATGGCGATATCCTGGCGCCGGGCGGCGGGTCAGTGGCGGCGTTGCTCACGCAACTCCGCGCATCCAACGGATATGTCAACATCCACACGACCGGCAATCCGACCGGTGAACTGCGAGGGCAGATCGTGAACAACACCTTCGCATCCAAGTTCGCGCTCGCCGGCGATCAGGAGGTACCGGCCGTGAACTCGCTGGCCACCGGGGCCGGTTCGATATCCGTGAAGAACAATCAGATTCAGTTCAAGCTGATGGTGGCGGGGATCCAGGATGTGACGAACGCCCACATTCACCTCGGGGCGGCGGGCGCAAACGGCGCCGTCATCGCTTCCCTGTTTGGTCCCAACGCCGGCGCCGACTTCCCGCGCCGTGGGCTGCTTGCCCGCGGCACTCTGACCGACGCCGCGCTGCAGGGTGGCTTCACCGTCGCCACGCTGCTGGACGAGTTGCAGGCGGGAAACGTCTACGTCACCGTTCACACGTTGGGCAACCCGACAGGTGAAATTCGCGGGCAGGTGTAGCAAGGGCAGTCGGCATGGGGGCCGTGTGCGCGCGGCCCGATTCTCTACTCGCTACTGCCTGCTGCCTTGGCCCGCCTGATCCAAATCCACAACACGATCGCGCCCGCAAGCACCGCGATGCTGACGTTCTGTGAGATAGTCAGCCCGTCGGCCCACGCCGGCTCGTCGGCGCGAAAGAACTCGATGATGAACCGCGTTACCGCATAACCCGCCATCAACACGGCCATGACCTCGCCGGGGCGCCGCCGACGCGGGTAGTAGCCGAGCGTCAGGGCCAGCAGCAGCCAGCCGGCCAGCGCGAGATACACCTGTGTCGCGTGGACCGGTTGACTTTGCGGCGGCTCGGGGCGAAGCACGCCGCTCAGGCTGACAAGCTTGTCGGCGCGACGGACATCTAGGCTCACGTCGCTGCCCGGCGCGAGTTGTGCCAGCAGTCCGACGAGCGCGGGCACGTCGCGCCACGTCTGGCCGGCCTCGACCCGCTCAGCGGCCTGCCCGTTCACGCGTTCGATCCAATCGCCCGGCCGCAGTCCGATCTCGGCGGCCCACGACCCAGCCTCAACTGACCGCACGACCGGTTCCGAGCCGGCCCGGCGCAGCGCCGCACCATCGCCCGGCGACCACAGGGCGAAGCCGAGGCTTACTTGGTCGTGTTCCAACTGATGCATGTACGGAATCGAGCCGTACGGGAACCGCACCGCCGCGGGAAAATCGGCGGCGATCTCGCCCCAGCAACAGCCGTTCATGAGGCAGCCGAACCGGCCGATGCCGATGCCGAGCGCCAGCGCCGGCGCGAGTACGTCGAGCACTTGAAAGGCCGGCAGCTTGAACCGCCGCGTGTAGAACACGAACACACCGATCGCCGCGACCACGCCGCCGTAGAAAACTATGCCGCCCTGCCAGATCTTGAAGAAGTCGAGCGGCTGTTTGAACTGCTCCGGATTGCGCGCGAGAAACAGGGCACGAGCGCCGACGATGCCGCCAAGGAAAATCCACAGCGCCAAGTCCATGAGTCGTTCGGGGTCCAGGCCCTCGCGCCGGGCAAGCCGCCGCCCAAGCCAGCTCGACGCAATGAACGCCACAAACAAGAACGAACCGAACCCGAAGATCGGTATCGATTCGTTAAGGCCCTGGCTCTTCAGGTTCGCTCGTACGAAGTGCAAGACGACCAGTCCGCCCACCCAGGTCGCCGCGCCCCACATCGCCGAGGCGCGGTCGAGCACACGCCCAGTCAACGCCGCAAGCCCAAACAGCAACGCGAGGCCGAGCAGCACGGCCTGGAGCCACGGAATCGGGATGCGTACTAGAACTTGAAGCATCGCGGCAGAGAAACTCCAAATCTCAAGCACTAAATCCCAAACAAGGGCAGAGAAATCCAAAGCTCCAAAATGCCGAATCAGACCACGTCGTCCTAAATGGCTTTGCGTGATTCTGGGAGTCCGCAGGGACAGTAGCCCGACGCGCCAGCGAGGGACCGGGCCTGATTTCTTGTGATTTCGCCATGTGCTCCCTCGCTGGCGCGTCGGGCTACTGTCCCAGAATCGTGCAAGGCTATTTAGCAACTTGTGTTCGGTTCATTGGAACCTTCGGGTTTTCGTGTTTGGGATTTGTTTGGATTTTGGTGCTTGGGATTTGGAGCTTACCTCGTTGGTTCGATCGGCAAGTTGTCTATCAGCCGTGCCTTGCCGACGCGCGCAGCGACCGTTGCCAACACGGGTCCCATGATCTTGCCGACAGGCTCGAACGTCACCGGGTCAACTAGTTCCGCGTAGTCGGGCACGACGCCCGGCGCGGATTCTAGCACCGCGCGCATTTTGTGTCGAACCCGGTCGCCGTCGCGACAGCCTGTGTCGATAAGCCCCTTGGCCGCGTGCAGACAGCGCGAAAGCGCCAACGCACTCGACCGCTCGTCGTCGCTGAGATACACATTCCGCGAACTCAGCGCCAGGCCGTCCTTCTCTCGCACGGTCGGGCAGACTCGAATCTCGATCGTTGAGTCGAGGTCCCGCACCATCTGCCGAATGACCGCAACCTGTTGTGCATCCTTTTGGCCGAAGTAGGCGACGTCCGGCGCAACCATTTGAAACAACTTCAGCACAACCGTCGCCACGCCGCGGAAGTGGCCCGGCCGAAACGCGCCCTCCAACCGGCTGCTCAGGCCTTGCACGTCGACGAATGTAGCGAAGCCGGCGGGATACACGGTTGCCTCGTCGGGTGCAAACACGAGGTTCACCTGTTCCTGATCGCACAAGTGCACGTCGCGATTGAACGGCCGGGGATAGCGCGACAGGTCCTCGTGCGGTCCGAACTGGGTCGGATTCACAAAGATCGAGACAACGACGAAACCGCACTCCTGCCGCGCCCGACGGATCAGACTCAGATGCCCCTCGTGCAGCGCTCCCATCGTCGGCACTAAGCCAATCGTCCGGCCCGTCGACCGGGCCGCCCTCACGGCCGATCGAACGTCGGCAACCGATCGGACAGTCTTCACGACGCGCGACATGAATATCTCCACGGCCAACGGAACCATGTCATCTCTGGTTTCTTCCCCCGAGTTCGGTCAGCTCTCGATCGCGGCGGCGACCACAAGCAGTTCGGCGACGAGGTCGGCCAGCGTTGTTGCTCGTGCGCGATGGACAGGTGGCGCGTCGCGGTCGGTGAGCGCGTGCGCGTAGCCGTCACGAAGCGCGGCGAGGAAGTTCAGGTCTACGGCCGCCTCAAAGTCGCGGCCTCGCTCGGCCACGCGCGCGGCGAGATCTTGAGGCGGTGCGTCGAGCCAGACAACGAGCGTCGGCTCGATTACGTCGCCGCCCGCGCTGCGGACCGCGTCGCGGTGCGCGGCAGCCTTCGTCGCGTCGCCGATCACTTCCGCGTAGGCTAGCGACTGGGCGAACCAGAAATCGCTCACGATCCAGCGCGGCGGCTGATCCACCCAACGCGATTGGGCGAGCAGGCTGCGGCGGCTGGCGAGGAACCCATCCTGCAACGGACCGCTTTCGGTGCGGTTGCCTGAGTACAGCCGGCCCAACCGCTCGGCGTCGAACTGCTCTTCGATGAAGGTGGCGCCGAGCCGGCCGGCCAGTTCACGGGCCAGCGTAGTCTTGCCGACTCCCATCGGGCCGGTGATCGCCAGGTAGTACGGCCGCCGATTCACTCGCCGCCACAAGTCAGCGATGGTCCAGCCGGCCGGATGCCGCACGTCGGCGGCGATCTCGACCAGCGGTTCGAGCACGAAGCGGCGATAGTGCATGGCCGGATGCGGGATCACCAGGTCCGGCTCGTCGACACGCGCGTCGCCCCACAACAGGATGTCGAGGTCGATCGTCCGTTCGCCCCACAACTCGCGGCGCACCCGACCGAGCAGCCGTTCGATGTCGTGCAGCTTGTCGAGCAAGATGCGCGGCGGCAGCGACGTTTCCAGTGCGGCGGCGGCGTTCAGGAACGGCCCCTGACCGCCGGGGCCGCCGACCGGCTGAGTCTCGACAAATCGGCTCAGTCGCAGCACCCGCGTGCCGGGCAACTTGCCGACCAGTTCGATCGCCGCAGTCAGGTTCGCACGGCGGTTGCCGAGGTTGCTGCCGAGGGCGACGTGACAAATGGACATACTACGGCCCTGACCAGACGCGATCGGAATCACAGATGACGCAGACCACACGAAAGGTTTGTTGAATCGCAGGCTACTCCGTCGGAGTCTATCCGTGTCATTCGGTGTAATCTGTGGTTGTACCTCCTCTGCCCCGCCTATTCCTGAAACACCGGCTTGATGCTCTTCAGTCGCGATTCGGCCTCGGTCATGAGCGCGTCCTCCGCCGCCTCGTCGGCGGCCTCGTAGGTGACGGAGAAGCGGAGGTAGCCGCCGGCGTCGTCCCACGGGACCGTCACGATCGAGTGCTCGGTGATCAGGTACTGACTGGCCGCCTCGGCCGTGTCGAACCTGAGGCCGCCGGCGACGCTGCGCGGAGCTGGAGTGTAAAGAAAATACGTGCCGCCCGGCATGTGGCAGTCGAAACCGCACCGAGCGAGCGTGGCCACGAGCTTCTTGAGTCGGCGGTGATATTTCTCACGGGTGCGGTTTGGGATCGAGTCGTCGTCGAGCGCGGCGGCGGCCGCCTTTTGCACCGCGATGAACTGGCCTGAGTCGCTGTTGTCTTTGACGTCGGCAAACGCCTGCACGATCCGTTCGTGGCCGCACACCCACCCGATGCGCCAGCCGATCATGTTCCAGCCCTTCGACAGCGAGTGAATCTCGACGCCGACGTCGCGTGCGCCCGGCACGGAGAGAAAGCTGAGCGGCTTGCCCTCGTAGGTGAGCATGAGGTGGGCGGCGTCGTGCACGACGACGATGGCGTTGGTCATCGCAAAGTCGATCACTCGCTTGAAGAAATCGACGGTGGCGACCGCGCCGGTCGGGCTGTTGGGGTAGTTGATCACGAGCAGTTTGGCCCGCCGCCGCACGTCTGCGGGAACCGCGCCCAAGTCGGGATAGAATCCGTTCTTGGCGAGCAGCGGCAGGCGATGCACCTCGCCGCCGAAGTACTTGGTGTGCGTGCCCGCGACCGGGTAGCCCGGCACGGTCATGAGCGTGACGTCGCCGGGATTGATGAACGCGGCCGGCAACATCGCGAGCGCGGGCTTCGAGCCGATGCAATGGTTCACTTCCCGGGCTGGGTCGAGCCGTACGCCGAACCAGCGGTCCATGAACCGCGCGGCGGCCTCACGGAACGCGGCGACGCCGTTGTCCGCGTAACCGCGGTTTTCGGGGCGGTTGATCTCGTCGGCCATGCGCCGCCGCACGCTCTCGGCCGCCATCTCGTCATTCTCGCCGATGCCGAAATCGACCAGCGTGCGCTCGGGATGTTCGGCCAGTGCCTTGCGCTTGGCCCGCTTGATCTTCTCGAACTTGTAGATTTCGGTCCCTTTGCCGTAGTTCACGCCGCCGATGCGGTCGGCAAACAGTTTCTGAAAGTAGGGGTCGCTCATCAGCTTGGTCTCTCTCCGAGGAAGATGGAACCACAGATGCCACAGATAACACAGAACGAGAGGTGAAGCAGAGGCCGATGGTCGCGGCCGGTGTTGCGGCAGTCGTTTCCGTCGTTGTTGCTGAACTTCACTCGGCCGAGAAAAAACGTCGCGCTGGGTTCTTGCAACGGCGCGGGGGCCGCGAGCGCGAAACTCGCGGCCACCAGTCCGACTCGGAAAACACCTGTTCCCATCGACCACTCCCGACGGTATCAAACAGTGCAGCCGAGACATGATAATCAAAGCGCCGACGAAAATCGCCCCATGACGAACGACGCCTGTCCACTGTCTTGGCCCGAGCAGCGACGCAACCTCGTCGTCTTCGCCGCATGCACGGGAATCCAGTACCTGGCGGCGCCGGTGCTGTACGTCGGAATCACCCAGGCCTCGCTGTGCGACCGACTGGACGCCGATGCTCGCACGGCCAATTTGCCCGCGACGCTGTACTTCGCCATGACGGCAATGCCCGCGCTCATCGCGTGGCTCTCGCCGCGGGTCGCATCGCTCAAGCGCAATCTGACGCTGTGCTACTCGATCACCGCCGCGATGCTGGCGACGATGGCGGCGACGCTGGCGTTGCCAGTCTCGCATTCCGTGAAGTTGGCGATGGTCATCTTGCAAGGCGGCGTGTCGGGCGCCGTGATGCCGGCGGCCATCGCACTGTTGTGGGAGGCGATCGGTCGCGGCTCCGACGAATCGCGACGCGGTCTAGCGCTGAGCCTGGCCTTCGGCGCGGGACCGGTCCTCGCGGTGATCGGTTCGATGGGCCAGACGGTGCTGTTGGGCGGCGAGTCCTTCGGGGTCCGGTTTCGCGGCGTGGACTATCCGTGGAACTTCGTCATTCTGTTCGGGGCCGGTGCACCGACGTTGGGGCTTGCCGCCGCGCTCTCGCAGTGGCTGATCGTACCGCCGGCCGAGCGTGAGCCGGATCGCGAGCCGGTCGGGGCCGTGGCTGGATTGCTCGTCGGGCTGCCGCTGATGTTTTTGGCCGTCTACTTGATGCATGCCGCCGCGGAGCGTGCCGACGAGTCGCTGCGTCGGTGGGGCTACGCTTCGTCGCTCGCAGCCGCCGCCGCTTTCGTCTATCACTTCCGGACGATCTTGCGGCAGCGAGTGTTGTTCTGGGCGACTCTGGTAACGATCTTGGTCTACGCCGGCAACGTGATCCCGTCGAACATGAACCTGTACTCCGAGTACGCGCTCGGCGACATTCCCGAAAAGTACGCCGGCGTTCAGAACTCGCTGCGGTTCGGTTTTAAGGTCGTCGCCGGCGCACTGCTCGGCTGGCTGCTGACGCGCACGAACCCGCGGGCCGGCATTCTGGCCACGTCCGCGGTGTTTCTCGCGGCACAGGTGTGGGCGATGTTCGTCACAGGACCGTGGTACCTCGTGGCCTTCGGCATCTATGGCGCCGGCGAACTGGTCGGCGTGTATGCCCCGAACTACATCGTGTCGGCGTCGCGCCGTGACGATCTGCGTCGCAACACGGCGTTCTTCACGATGCTCATGGTTCCAGCCGCGCCCACCGGTTACCTTTACGGAGCGATCGTCGATCTCACGCAATCGGCAGGCTGGACGGCCTTGGGGCTGACCAGCGCGGCACTCGGCTTTCGACTCAGCTTCCTCGCGTGCGCGCTGCTGATTCTCACCGGAATTGTGCTGGCGGTGGCGACTCTGCCCAAGCAGCCTGGACGAGATTCGGCGCCGAGTGATTGATCTTAGAGGTACTCATGCCAACCATTCACATTCTGAACACTGGGCGGCTCGATGAGCGCGAGTCGGCGTTCCCACAGGCCGTGCAACTGCCGAGCGGCGACGTACTGTGCTCGTTCAGCGTCGGGGGCGGTCAATATGTTCACGGCGGCACCGACTGGGTCCGGTCCACGGACGCCGGCGAAACGTGGCGACTCGAAGGCCAACTGCTGCCACCCACGGCCGATCCGCCGTCGGCCAACTTCCTGAAGCTCAGCCTCTCTGGCGACGGCCGGACGATCTACGCGTATGGCACGCGCTACTGGGGCGACCCCGCCGCACGATTTGGCGAACGGCGCGGCGAGGCGATCTTCTGCGCGTCGATCGACGACGGCCGGACTTGGTCGCCGCCGCAGGTGATCTCGATGCCCGATTGTCCATTGGAGATATCCCACTCGATTCGCCCGCTGTCGTCGGGCCGGCTGCTCGCGCCCGCGGCGCTGCTTGCCCACAAGGACCGGCTGGGCGAGGAGGTTCTGGTCGCGGTGTCCGACGACTGCGGCCGCACCTGGCCGTCGCGCCGCACCGTGCTGCGCGACCCGGTCGGCAGACTGGGTTTCTGGGAACAGAAACTCGCAGAGTTCGCGCCGGATCGAGTCATGGTCGTCGCGTGGACAGTCACGTTGGGAGACTACCACGACGAGCCGAACAGCTTCGCGATCTCACACGACGGCGGACTGAACTGGGGACCGCGGCAATCGACCGGCATTCGCGGCCAGACGATGACCCCGCTGCCGCTGGGCGGCGATCGGCTGCTTGTGTTGTACAATCGCCGCTACGGGGCCCAGGGCATCGTGGCCGCGCTCGTCACGTTCACAGAGACCGCGTGGACTGTGCATCACGACCAGCTCATGTACGACGCCGGCGCGTTTCGTTCGGGACCAAGCGTCGGCGCGACCGGCGTCGATGAACTGGCCAGTTTTCAATTCGGATTCCCGACGGCGATCCGACTCACCGACGGAACGCTGCTGGCCACGCACTGGTGCGTCGAGAGCGGAGTCTGCGGAATCCGCTGGACGCGCATGCGAATCGACTGGTGAGCGAGCGACTACGCGACGCCGACGGTCGTGACGGGCGAGCAGCGCTCGAAGGCCTCGATCGAGCGAGCCAGGTAGTCTTGGATGTAGGCCACACGGGTCGCGTCGGTGACTTTCTGGCCGGCCTGGTCGGTCACATAGAACACGTCCAGCACCTGGTCCAGACTCGTCGCGATCTTGGCGACCGAGACGGACAGTCCCAGCTCGAAGATCGTGCGAGTGATGACGTAGAGCAGCCCCTGACGGTCGTTGGCGAAGACCTCGAGGATGGTGAATCGATCCGACGTATCGTTGTCGACCTTGACTTGAGTCGGTTCGAGCAGCGTGGACGCGGGCGACTGGTAGCGAGACCCGATGCGCACCGATCGGGCGAACACGCCCTCAATGGACTGCTCGCCCAGCAGCACCGATCGGATCGTGCCTCCGACATCGGCCAGCCGCGTGTGCGGCGGCTCGCCGCTGAAGTCGTAGTCGATCACCTCGAAGCGGTCTACGACGACGCCGTCGGTGAATGTGGAGATTTGAGCCGACAGGATTTGCAGGCCTTTCGCCGCCAGCACGCCCGCGATCTTTGAGAACAGGCCGGGCGTGATGTTGTCCCACGTGTAGACCGTGTAGGCGGTGACGTCCGTCTCGGAGTCGTAGTGGGCGGTGGTCGTCGCCTCCTTGGCCGCCAGGGCCCGGATGTTGCGCAGGTGCTCCACGATTTGCGCGACGGGCGTAGAGAGCAGGTAGCTCGTCGTCATCGTGCCGAGATGGCGCTGCAGCCATTCGTCCGGCGCGTCACTGCTCATCGCGGTGTGCACGCGCGCACGCAGTTCCTGAACGCGCTCGTCGATGTTGAGCGTGGGCACGTCGGGGCTGAGCTTTTCCATCGTGCGCGCGTACAGGTCGGTCAGCAACTCGGCCTTCCAACTGGTCCACGCCTCGGGCCCCACGGACATGACGTCGGCCGCCGTGAGCACAAACAACATGCGCAAGACCTCGGGCGTGCCCACTTGGCGAGCGAACCGGGCGAGCAGCTTCTCGTCGGAAATGTCGCGGCGAAATGCGAGGTGAGCCATGAGCAAATGCTGGTGGACCAGGAAGACGAGCACGTCGCGGTCGTGCGCTTCGAGCGCAAACCGCTCGGCCGTGTCGATCGCGATGCGGCGGCCCAGTTCGCTGTGGTCTTCCTCGAAACCCTTGCCCAGGTCGTGCAACAACAGAGCCAGGTGAACCAGTTCCTTGCGCCGGATTTCGCCGTAGACCTGACCGAGCGGACCGGAGTCGTTCGTGAGGCCCTCCACGTTAGCCACACACAACAGCGTGTGTTCGTCGACGGTGTACTTGTGATACTGGTTGTATTGGATGAGTCCGTGCGCGTGCGCGAATTCGGGGATGAGTTTTTCGATCACTCCGAGCGCGTGCATGTGCCGCAGGTTCGCTCCCAGTCGGCCGGGCCGAGCGAGCATACTGTGGAATCGCCGGCGGGCCGTCGCAAGACCGTCGTCGTCGAGTCGCACGAGCGCGGACCGTATCTGCTCGCGCACCGAGTCGGCCACGACCACGCTGCACGCGTTGGCCAGCTCGAAAACGCGTACGATCGCGTCGAGGCTGGCCAGGGTCCGCGGCATCGCCCGCGGCGTCGGAGCGATCTGGCCGCCGCACACGACGAAGTCGCCGTTCACCCGCGAGGCCGTCGCGCGATCGAGCAGCCGGCGCCAGGTCGACGCACCCAGCGATCGATTCACGAAGCGGTCGGTGATGGCGTCGATGGCGGCCGAATGCCGGTAGTACTGCTGCATGAACTGCTCGACCGCCCGCATGCCGGGCCGATCCTGGAATCCGAAGAACGCCGCGAGCCGGACCTGCTCGTCCCACGCGAGCATGTCTTGGGCGCGGTCGGCGTGAAAGTGCAGCTCGTTGCGCACTCGCAACAGGAACTCGCGAGCAGCGGTGAGCACAACGGCGTCGTCGCCGGAGATATGCCCGTCGCGCTCGAGGCGGTCGATGCTCGCGGCGCCGTGCCTCGCCCAAGCGACCCAGCGCAACAGGTGCAGTTCGCGCAGTCCGCCGCGCGATTTCTTCAGGTCGGGTTCGAGCAAGTGGACGCTCGACCCGCTCTTGGCCGCCTCGGCCGCTCGCTCGGCCGCCGCCGCCGCGATGAACGCGTTACAGCGCCGGCCGCGCGTCAGGCCGCTCAATCGCCGACGCAGGTCGTCGGTCAGTTTCTGACTGCCGACGACGTGGCGCGCCTCGAGCAGCGCCGTGTGAATCGATACGTCGCCGCCGGCGAGCGAGGCCGATTCGCTCGGCGTTCGCACGCACCACCCCAGCGTCAGGCGCGCGTCCCAGAAATCGCGCACCAGCCGATCGCACAACTTCACGGCGGCCGACTGCGCCTGCGGCGCGTACAAGAACATGAGATCGACGTCGGAAAACGGCGCCAGTTCCGCGCGGCCGTACCCGCCGAGCGCGACCAGGGCGATGGCCGAATCGTACGCGGCCGCCACGTCGGGGCCGAGTTCCTCGGCCGCCGCCTGAGCCAATCGCGCGACGACGCCGTCGACCAGCACGGTCTGAGCGGCTACGACCTGACCGCCGGTCGCACCGCTTGCGTGCATCGCACGAATCTCCTGGCGACGCTGAACAATGTGCGCTCGCGCCTGGTGAATGTGTGCGGCAACCAGATCAGCCACGTGGCCCCCCACCCTGAACTACAAAAAATCCCCCTTGCCCCGATTCGGCCTCGGTTGGGACGAGTCAGGACGAGGAGGAGTCTTACGCGAAAACCTGGAAAGGAGAAAGGTTACAACGCGCTCTCGCCCGTTTCGCCCGTCCGGATCCGAATCGATTCGGCCAGGTCAGTGACGAAAATCTTGCCGTCGCCAATCTGGCCGGTGCGGGCCGTGCGGAGTATCGTCTCGATCACGTCCTGAGCTTGCTTGTCGGCCACGACCACCTCGATCTTCGCCTTGGGCAAGAAATCGACGGTGTACTCGGCGCCGCGGTACTGTTCCTTGTGCCCCTTTTGACGGCCGAAGCCACGCACCTCGGTGACCGTCATGCCCTGCACGCCGAACTGGCTGAGCGCGTTCTTGACCTCTTCCAGCTTGAAGTGCCGCACGATCGCTTCGATTTTTTTCACGGATGACTCCTCGTGCTAGAGATTGCCTTCCGACTCGTCGCAGATTGTAGCCCACTTCCACGTGTTGCGACAGGTCGGGCGAGCCTGCCCCCCCTGTCGCGGCCCTGTTCGCATTCGCCGACGAGCCTTGCCTGGTTCGTCGATTCTGGATATTGTCCCTCCCGCACTTCGAGCATTCGGAACGAGGGTGGCGCATGGGCTCTTCGCGACGAACGAGGCATTGTCTCGCCGGCATCCTTACCACGCCGCGGCTGCGCTGCGTGCTGCTCAGGTCAATCCTCGGCGCCGTCGCCGTGTGTCTGCCGGCCGGCTGTACTGGACTGCCGGCGGCCGCTCGACGCAGCGAACGGCCGACCTCGCTCGGTGCAGACCCAGCGGCCGTCGCGGTGGACGACCGCATACCACGAACCGCGCCGGTCGAAGAGCCTGCTCGATTGACTGCAGCCGATTCTGCCGCGACGCCGCCGGCCGCCGGGCACGTCGCTGCTGCGCCGGGACTCGGTGTTCGCGATCTGGTCGCCGTCGTCGAACTGTTGGATGGAATCGAGCGAGTGGATCCGGGTCTCAAGGCGAACTTGCTCGGTGATCTTGCCGGGGCCGATGCGGCAACGATGCCTGACGTGATCGCGCGGTGGAGGACCCGGCTTGCGGAACTGCCGATCGCGACGCAGCCGATTCCGCCCGCCACGCCCGCCGATGCCGCGCCCCAGCGGGCGAATCGCGAATCGGCCGCCACGGCCGCTGCGTTGGCCGAACCGAGCCGTGAGCTTGCCCCAGCCCTTAGTCGCGCGGAACTGTTTCAGGAGCTACTTGCCGAGACTCGCGAGCGAGCTGCCGGCGAGGGGCCGGACGCGGTGCGTTCCGAGGTGCAACTGGCGCTGCTCGAACTGCTGTGGCAATGCGACCAAGATCCGTCGCGGGCCTCGGCCGCCGATGCGGAACTGTGGAAGCACTTGGCGCCGGCAGTGCAGTTGTGCCTGGCCGCCGAGCCGAGCGGCAATCGCACGGCGGCCGAGGTGATCGATTCGCTGCGACTGGCCACCGAAATGTTGCGAGGGCCGGGACGATTGCAAGCGGAGAACCTCGCCTTCTGCCGGCGTATTCGCGGCTACGGCAATGTAGACCGCATCGAGTCCACCGCGTTCACGCGCGGCCAGCCGATGTTGTTGTACAGCGAGGTCGAGCACTTTTTCACCGAGCCAGTGCTGGGCGGCGGGTTCCGCACCAGGCTCAGCTCCACTCTCGAACTGCTCGACGCAGCCGGCGACGTCGTCTGGAGTCAGGAGTTTGCCGCCGTCGAAGACCACAGCAGCGGACCGCGCCGCGACTACTTTATGAGCCACAGCTTTCGGCTGCCGGCGAACCTGGCGACTGGCCGCTACTACGTGCGACTGACGCTGCACGACGAGTTGGCGGACCGATCGGCGTCGGGCGGCATCGCGCTGGCGGTTGATTAGCTCGGAGATGGAAACCACAGAGGGCACAGAGTACACCGAAGGACCTGCATCGACCCAGCCGACGGCGCCGGTAGAACATGGCTGGGATTGTGCATATCCGGTCGCCTGCGGCTCCGCGTTAAACGAGTCAAACCTGCCGCGTGCGGTATCTACCGTATATCTACAGCCCGCCCGGCCGACCACCTGGCGGCACCGGTCGGAACAAGGGCAACTTCGAGTTTGCCCACTTGCGAATGTCGGGGTCCCAGTCGGTGCCGAGGTTGCGGTAGTTTCGCTCCATGGTCGAAAAGGCCCAGAGGAAAAACGACCGGTCCCAGCCGCTGGTGCCCTCCTGAATCACGCGCCACAGCGCGTCGAGCGATTCCTGCGGCCGGTCTTCGAGCGACAGCAAGACCGCCTGGCCGATCAGTCCGATCGCCCGTGGCTTCTCGTCGGGCAACTCGGCAAGCTCACGGAAGTACTTCGCCGCCTTTTCGGTTTGCCCCGCGTCGATGTAGTGCTGGCCGAGCCGCAGTTGTCCGCGCCAGACCCATTCCGGTTCGTAGTCGGGATGATTGATCACCGACAGCCACGCGGCTTCGGCGTCGCCATGCTCGCCGGCGAACAGCGCCCACTGATACTGCTCGCGAGCGGTCTTCATTTGGGGCAACTGGCTCAGGTCGATCGGCGGCGGGGGCAGCTTCGGAATGTTCTTGGGGCGAAGTTCGGGAGTGCGGAGGTACCAGCCGTAGCCCGCGCCCGACAGCAGGGCGACGACGACCGTCGCGGCGAACCACCACAAGACGTTCCGTTGAATTGAATCGAATCGGAGCACACTAAACCGGCGCGTCTCGGCCGGCGACGCCTCGGCCGCAGCGGCGGCGACCTCGGCGGTCGTGCCCAGCTCCGCGTCGGCTCGGGACGCCGCCATTTCGGTTCGCAGCTTCTGCAGGTCGCGCGAGACCTGCCGGCCGGTCTCATAGCGCTGATCGGGGTCTCTGGCCATGAGCTTGTGTACGATGCGGCACAACTCGGCGGGCAGGTCGGGACGCAGTTGAGCGAGCGGTTCCGGGTTGCCCTTGAGATGCTGCACGGCGACCGCCATGGCCGTCTCGCCGCGATACGGCGGCTGGCCGGCGAGCATGTAGTAACTCGTCACGCCGAACGAGTAGAGATCGCTCCGCGCGTCGGTCGCCTTGTCTTCGACCTGCTCCGGGCTCATGTACATCGGCGTGCCCATGGTGATGCCCGGCTGAGTCAGATTGACCGGCTTGTCGCTGCGCAGCCTGGCCAGTCCGAAATCGGCGACCTTCACCTCGCCCTTGCGCGTGAGCATGATGTTGTCGGGCTTGATGTCGCGATGCACCACGCCCATTTCGCTCGCGTGGTGCAGTGCGGCGGCGACCTGGTCCATGAGCTTGACGGCGACCCGCGCACTGACCGGCCCTTTCTTCGTCACGTAGTCGCGCAGGTTCATGCCGTGCACGTACTCGAGGGCCATGTAGTTCAGCCCGTCCTGCTGGCTGAAGGCGTAGATCTGGACGATGTTCGCGTGAGTGAGCTTGGCGGCGGCCTCGGCCTCGACGATGAACCGCTTGACGGCGGTCTCGTCGGGCGTGGCGTCCTGGCGCAGCACCTTGAGTGCGACGTGCCGTTTCAGCGATTTCTGCTGGGCCAGATAGACCTCGCCCATGCCCCCCGACCCGATGCGTCGCAACAGTTGGAAGTCGCCTAGGGTCGTGCTCGCCAGATCGCGACCAGACCCCTTCTTCGCCCCGGCGCCACGCACGTCGAGTCGGGTCGGATCCAGTTCGTCGTCCGGTTTGTCCGGTTCGTCGCTCGGTCGTTTCTTCGGCGCTTCCGCCATGTTTCGTTCCTTCAACTCGCGAGTTGCCACTCTATGATGGCGAGCGACTGCGGGCGACGCCAGAGGGAGAAACCGGCCGAGACCGGTGACCGCAATTCCGCCGTTTGCGACGGCGAGGTGAACTCAGCGCGGTGCGTCCCGATTCGCGTCCGACAGCAGTCGGGCCTGCCGACGTTGCCACGCGGCAACCTCGGCCTCGGAAGCGACGAACATCGAGGCGTGCTTGGGCCGCAGACGCGCCCAAAGCTCGCCGAGTTCCGAGGCGGCGAGCGGCACAAGTCCGCCAGTCTCTTGGGCCTGATGGCTGCAAAGCAGCGACGCCAACTCGATCAGGTCCGCTTGGCTCCGCTCGTCGGCCGAAACGTCCCAAAGTTGACCCGTGTGATCCTCGCTGGCACTAATCAACCAGCGCGAGTCGGGGCTGAACCACCCGGATCGAACCGGCGCGCCGTGCCGCAGCGGCGGCGAAACCGGCTCGCCCGTGCTAGCGTCCCAAAGCCAAACCACTCCCGCATCCAGTCGATCCGCCCGCGGTTCCGTCGTACGGTTGCTGGTCGTGACCAGCAGGCGGCCGTCGTCGTTGTAAGCCGCGTGACGAACTTGATAGGCGTCGTGACGCAAGATCGGAGCGGCGAGCTGCCCCGTCGCGGCGTCCCAGATGCCGGCCATGCCCAACAGATTGGCCGTGGCCAGTCGGCTCGAGTCGGGACTGAATCGAACCGACCAGACCGATCCCGTGTGCGGCAGCGTCGCGATCAGTCGACCAGTGGCGACCTCCCAGACCTTGGCGGTCCGGTCGCTGCTCGCCGTGGCCACCAGCCGTCCGTCGGAGCTGAATGCAGTCGTTACGACTCGGTCGGCGTGATTGAGCGGCTGACCGACGGCTTCGCCGGACGGCACCCTCCAGACGCGCGCTGTGCGGTCCTCGCTAGCGGTTACGACGAGCTGGCCGTCGGTGGAGAATGCAGTGGCAATGACGGGTCCGGCGTGTCGCAGAGTTGCCTTGAGTTCGCCGGTGGCCGTGCTCCAGAGTCTCGCGGTGCGATCGTCGGAAGCGGTCGCGATGAAATCGCCGTTGGAACTGAACACAGCTTTCGACACCGCCGCCTGATGGCGAAGCGGCGGAAACAGCGAAAGGCCTGACTGTACATCCCAAAGCTGCACGAGTCCGTCGGCCCCGCAGGTGACGAGCATTCGCCCGTCGGGGCTGAACCGCACGTGGCGGACCGAGTCGCCGTGTTGCAACACGTGGAGTGGCTTCGTGGCGTCGCGGGCGTTCCAAACTGCCGCCGTCTTGTCGTCGCTCGCTGTGGCGACTCGTTGGCCGTCGGGGCTGAACTCGGCGGCCGTCAGCGCCGCGGCGTGTTGAAATGGCGGCATCGCCGGTTCGCCGCCGGCCAAGTCCCACAGCTTGGCGACCCGGTCGCGCCCAACGCTGAGCAGCCATCGGCCGTCTGGCGAGGCGGCGACGTGTACGACTACGTCGGTGTGCCGCATCGGCGGGACGAGCAGTTCGCCGGTTCGTGCATTCCAGACGCGAGCCGTGCCGTCGAGCGACGCTGTTGCAACGACGGCGCCGTCGAGCGCGGGCGTGGCGAACATCAACATATCGCGGTGCTTGAGCGCTGGACCGGACCGGCCGTCGTCGATCTTCCAGACACGCGCCGCCCCATCTGCACTCGCCGTAATCAGCGACCGGCCGTCTTCGCTGAAGAAGGCGCTGCGCACCGCGGCGAGGTGCCGCATTCCGGCGACCTGCTCGCCGGTCGCAAGGTCCCAAACTACCGCCGTGGCGTCTTGACTGGCTGTTGCCAACCGTCGGCCGTCGCTGCTGAAACTCGCGTGAAAGAGGTAGTCGGCGTGCCGGAACGGGCCGGCGACCAGTTCGCCGTCGGCCGTCGACCATATCCGGGCTTCGCCCGGCGCGCCGAAGCCTGCATTGCTCACCGTCACCACCAGGCCGCCTTCGCGGCTGAACGCGGCGAGCAGTACGTTGGCCGCGTGTTCCAGCACGTGCACGCGTTCGCCGGTCGCTGCGTTCCAGATGGCGGCGGTTTTGTCGTTGCTCGCCGTCAGGACGAAGCGACCGTCGGGACTAAACACAGCCGACTTGACCCAGTCCTTGTGCTCGAGTCGCAGCGGTTCTTGTCGCTGGTCGGCCAGCGTCCAGACCGCCGCCGTGTGATCGCGGCTGGCGGTGACCGCGCGGCGCGAGTCGGGACTGAGCGACGCCCACAACACCGCGTCGGCGTGGCGCAGCACGGCCAACTCGGCGCCGGTGGTTGTGTCCCAAACGCGAGCGGCGTCGTCACCGGCCGTGATGGCGCAGCGGGCGTCGCGGCTCAGGTCGCCGTGGTGCAGAGCACCCTGGTGGATAAGAACCTGCGCGAGCTTTGGTCCGGCGCGCAATGTTGCACCCAACCGAACACGCTGCACAAACTCCCGTTCGGGATTGCCTGACTCCAGTTCCAGCGCGGCGGCGAACCACGGCATCGATCCAAACAAGTCGCCTTCGCTCAGCAGTTGGACGCCGTTGGTTGTGTGCATCCGAGCCAGTCGTTGGCGGCTCAGGTCGGCGTTGTGCTCGGCCCGTGCGCGCTCGCTGCGTTCCGCTTGTTCAGCGTGCTGGGCGACGTTGCGCAGCCGGCGGTCGTTCCAGGCCGAAACCAACGCGCTCAGCGTGAGCAGGACGAGCAATCCGGCGATCGCCGCGCTCAGCCCTGCTGTGACCGGGTTCCGGTGGCACCAACGCATCATTCGTTCGGTTCGGCCCACCGGGCGTGCCAAGATTGGCTCGCCGCCCAGCCAGCGACGTATGTCGTCGGCCATTTCACGGGCGGCGGCGTAGCGCCTCGACGGTTCCTTGGCCATCGCCTTCATGCAGATGGTGCCGAGGTCGCGCGGAATGTGCTGATTTAGACTGCTGGGTGACTTCGGGTCGTCGTGAATGACCTGCTGCAACAGCATGCGGCGGCTGCCGTGGAACGGCAACTCGCCGCTGATCATGCGATACAGCACGACGCCTAAGCTGTAGACGTCGCTGTGCGGACCAACTTTCGCGTGATCGCCGCTGGCCTGTTCGGGCGACATGAACGCCGGCGTTCCCAACACTTGGCCGTCGATTGTGACGGTGATCTCGCCCTCGTCACGGCGCGCGAGTCCAAAGTCGTTCAGGAACGGCCGGCCGGCCAGATCGAGCAGGATGTTGCCCGGCTTGATGTCGCGGTGTACGACCTTGTGGCGATGGGCGAATTCGATCGCGTCGCAGACCGTCGCGATCAGCTCGGCCGATTCTCGAAAGCTCATCAGTCCAGCCTGCATCCGATCCGCCAGCGTCACGCCCTCGATGTAGTCGCTGACGATGTACGGCACGCCGGACTCGTGGCCGATCTCGTGCACCTGCACAATGTTGGGGTGCTTCAGGCGAGCTGCATGCCGGGCCTCGCGTAGAAACCGCTCTTCCTCCTCGCTACTCGTAAAGTAGCCGGCACGCGGTACCTTGATGGCCACTGTTCGATCCAACTCGGCGTCTACCGCCTTGTAGACTACGCCGAACCCGCCGTGGCCGAGCACGGCCTTGACCGCGAACCGGCCGATTCGCTCGGGCTGCTTAATCCGGCCGCGGTAGCGAGCGGATTGGACGTTCAGTCGAAACGTACTACCGCAGTTGTGGCAAGTGAACTCGTGAGGATTGGGAGCGACAATCTGGATCGCATTGCCGCAATCAGGACAGCGCAGGTGCGCGGCGCTTTCGACTTGGGTCGCGCCAACAGTGACGCTCCCGGAAGGCTGGCCAGACGCTGACACATAGGCGGAGGTTGCCGCATCGCCGCTCGACCTGTCTTCGGCCCCGCTGGCCGGGGCAAGCTCGCGCTCTGTGCCACTAGCAGGGGTTGCCGGTCCGGCCACTGGACCGGTCGCCGGACTCGATACGCCGGTTCGTTGCGCCGCGAGAAACACCCGCTCGACCAATTCGAGGCGCGATTCCAGGACACCGGCCAGATCGGGATTACCCGCCGCGATGCTGTATCGATTGGGCGCCGCGCCTGCCTGAAGCTGTTCCAGAAACTCCTCGACAATCTGCCGCAGCCGCCGTTCCTGTTCCGGTGACAGGTTGCGTCGCTCCGGCAAATCGGCGGACGGACCTTCAACGTTCATGGTCTACGCCTTGACCTGAGGTGCAGCCAGGCAGCCGGACCGCTGTTATCCCTTCTTGCGCGGCTTGCCCTTCGTAAACGGAGTCGGTGCCACACAAGTGATTGTGCCCGGGATCGAGCAGTCTGGAACGGTGCCGTCCGGGCAGTCCAACTCGGCGAGGTCCTCGCAGAAACACACATTCTGTATGGGGTCCGGTACGGGAATGGACGGATCGCCATTCTTGGTCGCCAGCTTTTTCTTTGGCTGCTGAATCTCCAACACACAGCGGTGGTCCATCGTTCGGTAGTGCACCACAACATAGGGGTGGCCAGGCGCTAGGTTGAAGTCGTTGCACGTCGTTCCAACGCCCTTCTTGAATCGCAGGATGCACGCACAGTCACACGCGTCGTGGTGCACGTGAATGCAGTCCTTCATGGCGGGCAGGTGATAGACCAAGTGGCTCCCCGTGTGCATGTGCTGTCTCCTTTGGGTTAGAGATTCCGATCGCTCCGAGACAACTCACGGTTACTCTGCCAGCTCGATCTCGAGAAGCCGCATGGCGGCGTGAAACCGATCGCGGGTCTCGGAGTAGCTCAGCCCAATGTCTGTGGAAATCTGTTGTAACGAGCGACCGTCGTAGAACCGAAGCCGAACGACCTGACGCTGCACAGCGTCGGGAATCCGCTCAATAGCGGCGCGCACTCGATCACATTCTTCGCTCGCCTGGGCCGCCTGGCTCGGAGTCGGATCATGCGCTCGTATGTCCAGCGATCGATCGTGCGGCGGTTCCTGTGCCATCGGCGCGTCGAGCCGTTCGAGTGGTTGCGGTGGCCTGCGCCGCTGCGCGTGCCTGTGCTCGCGCAAGTTGATCTCCATGTGTCGCGCGATCTGCCGCAACCATTCGTGACACCTTGCCGCAGCTTGCTGGTCGCCTTCACCGTCCACTTGGCGAAGCTGGTCCAGCCGCCGCCAAGCTCGGGTCATCACCTCTTGCGCCAAGTCCGAGTCGCTCGCGGCGGCGCTGTCTGTCTGCCACAGGTCGGCCGCCAACCGTTCCACCGCCGGTCGCACACGCGCCAGAAACACACCCACCGCCTCAGAGTCGCCGCCAATCGCGCGACGGAGCAACTCGGCAAAGCCATTTGGGTCGATCATGGCTCCTAATACTAATGACAGGAACCAGTCCCATGTATGAAAAAAATCCGGCAGGCGGGACGCCTGCGCCCCAAAGTTTCTGCACCAGTTGTTGGGCAGGCGGGACGCCTGCGCTCCAATAATCCCCAAAGTTGGCGGAGAGCCAAGGATTCTGGCTGCAATCTACGACGAGCCGCTCGGCTGGCCTCCTCGTTACTGAAAAACGGCCGAGCTGAGTCGCAGCCTGCTGCGCGGAGCGGGAATACCTGGCGGAAACAGGGAGTAACGTCAACGCCGTGGCTTTTGGAAGGCGGCCGGCCACGAATGTCGCTTACAACCCCGCGCAAACAAAACGGCGGCGAACTCAAGACGAGTCCGCCGCCGAATCGCTGTTCGATGAAGATCGGATGCCGTTAGAGCCGGCCCTTCAGGCCGGTCGCTCGCAGTTCGAGGAACCGGGGGTCGATGGATATCGGCATCCACGTGTTGTTGGCCACGTCCTGATACGGCATGAACTTCGTGCCGCACGAATTCGGCGCCTTCGACTTGCCGCCTGGATAGAACGCGAGGCCCATGTAGACGTCGTAGCTGCCGTTGTCGGTGTGACGCGTCGCGTGTCCACCGGCGAAGATCGACCAGCATTCCACCAGCGGCAGGTTGACGGTCGCACCCGTGACGAACGCGCCGCCCAGGTCCTCGCGACCGCCGCACCACCACGTCATGTCGGCGCCGCACTCAAAGATGTGATGCCAGAAGAGATGCCCTTGAGACATCGGTCGCACGCGGGCGCCGAGAATGTCGTCGAACGTCGGCGGTCCGATGCCGAGAATCTCGGTGACGACCGTGACCTCAATGTTGTCGACGTTCGTGCCGACCGTGAACCAGCCGCCGATTTCGTCGCGGGCCGTGATCGGATAGCCCATCTTGAAGCGAAGCTGGCCGATCGAGTAGTCGATGAAATCGTCGTACATCACGTCGTAGACCATGCCCCAGTTGATGCCCCAAGGGTCGCCGGGCGTGGCGCGGTGGAAGGCGCCTAGGGTGAAGAAGCCCTGAGCGCCGTCGCCCTCTTCGACGTACTGGGTGCCCAGTTGCCAAAACAGTTCGCCGTCAGGCGTGAGCGGAATGCCGACATTGATGCCCAGGAATCCGCCGACTCGGGCGGGGTCGAGGTTCGGAATTCGGACGGGTTCGACATTCAGACCCGCGGCGACGGTGACGAGGTGACCACGATCCAACTCACCGGCGTTGCTCCAGTAGTCGGCGCCTGCGAACAGGACCATGCCGTCGAGCATGCTGTTCCACTCGCCTCCGCAGCAGCCGGTCTTGCCGCCGCACATCGGGCACGGGCCGTGCACCGCGCCGTGGAGACTCCATGACTGAGTGGGATCCAACGCGCCGGCCATGACGCCGCCAGACAGTGTCGCGATCGGCGCGGGCGGCGCCATCGCACCTGCGTGTTGGTTCATTGCCGCGGGCGCGGCGTAGGCGCCCGACGGAGTCACTCCGGGCGAGCCGTAACGCATGTCGCCTTGGCCGGCGCTGGGCCACGGCGATGTAGGAGCGTTTTGCGAGGCCGGCAAGAGTTCCTCGACAGAGATCGGTGCGAAGGGATCGTCCGACGGCGCGGCCGAGGAACCATGCTGCGGCTGCGCGGGTTCAATGGGACGAAGTTGCAGACTGCTCCGGGGTGGGTCACCCGGACCCGGCTCTTGGCCCATCGACCGGCTGCACGCCAGCCCCACCGCGCCCAGCGCTAGACATCCGATCGCGGTCCACCATTGTGCTCGTCGCATAATCCCCTGACCTCCCTGAGCAGGCGAGTCTAGCATCCACGCCGGGCGTCGACCTGCGGCCATGGTTGTGAAGAGTCTGAAAACGCGTCGATAGGGAGTGGGGATCTGACCGCCGTCGCCACTAGACTGCGTCGGCTACTCGTTCGGACAATTTCGCCTGGCAGCGGCCGTGAGCGTAATGTTCCGATTGAGCGGTGCGGAAGATAGCCGTTCGACAAAACGTGTCAACGGCATTCTGCAAGATAATCAGTCAGTACCAAAGTACTGCTCCACATTGAAAGCGGTTCGAATTCGTTTAACCCGCAGCCGCAGGCGAGGCGTGGTTGGCGTTTGTTGTGCCTCGCCTGCGGCTGCGGGTTAAACGACCGAAGCCGATTTCAGACCCTATTCAATGTGACACAGTACTAAGCCTTGGCGTGGATCCCCTGGACGACAAGCTCCAGGAACTCACGCGCTCGCCGCGCCCAAGCGTCGATCTCTTCGGGCCTCGCCGGGCGAACGCCGGGCGCCGAGATGTTCTCGCAACACAGCGGAATCGTGCGGCCGGTGAACGCGACCGTGTGCAACAGCCGATAGTGGTCGATCTCGCCGAGCCCCGGACCGCAATCCTGGTCCACGGGAAACATGCGGTGATCCTTGATGCAGAAGCTGCGGATCGAGTCGGCGCACATCTTGATGTCGTCGAGTGGGTTCACTTTGCCTCGCGTGTAGTCCATGACGTTTCCGGCGTCGTAGTTGACTTGAATCCCCGCGTCGGCAACTTCGCGCACGATCTCGCCTGTGAGCTGGCCGGTTTCGCCATGCTGTTTGACGACGATGAGCACGCCGTGATCGCGCGCGATCGGGCCGAGCTGTTTGAATCGTTCGACCCAGACTTGGCGGTTCGGTCCCTTGGTGTGTCCGAAGGTCAACACCTGCGGGACGGCAGCGGCCTCGGCCTGGCGGATCCGGTTGGTGAGCACCTCGATCGCCCCCGGGGCCTCGGGGTAGACGCCCGAGAACATCATGAGCGGATCGAGTCCCAGGTCGCGGCAACGCTGGCCGAGCTCCTTGGCTTGCTGCGGCGGTGCGTCGGGGGGCATGACCGGCACGCCCTTCGCCTCGCCCGGCTCCCGGTGCGACGTTCCCCAGGCGACAAACTTGTACCCGGCGGTTTGCAGACCGGTGAGCGCGCGCTCGAGCGGGTACTGGTTGTACGGCAGCGTCATGCACGCGATGAGGAACTTGGTCGGCTGCCGTTGCGGCGCGGCCGGGTTCTCCTGGGCGCTCAGCACGCTACGCGAGGCGACTCCCAACAGTCCGGCCGCTCCCAATCGAAGCAGTGCTCGGCGCTGGAAACGATCGCGAAGTTCGTCGCGTCTGGCCATCGTTTGCTCTCCGTCATTCGTCATCAGGGATGTCCACCCATTCCTTGCGTTTGAAAGCCGACCCTGCGGCTGTACCGGGCACGAATGGAAAGAGCCGCGCTCGCGCTTCGGCGTCGAGCGGTGCGCCGAACTCAGACACCTGAAACGCCTCAATGTGCTGAACCTGCCCGCCTCGTTCGCCGTAGGTCGCAACGACCAAGTCGCGATAACGATCGGCCAGCGGTCGGATTCGACGACGAATGCGCTGGCCCAGCCAATCACGTCGCGCCGCGTCGCCGGTTGGGACCTGGTCCGGATGGCCAGCGTTGAACGGCAGCCACTCGTAGAACTGCGATGCGTGGCAGTGAAGCATCGCGACGACTTGGCCAATCGTGTCGTCGATGTCCACGACGATGTGCGGCTCGAACGGGCAGGGATGTTTGAATGCGTCCGAGAAGTACATGATGACGGGGCTGCGAGCCAGGTGCGGCGAGTCGGGACAGATGGCCGGCACGGTGAGCAGGTACGCAGCCTCTTGCACGAGCAGGCCGGTGTAGCAGTGGTCGGGGTGGTAGTCGGTGGTCCGATGGGTGATGACGAGGTCGGGTCGGAAGCCGCGAATCAGTCGGATGACCTTGCGTCGCGCGTCGAGCGTCGGCTGCAGTTCGCCGTCGGGTTCGTCCAGGATGTCGTAGGTCGCCCCGATGACGCCTGCGGCGGCGGTGGCCTCGGCGCGCCGTCGCTCGGCCAGCGGCCTGCCCAGCGATTCGTGGTGTCCGGCGGCGCCGTCGCAGACGCTCACGAGCTTGACCGTGTGGCCAAGTGCGCACCACTTGGCCGCCGTTCCGCCGGCCTTGATGTCGGCGTCGTCGGGATGGGCGCCGATGACCATGATGCGTGGCGTTGAGTTGGACACGGGCGGCCTTTCGCGAGGTCCGTTCGTCGATGAGGTCTACATGAACTTGGTTTGCCCGGGGACTGCCACGGCGGGCACCGGCAGCGCCGCGTCCCAATCGTAACTGGGCGGTGATAGGTCTTCTTGCGAGTTCATGGCCATCTCCCACGTAATCTCGCGGCCGGTGTACGCCGACATACGGCCCATGATCGCCAGCAGTGTGCTCTTGGCCATGTACTCGCCGTTGTTGATCGGCTTGCCGGTGCGGATCGAGGCGAACAACTCGTCGTGTTCCTGCTGATACAGGTTGTTCTCCGGACCGGTGAACACCCAATCGCCGTCGGTCGACTTGATCGCCATGCCGCGCTTCCGTTCGGCGAGTTGGGCGCGGCCTTTGGCGCCGGCGATGTGCGCGCTCATGTCGTTCTTGCACCCAACGTGCTGCCGGCAGTTGGCGAAGAGCTTCGCGCCGCCCGCCCATTCATAGACGACCGAGAAGTGGTCGTAGATGTGGCCGAACTCCGGCCCCGTGCGTGCGACGCGGCCGCCCATGCCGACCGCCTTCACCGGGTAATCATCTTTCATGGCCCATGCGCACACGTCGAGGAAATGCACATGCTGTTCGACGTTGAAGTCGCCCGACAGCCAGGTGAAGTAGTACCAGTTGCGCATCTGCCACATCATGTCGGACCAGCCGGGTTGGCGGGGCTTGACCCAGATGCCGCCGCGATAGTCGTTTGCTTGCAACGTGTGAACCTCGCCTACGGCGCCATCGTGGATGCGCCGGATCGCCTGGCGGAAGCCGTTGTCGTAGCGCAGGCACAGGCCTGAGACGACGGACAGCCCTTGCTGTTTCGCTGCCTCACACGTTGCCAGCACCGAACGCACGCCGGGCGCATCGACCGCCACGGGCTTCTCGGCAAAGACGTGGCGGCCGGCCTCGACGGCCGCCTTGAGGTGCAGCGGCCGGAAGTGCGGCGGCGTGCACAGCAACACGACGTCGCAGCAGGCGATCACGTCCTTGTACGCGTCGAAGCCGACGAAGCGGCGGTCGGGCGGCACGTCCAGTTTCCCGGCCAGCTCGTCGGATTTCTCAAGGTTGCTCAGGCTGCTCTCGAGGCGATCCTCGAAGGCGTCGGCCATCGCCCAGAGTTTGACGTTCGAATCGGCCTGGAGCGCCTGCGACGCCGCGCCCGATCCGCGGCCTCCGCAGCCGACCAGTCCGATGCGCAGCATGTCGCTGCCGCCCGCGTGAACGCCGCGCGGCATCGCCATCGCAGCAAGCGAACCCGCAACGGCGACTGACGATTTCTCTATGAACTCACGACGCGTGGCGGTGTTCACGGCTGGTTCCCTTCGGTGGTTTGCCTCGTTGCCATCGGACGGATCGGACACATCGGACCGATCGGACTGCTGAGTCACTTCAGCGGGCGTAGCTCGAACCGGCGGAACATGATCTCGTGCCCTTCTGTTTGCAGCGCAATCCGACCCGCGGCAGGAACGACGTCGTTGCATTCATTGACCGTCTGGCCGTTGACGATGACCGTGATGCGGTTGCCGGCGCAAACACACTCGACCCGCGTCCATTCGCCGAGCCGACTCTCGACGTCGTCCTTGCCGCGCGTGTCGAGCAGTTCCGCAAAGTCCCAGTCGTGCTTCGACCACCAGAGCTGCCCGCGCGTCGTTGGAAAGGTCTTGGCCTCGCCGCCCCGCTTCCAACGATGCCGCTTCTTGTCGGGCGCCTGTTCGGTCTCGGCGGTAAGTTGCACCGCAATGACCTGATCGCTCGCGTCCTTGCCGCGAATCACGATGAAGTCGCCGACGCACCCCTGAGCCAACTGGCACTCGATACATGCCGGCCACGTTCCGCCGGCCGCGCCGTCCGGCCCGGTTGCGTGCAGCAGGATGCCTGAGTTCCTCACGTATTTACCGCCGTCGGTCTTGCGGCCCCACTTGTACTCAACGATCAGCCGGTAGTCGCGGTATTCGCTCGCCGTGGCAACATAGCCGTTGCCGTCGCCCGACAGGTGCAACATGCCGTCCGTGACTCGAAACACCCCGCGCGGGTCTCCGCGCTTCGTGTCCTTCAACCAAGTGGTCAGGCCGGTGAGGTCCTTGCCGTTGAACAGGTGAACGATCTCGTTCGGAACGATCGGGTCGCTCGCCGACGAAATGCCACCCAGGCCGGCGCCGGTAGCCGCCGCGCTCGCCAGCGCCATGAGGAGCACACCAACACGGCCGCGCATGTTCAATGCTCCTTGCCTCCACGATCGGGTTCACTTCTGCCTTGGTTCCAGATAGGCGGCTGGGTTGTCGCGGGCCCCGCGCGGGTGCAGGCGCTCGGCGGGGGTTGGGTTCGCGACCAACTCAAAGGCGATGCCGAGCGGGTAGGGGGCCTTGCGCGGCGTGATCACGCCATTGGCGTCGGTGGGCAACCCCGCGGCCGTCCCGATCGCGACGATATCGAACCGAGTGAACGAGCCAGCTTTGCGGTCGTAGTCGAGGTAGCCCAAGATCGCCGGCTCATACACTCCCGGTGCCTCGCGGCCCGACTGCTGAAGCTTCGCGACGCCTTCGAGTCGCAGGCTGATTCTCGCGGCGGTCACTTCTTGCACGGTCAGGGTCAATCGTCCGGTGTCGAGCTTGGACTGCTGAAACGCCGACCCTTCGGTAAAGCCGCGGCACGGGTCGAGGTGATAACGGAACAATCGCAGCGCGAAGCTCGCCGGCGCGTTTGACTGGTCGCCGGCTCGCAAGTCGGCGGGAACCAGCGATCGCCACTCGGCCTCTGGGACCCACATGAAGTCGTTTTGGGCCATGCGGAATCGCTCGATCTGGGCTTCGCTCGAGCCCGGCAGATAGTCGTCGGCGACGACGTAACGCAGCGAACGGTCGTCGTTCCAACCCAAATGCCGGTTGAAAACGCGCACGACCATCGCGCCAGGCGGCAGCGCCAGCGCCGCGCGTTTGGGATCGACCGATTCGGACTTGGGCGCCGGGACGCCGCCAGGACTGCGGTCGGATTCCGGCAGCGACTCCCAATCCTTCAGTTTCGCGTGCAGCCACTTCTGCATGCCCTCGCCGGGACCGCTGTACGGGCCAAGGGCCTTAGCGCTCGCGGTGACGACCGCGATCGATCCAGACGCGGTGACCGTGACGCAGTTGGTCGCGCGGACGAAGTCGCCGTCGGCATCCTTGTACTCGCCACGCTCCTTGCGTGCGTCGAGTGCCACGCAGACGAATCTTTCCTTGAGCAGCGCGAGCACCTCATCGTTCCAGATAGCCGGCGCACGGCCGGCCGAAGCGGCCGCTCAGCAGACTCCGATCGGCGCCCCGCCCGCTCCGGCCCAGACAAAGATCGGCTTGCCCTCACGCGCCGCCTGCTCGCGGGCGGCCGTGATGGTGAGGTGCCACGGAATCTGCCAGAACCGCTGCTCGTCGGGCCGCACGCGAATCATCTCGTGCAGCTTGCCGAACTGATCGGCCGCGATCCGTCCGGCCGGTGGTTCCTCACCGAGCGATGTGGCGCCGGTGAGGAAGACCACACTGAAAAGAAGCACGACTCGTCCGAGCGCCAGTTCGACTCTCATCGCGGCGGCTCCCCTACGGAGTGGATGGCATGCAGATTTACCCGGCCTGGACTCGAACCAGGAATGAGGGTACCAAAAACCCTAGTGTTACCAATTACACCACCGGGTAGGTGGCTCGTTGTGCAACCGCGCTGCACGGCGAATCCGAAACGGCTGGGCCGAGGCGTGGCCCGCTGCTCTCGTGCATGGCGCGTCGTGCAGACGGCTAATCTAAGAGCCTTGCAGCGGGGCGTCAATCGGAACACCGAACCCCCGAACGGCCAATGAACGCAATAGACCCCGCGATCGAACGCAGTAGAATGTCCGCCACAACCAAGATGCAAAGAGGTCCACACACTCGGAGGTTTCTTGCGAATGGACATGCACCAATTGACGCGGCAGCTCAACGAGTCGAACGATGCGAAGATCGTGCTGCTCGTGGCCGATGGGCTGGGCGGCCTGCCGATCGAGCCGAACGGCCGGACCGAGCTCGAGACGGCGCGCACGCCGAACCTGGACGCGCTGGCGCGCGGCGGCGTCTGCGGTCTGAGTACGCCGGTGGCGCCGGGCATCACGCCCGGCAGCGGGCCGGGGCACCTGGGCCTGTTCGGATACGATCCGCTCAAGTTCGACATCGGCCGCGGCGTGCTCGAGGCGCTCGGAATCGACTTTCCGATCGGCCCGAAGGACGTGGCGATGCGCGGCAATTTCTGCTCGGTCGATGCCGCAGGCAAACTCACCGACCGTCGCGCGGGACGCATCGCGACCGAGAAGTGCGTCGAATTGTGCGGCAAGCTTCGGCAGAACATCCGAATACCCGGCATCGAGGTGTTCATCGAGCCGGTTCGCGAGTATCGCCTCGTGGTCGTATTTCGCGGCGACGGACTCGGCGATCAGGTTGAAGACACCGACCCGCAGCAACTCGGCGTCCCGACGCTCGACCCGGTCGCCACCGAGCCGGGTTCGGCGCGTACGGCGGAACTGGCCAAGGAGTTTCTGAGGCAGACGCGAGAGGTCCTACGCGGCGAGTCGCCGGCCAATATGGCCATGCTGCGCGGCTTTGCTTGCATGCCGCCGATCGCCACGATGAAAGAGGTTTACGGCCTCGACGCCGTCGCGCTGGCCGTCTACCCGATGTACCGCGGACTGGCCAAGCTGGTCGGCATGCGCATCGCCGACGCGGGCAAGACGCTCGCCGATCAGGTCGCGGGTCTCGAACGCGAGTGGTCGAGCGGCAATTTCTTCTTCGTTCATTACAAGTACACAGACTCGACGGGCGAGGACGGCAACTTTGCCGCCAAGGTGGCCCGTATCGAGGAACTCGACGCCGCCTTGCCCGGCATCGTCGCGCTCAAGCCCGACGTACTGATCGTCACCGGCGACCACTCGACGCCGAGTCTGCTGCGCAGCCACAGTTGGCACCCCGTGCCCACACTGCTCGCGGCGAAGACGTGCCGACCCGACCCGTGCACCGGGTTCGGCGAGACCGAGTGTCTACGTGGCGGCCTCGGCCAGTTCCTAGCCAAGGACCTGCTGCCGCTCGCGCTGGCCCACGCCGGTCGACTGGGCAAGTACGGGGCATAGTCCGCGGCGTCCCCGACTACTTCACTTGGCGTTCCTGTCGGAGCCTGTCGATGCGAGGCGGCGGCGGGCCGTGGCGACTGCTGTGGCGTGACGGGCGGTTTGGGAATGGTCATCGACGATGCGTTGCCACATGGTGCGGGCGTCGTCGGTTCGTCCCGCGGCGTTCATCTTGTCCGCGTGCTGGAGATCGAGGGCAAGCAAGTCCTCCTCTGCGAGATCGACCAAGTAAAGCTCAGCGCCCGCCGAGTCTCGACAGGCGATGATCTCTGTGAGCGTCTGACGCGCCGAGTCCTCGCCCTCCGTCCAGAGTTGCAGCAGCGCCTTGCGGTAGAGTCGCTCGAGTTCGGTCACAGGCTCCGGCCCGGGGCGAAGGTGATCGACGACCGGCGAACGAACGAACTCGCGGCGGCGGCGGTCGCGCTCGGCCTCGGGCAATCGGTCTCGGGCCGCGGAGGCGTGCGGGCCAGTCGGATAGCGCTGAAGGTAGTTGTTCAGTCGGTCGACCAGAAGCGCGGCGCTACGCTCGTCGCCGTCCGCCACTAGGCGCTCGATCTCTTTCCAACGACGCTTCTCGCCTCCGGACATTGCAAAGCCCGCCAGCAGCAGCACCGACGCGAACAGCGCCAGCGCGATCACGCCGGTGTGCTGAAAGATGCGGCCCAATAGACCCGGCTCGGCAAGCTCTCGGAGTTGCGCCCGCATCAGACGTTGCATCAGAGTCGCCGGCCCGATGCCGCGCCGCGGCATGTCTTGCGTCGCGTCCTCGGCCAGCGTGCCGACCCCGGTCGCGACTGTCGGCGCCGATCGCAGCGCGACCTTGCGTTGAACGGTCTCGAGGCGGCGCACGACGACGTGCGCGTCGGCCGGCCTCTTCTCAGGATCCTTCTCCAAGAGCTGGCAGACGAGCGCGTCGAGCCACGACGGAATCTCGGGCACGAGCATCGTCGGCTTCTCGAACTGACCGAACCGGTGCAGGTTGATCAGCTCGGCCACGCTGCGGCCCAGGAACGGCACGCGCCCGGTCAGCATCATGTACAACACGACGCCCAGGCTGTAGAGGTCGCTGCGCAGCGTGATCGGCTTGCCCTCGCCCTGCTCCGGACTCATGTACTCCGCCGTGCCGATGATGCCGCCCGTCGCGGTGATCGCCGTGCCGGCGAAAACCTTGGCGATGCCGAAGTCGGTTAGCTTGATCGTGCCGTCTTCGGTGAGTAGCAAGTTCGCCGGCTTCAGATCGCGGTGGATGACGCCGTGTGCGTGCGTGTGCCTCAGTCCGTGACAGATTTGAATCGCCAGTTCAACCGCCGGCTCCCACGCGATCCGCCGTTGCTCGCGGATGACCTTGTCCAGACTCCTGCCCGGCACGAACTCCATCACGTAGAACTGGGCCTTGTCCTGCTCGCCGGCCTCAATGAACTGCACGATGTTCGGATGACTGAGCCTCTGCAGCGCGGTGACCTCGCGGGCAAACCGTTCGGCGAACCCCGAGTCGAGCGCGAGTTCGGGCGGCAGCACTTTGATGGCGACCACGCGGCCCGTGGGCTGGTGCGTCGCCCGATACACCACGCCCATGCCGCCGCGGCCGAGTTCCTCCTCGATGCGGTAGGGACCGAGTTTCTCCGGTTTCACCGCGCGTCACCCGCCTTTACGCAGGGAAGGTCTTGGATCGATTGGCAACCGGCCGGAAGTTGGGCCTCCTCGATCAGCATGATCGGAATCCCATCCTTGATCTCAAACACCGGCCCGCAGCGCTTGCAGATCAACCGATCGCCGTCCAACTCCAGTTCACTCTTGCCCATCGGGCACACCAAAATTGCCAGCAAGTCGGGACTTATCGGCATCACGAAGCTCCTTGGTTCCTCGGCTCTCCGCAAGTTTGGGGTGCAGGCGTCCCGCCTGCCGTTTCATCCGCCGATTGTGAGGCGGCCGGGACGGCCACACCACAATCTCTCCAAAGTTGGCGGAGAGCCGGTTTCTCTTTGGTGCGGGCATTATGCGAATCTCGAGCGATCATAGGAAGCCCGACGCCGGGATTTGTCGGGGGTGTAACCGGTCGTTCGCCACACGTCGCCCTCCAGTCAGCTTCTCTCCGCCGACTACTCCCCACTCCCCACCAACCCCGCCCCACTTTCCGACGAGTCCTACTCCTACGATCTGAACGGCAACCGCACCAACACCGGCTACGTCACCGCCGCCGACAACCGCCTCGAACAGGCCAAGAGCGACGACAAGACGTATCTTCAGTTCGAATACGATAACGAAGGCAACCTGACCCGCCGCGTAAATCTGACGACCGGCGAGATCAGCGACTACACCTGGGACCGCCGCAACCGGCTGGTCAGTGTGGCCCGACGCTCCGCGGCGGGAACTCTGCTCTTGCAGGTCACGTTCACCTACGACGCCTTCACCGCCGCATCGCCAAGACGGTCGACCCCGACGGTGCCGGCCCGCAGGGGGCCAGTTCTGAACTGTTCGTGTACGATGGAATTCACATTACCCTGGTCTTCACCGACCCCGACGCCTCTGGCCCTCAACCCTCGACCCTCGACTCTCGACTCCTCTTCGGTCCCGCTGTCGATCAGGTCTTGGCGGAAGAGCAACTCCAGTCGAACGGCACGACCAAAGCCTACTGGCTGTTGGCTGATCATCTGGGGTCGATCCGTGACGTGCTCAGTCCCGACTGCACCGGCGGCGGCCACATCGACTACACGGCCTTCGGCCGCGTCGCCGCTGTCTTCGACTACCTCGGCACGGCCTCAACGCTCGCCGACCTCGCCGCCACACGCTTCCTCTTTACCGGCCGCGAGTACGA
>Ga0185317_100105_pt1 | contig 32467 bp, 26 predicted proteins | sample DevilsHole_FD_128020 | JGI IMG/M metagenome (GOLD analysis project Ga0185317, IMG submission 128020) | Groundwater microbial communities from Devils Hole, Nevada to study Microbial Dark Matter (Phase II) - Devils Hole (SPADES assembly)... | ecosystem: Environmental > Aquatic > Deep subsurface >...
TCCGCGTGTACGTGCCGTCCATCATGTTCCGCACGAGCGTCGAGAAGTCGCCGGCCGGCGTGGTGTAATTCGGCCCGCTGCCGGCGAACCACAGGCTGTGGCCCGCGCCATGATTCAGGATCACGCCGCCCGCAACCACGTGCAAGCGATGAAAGAGGCTTGAGGCTTGAGACTGGAGGCTTGAGGACAGATTCCCTACTGCCGACTCCCTACCGCCTACTGCCCGCTGCAACGTCCAGCCTTCGCCGAACGGACTGGCCTCTTCGTTGACGATCGTCACGGCGCCCGACGCGGTTGTCGTCGATGAATAGCCGCTGTAGTTCGCGGTCGTCTCGACCGTGTAGTCGTATCGGCCGGTCGCCAGTGAACCGGCGTCGGCCTGTAGCGCGATCTGCAGCACGTCGCCGGGGTTGTACATCGCTCCCGCGCCGGTCTGGTAGTACTTGCTCGGTCCCCACGTGCCGTCGAACTGCAGGCGCGAGCTGACGGTGTTCGGAATGCCGCCCGTGGTCGGAATCTCGTAGCGGTGCAGAAAGATCGGTCGGCGTTCGGCGGCGGTCGAGCTGTAGAGAAGAGAGGGAGTAGTGAGTAGGAATGTCAATGAATTCATCCACCGCAGTGCGACAGTTTGCTAAGCTGATCACACATTCGAGTAGGGGGGGGTGGTGAGTAGCCTCTGTTTTCGGGCCGCCAATCCAAATGCTACGAGTACAGAGTCTGAAGAAGGAATTCCCCACGCGCGGCGAGCCGCTCGTCGTGCTGCGTGACGTGGCGATGGAGTTGGCCGCGGGCGAGGGCATGGCCGTCGTCGGTCCGTCGGGGTCGGGCAAGAGCACGCTGCTGCACATTCTCGGCACGCTCGAACGGCCGACGACGGGGACGGTCGAGTTTGGCGGCCGCGACCCATTCGCCCTTGGCGATCGCGAACTGGCCGCGTTTCGCAACTCACACGTCGGATTCGTGTTTCAGGATCATCACCTGCTGCCCCAGTGTTCGGCCCTCGAAAACGTGCTCGTGCCGACATTCGTTCAGGCGACGCGCGACCCGAACGTCGAATCGCGTGCGCGTGAGCTACTCGATCGCGTTGGCCTGGCGAATCGCGTGCAGCACCGCCCGGCCGAACTATCGGGCGGCGAGCGCCAACGCGTCGCGATCGCCCGCGCCTTCATCAACCGACCGTCGCTGCTGCTGGCCGACGAGCCGACCGGCAACCTCGACCGCAAGACGGCGGCGGCGGTCGCCGACTTGTTCTTCGACTTGCAACGGGCCGAAGGCGCCGCGCTCGTCGTGGTGACCCACAGCGCCGAATTGGCCACGCGGTTCTCGCGACGCTGCGAGCTAGTCGATGGATCGCTCGTCCCTTGCTGACGGCTGACTGCTGATCGCTTGCTTGCCAGGAGTCTAGGTGTTGAAGAGTCTGAGAATGCTTGCGTGGCGCGGCCTGCGGTTTCACTGGCGGTCGCACATGGCCGTGCTGCTGTGCGTTGCCGCAGGCTCGGCCGTGCTCACCGGTGCGCTGCTGGTGGGCGATTCGATGCGCGGCAGCCTGCGTGAGCTGGTGCTCGACCGGCTGGGGCGCGTCGACTATGCGCTGCGATCGACTCGGTACTTTCGAGAGGTGCTTGCCGAAGAGCTGGGGGCGGAGTTGCCGAGTCGGCTTGCGTACGCGATCGGCACGAGCGATTCGCCGCTGATCGTTTCGGTGACGCCGGCCATCGCCCAGTCCGGCAGCGTTAGCCGTGCCTTGTCGACCGGCGAAGAGACGACCCGCGTCGGCCGAGTGCAGGTGTGGGGCGTGCATCGCGGATTCTGGGAACTTGCTCGCGAGCGGCCCGACGGCGATGCATTTCGGAATTGGGATGACGAGGGCGCGGCTGGCGACGTCGTCGTCTTAGGCCAAGACCTCGCCGCCGAATTGGACGTCGCGACGAACGACAGCGTGCTGGTTCGCGTCGACGTGCCGAGCGATGTTCCGCGCGAGGCGGTGTTGGGCCGCAAGGACGACACGGTCCGCGTGCTGCGCCTGCGCGTGGCCGACGTCGTTTCGCCTCGGCAGTTGGGCCGGTTCGCCTTGGAGCCGAGCCAGCGATCGGCCCGCAATGCCTTCGTCCCGCTCGGCACGCTGCAGCGGGCGCTGAAGATGTCGGGCCGCGTCAACACGATGCTGGTGGTCGAGCCGCGCCACGTGGTCGACTCGCCGCAAAAGACCGCGGTCGGCATCCAGGCGGGACTGGCGAACCGGCTGCGGCCCGCGGACCTCGGCCTGCGCCTGCGGCTCGACGCCGCGCGTGGCTACGTGTCGCTCGAGAGCAACCGGATGATCCTGGAAAACGGCGTTGCCGACGCCGCACAGCAGGCAGCCGACGCGATGAATCTTCGCGCGGCGCCGGTACTCAGCTACTTGGCAAACTCGATTGTTCGCATTAGCACACCCGATCAGCGGTCGAGCGGCACGAGCAGCGTCGAGTCCTATTCGATGGTGGAACTTCCGTTCTATCCGATTGCTGCGGCCGGGTTGTTATTCAGGGGTTCGTCTGACCACCGGCAGTCTATTCCCTACTCGACTGTCGCCGGCATTTCGTTCGACGTGCCCGCACCGCTCGGACTCCGAGCGGCCGCGGGACTCGGGGCCGCGGCGATGCTCGGCGAAGACGAGGTTCTGCTGAACGAGTGGGCGGCCCACGAGCTTGGTGTGAGCGCCGGCGCCGCGGTGCGGCTTGAGTACTTCGTCGCCGAGCCGGTGCGTCCGAATGAAACGGCCCACGCCACGTTTCGGGTGCGCGGCGTCATTCCGATCTCTGGCGTGGCCGACGATCCGGGACTCGTGCCCGAGTTTCCCGGCATCACCGACGCGAAACGCTACGCCGACTGGGACCCACCGTTCCCCATGGACCTCAAGCTGATTCGGCCGAGCGATGAGGAATACTGGGAGAAGCACCGAGCCACGGCGAAGCTCTTCTTCAGCCTGGCTGCGGCCGAGCGGCTTTGGGGCAGCCGGTTTGGGAAGTGGACGTCGTTCCGGATTGCGCCGAGCGATCCATCGACGGACCTTGAAGTGGTTCGCGATCGATTTGGTCACGAGCTGCGCGATCGGCTCGATCCGGCGCAGTTCGGCCTCGTCTTTCGCGCGGTGAAGGCCGAAGGGCTTGCCGCCGCGACCGGGGCGACCGATTTCGCCGGCCTGTTCATCGGGTTCAGTTTCTTCCTGATCGTCTCGGCGTGCATCCTTGTCGCGTTGGTGTTTCGACTGAGCGTCGAGCGTCGAGCGAAGGACCTAGGGCTGTTGCTGGCGGTCGGATTCGATCGCGGCACGGCGACCAAATTGCTGGTACTCGAAGGATGCTGCGTGGCGGCAGTGGGCGGCATCGTGGGCCTGGCCGCGGGCGTCGGTTATGCGTGGCTCATGATGCTCGGCCTGCGCACTTTGTGGCTCCCGGCGGTCGGCACGTCGGAACTGCGACTGCACGTCACGGCTGGCGGGCTGGCGATCGGCGCCGTGGGCGGAATGGTCCTGGCGGTCGCGAGCATCGTCCTGTCGTTGCGCGGGCTGACGCGACTGCCGCCACGGGCGCTGTTGGCCGGTTCGGTGACGCTCTCGATTGGTCGGCAGCCTAGCCATTCATGGGCCTTGCCGATCAGCGTGGTCGCCGGCGTCGTCGCCGCGGCTCAGCTCGTCGTGGGGTTTGCGTTCGACCTGTCGCCGGCCTCGTTTTTTCTGGGAGGCGCTGCGCTGCTGGCAGCCTGCCTCGCCGCGCTGGCCGCTTGGTTGGCCGCCGAGCGAGATGAACCGCTGCGCGGTCACGGTCTCGCCGCGATCGGTCGCATGGGCGCCCGCAACGGGTCGCGACATCGCGGGCGCAGCGTGCTCACGGCCGGCCTCGTGGCGGCGGCCACGTTTGTCGTGGTCACGGTCGCCGCCAATCGCCAGGAATCGGCCGAGGAACTGCGCGGGCGAGATTCCGGCGCCGGCGGGTTTGCCTTCGTGGCGGAGTCCGACACGCCGCTGCTCCACGATCTCGGCACATCGGACGGCCGACGCGCGCTGGGCTTCCAGGGCGACGAGGCCGCCGCCCTCGACGCGCTGCGAGTCTATCGCTTTCGGCTTCGCCCCGGCGAAGACGCCAGTTGCCTGAACCTGTATCGACCGACGCGGCCACGCATCCTCGGCGCACCAGCCGACATGATTGCTCGCGGCGGATTCCGCGTGGCGCGCTCGCTGGCCGAGACCGACGAAGAGAAACGCGATCCGTGGAAACTGCTGGACCGCGAGTTGCCCGGCGGCGCGATCCCCGCGATCGGCGACGCAAACACCGTGCAGTGGATCCTGCACATCGGACTCGGCGACGCACTCACGGTGCGCAGCGAAGACGGCCGCGATGTCCCGCTGGTTATCGTCGCCACGCTCGCACACAGCCTGTTTCAAAGCGAACTGGTCGTCTCGGAGTCCAACTTCCTGAAGCTGTTCGCCAGCCAGCCAGGTCATTCGTACTTCCTGATCGAGACCCACGATCAGGATGGATTCGCGGGCGATAAGCCGTCAGCGGTCAACCGTCAGCCGGTTACGTCGCTGCTCGAACGGCGACTGGTCGACTTCGGTTTCGACGTGGTATCGACCTCGGCGAGGCTTGCGGAGTACCGATCGGTCGAGAATACGTATCTGTCGACGTTCCAGATGCTGGGCGGGCTGGGACTCGCGCTGGGCACATTGGGCCTTGGCGCGGTGCTGCTGCGCAACGTGGTCGAGCGTCGCGGCGAGTTGGCACTGCTGCTCGCGGTCGGATATCGGCCCGGTCACTTGGTCGCGATGGTCCTGGCCGAGAACGTGTTTCTGCTCGTCGTGGGGTTGGCGTCGGGCACGGCCTCGGCGATGGCGGCGATGGCGCCACACATCGCGGCGCGCGCCGACGAACTGCCGCTCGGTTCGATCGGCGGCACGCTCGCGATCGTATTCGCGGCGGGTCTGGCCTCGTCGGTCGTGGCCGTGCGTGCGACGACACGGACGCCGCTCGTGCCCGCGTTGAGGGCGGATTAATGCTCTCTAAGTACTGTGCCACATTGAATAGGGTCTGAAATCGGCTTCGGTCGTTTAACCCGCAGCCACCGGCGAGGCACAGAAACGCCAGCTCTTCCTCGCCTACGGCTGCGGGTTAAACGAATTCAAACCCCTTTCAATGTGGAGCAGTACTAGGCTAAGACTCGCGTCGGTTCGGGGCGGAACGGCGGCGTGGAGCAGCCGTGTGGTCCTTGGTAGGATTCCCTGGTCGCCGCGACGGGAGATCGTTGAAGCAATGCCAAGGCGCCGCCGGCCGCTGTACTTCAGCGCGTCGTGGATGTGAGGACTACCATGCAGGGCAGGCTTATCGTTTCGTCGATCGTTGCTATCGGCCTCGCGGCGGCTGTCGTGCTGAGTGTGGCCAACCGCGTCATGAGTCCACAGCGTGCGGCGGCCAAGGCGGCGACGCCCCAGCCCGATTTCGACGCGATGCTTGCTCGCATCGACAACAAGCCGCCCATGGTTCGCCCGCGCGACGCATTTCAGGTCATCGACCCGCCGCGCTATCTCAGGCCGGACGAGGCCGCCGACTCGATGTCCGACGACGAAGTCGTGCTCGGCCTCGAAGTGAACGGCCTGTGCCGCGCCTATCCGATCAACTACCTGAACGACCACGAAATGGTGCGCGAGCAGATCGCCGGGCTGCCGCTGCAGATAACCTGGTGACCGCTCTGTCGCACGGGCATCGTGTATGTCCGAAAGGTCGGCGCGCGAGTGCTCGACTTCGGCCATCGCGGCTGGTTGCTCGACGAGTCGTTCATCTTCTACGATCGCAAGTACGACAGCCTGTGGGTGCAAGCGACCGGTCTGTGCATTTCGGGCAAGTTTCAGGGCGAGCGGCTGGCCACGGTGCCAGTGACGCACACGACGTGGGGCCAGTGGCGATCGCTGCACCCGACCACCTTGGTACTCGCCAAGCCCAAGAACCTGGTCGATCGCTATCGCCGCGACGCGTACGGACCATACTACGAGCGGCGCGGCACTCGATTCGGCCTCGCGGTTTTTGTCGGCAATCAACAAAAGCTCTATCCGCTCGACCAGTTGCACGCCAACCCGGTAGTACACGACCAGGTCGGCGGTGAACCGGTGCTTGTGGTCTACCACGCACCGACCCAGACGGCGGTTGGACTGCGGCCGATCGTCGCGGGCAAGCCGATTTCGCTGGAATTGGCCGAGGTCACGGCGGACGACGTGCTGCTTCGTGCGCCGGGTCGCGAGGCGATTTGGTCGGGTCTGACGGGTCGTTCGCGAGCGGACGGCGCCGCGGCCGACCGCCTCGCTCAGCTTCGTACCACGCAGTTCGTCGTCGCCAACTGGCCGCGTCATTTTCCGGGCAGCCCGATCTACACCGCTCCGGCCGCGGAGTGAACCGCGGCGTCCGTCGTCGTGTCCATTCAGTGAAGCCGCGCCGCCACTTGCATTCGCCGTCGAAACTCCGTTCAATGGAACCAACCAAAACCTGAAGAGGCTCGCGTGGAACGAGTCCTACGAAAGACCCTTGAGGGAACCGCGCAATGAACGGTTACAACTCGTTCGCGGACGATTACTACATCAATCTCAACCTGAACACGGAAATGGAGCTGCCCCGATCGCGCGACACCGTCCTGCACTTCTTCGAACGGATGCAGAAGACTTATCCCGACATGACCAACTTCTACTCGCGCGACAACGGCGATTTCGTGCTCGAAGAAGACAAAGAGAAGGGCCACTATCGCTGGGTCAGCCTGGAGAGCCGGCGGCTGTGCTCGGGCTGCGTTAACCCGTTCGCGAGCCAGGACGCATACAGCCAGCACGAAGAGGTGCTCGAACTCGCGCCGTATCTGCTGTCGGTCAGCACGCTCGACTGCGAGGCGCTCGATGTGTTGTTCGGATTCGATTTCACCTACGGCGGCAACCACGATGAGATCGTCGCCGAAGTGCTGGGTATCAACAAGGCGATGGAAGGGATGCTCGATCTGTCCGGCGCGCGGATCATCAACTACGAACCGTCGGCCACGTTCGCGCTCGACGAAAACTGCCGCTTGCAGTGCCGTTTGTCGATCGAGACGCGCACCAACGCCTATCAGGTCCGCACGGGCGAGTTCCACGACGACCAGTTGAGCGTCTACTTCACGGTGCGCCAGTATTGGGGCGTCGGCCCCAAGATGACGTTTGGCGAGTCGTTCGCTCGGCAGCGCAAGATCGGCGAAGAGTTGGTCGAGTCGCACGTGCTGCCCAACGTGGTCCGGCCGCTCGCGCAGGCCATATCGGCGAAATGATCGCGCCACCGGCCAACCGCACTCACTCGTCGCCGAGCGGATCTGATCTCGCCGATGCCGACAGCTCGGCCACGACGTCGGGAAACTGGCTGGCCAAGTCGTTGTGTTCCCATCGGTCCTCGGGCTGGGCAAAGAGTCGCGCGGGGGACCCGCCATTGCTCGCGTCCGCCAGCACGAGCGACCACTGTCTCGTGCGGACCCAACGCGAGTGCGGACTGGTAACAAGCACATGGTCCCTGATCTTGCGCTGTGCCAGCCGAACGACGGGCAGCAGGCTGCGACCAGCCGACTCGACGGCCGGCGGCAGTTGCATGGCGTCCAGCATGGTCGGCAACAAGTCTACGGTTTGAACCAGCGCGGGCGTTCTGGTCGCCGCCGCGTCGTGGGCGCCCGGTATTCGCACGATCAGTGGGACGTGCGCCGCGTCACACAGCTCGATGGGCAAGTGGCCGCTCGAATCCCTCTGTTCGCGCGGCACCGTTCCGACGTCGCTTGTCAGCGCGATCAGCGTCTGGTCCCACAGACTTCGCTCGCGCAGCCAATCGAACAGTTCGCCCAGATGCCGGTCGACGCGAGCGAGGGCCGCCGCCACATCCTGATTGTGCGGCGGATGAATGCCCCACGCATCGACAAAGGCAAGGTAGCCGGCGCCCGCCGAGTTCGCTCGGAGCCAACGCCGCGCCTCGGCAAGGAGTTCGACGCCGGCCGGATAGCGATCGGGATCGCAGTCGACGACCTCGTCGAACACTCGCAGTGGAAGCGCATCGGGCTGGACAAGGCGTTGAGTGTCGCGAATGAGCACGGTACGCGGCAGGCCGATCGTTTGCTGCGGACCGAGTTGGCGCCGCCCGGTCCACAGCGCGCGTCGCGAGGCGGCTGGGTCGACGGCGTCGGCGAAGCAATAATCGAAGACGAAGGCGTCGGCCGCGAGCTGATCGATCGCGGGCGTGTCGATCACCGGATTTCCGTAGCAACTGAGCAATCGTGCGTTCACGCCGCCCATGCTGATCACGAGGCAGTTCATAAGCCGCGCTCCGCCGGCGCGTCGGCCGGCTGGTTGGCGGCCTCAAGCTGCCGCAACCGCGCCATCGGGCCGATGACCAGGACCGTATCGTCCGGGCCCATTGTGACGTCGTGGCCGGGATTGATCTCGACGCCGCGCGGGCCGCGCAGCATCACGATGTTCACGCCGTGAGCCGCTTGTACGTCGCCGACGGTGCGGCCGGTCAGCGCGCCGCCCGCTCGTACGGTGACGTCGATCAGGTGCAGGTGCTGGTCGCCGAGATGAAAATCGTGGTAGATTTTACGGCCGGTGGCCGCGGCGATGAACGCCGGCGCGGCGACCTGCGAAGTGGAAATGGCCGGCATGTTGAACGCCGGACCCACTTTCTCGGCCAGCGTGTCGTCGAACAATCGCATCACCACGCGGATCGGCGGGTTGACGTCGCGGGCGGTCAGCGCGGCGTCGAGGTTCGTCAGGTCGTCATCGCTGCCGAGAATGATCGCCCGCGCGTGCGCGACGCCGGCCTGCTCGAGCGTCTTGCGGCTGCGCCCGTCGCCGATGATAACCGGCACGCCCAGGTCCTGCACCTCGTCGAGAAACGCCGTCGCCTGATTGCGCTCGACGACGACAACCTGCTCGCCAAGCGAAGCCAACCCCTTGATGATGCGCAGGCCCACGCGGCCCGCCCCGACAACGATGATGTGGTTGCGAAAAAGCGACGCGACCATTTCTTGCCACTCCGGTAGATTGCGTTTGCGGGCGAACACCAAGTAGGCCAGCTTGATCAGCGATTCCGTCACGACGCCCAGGCCGACGACAGGCAGCAGGAAGTACGCGGGTTGCAGGTACCATTCGTCCGGGAAACTGTCGAGGTCCGCCTGCAGGAAGATCAGCAGGATGACGGCGTAGCACGCTTCGGCATAGTCCAGGTCGTGCCGACCGTACGCGCGGTCGAACAGTACGCCGCCGAGCAGCACCAGAAGCACGAACACCACCAGCGGCCAACGAAACTCCCACAACAGGTAGCGGGCGAACCGGCCGTACAGTTCCAGTGACGTCGGTGGTCTCATCGTTGGGCGTAAACTTCGTTCGCTGCGGCGACGCCGGCGCCGCGGTCCAGTTTCGCGCCGCGTGCTGCGAGTATTTGCTCGATCGCGGCCAGGAACAACAGCACGTTGTTCGGCCGACTGGCGTGCCCCATCAGGCCGACACGCCACGCCTTGCCTTTGAAATCGCCCAGCCCGCCACCGATCTCGATGCCGAAATCGGCCAGCAGTTGCTTGCGGACCGCGACGTCGTCTATGCCGGCTGGAATGCGGACGGCGTTCAGTTGCGGCAATTCGCGGCCCGGTTGGGTGACATAGCCGATGCCCAGCGCGGCCAGCCCGGCCTTCAGCGCACGGTGGTTGAGCTGATGTCGCGCCCAGCGCGGTTCGAGTCCCTCCTCGCAGACGATCCGCAGCGCCTCTCGCAGTGCGTAGTTCATCGAGATCGGAGCGGTGTGGTGGTAAAACCGCTCATCGCCCCAGTAGCGCTCGACCATCGTCATGTCCAGGTACCAACTCTGCACCTTCGTTTTGCGGGCCTTGATCGCTTCGAGCGCGCGCGTGCTGAACGAGACCGGCGACAGGCCGGGCGGACAACTCAGGCATTTCTGCGTGCCGCTGTACGCGGCGTCGATCGCCCACTCGTCGAGCCGCACCGGGACGCCGCCGAGCGACGTGACGCAGTCCATGAGCAACAGCGCGCCGGCATCGTGCACGATGCGGCCAAGTTCCTCCATCGGCTGCCAGGCGCCCGTCGAGGTTTCTGCGTGAACGATGCCCACGACCTTGGGCCGCAGCCGTTTAACGGCGTCGGCGATTTCGCCGGGGTCGAAGACCTGTCCCCACGGCCGCTCGATCGTACTCACGGCCGCACCCGCCCGCGCGGCAACATCGGTCATGCGCTGGCCGAACACGCCGTTGACGCAGACGAGCATCTTATCACCGGGTTCGATCAGGTTCACCACGCACGTTTCCATGCCTGCCGACCCAGTGCCGCTCACGGGCAGCGTCAGCCGGTTCGCGGTCTGAAAAACGTGGCGCAGCATCTCCTGAGTTTCGTTCATGATCTGGACGAACTCTGGATCGAGGTGCCCCAAGAGCGGCGTGGCCATCGCCGCGAGGACGCGCGGATGAACGTCGCTAGGGCCCGGCCCCATCAGAATGCGCGGCGACGGGGCAAGTTGACTGAATTGTGGAGCTGGTCGTGATGCGAGCATGTTTTCCCTTACGTCTGGACCGTGATGGGTTTCGGCCCATTCTAATGGCGATTCACGACCGGGCACACGTTTTCTGCGATTTTTCCCTTGGCACCGGGTCCGGCGGTAATACGATCAGTTCCATGAGCGACCCAGATGCAAGTCGGCGCGACCAGTTGCGGGCTGTTTTGCCGTTCGTCGCCATCGTGGCGATCGTGACGATCTGGCTGGCCCCGATCACGCTGCTGGGCAAGATGCCGATCGGCGGCGACGTGACGAGCTTCTTCCTGCCGCTCATGTCGTACTATCGCGGCGCGCTGGTCGATGGGCGCGTGCCGCTGTGGAATGAGCTGTGGGGCTTCGGCTTTCCGATGCTGGCCGAAAGCCAGGCGGGAGTCTTCTATCCGCTGCACCTGGTGCTGTACCGACTGTTCGATGTCGAGGCCGCCTACTCGATCAACCTTGTCGTGCACCATGTGCTTGCCGGGTGGTTCGCCTACTACTGCGGGCGATCGTTCGGCCTGCGTCGTTGGGGGGCGACGCTGGCCGCCCTGGTCTTTGCCGGCAACGGGTTCTTCATCATTCACTTTCCGCACCAGTGGTCGTATACGACCGGCTGCTGGATGCCGCTGGCGGTCGCACTCGCGTGGCGGGCGGTGGGGACGGAGGAACGAGGATGGAGGATCGAGGATCGAGGATCGAGGACCGAGACCCAGCCAACGAAGCCCGCTTGGCGACAGCGGTCGTTGGCCGGACTTGGGCTGGCGGCCGTGTTGGCCGTGCAGATGCTGGCGGGGCATTTTCAGATCGCGTTCTACACGCAGGTCACGGTGCTGTTGATCGGCGCGTGGTGCTCGCTGAAGGCGATCGCTGGACGACTGCGTCGTGCGCGCCAGGCCGCTAGCGCCGCGTCGATTCCGCCCGCGCGATCCTCCATCCTCCATCCTCGATCCTCCATCCTCTGGATCGGCGTCCCCGTGGCCGCCGCGTTCGTGCTCGCAGCCCTGCAGATCCTGCCGACCTACGAACTCATTCGAATCGCGCTGCCGGAAGGCCGCGACTTTGAGTACCTGTCGGGTTTCGCCAACACGCCGTTTCACCTGCTGAGTTATGTGCTGCCGACTCTGTTTCACGTGAACCCGCTGTGGCGGCCGGTGGCGTGGGATCCGTTTCACACGTCGCCCGAGGAGTGCTTTTCGTACGTCGGCCTCTTGCCGCTCTGTCTGGCTGTGGGCGCGGCGTGGCGTTGGCGCCGCGACCCACGAGTGCGATTGTGGGTCTTTGTGACGGCGGCCACGCTGGTGCTCAGCTTCGGGCCGTATCAGCCGTTGTTTCGGGGCCTCATTCGGTTGCCCGGGTTCGATGGCTTTCGATCTACGGCGCGCTGGGGCGTGGCGACGGCGTTGTTTCTCGGATTGCTTGCCGGGCTTGGTCTCGATCGCGTCCGGGCGGTCGAACGCCTGCGGGCGTGGCTGCGTCGGCTTGTGGCAGTGACGCTCCTCGTCGGCGTACTGGTGGTCGCGATTGTGGGCGTGTGGGTCGAAGGCACGGCCGCGCGGCCGCGATGGTTGTGGACTCGCAGCGCGGCCGAGGGAATCGATCGGCTGTGGAGCACGGTGAATCCGTGGGGCGACCGCGGCCTGGGGTCCGCGAACCCGCACCAACCGAACGTCGAGGGGCGCACGATCTCGGCACTGGCTCGAATTGGCTATCGCGTGCGAGCCACGCCGGGCGAGCCCACGGTGACGTGGCCCGGCTGGCCGCCATATCGACTGTTCAACCTCGCCGGTGAACTGAAGCGAGTGTTCGTCCAGGAACTGACGCCGCCGGTCGTGATGCTCGGAATCTTGGCGGCGGCCGTGTACTTCTTCCCGTGGTCTCGCACCGCACCTCGCTGGCTGCTTGCTGCGCTGGCGGCGATCGACCTGGGCGCTGCCGCGTGGCTCCGTCCGACCGAGTTCGCGCCACGCGGTCGCATCGTGCAAGACAGTCCTGTGCTCAGGCACCTGGCGGAACACGCGAGGGGCCAGCGCATTTCCGATCAGAATCAGAATCTCGCTCTGATCGCCGGCGCGGCGGCTCAGGGATCGTATCGCACGGTCGACATCCCGTTCCTGTGGCTGGCTCATATGCCTATTCCCGTGGGCGATCGGCACCAGTGGCAGCGGCACATCAACGACCGCACGGATACGCGGTGGGAGCTTTGGCCGGGAGAGCTTGCGACCGTCCAGCGGCAGCATCCGCCGCAGCCGGGCGATCGCGACGCCGAGTTTCACGACCCGTTGCTTGCTCGCATCGGCGACGGGGCAGCGTACGCCGAGGCGTTTCCCGATTTCGCGACTCGCTTTGTCGTCCGTCGCCGCGACGCAACGAACGCGAGCCGGGCATGGTTCTGGGATGCTCAGCACGACGCGCAGCACATCGAGACGCTGCTCAACGCTCAACTGACGCGCGCTCGGCGCCCGACGGACCTGACGAACAGTTGGCTGGTGCTCGCGCCGTTGGCACCGGTGGCAACAACGCGGAGCGAGCCGGAGTCGAAGGAGTTTCAGCTCGATTCGGCCGGCCCAGGCTGGCTCGTCGTCGCCGACCTGGCCTATCCGGGCTGGCAGGCGCGCGGCGTCAGGCCGGACGGATCGGTCGTGCCAGCGGCGGCGATTCACACCGGCGCAAGCTGCGTGGTCGTCCAGGTTCCGCAGCCCGGCCGCCAGCGCGTCGAACTCACATATCGCTCGCGGTCGTTCGAACTGGGCTGGAAGATCAGCCTGGCTGCGTTGGGTTTGTGGTGCGCAACGTTGGCCGTCGTGTGGCGTACGCGGCGCGCGGTTCTTGACGCGAACAAGACAGTGCCTTAGTCGACCACTTTTTCGCCTTCGACTTCGGTACGTCGCCGAAACAGTTCGGTCAATCGCCGCGTCATGGGGCCCTGGCGGCCGTCGCTGATCGTTCGGCCGTCGACTTTGGTCACCGCGGCTAGTTCGCCCATCGTGCCCGTGCAAAAGACCTCGTCGGACCGGTAGACCTCGGTCAGCGACAGGTCTTTCTCAGCGTGCCGAAGTTCGGCGGCCCGGCAGATTTCGAGCACAGTGGCCCGCGTGATCCCCTCAGGGCAGGCGTGGCAAAACGGAGTCTGGACGACGCCGCGCGAGACGATGAACAGGTGCGTGGCGTTGGTCTCGGCGACGAATCCGCGCGAGTCGAGCATCAGGGCGTCGTCCGCCCCCGCCGCGTTGGCCTCGATCTTGGCGAGAATCGACGTCAGCAGATTGTTGTGGTGGATCTTGGGGTCGAGGCAATCGGGCGGCGGTCGGCGGACGCTCGATGTGACGAGCGCGATGCCGTTCTTGTCATAGACCGGCGGCTTGTGTTCGGCGAGGACGATCAGCGTCGGGCCAGACTGGTTGAGCCGCGGGTCCATGCCGCTGGTGACCTTGACGCCGCGCGTGAGCGTCAGCCGAATGTGAACTCCGTCGCGCATCTGGTTCGCCGCGACGGTGCGCTTGATCTCGGCGATGATCTCGTCGTGCGTCGGGATGGTCGCAAACGCCAGCGCGAGTGCCGAGCTGCGCAGACGGTCGAGATGCTCGCGCAGCTTGAAAACGCGGCCGTCGTACAGGCGCAGGCCCTCCCACACCGCATCGCCGCCTTGAACCGACGAATCGAACGGACTGACTCCGGCCGCGTCGCGATGCACCAGCCGACCGTTGATGTTCACGATCAGGTTACGGTTCTTTTCGTTGAACTGTTGCAGCATGCGTCTTTGGAACCCCTACATCAGTCATGGCCGAGTTTGTTGTTTTCCTGCGCAGATTCTCGTTTAACGCCGAGCCGAAGGCGACGGCCGGCGCCTGCGGCTTGCCGTTAAACGAGTTGGTTGCGGCTCAGCCGCGCTACGGTTGCAGTCGGTGCTGGTGCAGGTACTCGTACAGCTTCACGCATTCGTCGCAAAGTTCCCTCAGCTCCGGCGGTGCGACCTCGGTCTTCGGCGAGTATGGAGCGAACGTGGTGGTCCTTTCGACGGCGTCATACCAGTACTTGGCCCAGACTCCGTCAGTCGCCCGGCGGCCCGGCGGCCACGACAGCATCGCCTCAGTGAATTCAACGCCAAGCGCCTCGCAGAGCAGGCCGAGCATGCGGCGAGGCTGCAGCAGCACATCTTTGGAATCGACCACCGGCGGTATGTTGCCCGTGTGTCGCCGCACCCAGTCGAAGATCTCCACTTGCTGCGGCAGTCCGGTGTCGCGCAGGTTTGGGCTGGGCAGGAACTTGAGCAGCGATGTGATCATCTCGCGCGGGTCGCGAATGAGAAAGCAGTTGGTCACTGCGCCGAGCCAGTTGCGGTCGATCTCGGGCAGCAGGTGATGCGTCATGTGTTTCTGGTAGAAGATCGCGCGGCCCTGCGGCGCCGGTCCGGTGAGCCACGCGACGACCTTGCGCCAGTCGTTCTCCTGGCTGGCGATGACCTCGTCGCGGCCAGGATGTTCGACGTCGGTGTTTCGCAAGTAGTGCGCGTACAGCGGCTCATCACACACGAACGTGTCGGGCCGGTTGCCCCATGAGCGCATCATCGCCGTGGAGATGTTTCGCGGGCCGCTCCACACGGCAATCCGCATCGCAGGTCGTTCGTCTGGCACACTTGGTCCCTTCGGTGAAACCGACTCGCCCAGCATACGGGAAAGCTCGCGCGCATGACAGTGGCCGATCGTCGGGCGGTCGCAAACTGACCTTGCGTGCCGTCGCCGGATTTGCGGGAATGGCCCCCCCAATTTTTGACCGCAGTCTCTCACAGCGAGTCTGAGCCGATGAAAGCGACCGAAATCCGCAAGGGGCAGGTGGTGAAGTTCGACGGGCAGGCGTTCCTGATCATGGCCACCGAACACATCACGCCGGGAAACTGGCGCGCCATGGTCCAAACCAAGCTGCGCAACTTGAACACCGGCACGATCATCGAAAAGCGGCTGCGTTCCACCGAAGACGTCGACATCGCGTTCGTCGAGACCAAGAAGGTCGAGTATCTTTACTCGACCGGCACGGAGCACGTCTTCATGGACAACGAGAATTTCGACCAGATTTCGTTCGCCAACGAAATGGTCGAGGACGTGATGCCGTTCATCATGCCCAACACGCACGTCAGCGTGCTCTACTGCGACGGCAAGGCGCTAACGGTCGAGCCGCCGCGCACAGTCGATCTCAAGGTTGTCGAGACGCCGCCGGCCCTCAAGGGGGCCACGGTCACGAATCAGTACGGAAGACTTGGTTCAGTTCGTTGAAATCCTGCGTTGTGACGTTGCCGCGCGGTCGATGACGGTCTTGACGTTGCCGACACGATCGGTCGTGTAGCTCGTGGTCAGGTCTTGATAGACGCCGGGCGTGTTGCGGCGCGGGACCATGAGGGTGAAGCTCGTCAGGTCGCCGCCGGTCGCCCCGGCACCGATCAACGTGGCGAGGTTTGCCGGGTTCACGTCGATGTGGCTCTCTTTCAAGTAGCCGTACTGTTTCGTGCTCTTGCCGGCGATGAGGTCGAGGCCGTCGCCGTCGGGGTCGTTTTCGGGGAAGCGGACGTAGGCGACGACATTGCCTTCCGGCGAACTCTCGGTCGTGACCTGTCCGCGATCGTTGTAGGTGCGAATCGTCACGATCTCTTGAGTCGTGTCGCCTTCGATCAGTGCCTGATTGGAGCCGGAGATTAGTGTTACCGTCGGCTGGATGACCTTGATTGGATTGCCCGCGCGTTGGTTGGTGCGGCCGTCGCCGTTGATGTCGCCCAGGCCGAAGCTGTAGCCGGCGGGCAGGCCGCCGTCTTTCATCTGCTTGTCTTGCCACGCGATGAGCTGATTGAACTGGGCGAGTGTGATGCCGAGCAGGTTCGCCAGGGAACTCTTGTTCGCGTCGGAGCCGTCTTCTTCGTAGTCGTAGCGCGTGAACGTGGCGTAGCGGCTGCGGTCGGTGTTGGTCGGCGTCGGCCCGCCGTTCTGCGGAGTGAAGTAGGTGCCGGCGGAGTCGATCGGGTTGCCGCGCGGGTCGATCGTCGCGAGCACCTGACTGTAGACCGGGTCGGGGAAGTCGCGGATCGTGCGCTCCGCCTGATCGGCCGAGCGCGGGCCGGGCTTGTGCGTTTCTTTCAAGAGGAAGCCGACGCGGCTGCGTGGGGCGGAAAGGGGACATTCTATTTTTGATGAAAAGTAGAATGTCCCCTTTTGCGGGCCCGCCCATGCGGCAAGGTCTGGAGAAAAAACCGCCCTCACCGGCGGCCCGTGGAGTCCCCGCGCATCAAACGTTTCACCCAATTCCCACATGGCGGTCTTGTTCTTTCTCGCCGGCGGGCATGCCGGGCTGATTCGCGGAGGCGGTGCGGGCGTCGGTTCTGGCGGTCATTCAGGGTTCTTTTCAAGGGTACCGTGCGATTGATGTGTAAAACGCCACAAAGAGTCGCCAACGCCCACCAAAAACGAGTCGTCCGATTCCCAGCTCACTCGCGTTCGACGGTGGTCTCCTGTGACTGTGAGACCTAGATCAGTGGTGGCCGACCCGTCCGTCTCGACAATTCGAAGTCGCTCGTCCAGGTACTGCCCGCGGAACAAGTCGCATTCTGCGAACACTATTCGCCTGAGACTCGGGCAGGCACGTGCAGTAACGGGCACCGGTACTCTCACCCTTCGATTGAAGGACTCTTCATCGTCGTATCTATCACCTACGACCAGCTTCAAACTCTGATCGCGCAGGTTCAAGACGAAGATCCCGTCGTAGGACGCACCATCTTGAGTCACCTTCTGGTTCCTGGACAGTAGGTAGAGCAGTTCCTGCTGTTCGTCAAGCCCAATCGGTTCGTAGTACTTTCCCTCAGCCCAGGATCCTGAGGCACGCAGGTGTTCCGAAAGCAGCCAGCGACCAGGCAGGTCCGAGTCTTCCTCTTCGTCGGCAACTCGCGGCTGGGCAACAGCCACTGCCACAGCGATTCTACTGCCCAGTTCATTACTGCCGAGCCGGCGTATCGACCGCTCCAAAGCAGCGAGCAGTTCACGATTCTTGTGTTCTTGGGGATAAGCGGCGGCAAGGCCGCGCATGATGGCCTCCATGATCGACTGGACGGTCGATTGGACGCCGTCGGAATCACCAACATCTGAGAACATCATACCGAAGGCAATGCGCTCGCCGGACGCCGACCAAACTGGGGTCGTATATGGAAACGCTCGCGTTCGATTCAGGTTGACCAACGCGTGTGGCCAGTCCGATGGATTGGGACTGAGCGTTGACCCCACAATGAACTGACTGCATGCATGGATCGCCCCCGATAAGCCGAACGAGACAATTACGAGTCTCTTGCGATCCGGCGAAAGGTCACACCGGTCGACACATTCCTTGACAAGCGAGAGTCGCCCAGTGGTAAAGTCTGCTCGCACCAGAAGACGGGACAATTCCAGCGCGGGTTGGCCAGCCGACGGAACTTCAGTTACACAGCCCTCCAAGAGCACGAGGGCCTGAACCCCTCCCTGCATGAGATTGACCTGAACAGGACGACCAGGCAACGCAATTCGGGTCACCAGTCGCAGCCCGTCCTCACCGCGTCGCCACAATTCCACGGTTGCGTGTGATTCACGGTCGGTAGGCACCAGCCCCATTAGCACAGTTTCGCCGCGATCGTAACTATCAACGCACAGAATCCTGGCTGCCGGGAGTTTGAGTATCCGTGCGCGTTCCCATCCGTTTTCGACAATCGCCGAGCCCGGGATGGCTAGCGCAAATGTCAACACGCAGCAACACAAACCAGGATCCATGGACGTCTCCTCTTGATGCAAGTACCAACCGTTCCTGCCGCCCCGTGCATGGGATCTCGAGGTCTCTGCGCACTATCCCGATACTTTGGCCATGCACAGGTTGTAGTCGAACGCGTCGATCACCGTACCTGGGAGGTCCTTTACGTCCAGTCCCAACTTGCCCATTACCGTCAGGCAAGCCAGAAACCCACAACATTCCTGCTTCTGTAGAGGGCCCCCAGGCAGATTGTCCTTCACTGGATCGCAGCACACGGTTTTTGTTTTCGTTCCTTCTTTGGTTTGTTTACAGTTGCACGGGTTAGCGTTTTTGCCCGGCGAGGTGTTACAGCAGATGAGCTTAGCGTCGTACTTCTCAAACGTCGCCTTGATATCCTTTATGAGGCACTCATTCTTCCAGCATTTGATCACCTTGTCGGGCTTGAACTTGTTTTTCTCCAGACACTCCGCGATGCACTTTGCGTTTGGAATCTGCGTGTCCGGTCCAGGGAAGATCTTCAGGCAAGCGTTCTTCCTCGCATCAGTTCCCGGTCCAGTTCCCGCTTGTATTGCTGTAAACCCAGCCGGGTCCACGCGACCGATCGGATCGTTCCGCACGTAGAGGTAGAGCATAGGTCCGTCAATGTCATCCGCCGGGTCACGGCTGATGAAGCGCCCCAGTTGTGGTGACTGGTACCGTGCTCGGAAGTAGAGAAGCTGACTCTCCGCATCCCACTCCCGCCCAGTGAAGAGTCGCACGTTCTGAACCGTGCTGGAACCGTTCACGGTTCGCACATCGTCCCCAGTTCCATAGACCATGTCCGGCCCGGCGAGCCAGAGGATCGGCCGACCGTAGCCGTCGTACAGGTACCGCTCGGCGAAGTTGCGGCTCGAGTCGGAGAGTCCAAAGACGGAGTACAGGGAGTTCGCGTGGTAGAAGAGCCGTTCGCCGGCGTCAGTCGCCGAGCCATTGGCGTTCAGGTCGCGATCGAGCGTGAGGGCTTCGTCAATGTAGAGGCCGTAGGTGAATTGACGAGCAAGCTCGTCAGGGAGTAGCGAGTCGGGAGTCGGGAGTTGTCGTTCTTCGATCACGCGCTGACCGTCGAGGTAGTAGTGAACCGTTTGGGCCGGGTCGGTGCCGATGATGAACACTCGGCGGATGCGACGGCCGCGGGCGTCGTAGGAGTAGCTGCCGACCACGACGGAGTCCGATTTGCGAGTGACCTGCCGCAGGCGATTCTTCGCGTCCCAGGCGTAGAGGAATGTGCCGTCATCGGTGAGGTTGCCGTTGGCGTCGTACAGAAGGCTCACAGGCGGGCCGCCTGTGGCCACGGAGGAGATCTGGTTCAGGTTGTTGTGAGTGCGGTTTTCGGTGTCGGGACTGCCGCCCACTTCGGTGGTCGTTGTGGACGCCCAATTGCCCGGACCGTCGAGATTCCAGATTTGAGATTTCAGAAGGCCAGAGGTCGTCGTTGGAGTCGTGACTTCCGTGAGCGAACTGTTGAGCGTGCCGCGATCGAATTCGTTGAGGCGGTAGGCGGAGTCATAATCGTAGGCTTCGCTGTTGCCGGAATCATGCAGCCTCGCCTCGGAGAGCTTGTTGTTGGCGGCGTCGAAGGCGTGCTGGAAGCCGACCACGGAGGTTGTGGAGACGTAGCTCGTCACGAAGCCGTTGGCGTCCAAATTCGCTTCGAGCCAGCGGTGGGCGGTCATCCGTTGGACGCCGTCGAAGCCACGTAACTCGCCGGCGGGCATGCCCGGCTGGTTGGCCGAAGCGGTTCGCGCGTCGTTCAGGTGCGTGAGCGTCAGGCCGCTGGAGTAAGCCATTTCCAAAACGCGGTCGGTGCCGATGTAGCGCCACGTGGCGATGGGTGTGGCGGCACCTTGATCTTTGAGTGTCTTGAGGCGGTCCAGTTCGTCGAACGTGGAAAGTACGACGCGGCCGTTGGGATAGGTCAGCGCCGTGCGCTGATGATCGGATTCCCACGCGGAGCCGGTCGTGTAGCGCGTCGTGCCGGCCGAACCGATCTGGAGCGACTCTTCGAGTACGCGGTCAATCGAATCGTAATTGTTCGTAACGACGCTGGACTGAGAAGAATCGGCCGGGTCGCCGTTGACGCGGGTCTGGCGGTTGGTGACGTCGAAGGCGAACTTGGTGATGAAGATTTCGTCAGGGACGGCAGGCGAGCCGCCTGCACCACTTTGGGCCTTCTCGGTCGCCTTCACTTGGACGACGTTGGAGTTGCGTCGTAGGTCCGCTCGATGAAGTTGCCTTCGGCGTCGGTCGTCTTGATGGTGCGGTTGGCACCGTCGAAGGAGATCAAGGTCGTGGCGAGATCGTCTTCGATTTGGTGTGTGGCGCGGGAGGCGCGATCGAATTCAGTGCGTGAGAGGACATAGGTCGAGCCGCCGGAGGTGAGCGTGACCGTGGCGGTGTGGGTGTTGGCGGTGGAATTGTGTAAGAGGCCGCCTTCGGTGTGGGTGACGGAGCGGCCGGAGGGCAAGGTGGGCGGTGCCCACCCTACGAAGACGTCGCGCTGGGTTTCGTATTCGCGAGAGAGTTCGTCGAAATAGTGGTGCTCGCGGGTGAGCAGTTGGTTTGAGGAGCCGGTGCGGTCGGTCGGGGTGGCGCCGCCGGTGGTGCCGCGCACTTCGTGGCGGATGCGATTGCCCAGCGGATCGTAGAAGTTTTCCACGGTGCCACCTACCGCGTCGGTTGTCTTCGTGAGCCGGTCGTAACCATCGTACATATTTTCGGCCGCCAAGTCGCCGGTGTGCGTGAGCGGCGAGCCGAGCCCGAAAGCGTTAGCGAGGGTGACCGAGCCGTTGTTCGAGGGTGAGCCGTCGGTGTCGGCCGCGTCGATGACTTTGAGACGGTTCCCGTTCTTGTCATACAAAACCGCAGAGAGCGCGGAGATCGCAGGGTTGTTGTGGCCGTGGCGCGTGGCGATCACCAAGTTTCGTTCGTCGTAATCCCATTCGATCGTGTTGCCTTCGGGGCGAGTTTCCTTGGTGCGGTTTTCGTTGCGATCGTATTGGTACGTGGTCACCAGTCGAGTAGGTGTGGAGCCGGTGGCGTCGCGATCGACGGTGATCGGGTTGTCGAGGAAATCATAGGTCGTGAGATCGGTGAACCAGCCGGGGCGGATCGCGCCGCCGGGGCAGGAACCGCGCGACATGTTTCGTGACCCAGCGCATGCGTGTATCCCGTTGATCAGTGGCCAATGGTCAGTTGTCAGTGATCAGTTGTCCGCGATCCGGACCTTCGACGCCAGCAGGGCGTCGACCCGACGCACAGGGACTCTGGCTGCGATTGTTTCAAGATCAGACCCACCCGCACTGCGCAGCAGGGTACCCGCGCCGATCTGGGACTTCAAGTACATGGCCTGGATGGGTGGACGGGGCAGGGTCAGTCGGTGGGTATGCGGGCAGGCTACCGCTTCGCCATTTCGGCCTTCTGCCGGGCGACTACTTCGTCCTGAATCGCCTGTGGCACGCGGCGGTACTCCAGGAACTCCATGCTGAAGGTGCCTTTGCCCTGAGTCATGGAGCGAAGGTCGGTCGAGTAGCCGAACATATTGGCCAGCGGCACCTCGGCGACCACGACCGTGTCGGTGCCGCGCAGATCGGCGCTCGTGACCATGCCGCGTCGCGAGGCGAGGTCGCCCGTGACGCTGCCACGGAATTCGGTCGGGACTTCGACCTCGACCTTCATGATCGGTTCGAGCAGCACCGGCTTTGCCTTGAGGAACGTCTCGCGGAAACAGTCTTGAGCGCAAATCTGAAACGCCAGGTCCGACGAATCGACCTCGTGGTAGCCGCCGTCGTCGAGCGTCATCTTCACGCCGACGATCTCGTAGCCGCCGAGCGGGCCTTTCAGCCGCGCGGCCTGGAACCCTTTGTCGACGGATGGAATGTACTCGGCCGGGATGCGGCCGCCCGTGATGTTGTCTTCGAAGATGTACGGCTCGGTCGATTCTTCGCGGGCGAGCGGCGACAGGGTGCCGCGTATGTGCGCGTACTGGCCCGATCCGCCGGTCTGCTTCTTGTGCTTGTAGTTGTACTCGACGGCGATCGTCGGAGCTTCGCGATAGCTGACCTTGGGCGCCCCGACAACGACGTCCACTTTGTATTCCCGCTTGATTCGCTCGGTGTAGATTTCCAGGTGCAGTTCGCCCATGCCCGAGATGATGACCTCGTTGGTCTCGCGGTCGGTAGCGACGTGGAACGTCGGGTCCTCGCGGCGAAACCGCTGCAACGCCTTGGCCAGCTTGTCGCCATCCTGTCGCTTGGCGGCGGTGACGGCGAGCGAAATGACCGGGTCGGGCACGTAGATCGATTCGAGCGACAGCTTGACCTCGTCGCTGCAATACGTATCGCCCGACGCACAGTCGATGCCCATGACTGCGACGATTTCGCCCGGCCCGGCGGCGTCCATGTCTTCGCGCTCGTTGGCGTGCATGCGCAGGATGCGGCTGAACCGCTGCGTCTTGCCAATGCGGGCGTTCTTGTAGAACTCGCCCTTGCGCAGCGTGCCCTGGTAGATGCGGGTGTACGTCACCTGACCGAACGGCTCGTCGACGATCTTGAACGCCATGGCCACGAGCGGCGCGTCGGGGTCGACGGCGAGCACCTGGTCGGCCCCCTCGTTCTGCAGGTTTCGGGCGGTGACCGTGCGATCGAGCGGACTCGGCAGGTAGCGGCAGACGGCGTCCAGCAGCGGCTGAACGCCCTTGTTGCGATAGGCGGTGCCGAGGAACACCGGCGTGATCTCTTGTGCGATCGTGGCGCGGCGGACGACGTCGTGAATCATCTCTTCCGGCACCGACTGCTCGTCGAGCAACAGTTCCATCAGCTCATCGCTGTAGAGCGACAGCGTTTCGAGCATGCCCACGCGGGCGTGTTCGGCGGACGGGCGCAGGTGCTCCGGGATTTCCTCGGTGCGGACGTCTTCGCCGTTGTCGCCGTCGAAGTAGATCGCCTTCATGGCGATGAGGTCGATCACGCCGGCGAAGTTGGACTCGGCGCCGATCGGAATCTGCATCGGCACGGCCTCGATGTCGAGCTTCGTCTCGAGTTGCTCGATAACCGCCGCCGGATTGGCCCCGGTGCGGTCCATCTTGTTGATGAACGCGAGCCGCGGCACCTGGTAGCGCTTCATCTGCCGATCGACCGTTATCGATTGCGACTGCACTCCGCCCACGGCGCAAAGCACCAGTATCGCACCGTCGAGGACCCGCAGGCTGCGCTCGACTTCTACAGTAAAGTCGACGTGCCCGGGCGTGTCGATCAGGTTGATCTGCTTGTCATTCCACTCGACGGTCGTAGCGGCCGAAGTGATGGTGATGCCGCGCTCCTTTTCGAGTTCCATGTAATCCATGGTCGCGCCGGCCCCGTCGCCCTTCACCTCATTGATGCGGTGAATGCGGCCGGCGTAGAACAGGATGCGCTCGGAGAGCGTGGTCTTGCCGGAATCAATGTGAGCGGAGATACCTATGTTGCGGAGGTTCGATAGCGTCTTCATCACATCACCATCAAAGGGACAAACTCTCATTTCCTGCGGAAAATCAGGTTGTACCGGTCCAGGCACGAGTCGGCGTCACACGTTGCCGACAGTCCCGGCGCGCGGTCACGAGCAAAGCATGCTAATCCAACGGTGCGTATCTGGGAATGGCAATATTGGATCACCCTGCGGCGGGTTTGGCTGGCGGGCCTAAGTACCGCACCACACTGAATAGGGTCTGAAATCGGCTTCGGTTGTTTAACCCGCAGCCGCAGGCGAGGCGTGGCTGGCGTTTGTTGTGCCTCGCCTACGGCTGCGGGTTAAACAAATTCAAAACCCCTTTCAGTGTGGAGCGGTACTAGGCTAAGCGGCGGTGGGCAGGCGGGTTGGCCGGTAGTGGTCTCATTGGCCTCACTGGTCCAACGCGATGAGTGTGGCGACCGATTTGGCGCCACCGCCGTCCCCGCGCATTCCGGAGTGATTGAGTCGCGATGAAATGGACATGATCCTTCTAGTGGTCCGTCCAACCTGAATTGACGGGTGCCATGCCGTCGGCCTGCGTCGGCATGCCCACTCCAAGCCGAGGGCACGCCACCCAAACCCGTCAATTCAGCATTGAAGACTCACTAGTACGGCAGGAATGGGATGTCCGAGAAACCCCACTGGCGCAGCGCGAGTACGATCTTGCCGCGGTGATGAGATTCGTGCTGGGTGATGTACAGCACGCGGCCGCGGCCGACGTAGGTTTCTTCCTTGTTGTTCTTAACTCGCGTGTAACTCCGACCCATGGCCGCCCCGTCGGACGCGTTAAAGAACGTCAGCAGCCTCTCTCGCGTCGCTTCCAGCGCCCGAGCGATCGAGCCGCGGTCGTTCTCGTTCCACTCGCTCACCGCTGCGCCGTCCTTCATGCAGCGTTCCATCCAGAAGTCCACGGCAAAAGCGATGTGGCCGAACAACCATCCGGTCGAGTGCTCCTCGCCGTCGGCGGTACGACCGACGAGTTCGTCGGGAACCCTCTGAAAGAGTTCGATCGTCTTGGCCCGCGTCCGCGTGAAGTGGTCCAGAATCTCTCGGTCGCCGTCGTTCATGGGATGTCTCCTTGCGTTCGGCCGCACTTATACTGGTCGCGTGCGCGAACAGCAAGCTCGGCGTTAGGCCACACCGGGGACGAACGGTGGCGCGACGCCGCGGCCTGTTGAACTTTGCCGGATTGACAGCGAGAATCTCCGCTCATCGGTTGTTCGAAAGCCAGCGCCGGGCTGTGGCGCAGCAAGCATCCAACCTACGCGAGCGGCAACGTGAAAGTACTGATCACCGGCGCAGCGGGCGAGATCGGCCGACGGCTGACCAAGGCCCTGGAGGCCGAGCACTCGTTGCGACTGGCGGATGTGCGGCCCGTTGGCGGCGACGCGCGCTATGTGGCCGTGGACGTGACGCGGCCCGACGAAGTGCGTCGAGCCGTGGACGGTGTCGAGGCCGTCGTTCATTTGGCGATCGCCACTGGGCACGAGGGCGAATACGAAGATCCGGAATTCAACCAACAGCGGTTCGATGTGAATGTGCGCGGCACGTGGAACGTGCTCGAAGCGGCATGGGCGGCCGGTGTGCGGCGGTTCGTACACACGAGCAGCTTGATGGTCGTGTGGGGTTACGGCCCACCACAACACGTAGCAGGCGACGCGCCGGCGCGGCCTGTCGGCGCCTACGCCGTCACGAAACACCTTGCCGAAGTAGTCTGCGAGCACACGTCGCGCACGCACGGGCTCTCGATTGTGTGTCTGCGGATCGCCAAGCCGGTCGACCTTGCCGACCCGACATGGAAGCGCCGTCGCATCCGGCCGCAATGGATTGCGTTTCCCGATCTCGTGCGCGCGTATCAATTGGCTCTTGCGGCGCCCGCGGTGCGGTTTGAGATCGTGACGATCGTCGGCGAAAGTTCGCGACGCCGATGGGACCTCGCCCCGGCCGAGCGAGTGCTCGGCTACCGACCTGCGATTCGTCTGGAGGAACTGGGCTACGAGATCGGCGTTGAATACGAGCCGATTCCGCCCAGACACGAACGTGGCACCTGAACACCCCACCGCTGAACATGTCGTCGCCGGCACGGCCGTCGCCCCGTGGCATCGCGGCGTCACGCGATACCAGTGGCTAGTGCTGATCATCGCCTGCGCTGGTTGGGTGTTCGACGTCTACGAGGGTCAGATATTCAACATCACGCGCGAGCAACTTCTGAACGACCTGCTGGTGGACCAGGTGGAAGCTCGCGAGCGGGCCGCGGCGGTGCGTCGCTATGGAGACATGTTTCTGGGCGTGTTTCTGTTGGGCGGCACGGTAGGCGGCATCTTCTTCGGCTGGCTGGCCGACCGCTGGGGCCGACGGCCGACCATGATCGTTACGATCCTGATGTATTCGGCGTTTTCCGGGCTGACGTACTTCGCCCAATCGTTGTGGCACGTGGCCGCGCTGCGGTTTCTGGTGGCGATGGGTGTGGGCGGCGAATGGGCGGTCGCGGCAGCGCTCGTCGCCGAGGTGTTCCCGGCGCGGGCACGCGCCAACGCGGGTGCGATCTTTCACGCATCGAGCATTCTCGGCGTCTGGCTGGCGGCCGTGGCCGGCATCGCGGTCGGATCGCAGTGGCGATTCGCATTCCTACTCGGCGTTGCCCCGGCACTGCTCGTGTTGTGGGTGAGGGCGAGTGTCCGCGAGTCGGAATTGTGGACGAGCGCGAGTGGACAATGCCGCGCGGACAACGCGCCCGACAGCTTTTCGAGCTTCTCGCGGCCGGAGTCGCTGTTCAACCAGCGCTGGCGCGGGCGCGCGGTGCTCGGCATGTTGCTGGCCGCCGTGGGGCTGGGCACCTATTGGGGTGTTACGGTGGCCGGCCAGGATCTGGCCAAGGAGATGCTGGTTCGCACCGGCGAGTCGGACGGCGCTGCGGCGCGGGCCAAGTTTGCGTACGGCATTATTCAGGCGACAGGCGGCGGACTTGGTTTGTTGGCGTTCGGGCCGATCTGCCAGCGACTCGGCAGGCGCCGTGCGTTCGTTGCGTTTCACGTCGCCGCGCTGGCGATCGTGCCCATCACGTGCTACGTGCCGACGAGCTACGGCCAGTTGCTGTGCCTCTTGCCCGTGTTCGGCTTCTTCACGAACGGGCTGCACGCGGGCTACGCGGTGTACTTTCCCGAGCTGTTTCCGACTCATCTGCGGGCCACCGGCGCCGGCTTTTGTTTCAACGGCGGACGCATCGTCGCGGCACCGATGTTGTGGTTCTCGGGCTGGCTGAAATCGCTGCCTGACGTGGACCTGCGGCTGGCGGTTTCGTTGCTCGGCCTGTTGTTTTTTGCGGGAATCGCGATCGTGCTGTTGTTGCCAGAGACCAAAGATCGACCGCTGCCGCAGTCCCCGGCAGCCGCCTAAGCCGCTTGTCACCCCGGCGCGAATCCGCTAATATCCTTTCACCGTTCTGACAGAACTCCAGCGTCGAAACAGAGAACGGCAAGGGGGCGGGCAGCTTTGGGTTCGCGTCCCAGCGTGCCCCAAGTGTGATTTCGGTCGTCCACGAGAGTACCTTGCACTCCTCTCCGTTTCGGACTGCCCAGCTTGAAGCTGGGCTGGAACCGCTGTAAATGGACTTGGTTGATTCGAGCCTTGTTTAGTGAGAGACACCATGAGTGTAGGCACAGCACCTGTTGTAAAGTCCGGATCGCCGCGCGGCGAGGCCCCAATCGTCTCCCATCAGCCAGTCGAACAGAAGCTTCAGTTTCCCGGCATCCCGACGACGTGCGACGGGGCCGAGGCTGTCGTGTGGGTCGAGACCCGCATCAGCCAAGGGTCCGGGGCGTACCCGATCACTAGTTCGACCACAATGGGCGGCGGATTCAACGCCGCCGTCATGAACGGCGTGCCGAACCTGTGGGGCGAGCAGCTTGTTTTCATCGAGCCAGAAAGCGAGCACTCGGCGGCAACGATCTGCGAAGGGTTCGCGCTGGCGGGCGGCCGTGTGACAAACTTCACATCGGGCCAGGGACTGGTGCTGATGAAAGAGGTGCTGTACACGATCGCCGGCAAGCGACTGCCGGTGGTGATGAACATTGGCGCCCGCGCGTTGACCAGCCAAGGGCTGAATGTCCACGCGGGGCACGATGACTTGATGGCCGTAGCCGACTGCGGCTGGGGCCAACTTTTCGGCCGCAATGCTCAGGAAGCCGCGGACCTGTGCCTGATCGCTCGACGCGCGGCCGAGGCGTCCGAGACGCCGTTCTTCAACGTGCAAGACGGATTCCTGACCACGCACACCGTCGAGACGGCGAAACTGCCCGAGCCGGACTTCATGAAGGAGTACGTCGGAGCGCCCAGCGAGAAACTCAAGAACCTGATGGACCCTGCCAGCCCGATCATGTCGGGCGTCGTGCAGAATCAGGACTCGTACATGAAGGGCAAGATCGCGCAACGCTGGTTCTACGAACGAGTCGAGCCATGTCTGCAAGACGCCTTCGACGAATTCTATCGCAAGACGGGGCGACGCTACGACTTCGTCATGCCATATCGCTGCGACGACGCCGAGTACATCATCGTCGGCATGGGTTGCTTCATGGAGACGGCTGAGGTCACGGTGGACTACCTGCGAAAGAAGGGAGTGAAGGCCGGGTCGCTCAACGTCGTGTGCTTCCGACCATTCCCATCGCACCAGATTGTCGACGCGCTGAAACACTGCAAGGCGTTCAGTGTCATCGAGCGCATGGACGACCCGCTCTCGACGACGGGCAACCATTTGACGCGCGAAGTCAAGGCGGCGTTCTGCGACGCGATGAACGCTCACCAGGGGCATGAGCGGATCACTCGAATCCCGTTGATCTATCACGGCGCCGCAGGGCTCGGCAGCCGTGACGTGAGGCCGGGCGACATCCTGGCGATCGTCGACAACATGATCCGCGACGGGCAGGATTACTTCTGCGTCGGCATCGACCATCAGCTCGCGCTGAAGGTGACCGAGGATCCGGACCTCCGGCCGAAGGGGGGGTTCTCGATGCGCGGACACTCGGTCGGCGGCTTCGGCTCGGTGACGACCAACAAGGTCATCGCCACGATCGGCGGCGAAGTCTTCGGCAAGGACGTGCAGGCGTATCCCAAGTACGGCTCGGAAAAGAAGGGCCTGCCCACCACCTATTACCTGACGATCGCCAACGAGCATATCAAGATGCATTGCGAACTCGAGTTCGTCGATCTTGTCGTGCTCAACGACCCGACGGCCCTGCTCTCGGGCAACCCGCTCGATGGCATCCTGAACGGCGGTGCGATCTTCATGCAGTCGCATTTTACGGATGCCAAGGACGTTTGGGCTCGCATTCCGGAACACCACAAGAAGACGATACGCGAGAAGAAGATTCGCGTGTACTTCGTGGACATGGTCCAGATCGCCCGCGAAGTCGCATCGGTCGCCGACCTGGAAATGCGCATGCAGGGCATCGTCTTGCTCGGCGGGTTCCTGAAGCTTACGCCCTACTCCAAGGAAAGCGGCATGACCGACGACCAGGTGTACGCCGGCGTCGAGAAGGCCTTGCGGAAGTACTTCGGCAAGCGCAGCGAGCGCGTCGTGCAGGACAACCTGACCTGTGTGAAGCGCGGTTACAACGAAATGCAGGAGATACCACAGGAACTGATCCACGGTTCGAACGGGGCGGCGAAATGAGATGGACGATCGAACAACTGAAGAAGGTCGATCAGGTTGTACCGTTCCGGGCATTCGTCTTGCACATGGCTGACGGCCGCAAGATACCGGTGCGACGTTCGCGTGTTCAGCACATTCGACTCGGCGACAAGCGTTGCGATGGCCAGTGATAGGCGCCCGAGCCGGGGCACAGGTGGGTTGGACGGAGGCAAGCATGACGATCGAACGACTAAAGAGGGTTCACAACGCCTCGCCGTTCCGCCCCTTCGTCATTCACGCGGCGGACGGACGATCCTTTAGCGTTCCGCATCGCGACTTCCTGTCCCACACACCGGGCGGCAGAACACTGATCGTTTACAGCGAAGACGACGCCGAAGACTTCAGCATCTTGGACTTGCTGCTGGTAACCGAAATCGAAGTCAATGGATCGAGGTCCCGGCGCAAACGGCAATAGTTGGCCTGACAGCGAACTTCAACCCGAAAGGGGTTCAACGATGAGTACCGCAACAGTGGACACAAAGAACCTGCCGTCTCTCAACGAAGCGAGCGAGCGGGACCCATTCAACAACAGTTGCTACGGCACCACGGTGGACACGCCGTACAAGCGAATCTCGCTGCCCGTCGTCGATGTCGACGACTTCAACGATCGCATCATTCGCGGCTACGAAGACGGCTACGCCGAAAAACACCTTCCGGCCGATCTGTCGCTCGCCCGGTCGTTTGTGCCCGCGGGCACCGCGAACCTGCGAGACTTCAGCTACATCGCGCCGGACATCCCCGAGTACATCAGCGAGAACTGCACCGGCTGCATGGACTGCGTGACCCAGTGCCCCGACACCGCGATCCTCGGAAAGGTTCTTTCGGAGGGCGAGTGGGAACAGAAGATCGCTGCGGTCCCGGAAGCCGACCGCGAAATGTACCGCAAGCAGTGGAGCCGGCCGCGCAAGTACTACGATGGCTACAAAAAGAAACTCGGCGAAGGCGGCATCTTCGGCATCTTCATCGACCCGTCGAAGTGCAAGGGCTGCGCCGAGTGCGTCACCGTCTGCGACGACGACGCACTGAAAATGATTCCCAAGACCGAACAGGTCATGAACGACAGCCGCAAGAGCCATCGCTTCTTCAAGCAGATGGGGCCGTCGAACGAGAAATACGTGAGCGACAACCTGCTCATCGACATGATGCTCAAGGAGCAGACGCACATCTATGTCGGCGGCGCGGGCAGTTGTGCCGGCTGCGGCGAAGGGACGGCGCTGCGCATGATGTGCGCGGCGACCGGCGCCAAGTTCGGCGACCAGTGGGGCATCGTCGCCGCCACCGGCTGCAACACGGTCTACACGTCGACCTACCCATACAACCCGTACCTGGTGCCGTGGACCAACTCGCTGTTCGAAAACGCACCGGCCGACGCGATGGGCGTCCGCGCCCGCTGGGACCAGATGGGCTGGACCGACAAGCCGCTCTGGTGTATCGGCGGCGACGGAGCCATGTTCGACATCGGCTTTCAGTCGTTGTCGCGGGCGCTCGCGTCGGGCATGAACGTCAAGTTCTTCGTGCTCGACACGCAGGTGTACTCCAACACCGGCGGCCAGGCCTCGACATCGAGTTACACCGGCCAGAACACCAAGATGAGCGTACACGGCAAGGCGTTCGGTGGCAAACAAGAGCGACGCAAGGAAATCGCTCAGATCGCCATGATGCACCCACGCACGTACGTCGCCCAGACGACCTGCGCTCACACGAACCACTTTTACAAGGCGGTTCTCGGCGCGATCGAGTTCGACGGACCGGCGATCGTGGTCTGCTACACCACCTGCCAACCCGAACATGGCGTAGCCGACAACATGGCGGCCGACCAGGCGCGGCTGGCTGTGGACACGCGAGCGTTTCCGCTCATGATCTACGACCCCCGCGCCGGCGACACGATCAGGACGCGGCTTTCACTCCAGGGCAACCCGGCCCTCAAGGACGACTGGTACAAGAACCCGAAGACGGGCGATGTCGTCGACTTCATCGACTTCTGCCGCAGCGAGGGCCGCTTCGCCAAGCACTTCGACAAGGATGGCAACGCGTCAGAGACCCTGGATCGCGCCAAGCAAGACCGCTTGGAGAACTGGCGCCTGCTGCAGGAGCTTGCCGGCCTGCGATAGCCTGCACTGTTGGCGCACGGGGTTATCCGAGGCGTGTATAACCGGTGCCAGGGCGACGGCCGCCCGAACGCGCAGGCCCGAACATCTATGCCACAGACCGCGCCGCTCGCGATCCATGAGTTCCAGCTCGGCCACGTGGACGAGGTGATCGAGTTCCTGAAACGGACTCGCAGCGAACTTCGCTCACTTCAGCGGGTCCGCGTTTGGAAGGATCGACTGCACGTCATCGACGTGAACAAGGATTACTTCGAGATCCGCGGCCTCGGCTACGCCCAAGCGGAGATCGTGCCCGTGCTGCAGAACATCAACACGGCCTTCAACAAGGACACCATTCACGGCCCAACCACCGAAGAGTACAAGGAGTTTCAGACCGGCCGGCGGTACACCTGGGCCAACGATCGGGTGATGTGATGCGTCGCAAGCTACGCGGGGCCGTGTCCGTAGATGTGTTGGATCGGGGTCTTGTGGCCCCACGTAATCTCGTCCCTTCCCACACCAAACACCGCCGCGATCCTGTCGCGCTCGGCGGGGCTGGGGGTCCAGCGGCCCAAGAAGATCGCTGTCACTCGCGTGCGATCCAGGCCCGATCGCTCCACCAAGTCGTCAAACGAAACACTCTGCTGCCGACAGAGTTCATCGACACTGCGGGTCGGCGGCGTGGCCATAACTAAATAGCCTTGCACGATTCTGGGACAATTGGGTAAGGGAGTGGGCTTGCGCCCACTCCCTCCCCGGTGTCGCGATGGGGTCGATTCCCCATATTTACCGGCGTGCCCCTTTCGGGCACCGGGCGACCCCGCGGAAATTGCCCCCGGAGGGGAACCCTTACGCTCCCGTTA
>Ga0185317_100106_pt1 | contig 32011 bp, 24 predicted proteins | sample DevilsHole_FD_128020 | JGI IMG/M metagenome (GOLD analysis project Ga0185317, IMG submission 128020) | Groundwater microbial communities from Devils Hole, Nevada to study Microbial Dark Matter (Phase II) - Devils Hole (SPADES assembly)... | ecosystem: Environmental > Aquatic > Deep subsurface >...
ACTGTAACAAGCCTCAAATAGTTTGTCAAGCATTTTCGGGAAAATTTTTGAAAATTTTTTCACTAATCCTGAATCGCCCATCTGGCAAGGGTTTGCTCTAGATTGGTAGAGAGCGTGACCAGAGCGTCAGGAGAAAATTTTGTGATGGCCATCGCTGTTTTGCCCCACCGGCCCCTCAACCGTGGCCATCAACTGCTGATGGCCCAACCGATTGTGGGATTCTGTTTCTCCCCCCCTCCTCCCTGGTGGGGGATGGGGCTGGGAGGGTGAGGGGTTCTTCCCATCTCACGAGATATTCCTCTGGAGAGCCGGCAGACGTCTGGCGGAGCCGCCCCGATGAGTGCCGGTGGCCACAATCTGTCCTAACAATCACAACTCCGAAGTCCGCAGCGCTCGGCTATCGGCTTCAGTTTCACAAGCCCGCGCCAGATCACCGGCAGCCCGTGCCGCCGACTGTCAGGCAGAGGGTATCCTAGAAAGCGGGATCAACTCACAGATTTAACCCAATCCTCAGCCAATCTCAAGAAGCGAGTATCTCCTCAGCTAGCTCATGGATCACGCAACCGCCCGTAACTTTGTCATCAATCAGGGAACCGCTCTGCTAACCCAGAAAAATCCCGACGCTCTCCTGATGCTCCTCAAGCAGGGCAAACCCCCGATTCCCGGTCAAATGACCTCTCTGTTGCTAGCACTGAAAGTCCTGTTTGACGCCCTCAAGGACACCCCCAGCTTCGACCGGCAGCTGGCTTGCGCCCTGCACCTCCTGGCCTTTGAAAGCCGCCAGCTGTTTGTATATGGCCAGATGACAGGGATCGATTGGCCACCGCTGCTGGACGAAGACCTCAACCGGCTGGGGCTGGCTGTCAAGAGCATCTTTACCGGCGTCTGGCTATCCCTAGTTTGAGGAGCGGACAATACTCGTGATTACAGGTAAAACCAAACTCCTAGGACTGATAGGTCATCCGGTGGGGCATTCCCTGTCGCCGTTGATGCACAATGCCGCAATTGCCCATCTGGGACTGGATTATGTCTATCTCCCCTTGCCGGTCAAACCAGAGGATCTCCCAGTCGCTGTTGCCGGCTTTGCCGCTCTCGGTTTAGTGGGATTTAGCGTCACCATTCCCCACAAACAAGCCATTTTGCCCTTTTTATCGGAAATCTCCCCAGTAGCCCGCGCCGTGGGTGCCGTGAACACAGTCTGGCACACCGGCAGCGGCTGGGCAGGCACAAATACCGATGTCGAGGGCTTTCTCGCTCCCCTGCTCGCCTGCAATCGCGATTGGAGCCAAACCTCAGCCCTAATTTTAGGTGCCGGCGGCGCGGCGCGGGCTGTTGTCGCCGGTTGCGCCCAGTTGGGCATTCCGGTAGTTCGCATCGTCGGGCGTCACCGGCACAAACTCGAAGCATTCCAGCAAAGTTGGGTTAATTCCCCCGTGCCGGTGCTGGCCACCCACACCTGGGAAGAACTGCCCCAGCTGCTTCCCCAATCCTCCCTGCTGGTTAACACCACGCCGGTGGGCATGTATCCCAAAGTGGACGAAATGCCAGTCAGTGCCTCTGACATGGCGGCACTCCCCACCGGTGCCATTGTCTATGACCTGATTTACACCCCCAACCCCACCCAATTTCTCAAAGCTGCTAGTTCCACCGGCGCGATGGCCATTGATGGGCTGGAAATGCTCGTCGGGCAAGGAGCCGCTGCCTTACAAATCTGGCTGCAGCAGCCAGTGCCGGTGGCTGTCATGCGCCAATCCCTGCGCCTGCACCTGGGCTTGCCCACTTGACCGGCCAGCCACCCAATTTTAGAGCAATATTCACGCTTGGGCGCGGACATGACGGTCTATTGCCACATCTGCGTTAATCAGCTACAGGCTGCGGTTCAATATTTCAAACCGCAGCCTGTAGCAGATAGACGCAGATAGGAGAACATACGAATGTCCTAATCAATATGGTAACAGCTATACCACCGCATGAGCGCAACCCACCCACCTTCCGTCTGCCAACCGGCCCAAAAACAATTCCAGAGACAGGCGTCTCCCCTGTCCCACAGCTTCTAAAAAGCCGTATCAGCTCAAAATATAGCATTTATAAATGATTCGGGAAATCCGCTCTCTTTCTTTCTTGGCGAACAGGCGCGTCTTGGCGGTTTAGTTTAAAAATAATTTTACCTGCGGTAACAGCCTGCAATTATACCAGATATTTGCGTTACAATGATGGTTAAAATAGCTGCCAGCAATTAATCCAGTCATTAGGGAGTTAATATCATGGGAAAAATGCGTTCGCGAGTCATTACTGTTGCGATTGTCTCCTGTATCATTGGGATGGCCACTTGGTTATGGACGCCCCCGGGGTGGGCGATCACACAGATTAAACTGACAGACCTTTCCTACAAGGACTGTCCTCCGGAACTCGCCGAAGGAAGCATCACCAGTGGTGGAAACCCAATGGCGGCCAACTGCTTTATCGTCACCGGCAAAGCCGTCAACACCACTTATAAAACCGTTTACGATGCGGATATTTTTGGCCGCATCTACGATGCCAATAATAACAACGTCTTGCCCAACCGCACCCGTCTCGGATTGATCGAGAAAGTCCCACCCGGCGTCAGCGAGTTTCAACTGCGAATCACTGTGCCGGCTAATCAGCCGACTCCCCTGAAGCTCGAGCAATTCAAAGCTGCTGGTTTCGCCGCCAGGGTTCGCAATTACTGACAGCGCTATTAAATCCGGTTTGCTAGTTCAAATACCTTTAAGCGCCAGCATACAGCCTGGACTTTAATCCTTGCTTCAAAATAGACAGTAAGCGCTAAAGTCACGACCGGCTCGCCGGACACTTGTAAGACAGGCAATTAACCGGATTATATATAATTGCACCCAAATATCCCTCTGGCAGCAGGCCACAGGTTCCGATTCCAGATCGGCCAGATAAGCATAAGCACCGGCATTGCTTGGCAGCCGGTGCTCCCTGTCTTGTGCGAGTTTAAAAACCTTGTAACTAGAAAGCCCCGGGCCATTAAAAGGCAAATACCCTAAGTAGAGTCGGGAGAAGCTGCTGGACGAATTGCAGGAGGACGATGGCGAGGATAGCGGAGAAGTCAATCCCGCCGAGGGGGGGAATGATAGAGCGAAACAGGTTGAGGTAGGGGTCAGTTAACTGGCTGAGAACGGAAAAGGGCGGGTCGTACCAGTTGATATTGGGAAACCAGCTCAAGAGAATCCGAATAAACAGCAGCACCAAGTATATGCTCAAAAAGCTGCTGAGGGTATTAACCAGTAGCAAGACTGCGGAATCCATAGACTTTGAAGCTTCCTTTAGTATTTCACAGACTGTTTGGACTTGATTTAGTGTAATCGATTTCAGTCTGGCGAGGGGGGAGCGAAGGCGGCCCGCTGCCGCCAATCCTTGGCCTGGTGGCGCTTTGGCAGGGATTCAGGCATCTTCAGCTAGCGAGCGCTCACTGTTGCGTGCCGGTGGGGTGCCATTCACATCCCTGAGTTGCACCCGCACCTCGTCGATCGCCTCATTGAGCTGAGCGATTTTATCCTCCAAGCTGCGACGCGCCGCTTCAATACTCTCTTGTTTGGGAGGACGGCTTCTCCCTTTGATCGCAGACGGCTCTGGCACATTGGCGGGCCGTAACTTGTCCTCGTCGGCAGGGGTTTCGTCAGCGCGTCGAGATAGCAGGACGCCCAAAACTCCACCGAGCAAGCCGCCCACTACAGCGCCGGCGAGAAATCCACCTGTAAAACCATCTCGATTGCTCATCGTTTATAATTGGTAACTTTGCTTTAATTTCAGCTTAACCGCTGGCTGGGAGCGCTGCCTACTGGGGGTTGGAGACGGGGTTGCGGAAGAATTCGGCGAGCTGCGGCCCGGGCCCTCTGCCCTAGCCGTTCAGGTGCCAAAGGTGCGGTCGCCGGCATCTCCCAACCCGGGCACAATAAAGCCACGCTCGTTGACCCCCTCATCAATGGCAGCTGTGTAGACGTTCAAACTCGGATAGGCTGCCCCCAGCTTTTGCAGGGCCGGTGGGGCAGCCACCACAGAAATGATCCTGACCAGGGCTGGGTCAACCCCGCGCTGGGTGAGTTCGGCCATCGCGGCCATTATCGTCCCGCCTGTGGCCAGCATGGGGTCGCTGATCAGCACCCGCGTCTGAGGGGCGAACTGCTGGGGCAACTTATTTAAATAGCAGCTGACTGCGAGCGTCTCTCGATCCCGAACCATGCCTAGATGGTATATCGCCGCTAAGGGCAGTACGGTTTGCGCACCTTCCAGCAGGGCCAGTCCCGCCCGCAGCACCGGCACCACCACCAACGGCACATCCGGATTGACAATCGTCGCCGGAGAGGTGGTCAAGGGTGTCTGCACTGTCGTTTCTTCACAAGCCAGCCAATCTCGGCTGGCCTCGTAAGTCAGCCAGCGTCCCAGTTCTGTCATGGCGCTGCGAAACAGCGCCGGTGGGGTCAAGGCGTCGCGGGCGACAGCCAGCCAGTGCTTGATTAGGGGATGGGGGGGAACGTACACACGCAGTTGGAGCGTCATAGGTGGGAACGTGGGCGGGATGCCAGCGATGAAACCTGAACGATCATACTCCCAAGTGGTGCACCGGCAGCACCTGGAGTCCCAGGCATCCAGAGGCAGGAAATTTTTTTCAAATTAATTGACAATTCTTATCAACAAACGCTATAGTAGCTTTCAGTGTTCTCCTCTCTAAGTACCGGCAGGCGGGATCGGTAAGTCGTAGCAAACAGATCCCGTGCTTTTTTTTTGGGAGTACCCAGTCGCCGGCAAAGGTAGCGGGTAGGATAAAGTAAAGAAATGTTTCGCGCTCGCACCCACCCATGCCTGCTAATACCACCACTACCCAGCAGCTATCCGATCAGGCCAGTTCAGGGACAGAATTTGACGTTATTGTCATCGGCTCCGGCATCGGAGGATTGGTCACGGCCACCCAGCTGGCGGCAAAGGGAGCCACAGTGCTGGTGCTGGAACGCTATCTGATTCCCGGAGGCAGTGCCGGCTACTTTGAGCGGGAAGGCTACCGCTTCGATGTCGGAGCCTCGATGATTTTTGGATTTGGCCTGGAAGGCACCACCAATCTCCTCACCCGCGCCCTACAGGCGGTGAACGTCAGCCTGGAAACGATACCCGACCCAGTGCAGATTCACTATCATCTGCCGGGGGGGCTGGAGCTACAAGTTCACAAAGCTTATGAGAAATTTTTGCAAGAACTGGCCAGTCACTTCCCCCACGAGCGGCAGGGGATTCGCCAGTTTTATGACGAGTGCTGGAAGGTGTTCAACTGCCTGAACGCGATGGAATTGCTGTCGCTGGAGGAGCCGCGCTATCTGATGCGGGTGTTTTTGCAGCAGCCCAAAGCTTGTCTGGGATTGCTGAAGTACCTGCCGGTGAATGTCGGTGACATCGCCCGCCGCTACATAAGCGACCCCAACTTGCTGAGGTTTATTGACATTGAGTGTTATTGCTGGTCGGTGGTGCCGGCAGACTTGACGCCGATGATCAATGCCGGCATGGTGTTCTCAGACCGGCACTATGGCGGGATTAAATACCCCAAAGGTGGAGTGGGCCAAATCGCTCTGAAACTGGCAGAGGGGCTGGAAAAAGCTGGGGGCAAGATTAAGTACCAAGCTAGGGTGACGAAGATTGTTACAGAAAAAGGGCGTGCCGCCGGTGTCAAACTGGCCACCGGCGAAGTTTTCCGGGCCAAGCGGATTGTCTCCAACGCCACGCGCTGGGATACCTTTGAGAAATTGCTGCCGGCTGAGGACATACCGCTGGACGAGCAGAGATGGCAGGAACGTTACAGGAAGTCTCCCAGCTTTCTGAGTTTGCACTTGGGGGTTGAGGCGTCTGTGCTGCCGCTCGGTACGGCGTGCCATCACATAGTGCTCGAAAAGTGGGAGCGCATCGAAGAAGCGGAAGGGACAATCTTCGTGTCGATTCCCACCCTGCTAGACCCGGATTTGGCACCGGAGGGGTATCACATTGTCCATACATTCACGCCCAGCCGGATCGAAGAGTGGAAGGGTCTGGGAGCCAGCGAGTATGAACAGAAGAAGGAGGAAGCAGCTGGGCGGATTATCGACCGGCTGGAGAAGATTTTTCCCGGACTGGATGCCGGTTTGGATTATATGGAAGTGGGGACTGCCCGCAGCCACCAGCGGTTTTTGGGGCGTGCGGACGGCACTTACGGGCCAATTCCCCGGCAGAAGTTGAAGGGGCTGGTGGGGATGCCGTTTAATCGCACATCGATGCCGGGGCTGTACTGTGTGGGGGACAGCACATTTCCGGGACAGGGGTTAAATGCCGTGGCGTTTTCCGGGTTTGCCTGCGCCCACCGGATTGCCGTGGATTTGGGGCTGAGGTGATGGGAAATGCTACAAAGCCGAGGAATCCAAATGGCTGGCAATTGGTGAGTGGGCATGGGGCATTAGGGATAGGTTTTCTTTCCCGTGCCCGATGCCCGCTGCCCGCTGCCAATCTTCTATTTTCGTCATTTTCAAGACAATAAAGCCGGTTGTGGGTGGCTTCACTTTTTCGAGATCAAGCCGCTATTAGGGATTATTATTCCGGCTGTAAGTCTCTCCTGCATCGAAGGATTCATTTTTCAAAATTGCCTTATTCCTAGCAGAAATTAAACGTTCTGGGTCAATGCCCTCGAAGGTTGGCGGTATCCAGACTCGAACTACCAGGAGGGCAGCCAGAACCAGCAAGAAAGCGCCGGTTGCCAAGATGTGAACCCAGGGAGTTTCCAGCACTCCTCGGACGATGACTTCTCGCAAAACGGAAACGATTGAAACTTCCACGGCGACCCCAATGGAAACCCGCTGCTCTTGCAGGTAAATAATCAGGAGTCTGAATAGCTCGACCAAGATTAACAAAAATAGGATATCTGCGGTCACTTCTTGGAAATGAAGGGGAGGCAGCAGCGAGAAGAACATATCTCGCAGCTGGAGCACCATGAAACAGAATAGACCTATACATAGGGAAATCACAATTAAGTCTTGGATGGTTTCCAGACCGCGCACGAGACGATTGCGATTAAACCAGTTGTACGACTGGCTTGACGAGTTATTCAAGGAATTTTGCATTTATGGCTTCTCCGTGTCGATGCTTTTAGCTTATGTTAACGCGAGCTTATAAGTCAACTGTCTACCTATAAGAATTATCTATAGCAAATATTCTTTAGATGGGGCTGGCGAACAAAGCGGCGCAGGCCATTGTGGGCCAAGCCCCCGGGGTGAGGGCCAGTGTCTCGCCGGTGTTTTGGCCTTAGAGCCGGCTGGCTGGCAAGCGTGCGGTGTCCACCGGCACCGGCGGGGCGCAAAGAGGGCTCGCCTCCGGAAAGTGGCCAGTGGCATGGCATCCCTCAGCGACGCGCCGGTGCCGGCTAACCCTCCGATCCCTCTCTCCTCCGCCTTCCTGGCGGTGGGTGGGTTGTGAGCCGGTTCAAATCAAAAAGTCAAGAAAAGATAAAAATTAGTTTAAAATCCTTAAGAGAGTTTTTTCAGGGAAGAAGCGAAACGGAATGGCTGACATAGTTGATATTGCGGTGGGTGCCGGTTCTTTCACAACTTTGGTGACAGCTGTCCAAGCTGCCGGTTTAGTGGACGCGCTCAAAAGCCCCGGACCCTTTACTGTCTTTGCGCCGAATGACGATGCCTTTGCCAAACTGCCACCGGGCACTGTACAAACCCTGGTGCAGAATACCCCCCAGCTCGCGAGGATTCTAAAGTATCACGTCGTTTCTGGCAAGCTGATGAAGGCTGATTTGGAGAAACTCGATTCTGTCACCTCACTAGAAGGCTCACCGATTATAATTGATTGCTCTGACGGTTTTGAGGTGAAAAATGCCACAGTTGTCGCAGCCGATATAGAAGCTGATAACGGTGTGATTCATGTAATTGACAACGTGATACTTATGGGGTAAAATAATAAGTTATGGTTTCAATTAGGGGGGCGGTGTGATAGAAACCGGGTTTCTTGAAGAAACCCGGTTTCTGGCCTCCTGAGGTCTCACAAAACATAACCGCTATATTATAGGAAAGGCGTGGGAACTTGTTCTAAGCAAAAATTCGGGATATAGGGCAGATAAAACCGGGCAGCAGCGGGCTTGTCAGCTCGTCATTCTTAAATAGCGTTGCCACTAGCTTTAGAGTGGCTTGCTCGCGCCGGTAGACCTGAATTTGTTGTAAGCGCCAGTCAGCAATCCAGTATTCCTGCACTCCCTGCGCTGAGTAGAGTTTCAGCTTAGCTTCCCTGTCTCGCCGTTCATTTTCGGCACCTGGGGAGAGAACCTCTACAATTAGTTCTGGCGAGCCGGTTAAATGCCCCGCTTCATCGAGCAAAGCAGCAAATCTTTCATTGCTAGCCCAGACGATATCGGGGATGACATTATCCGCATCCGTGAAAATAATGCCAGGTGCCGGTGCGGTGCGTCCTAAACCAGTAGACTGCGACCAGGCATCTAGAGCGGCGAAAATTCTGCCCCCAGTTTCTTGATGGCCCCAATGCGGTGATCTTGTCACAAATAACTCTCCATCGATAATTTCATAGCGGTTCCCGTTGTCTGGCAAGAGTTCCAGGTCGGCGGCAGTCCAGCGTACCCTCTCAACTGCGGTCTGGCTCATACAAGCACTCCTTCTGGGTGATGCCTACATTATAGCGTTTATATTCGAGTTGAGAAAAGGTAGAAACCCGGTTTCTTAAAGAAACCGGGTTTCTGGCCCATCGGGTTGAGCCCCCCTTTTTAAGGAGGGTTGCGGGGATCTGCCCCCCTTTTCTAAGGGGGGGGTTAGGCGGATTTGCTTACCTGTAATCCTGGCGTTGAATATCCCGCAGGCGAGCTTCAGGACGCTTGAAGCGATCCATCTGGGCTTCAAAAAACTTGCGGTTCGCCATCAGATGCTTCGGATTCGGGTCATCTAAAGGATAGAGCAGGGCAGTCCGCAACGCTTGAATCACCGCAGAGGTGACGCAGTACATCGAGCGCTGGAAACTGATACCGAGCTGGATGAGCATATCATCTTCGCCCCGGCAGTGCTGGCTGTAGTAATCCACCAGATAGGGGGGCAAGAAGTGCAGCATGTCTTGCATCAGCTGTGTCGGCGGAATGCCGGCGGTTCCCACCGGGAACACATCGGCATAAAGAATCCCGTAGTGGAAGTCTTTCTGGTCTTCAGGAACTTGCTTCGCCTGCGCGTTGTAAGACTTCGTACCCCGGAAAGGAGCGGTGCGGTAGAAAACCGCTTCCACATAGGGTAGTGCTGCTTCGTACAGCCACATGAAGCCCTTAGATTTGGGGATGATTTCGTAGCATTCGCCGCGAATGTAGACGTGGTGGTAGATAGGGCGACCGGCAATCGCAAAAATCCCGTTGACCAGGAAGTTCATCGCTTCCGGGACGCTTTTAATGCTCCCTTCGTCATAGCGGTCGCTCATTTCAAAGAAAACCGGAGCCATCACCTCCCAGAACAAGCCCAGATTGGCGTAGTAAGACAGCTGGCGCACCTGTTCGAGGAACATATCTGGGAACAGCTTGTAGAGTCCCAGCATCACCGGATTGAACTTGAAATAAGCCTTAATCGCCCGGTCGGCGTTGGCTTTGTATTCGTCAGTGTCCAGGTAGGGGTCAAACTGCCCGCCCATTCCCCTGTGCCACAACATGGCTCGCATGCAGGCTTCGGCGAATTCCATGTTGATGCGGTCGTGCCACAAGTGGTGGAACAGCTTGGGCATTTTGAAGGTTTCGCCCTTCTCCATAAAGGCCAGGAGTTCGGGGTGGGCTGTAGCTTCTCCGCGCCATATTCGCAAATCGGCATCATCCCCAGCATAGTGGTTGTGCCGGTCTAAATACTCCTGGGACAGAAAGTATTTAAAGAAGGGAAACGGCTCTAAAAAGACTTGCTCGGCAATGTAAAGAAGGTCGCGCCAGTAGAAATCCATCGGCACGGCATAGGCTTTGTAAAGGCCGATGATTTGCATGAGATTTTCCGGAGTGTCCGGCAGCATCGCGCCACCGGCTTCCAGGCGGTGAATGACTGGGGCAAATTCGTGACTGGAAGGCGGCAGTTTAGTGACGGTTTTAACAGGAGTTTGTACCATGTTAGTTGACTGTGAGTGAATCGCTACATTCTGGGTTTAACGGTCACAAAATTAGCTGTCTGAGAGGGAGTGGGGTGCGCCCCGACGCACCCTCCCTGTTATTTCTTGGCTGGTAGCTCGATTGCTGTAGCGACTTGGGGATTGCTAGCAGTCTCAAAAGCAGCCACCATTGCGGTGGTGGTTGCCTCACTCCAGCGCAAAAGCCACGCCGGCTGCAGTCCGAGGAAAAAGATAATGGCTGCTAGAATGAGAGCCGGTGTGCGCTCGGGCCAGCGGACTTTGGGATAATACGCCAGAGAGTTGTTCAGCCGGCCAAAACAGGTGCGGTTGAGTAGAATCACGAAGTAAACGGCGGTTAAGCCAGAGGAAATAATGCACAGAAGGGTTGGCACTGGAAAAGCTGAGAAACTGCCCTGAAACACTAGAAATTCAGCAATAAAGCCCACCATGCCGGGAATGCCAGCGCTGGCCATGCCGGCCAAAACGAGCAGGGCGCTGGTCAGGGGCAAACCCCGGATGGGATTCATCAGCCCATTGAGCACGTCCAATTCGCGGGTGCCGACTTTTTTCTCGACAACGCCCACCAAGTGAAACAGTATGGCTAAGATTAAACCGTGACTGACCATTTGCCCGACAGCCCCCAGGAGGCTGAGCGGCGTACCGGCGGCTGCAGCGACTATAATATAGCCCATGTGCCCAATAGAACTGTAAGCCACCATTCGTTTGATGTCTTTTTGGGCGATAGCGGTGAGTGCGCCGTAGATGACACTAACGACGCCGATAATTGCCAGCCCGGGAGCCACAAGCGCCCAGGTTTCAGGAAACAGCTGCAAACCGAAACGCACTAAGCCATAAGTTCCCAATTTTGCGAGAATGCCACCCAGCAGAATTGCCACCGGCTGGGAAGCTTCCACATAGGCATCTGGGAGCCAGGTGTGCAGGGGAACCAGGGGGATTTTGATGCCGAAACCCACCAGCAGCACGGTTATTAGTACCAGCTGCGTCGTCAGGGGCAAGTCGCCTGTGGCGATGGAGTTCCAGTCGAAGCTGCCAGATCCGCTCAGCCACGCCATCCCCAGAAATGCTGCTAAAATCAGAATCCCGGAAACAGCGGTGTAGATGAGAAACTTCATGGCTGCGTAGCCGCGCTTTTCACCCCCCCAGATCGCAATTAGCAGGTACAGGGGAATGAGTTCCAACTCGTAAAACAGGACAAACAGCAGCAAATTCTGCGCGACAAAAGCGCCGGCAATAGCGGAGTTGACGAGGAGAATCAAAGGATAGTAAAGCCGGGGGCGCTCAACGCCTTCGCCACTGCCATAGATGGCAATCCAAGTCAGCAGAGCGCTTAGTACCAGCAGCGGTAAGGACAAACCATCAGCACCGAGACTGTAGCTAAGACCTAACTGTGGAATCCAACTTATATATTCTTGAAACTGCAATCCAGAAGCGGTTAAGTCAAACTGGCGCAACAGCCAAAAACTCCAGAGGAGGATGCCGCTTGCGAACGCCAGCGCGATAAAACGCAGTCGGTTTGCCGTGTGGTTTCCGGGCAAAAACCCGACAGCCACAGCCCCCACCACGGGCAACCATATCAAGGTACTGAGCATATTGGGATTCGGCTCCTTTAGAAAAGTTATCTCTCGTTATCTGAAGTTCCCAGGTTGAACTGGGAACGATAAATTGAGCGAGGGCTAGCTAACCATAGTCACGGCTCCGGTGTCCAAATCGTAATAACCCCCTACGACTTTCAGTTTTCCTTCCTGAATTAATTTAGAAATGACTGGAGATGCTTTCAAATTTTCAGCTTGATGCAGAACATTCTCTTTTGTTGCGTTCTCCAGCGCGTCGCCCGACTTTCCTTTTGACTTGTCTACAGCCGGTTTAATGGCCTCTAGCAAACTGCCAATTTGACCGGGTACTTGAGCGCCTTTGATTGTGGCGTCTACCGCCCCACACCGTTCATGGGCGAGTACCATTATCACTTTCGCCCCTAATACTAAGGTGCCAAATTCTAGACTGCCAATCTCCTCTGGAGTGGCGATATTCCCGGCTACGCGGCAGACAAAGAGGTCCCCAAGTCCCTGGTCAAAGACAATCTCCGCCGGCACCCGCGAGTCGGCACAGCCGAGAATCGCCGCAAATGGCTTCTGCCCTTTGGCAACTTCTGTCAGACGTACCGTGTCTTGGTTGGGGGTTTGACGTTTGTTGGCTACAAAGCGCTGATTCCCCTCCATTAAATGTTGCACGATCTGATCGGGGGTCATGTCATTATGGTTGATGGCTTTTTGGGAAACAGCCCCCTTTGTAGGTTCGGAAACAGGGGTTTTGGTTGGTTCGGAAACAGCCGCATTGTTATTGTTGCAGCCGAGTCCTGCTGTCAGCGCCCCTGTCCCGATCGCGCCCGCACCTAATTTGAGCAAATTTCGTCGGGAAAGAGGCAGCCTCTGATTTTTACCGCTCATATTCTCCTCTCTGAATTTTAAACTTTAATTTCTCGTTAAAACTCTACCATGAATTTGATATTTTAGATTGACTGTTCAATCTAAAATATCACATCTAAGCTCTCAAATCACTTCAACCGGCTCCCACAATCAGGGAAAGGCGAGACAGCAATGGCCAGCTGACCACAAGTCCGATGAAGGCGGTTCCAATCAGGATTGTCAGCAGATAAAACTGACTCTGACCGGAAACGTTGTACTTTAAGCTCTGCCCGCCAAAAACAGTGGCCAAACCTACTAAGTTCACCACTCCATCCACGATATAGCGGTCTAGCCAGTAAATCACTTTGGACACTGAATCGACGGCAAACACTACAGTCAGCCGGTAAAGCTTGGCGGTGTAGAAGTCGTAGGCAAAAAAGTCTTGCAGGGACTTGGAACCGAATTGCACCGGCTTGGGCCAGCTGTTATTGAGGTAAATCACCGCCCCTGCGCCGCAACCGATGGCGCTGGACGCCAACAGCAAGCCGGCAGCGGTTTTGTCCAGGGTTGCCCAGTCTGGCAGCAATTGCCACTGCAGCAGCAGCAGCGGAACGTGCAGGGTAAAGCCGGCCAAAACGACCATCGGCAAGGCCATTGGCCAGTGCACCTCGGGCGAGCGCTCGGTCATTTGCTTGGATTTACCGGCAAAAATCAGGCCAAACTCGCGAGTGACGCTGAAGGCGGTTAAGGCGTTAACCAGGAGCAAGACTCCCACCAGCCAGGGGTGGGTGGCCCACAGGTTGTTGGCCATTTGCAGCAGCGCCCAGAAGCCGCCGAGAGGGGGCACAGCGATCAAACCGGCAGCGCCGACGATATAGGACAGGCCAGATATGGGCCGGCGCGACCAAAGACCGCCATACTGGCTGAGGTCTTGCGTGATGTTGTTCCAAACGATGGTGCCGGTGCTCATCACCAGGAGGGCCATCGAAACCGCGTAGGTGAGCAGCAACATCAGGGCTGTTTGGTCAAGGTGCGTCCCCACGGCGATAAACACCAAGCCCATGTAAGCGCTGACGGAGTAGGACAGGGAGCGCTTGATGTCAATCTGGGCGATGGCGATTGAGGAAGCGCCAATGGCTGTGACTGCGCCGATCGAGATCATTACCGCACTAGCTACTGGCGACAGGGCTAAAACGGGTTGCAGCTTAATCAGCACCCACGCGCCGGTGGCCACCACTACTGAGTTCCGCAAGATGGTTGAGGGGACTGGCCCTTCCATCGCTTCATCCAGCCACAGGTGCAGGGGGAACTGGGCGCACTTGCCCAAGGGGCCGGCGATTAATGCCAGACTGAGCAGGGTGGCCACCTTGGGGTCGATAGTGGCAGTCTCCGCCCACTGGGCCAGTTCGGTATAGTTCCAGGTTCCTGCTAGGGGCAATAGGGCCACCACCCCCATCAGCAGGATTAAATCTCCCACCCGCTTGGTGAGGAAAGCGTCGCGGGCACCTGTGACCACTAGGGTCTGGCTGAACCACAGCCCGACGAGCAGGTATGTCCCCAGGGTGAGGATTTCCAAAATTACATAACTGAAGAATAAGGAGTTGCACAGGACTAGGGAGCACATGCCGGCTTCAAACAGTCCCAGCAGGGAATAGAAGCGGGCCCAGCCCCAGTCCATCTCCATGTACCCGACTGCGTATATCTGCGCCAGCAGGTTGAGGCCGGTCACTAAGAGCATGGCCCCGACACTCACGGACGAGAATTCCAGGTCAAGGTCGAGGTTCAAACCGGCAGCGCTCAGCCAGGTTACAGAGAGCTGTTGCGCCGGCTGGTTCCAGGTGGCCGACAGGGCGAACAGGCTGTGCAGGAACGCCAGCAAGGTCATTAACAAGTTCACGTACCCTGCCGGTCTTGGCCCAGTGCGCCGGATAAGTCCAGGCGACCAAGCCCCGGCAAAAAGCGCACCGATTAAGGCGTAGCAAGGGACTAACCAAACGCTCTCCAGCAGGAACTGAGCCATCCGCATTACCTCTGATAAGCCAAAAACATAGAGAAACCTTGGGCCCAACCCTGAGGTTGTCCCAGTCAGCCCGCGACAGCGGGCGAAGGCAGGTTAATGTTTACTTAAGATTCCCTGTACAGATTATCTTGAAATGGCGGCAAATTCTCTTCGCGATCCCAAAAATTCGCCGATGGTAACTGTAATCGAAACTTATGGTACGGCGTTAATCTAGCGGCATGCTGAGCATTAATCCCTAGCTGGAGCGCAGCCATTGGAATTAACAATGGTAATCATTGATTTTTTTCTATCGAAGGGGTTTAATCTCCTTGAAGCTGGGTGATAAGCTGAGCGGAGCGCAAAAGTCAATAGGCTTTTCAGAGAAATCACCACAAGTGGCGTTGCAAATCAAAAGGATGAAACTGTAGGGGCAATCCCCCTGCGGTCGCCCCCAGACGATGATCGGGCAGATCCCGGGGGCTTGCCCCTAGGGACATTAAGCTGTTAGGCTTTTAACCTGCTTTTCCGTAGAAAGGAGGCATAACCTCCAGATTGCGTTACCAGCCTGCGCCAAGAGCGCGTCCCGCCGCGCCACGGAACGAGAGAAGAGAGATGTCTATTGCTAATTAAATGCATAAAGTTTCTAATCCCGCAATTGTGCAGCGCCCGATAAGTGGGCGCGATCTATAGCGGTTTTCAGTTGGATGAAGTACATGCCAGAAACCCGGTTTCTTTAAGAAACCGGGTTTCTTAGTAAAGTCAGGGCCGACCGGCAGCGTGAGTAAGTAATTGTACTTATGCGAAAGGGCGTATGTCAGGGGTGGGGGATAAGGGGAGGCGCAGCCTGGGGTGGCGCGTGCGGAAAGCTGAGTATAGCGCGATCCCAGCCAGTTTTCGGCACCATTGCAACCTGAAAGGTGTCTCCATCTGTAGAAATAGATGATAGAGGTGAGCCGGCGCTGCACATTTATGGAATGAACCCCACCCCCCAACCCCCTCCCCGTAAACGGGGAGGGGGAGTAAGAGGGGTTTTCGATCTCGTGAAAAAAGTTTCAATCATCCTTCTAGTGTGCAACGCCGATAGAGGTTAGCCGGCGCTGCCATTACTGCCAAAGCCCTAACTGCGCCACCTCTGAGCAAGTTGGGAAGTCCCTGAAACAGATGGGAATTGCACACAGGTGCATCACTGCCAAAAAAAACCAGACCCCGTTTATGGAGCTGTCCACTTTTCTACAGCAGTGAGTCGATCGTGGCCAACTTAATTCCTCGACACAAATCGCAGTTTATTTCAATCCCCGATCGGGATTCGCGCCAACGAATTATGCGCGATATTTATAAAATAGCACGTTCCCAGACACTGCCTATATTTGGGCGCAGAGAAAACTGCAATAACCAGCTCGGCCCACATGCAGCGGGGAACCGGCAGTCCCCCGCTCCGGAAAAGCAGGGCGCTGGCGACAGCACCGCCCAAAGCCAGCCTCTGGGTTCAATTAATGATAGGCATGATTGCGAAAATGGCGGCATGATTTTGCTAGAAAAGATAGTTTTGTGTGTGGCAATTATTTTGCTTTTAATTGCCGCAGTAAATACTGCAATTGTCATTCATCCCCAGGAAAATAAGCAACGCCAGGAAGTTATAAAGTATCGTAATTTTGGCATAATAACGGCCTGCGTATAAAGTGCCGCGTTCACTTCCAGACACCCGGTTTCTTCTGTGAAACCGGGTTTTTAGTTTAGGAAGGTAACAAGAAACCGGGTTTCGCCGAAGTTACCCGGTTTCTCCGGTTTCTCCGCCGCTATCTCAACCGTTCTTCCAGCAAGTCACTCACCTGTTCCAAAAAGCGCCAAGCAACCAGCAATTGAGCGAATTCAGTCGCAGAAACCTGTTCGCGCTCCCGCTTGATAATCGCTTGCTCTATGGGAATGCCGGTGAAATCGACAATGTGCCGCTCTAGTTCCGCAATAGTCGGCTGCGACAGCACGCCGTCGATGTGTATAATCATAATATTTCGCCCCCAGTAAGTGCAGGGAACTGCTGTCAGCAAAAAGGGCGGCTGGTTGGCGTTCAGCATCGCCGCCAAGTCAAATGGCAGGGGCAAAGTGGGCAGGGGTGCGGGTGCCGGAACGACAATCAGCTCTACTTTATAATACCCCTCCGGCAGCTGGCCGGTGAACTCGTGCCGGGAAAATTCTTTCAGGCGGCTGTTATAAATTTTAATCACAACATCGGCACTCGTCTTTTGGAAATCCAGCCACCGCTTGTAAGCGGCTTCCCGCTTCAGCATCTCCTCGACAAGCGTCTCAGCGCGGTGCCCCCGGCGTTTGACGTCGCGCTCAAATTTCCACTGCCACTTGACATCGTGATCGGGGTCAACATAGATGCTAAAATCCAGGAGGGGCATCAATTCTGGATAGAGGGCGTGCAATCCTTCGACAATGATAATGGGCTTGGGGGGGAAGGGCACCGGCGGATCGAACAAGCCGGTGGCGTGGTTGTAAATCGGAACTTCTACTGTTTGACCCTGTTTCAGCTGGGTTAAGTGTTCCCGCAGCAAATCCAGATGGTTAGCGTCAGGATCTAGCGGCAAGCGCCCGCTGATTTTCCTTTGCTCCCGGTCTTCTTTATGATAGCCGTCCATTGCGATAGTGTCAACAATGTCAGTACCGATAAGCCGGCGGATGCCGTCGCTGTAGGTGGTTTTGCCGCTGCCACTGTCGCCGGCGACGCCAATGATAACAGGAGATCGCAGCTGGGAAAGCTGGGAGCGCAGGGTAATGCAAGCCGGTTGGTTGCTGGGTCTTGGTTCGATGGTTTGCATGATATTTTCGGTTGACAAGTAGGTTTTTTCTACTTAAATTATCCCTCGTTATCCCTCGTTACCAGGCGGAGCCTGGTAACGCAGCTCGCTTTGGCTCTGCCTCATTTCTTCAAAAAGCAGATTTGAAGCCTAACAGCTTATAAATTTTACAGCATTTTCAAGAGTCGGGAGGCAGTCACGATCCTCCTGCGGAGCCGCTGCGCTACAACTGCACACACCGCCACGGATGAAAATTGTCCCCAAGGCTGGGCGATCGCGAGGGCATCGCCCCTACAAGACTATTTTCAAGTCAGAGCCTCCCTTTAGGGGGCACCAAGCTGAGCGTGGAAGAAACGAGAAACCCGGTTTTTTAAAGAAACCGGGTTTCTTAATCGGCGTTGCACAATTGCGGCGATGAACCCCACCCCCCCAACCCCCTCCCCGCTTGCGGGGAGGGGGAGTAAGAGAGGGTTTTGGATGAGTGCAAAAAGTGAAATCATTCTTCTACTGTGCAACGCCTCTTAATCAACTCAATTCCCAACTTTAAACTGTTGCTCCAACCGGCGATATTCGGGAACGCCAATGATTTGCTCGAATTCCTGGAAGTTCAGCAAATCCGAGAAACCGGCGGGGGTGCCGTGTTCTTTCAAGTAGCGGAAGCACGCAGCCATTGCTTTGGTGGCGGAAAACAAGCCTGCCAGCGGAAACACCGATATTTTATAGCCGAGTTCCTGCAACTCCCTGGCTGTGAGAAGGGGGGTTTTGCCGCCTTCTATCATATTAGCAAATAAGGGAACATCTGGGAAGGCAGCTGCAATCGCTTTCAAGTCTTCAACGGATTGGGGCGCTTCAATGAATACGATATCCGCACCGGCTTGACAATAGGCCCGCCCCCGGCGAATTGCTTCTTCTAAACCCAGGGGGGCGCGGGCGTCGGTGCGGGCAATGATGACTAAGCCGCTATCGCCTCGGGCGTGGGCGGCAGCTTTGATTTTTTCGACATGTTCTTCGGCGGGGATGACGCGCTTGCCTTCAAAGTGGCCGCATTTTTTTGGCCATTCTTGGTCTTCCAGGATGATGCCGGCGACACCCAGTTGCACGGCATCGGTGACGGTGCGGATGACATTGAGGGGGTTGCCATAGCCGGTGTCGATGTCGGCAACTAGAGGAATACTAACCGATTGAACAATTCGCCCAACGCTATAGAGCATTTCGGTGGCGGTGAGGAAACCGTAGTCGGGGCGTCCGAGGGTGGAACCGGAAATGCCAAATCCGCTGGTGAAGACAACCTCGAATCCCAGCTGTTCGACAAGCTGTGCGCCAATGCAGTCGTAGATGCCTGGAAGTACGAGGATTTCTGGGCGTTGCAATATTTGCCGGAGTTTTTGAGCTTGGGACATCACTTGTAGGGGTTGGTTTTGCTAGACTATTTTCACATTTAATCATAGTCTGTAGCCCCTGTAAGTGATTTATGAAAATAATGTTTTTCAATGCACCGCAAAGAATCTCACAGAGCGTTTATAACTGCTATATAGCGCGTCAATAACCTTCGTGTAAATTTTATAACCCCGGTTTCTTAAAGAAACCGGGGTTATGGGCCAGGTTGCGCAAATCATTTAGACCTGCTATATATATAGCGGTTTTTAGTTGGATGAAGTACACCCTTTGAAACCCGGAAGAGGGCGGAAGGGCCCGCCCCTACGCTCACCAGGTTTTTCAGTACCTCACTCATACGAAAACCGCTATAAAGCAGCGAACCGCGTCAAGCCCTTAGGCTGCAATCGCCTGGAATTGAGATAAAAAAAGCAGTCCCCCTTCCCTCGGTTTCTGGCCTCGCATGGGAAGGGTTTCCGCTGATTTTTGTCTGTATGGAATTGCCAAATATCAAGCCAAGGAGGGCAGCATAGGGTCTAGAGCGACTGGATGTATTTATCTAGTGTCGCGCTCTTCTTATCGTAGGCAGAGTAGTCACCTATTCAAACATCTTGACTCCGCAAATTGTAATGGCAAATTTATAACACAGAAAAATAGAACGAATCCGTCTGGCTGAAGGGGAGAGCCGCTCAAACCAATTGCCCAGTACCGATGTTTTTTATTTCGCAGCTAATTGATGGTAGCTTGGCCAGATTCAATCTGGTTATCGGGCAAAATTTGGATATATTTTTAGAGCGCAGAGATATTTATACATAAACATATATTTCACTATACAAGCGGAATTAAGCAGGTAAAACTTGAACGCCAGATTGCGTTCGTAAAATAATTTCAGGAATCCATCCGTCTGTAAGGTGTAGCATTAGCAACTTAGAGAACAGACATTAATTGCAGCGCCGACAGGCAAATGCGATATGGGCATAGCGCATCAGGGTTGGATGCGATAATGCCCAATGCCTGATCGCCCAATGCCCGATCGCCCAATGCCCGATCGCCCACTGCCCGATCGCCCAATGCCCGATCGCCCACTGCCCGATCGCCCACTGCCCATGTTCTAAACTTACTGTCTATTGCTATAATTTAAAACAAATAAAAACCCTACAGCCCGCTTAAAGCGGGAGTTGTAGGGTTTCCGTCAGTTTCACAGGCCAATCAAGTTGGTGTTAGGGTTCTGCCACCCCAGAGAGGCCACAAAGGACTCTGGAAAAATGCGACCCGCGCACCTTACTGACTGGCACTGAACACTGTCAAGTTAGGCGCTGTATTCTGCCTTGATTTCGATGCGCGAGCTGCGGTCGAACACCTTGACGAAACTGATTTTGATGTTGGGGTTGTAGTACCAGGCATTGCTGGTGGAACCGCTTAGCTTATGCGCCCGTTCGTCAGGGGAGCCGTCTGCGATCTCACCAATCTGTTGCCCGTCTACGGTAACGCTCTTCAAGGGATCTGAACTGCCTTTGGTTTCAGATGGGTCGTGCAGGATTGCCACGAAGAAAAAGTCTTCCTTGGGCGTATATTTGTCGTGTTTGCGCTCCACAGTAATCTGGCGTGTTGAACCAGTTTTGCTGTGCTTAATCTCTACCTCGCGATATTCGCTGTTCGCCAGGTCATCTCCGTCGTACACCACCGATTCCTTGGGCTCAGAAGCGCGGCTGATGCCGTCATCCAAATACATGGTGTATTGCCCGGTGGCACCCGGATAGATGTTGAGGGTTATGGGATTGAGCAGACCTTTGCTGTTGCGCTCTCCCACATACTGTTCAACCTCAATCATCGGGACGATCGCGCCCGCTCGCACAAAGATGGGAACGATAAAGGGAATGTGATTGGGGTCGCCAGAAAGGTGCGCATCAAACTGGCGTATCGTAGTGCCACCATCAAAAGCCTCACCAAGCGGCTGTTTGTTGTCCTTAAAAGTGTACCAGTTGCTGCCAGTAGGCAGATAGACATCCCGTTTGCCGTAGCCATTCGCCGGTGACTGCGGATCGAGAACTGGAGCTACGAGGATATCGTGCCGGAGGAAGAACTGGTTGTCGAGGAAGGCGATTTTGTCATTGTAGAGCGCCTTGTCTTGTGAGTCATTGAGAAACATGGGCCGGCAGATCGGCAAGCCATCAAATGTGTTCTCAAACATGGCGTCATAGAAAACCTGCAGGAGCCGGTACCGCAATTCAATGTAATACTTGCAAGCAGGTAAAACCGCGCGGTACAAATCTTGCGGTTCCGGCAGCGGCTGTTGGTGTTCGCGGAACCATTCTTCGTACATGAAGATTTCTTGGAACTGTTTCCGCCCTTTGCGCATGTAGTGATTGCGATACCAGGGAAGGAAAGCACCCGCAGCGAACCAGCGGATCAGGAGTTCAGGACCTACCCACTGTTGCCCGTCGTTCTCTTGTTCAAAGCCCCCAATATCTTGCCCGTTGATAGTCACGCCGCTGACGCCGAGTGACAGAGCTTGGGACACGTTCATCTTGAGGAAATCCCAGGTGGAAGAGTTGTCGCCCGTCCACAGTGCGGCAAAGCGGTGAGCGCCGGTGAAACTGCCGCGCCCGACGATGAAGTTACGGTCTGTGCGCCGCTTTCCTGCTTTCTCTGGACCGGCCTGCTCTGAGTATACAAGGTTGTTGAGGCCCTGGTATGTGGCTTTGTGGAGATTGTACGAATACAAATTCCACACCTTAATAGCCGGCGTCAGTTGGGGTGCCTCTCCCGATATAGAATCGTCGGTGACCAGCAATCGGAAGGGGAAGCCGCGCATATCCCCACGGCGGGAGCGGATAGCAGGTGTTGTCATGTCCTGCCAAACCATTTCCAAGCCCATATCAAAGAGATATTGGTATTGCTTGCCCCACCACTCGCGCACGTCCGACCGGCCAAAATCGGGGTAATGACCGGGCGTACCCATTTCCGCTCCCGTAATTCGGTCATTTCCGTAGTACACTTCCCCGATATAAGGCTCGCCTTTATCGCCCTTATTGGCGTTGTGTTCCGGGTCGTATGCGAAGAAAACGCTTTCCTTACCTGGGGGATCGTAATTCTGGTAGCTGTAACCTTTATTAAGGTCTTCAGGGTTGTTCAGATCGAGATCGCCGAAGTAGCGCTGATCTTTTACAAAATAGCCCTTATCCCGCCCTTCGGTGTAGGTTGTGTAGTACGGCTCGTTTTTGCTAATAATTGGAGTAATGTTCGTGCTGCACTTCACCCCCAGCGATTTTAAGTAATCAAACATCCCTTTCGGATCGGGGAACTTGTTTGTATCAATCGTGAAGGTGTGGTATTTATTCTGTACGTCTACATCCACATGCAGACCGTCTAGCGGAATTTGGTAGTCGCGATGCTTGCGAACGCACCATTCCAGAGCCCCCCGATCTTCATACCCATAGCACCCTTGGTGATATCCCAAAGCCCACCGGGGTTTTAGCCGCGAGCGTCCGACAATTTCAGTGAAGCTGTCTACAAGCTCGGCAGGAGTGTCTGCCATGAAGAAATAGTAGTCAAGGTCGCCGAAGCGCGTACCGACCATATAGCGGCTGGAGTTGTAGAAGCCAAGATCCATCAGGACTTGACCGCGATTGTCAACGTACATGCCGGTGACGCAATCTTTTTCAGGAACCCCGTTAAATTCAATGAAAAACGGTTCCGTGTGGTACATCGGTTCCCGCACGTCCAGAGGTCCGTAGTTATAGACCTGCCGGTACCGCATGTTATCGAAATTGAAATAGTTGAGCTGCGCGGTATTGCGGCAGAGTGAATAGCCACCTTGTTCGCCAAAGCCAATATACTTGGCGGTTGCGGGTTTGTTCACAGCCTGGATAATGGCATAATCTTCATTCCCGTTGGGAGTGAATAATATGCCCTCTTGTGCCGTTTCCCAGACTTTAAAGTCGCTGCCGTCAGGCTCGCAATTGATCACCTCGATCTTGAATGGATCTTTGGTGAGTACCACCTTCATGACAGATTCGTGATTCTGCTGCTTTTTCGTAGTTAGTACGCAGCCCTGACCGCCTTTGTCCTCGCAGACTATATAGAACTGTTCATCTCCCAGCTGCGCTACGCGCTGTAAGTCAGCGAAGCTGTCCCGCACCACTGACCGAGTATTTTGACGGGTATACTTCTCATCCAGTTTTTTGGGGTTGAAACGCACCCGGAAGGTGTCATTCTGCACGAACTGGATGCGCATGGCACAGCGATTGCCATCACTTTTTTCAAACTCTAGCGCCAGCGTTTGTTCTTCAGCCTTGAACTGATAAGAAGAGACTTTCTTAAGAGTCTCCCAGTTTTTGATGTTGTTGAAATATTCTTCGACTGTAACGAACTTGTAGACAGGGGATAACTGTGGACCTGACATTAAAAAACCTCTTGCGAACTTGAACGAACTTATTGAAGCGTAACAACACTGAGGTATATCCCCCTTAACTTCCTACCCCAGACTCCTCAGGATTGAGTCGTGCAATCCCTGGGAGCCAAGGACAGAGGAAGTGACGGGTATTAGCGACCGTGTTCTCAAACCTTAGTTTGCGCTCTCCCTCAGATAGAGTTGTCCAGTTTAAGCTTTATCCTGCGGGTGATACTCTATTGCCATCCAGATGCAATCAGTATCTGAGTAATATTGGTGCCACGGGTAAACGTATGTGTTCTTTTCCTCAACTTGACAGAACGGCAGAAAAGTGGTGTAGCCCGGACTCATCAGCTGATCTTCATAGATAGTGGCGTAGTCTTGAGCTTTAAACTTCTGCATTCTGCCCACACCAAATATCTGGGTGTGGATTTCGATAAAGTCATGCTCGTTGTGTATAAAACAATTTGTGTTCGAGGGCGCGAACCACAAATTGAGTTTAACGAGAAAGCGTTCCTTTTTGCCCTGCGTCTCCGCTTGCCTCGTCATGTAATACGGATCGACCTCTACAACAGCTGCGTCATCTTGTGGCGACTTCCACAGCGGTGTGTTCTTGGGGTAGTAGATTTCGGTGCTGTCGGAATTATTAGGAGGATCTGGCATCTCATCTCCTAACAAAAACCAGCCCGGCTCCAAAATAATATTCCCCATGTTGGTGGAGTCTTTGACCTCCAGCAAGATCAGTGATTCCGCCTTCTCAACAATTATATCCTTCAGGATTGTAGACGCAAAAGCGGGAATAATATTTCTGACCGGCTTGCCCACACAAACATCAGTCATGTGAGGGTTGACCACGACCGTCGCGTTCTTGATGTAATAGTCCCTCACATTTTCGACGTATTTCGCTTCTATATGGGCCCCAGCAAAGTTTAACCTCTTTTCCTTGTTATATGCATGAACGCTCATAGCTTAGTTCTTCTCTCCTCGTGACGAACGGCGTATGTTTGAATTTTACTTTATATGCGCTCCCAGTACAAGGAAATGCCTAAAATTTTGCAGCAACCGGAAGTTCTATCGGAACGACCATCCTTATTTTAGGGGAGTAGCTTGCATATAGAGCTAGTAAACCAGCCCCTACAAAACATCCTGCGTTTTCGGATGCCACCTCAAGATGCGGGCTGCGATTGCTCATCCTATTCTAGCAACCTTCGCGCAGAAGTCAACCCCGCGCCCTGCCTCCTAAACCGGCGCAAATCTGTTGTGGTACACAATAACAGATGGGTTGTCCGCACAATAATATCCTGCCACAGAATAGCCTATTGTGGCAAAGTCCAAGCGGCCATCACCATCGAAATCAGCAACTGCTATGCGGGCGCTAGAATCTTCCGAAATCCGCCATTTCACGAACACGCCATTTTTCACATCAATGGCCTTGTAGTAAAATACACCCTGCCAAGGCATAGGCCCTCGGAGCGCCACCAGGAACTCATCGTCCCCGTCCTTATCAAAATCCCCGCAAATCACAAAATGTCCAGGCCCTTCTCCCATAGGATTGGGATCGCCGTACACATCCAGCACCACCCTTTTCCATTTACAATTTAGGGAATTTTCACTGTCTGTAGCATTGCTGCCATCCGTATCCTTGCAGTAGACCACTACCGTATTGCCATGAAAGGGCTCAACAGCTGCAATGTAGGCCAAGCTATCATTGCCTACCTTGCCCGCATCCACATCGCCACTGCCTTTGAAACCTGTTTTAGAAACTTCCACCAGCTCACCGTCGCCGATCGGCTTCGCGTGCCATTTTCCCTCTTCGGCTTTGTAATAGAGCCAGGTGATTCCTTCTTCCGAAGCAATGAGCGCCGAATCCAGATTCGAGCCTGACTTCTTGCCATATTTCTTAATGGACACCCCATGAATAACATGGAATTTTTTATCTACGGGCGGGTCCCCAGGCGGCATTCCATCATCTACTGGATGGATCTCGTCACACTCCCACTCTCCAGCTCTGTAGACATCATCAGGCTGAGTGAACAGCAATACCGGCGTAATCGAGTGCAGATCGTTGGGTCTGCCAACAATAGGCAGGGCCAGAACTTGCAGCTTCTTTTCCTGTGTAAAATAGCCTACCTTAAGGCGGTGCATAGAAGTGGCTTTGCCAATGTACCGAGCTACCCAATCCCGGTTGGATCTCCCCGGATTTTCCAGCCAGACAATTTTCCCCCCATTGGGATCGCAATTTATCATCGTCTGGCCGTATTGGTAGCAGATAATGATATCGTTCCAGCCATCCCCGTTTACATCTGCATAGTGCATGCCAACGGGCCCCAGATATTTAGTGATTTGGGTCTTTTTCCAACCCGGATTTTTGTACCAGTTCACCTCACCTACATTCATGCCATAGGCCACAATATCCGGTTTCTTGTCCCTGGAAATATCGAACGCCTCTATCCAGTAGCCATCTTGTCGGCGATCTTCCACAACCTGTCGCTCAAACTTGGGTTGAATCAACATGTGCCTACCTCCATTCTTCTTACAGATCAAGCTGCTTGCCGTGCCTGGTCAAGCCCCTTGCTGACACAACTTATTCTTAAAACGCTCACAACATTATAACCCGTTTGTCTGTCATCTCGCGCACGAGCGCTGTCTGACTCCGAATTTTTTTGGCCTTTTTTTGAGTCTGCTGAACTCCTTTTCATCTTACCGGATTAACCGGCACCTGTGATGATTTTAATAATCTATTAAGCTTTTACAATTTGTCTTCGATGGCAGCTAAAGTAAACCCTACGCCGCAGGCCACGACCAACCACTTCCTGTCCTTGAACGTCCAAGAAAAAAGTGGCTGCACCCAGCGCCAGAGCCAAGCAACCGAAACGCAGGGGCAATCTTGTTAATTTTAACCGTCAGCCCGATGACCGTCCAACTCGAAGTGCCGTCGGATGTCAGCCCAAGGTGTGTGAAGACCCAGACATTCGCACAGTTCCTTACAGGAGTCGAAGCTTCAGGCCATCGCTTTACCCTGTCTGAGAAGCAGTGATGGTAAAGCATAAAAGGCTGACGCTCAAAAGGTTTCACCTCCTTTTTTATGCTCTTTCGTCAGTCAGTGCCCAGGTGGGGCAGGTGGGGCAAGCGGTTGGTAATGCTGAGCCGATACTGGTTCAAGCGTTTAATCTCGGTTGCCATTGCCAAATTCTATCTTACGTGATTAAACTGCCACAGTTAATCTTTTAACAATTTCTCAAGGTTTTTCCAATGCGTCTTCACTCCTAGTGACACCCAAAAATTAGCCTATGGCCATAATCAAAAGAGTGGGTGCAGCAAGCGCAGTGATGGTAAAGCATAAAAGGCTGACGCTCAGAGGGTTTGACCTCCTTTTTTCTGGACTTTCGTCAGTCAGTGCCCCGGTGGGGCAAGCGGTTAATAAAGCTTGGCCAAAAGGGTTTAGATCGTTTAATCTCGGTTGGCCATCAAGAAGCGCACAGGCAGCAAAAAAGCCTCAGACCGCATCTGAGTTTTGCAAATCCACCCAAAGATAGATATGCACCGCACGACTTGAGTGCTTTTTTCCACTACCTTGGGGAAATGCAGTAACCGGCGAGAGAGCAGCACGCCAGCACCGGCAGCCTCTCCCCATAATTGGCCCTATTTAGTCTAGTCCCAGCCGCACTTCTCTATATATAGGAGCAGTCATATTGGGCGCGGACATCAGTGGCCTAGGGATAAAAGGCGTGGGACAGGCGTCTCGCATGTCTTACTGTCCTCACCGAGCGTGAATACTGCTATATATAGGTGCTCCCCTGCCGCCGGAACTCGCCCACCGCCGCCTGCCAGTGGCCTATCTGGCAGAGCAGTTCAGCCCATTTCCAGCGTTTCTTCCATCCTTGGCAGTGGCCCTATTTAGTCCAGTCCCAGCCGAATTTCTCCATATATATAGGTGCTCCCCCTGCCGCCTGGACTCGCCCACCGCCGCCTGCCAGTGGCCTATCTGGCAGAGCAGTTCAGCCCATTTCCAGCGTTTCTTCCATCCTTGGCAGTGATCCTGCCGACTTTGAGATCCAGTCCAGCGGCTATCCTTATTTCAGAGTGCGGGCGCGGTATCCAAGGGGTTCACCCCACATAAGAGCCGGTGGGGGCGGGTTTGTTCGAGATATCTGCCAGCAGGTCAAGCCAGCTGGCACTAGCGAGAACCCTACAGCCTCGCAAACCGGACTCGCAGACCATCTTTAGGGTGCCGAGTGGGAATCCGCACCGCCTCCAGACTCTGACCGGCGAGCAACTCCCACTGATACTCCCTCAATAAATGCGCCGCCACAATTTTCATCTCCAGCTTAGCAAAGGCAATTCCAATACAAACGCGGGGACCGCCGCCAAACCCAATCAAACTGAAAGGGCGCTTTTTGTGTTCCTGCCGGCCTGGACTGAACCGGTCGGGGTCAAATTTTTCCGGTTCGGGGTAAACATCAGGCAGCCGGTGCGTCGTAACAATAGAATACTGCAGTTGCCAGCCAGTTGGCACATAATAGCCGTTGAACTCAAACGGCTTCACCACCCCACGGAACCCCCCACCCACCGGCGGGTGCAGTCGCTCAATTTCCAACAGAATTTGCTCCAAATAAGGCATTTGTCCCAGCTGTTCCAAATTCAGCGGGCCGATTTGCGCCAGGTTCATCTGCTCTTCTCGGGCGCGTCGCAACACCTCCGGATTTCGCCCCAACTCCAAACACAACCAAGTTAACATTGAAGTGGTCGTTTCATGGCCGGCAAACAACATCAACATAGCTTGAGCAATCAGTTCTTTCTCGCTCAGGCAATTGCCTTCCTCATCACGGGCTTGTATCAGCAAGCTGAGAACATCCTTAGTGGGGTTTTGCCGGCGATCCTCGACAACTTTGGCGATCTGTTCTAGCAGCTGGTCGCGGGCTGCGATCGCCTTGCCGAATTTTGTCCAGGGCAAGCGCAAAGGGAAAATCGAAAAGAAACCATTCGTCAGCGTCGAAAACAGCCGGCTGAGTCGCGCCACCTCGGCACCAGGAGTTGCCCCCACCAGCAGCTGGCTGGCAATATCAAACGTTAATTGCTTAAACTGATCAAACCAAGTGAACTCCCCTTTTTCCTGCCACCGGCACAGATAGCTTTGGGCAATCGACTCCATCGTCCCCACATAGCCTGCCAGCGCCGGTCCGTGCAGCGCCGGCATCATCAGCCGCCGGTTGCGCCGGTGTTCCTCCCCATCTTGCAGAAATAGGGATTCCCCGAGCAGAATCTTAAACGTATCAGGCCAACCTTCGCGCCAGGAAAAATAATCGAAATGACTCGCCAGGACAGCCTCAACCGCTTCCGGGCCAACCATAAATACAGTCGGTTTGCCCAGCAGCCGAGTTTTAAAAACGGGCCCGTACTGGGCGTAACACTTGTTGATATAGTCCTGGTCGAACAGAAATTGGAGAGTTTGGCCAATCACCGGCAAACCCATCTCGCCGGGAGGAAGTTGTTCGCTAGGCATAAGACAGCTATTTACACTTTCCTCCAGCCTATCAGCTAAAGTGCCGCAAAAGCATCCCCAGCCCCCATAAAAAAGAAGCCCCACAAGGCGCGGGCGGCACACATGGGGCTGTTGACGCAGTGAGGAAGTATCTTATCGTTTCTAGTTAGCCACAGAAATCTGCCTCACCGAATTGTCTTAACAACTTCTTAAGTTTAAGGGCAAGATTTACCAAGATTTTAGGTTAATCTTACCCAAAAACAAAATATTTAACCCTGTCTTTCTCCTGACTAGCTGTACTGCCGGCTACTTTTGAGGCACCAATTTGGCAGAATCCAGATTGATAAAGGGCAGAGCACCGTTCCCCCCAAAAACCGCCGGGAAATGGCCATCCCATTTCTCAATCGCCTGCTTTTGCAGAATTTCCGGCGTCAGATTTTCCCGCAGCAGTCGCTGCGCCTCCGCCTGACCTTGGGCGCGGTTAACTTCCGCTTCCGCCTCCTTAGTAGCCTTCAGCGCTACAAACTCCGCCCGCTTGGCATCTTGTTCAGCGATTTGCTTAGCCTCAACCGCCTCCCTGAACCTGTCAGAAAAATGGATATTAACCAGAGAAATGTCATCCACCACCAAATTATAATTAGCCAGTCGCGTTGTCAATTGCTCGTCAATCCCAGCTTTCACCTCTCCCCGCTTCGTAATAATTTGCTCCGCCGTGTACTGCGCCATCACCGCTTTCAGCACTTCTTCAATCGCCGGGTTGATAATCCGCTGGACAATCTGCCCCTCATCACCTATTTGCTGAAAAACAGTATTAGCCCGTTCCGGAAAAATATGCCAGTTTAGGGCCACATCCGTGTACACGTCCTGCAAATCTTTCGAGGCAGCCTCAGCAGGAACTTGATGTTTCTGCACCCGCACGCTCAGCCTCTGAACCGAATTAACAACCGGCACAATCAGGTGAATCCCCTCACTGAGAACCCTGTCCTGAACCTCCCCGAACTTCAAGACAACACCCCGCTCGCCGGCATTCACAATTGCGAACGGCTGGAAAACAATTACCGCCAGCACTAGCAGCGCCGCCACAGCACTAGAAATATAAACTGAACTCGTCGATTTCATAACCTGCCTAAATTTTTTTCTCGTTTCCGGGGCGGAAGGGCCCGCCCCTACAGACCGGGAACCCAGACCTGAGAGGATCTGCCTCTCACTGACTGGAGGCTGTAGCCTCCTGCAGGGCAACTCTCTTCTTGGCGTCCGAGGGCGTCTACCCTACGGGAAGCCGTATGCCTTAGGCATTCCCGTAGGGTACCGCGCGTCTATGGCGGTTCATTCTTTACTGAACTACCGCTTAGCAGCCGGCCCATTCAAAGACCCCGTATCGATATTAATAAACGGTAGCGCACCGCTGCCACCCATCACCATCGGAAAACGGCCATCCCATTTTTCAATCGCTTGCTTTTGCAGCAAGTCCGGCGTCAAAGTCTGCCGCTGCAATCGCTGCGCCTCGGCTTGACCTCTGGCGCGGTTGATTTCCGCCTGCGCTTCCTGCTTAGCTTTCAGGGCGATAAACTCCGCCCGTTTCGCTTCTTGCTCAGCAATCTGCTTGGCTTCAATCGCTTTGGCAAATTCTGGGGAGAAAGACACATTCACCAAAGACACATCATCCACTAGAACCCCGTAAGCGGCTAACCTGTCTTTAAGCCGGCTGTCAATTTCTTGCTTCAGTTCGGTGCGCTTGGTGATGATTTCCTCAGCGTTCTTTTTTGCAGCTGCAGCCTTGACCACTTCCGAAACAGCCGGCGAGATAATCCGATTCACAATTTCTGTTTCATCCCCCAGCCGCTGGAAAACCTCATTCACGCGATTGGGGTCAATGTGCCAGTTGAGAGCCACATCGGTTTTCACATCTTGCAAATCCCTAGATGCCGCTTCGGCGTTCACGTCGTTTTTCTGCACGCGAACGCTGAGTTTTTTCACCGAGGTAACCACCGGCACAATAAAGTGAAGCCCCTCATCCAAAACCTTGTTCTGAACTTTTCCGAATTTCATAACTGCACCCCTCTCGCCGGCATTAACAATCACAAAAGGTCTGAAAATAATCGCCGTCAGCAGCAGGACAATCCCCCCGCTAATGTACAGGGCCGTCTTATATGCATCACTAATATCTGCGGTTTTCATGTTTCGCTAAACTCCAGAATATGACGAGGCCGCACAAACGCTGTTCCCTAGGGTTTTCAGGTAAAAATATCGCTCAACTCAGATGTTGCCCTACAAAAAATATGCTATAATTTGAGTGATTTATCTCCTGATGTGGTAAGGGCGCGGTGGCAGGTGGCGCTGTGGCAAGTGGAACGGCGTCGGGTGTCCCTCCAACCGCAAACCTCTTACCCTCAGCCCTAACCCCTAACTCCTAAAACCCTGTGACTCTGAATTTAGTTTAACCAATATGCAGATTAACCAGCGTCACCCTTGGCCCCTCACCACAGAGGAGGCAATCGCAATCCAGCAGCAGCTGCGCCAGTCCGTGATTGCGGAAGACCAGCTCGGGCCAGTGCGCTATGTGGCCGGTGTCGATGTTGGCTACAATCTGGCAAAGAATATCACTCGCGCCGCTGTCGCTGTGCTCAGCTTTCCCGACTTGCAGCTGGTCGAACACGCGATCGCCCACCGCCCCACAACCTTTCCCTACATTCCCGGTTTCCTCTCCTTCCGAGAAGTGCCGGCAGTCCTCGACGCCCTGGAAAAGCTCAACCTCACCCCGGACTTGCTGCTCTGTGATGGCCAAGGCATCGCCCACCCCCGCCGGTTTGGCATTGCCTGCCATTTGGGCGTACTGACCAATTTACCTGCTATCGGCGTCGCTAAGTCCCTGTTGGTTGGCAAACACGACGAGTTGCCGATGCGCCGAGGCAGCTGGCAACCCCTGATCCACCAGGGCGAGATGATCGGCGCAGTCCTCAGAACCCGCAGCGGAGTCAAGCCGGTGTATGTTTCCACCGGCCACCACATCAGCTTGACAACTGCCATTGATTATGTTATGCGCTGCACGCCCAAATACCGGCTGCCGGAGACAACCCGCTGGGCGGACAAACTGGCATCCGGGTAAATGCGATTAGTTTTAACCTCGTGAAAATTACACAATTTCCGTTAAAACAGTTTGGAGGCACCTCCGGGGTGGGGGAGAACCCGAATCTTCTCTTTTCCTGGCCTTGCCGGGGCGCTTTCAAAGTATTCAAGCGGATTTATTAAAAATAACACAGCTAAAGCGCTTGTTTGACAAGCGTTACAGGGTTAAAAATTACACAATTTCCGTTAAAACAGTTTAGAGGCACCTCCGGGGTGGGGGAGAACCCGAATCTTCTCTTTTCCTGGCCTTGCACCCATCTTCCCCTGCGCCCTAGTTGCTGTTTGTTC
>Ga0185317_100107_pt1 | contig 31549 bp, 30 predicted proteins | sample DevilsHole_FD_128020 | JGI IMG/M metagenome (GOLD analysis project Ga0185317, IMG submission 128020) | Groundwater microbial communities from Devils Hole, Nevada to study Microbial Dark Matter (Phase II) - Devils Hole (SPADES assembly)... | ecosystem: Environmental > Aquatic > Deep subsurface >...
GAGAAAAGAGATTCCGGGAATGAACCCCACCCCCCATCCCCCTCCCCGCGTGCGGGGAGGGGAAGTAATACCAAGTTGTAGGGTGCGTTCTCTCTCAGGCACTCTATTTCTAGAGAGGGATGAAGAGGGGGGAACGCACCCTACTTCTGGGAGGGGGTGCACAGGCGAGACGCCTGTGCTACGTCGTTTCTTTTGGGAGTTGTAGGGTGCGTTCCGTCTTGTATTATAACCCAAGTTGTTACTTATAAGTCTAAGCGTCCAGATCCCCCCAAACCCCCCTTAAAAAGGGGGGCTTTGAGAAGACACACTTGTAATAGCAACTTGAGTTATTATAGAGTTGATCATATTAGTGAATTGCTGAAAAACCCGGATATTGCGGAAGGGCCCGCCCCTACAAAGGGGGGCGAAAGAGAATGTCCCCCCCCCTTTTTTAAGGGGGGGCTAGGGGGGGGATCGATCCTAACTCACTGCTAAGTAGCAAATTTGGTTATATTATGTTATTGAACTACTGCAATTTCCAATGCCCAATGCCCAATTACCAATGCCCAATTACCAATGGAGAAAAGATTGTGAGCAATGAATTTCCAGATTTTTCCAACTACGGCTATCAAGTAACCCGCGAACTCGGGCACAATCGCGCCGGCGGGCGGGTTACTTACCTCGCTACGGAGATTAACACACAGCAGCAAGTCGTTGTCAAGCAGTTTCAGTTTGCCCGCAGCGGTGCGAGCTGGTCAGAATATCAGGCGTATGAGCGGGAAATTCAAGTCCTGAAAGGACTGGATAACCCCAGCATTCCCCGTTACCTGGATTCTTTCCAAACTGCAGCCGGCTTCTGCATGGTGCAGGAATATAAAGATGCGCCGTCGCTGCTTGTGCGTCGCCGGTGGAAACCCCAGGAAATCAAGCAAATCGCTATGTCGGTACTGGAAATCCTCAAGTACCTGCAAAATCGCATTCCGCCGGTGCTGCACAGGGATTTGAAACCTGATAATATTTTAGTAGACCGGCAGATGAATGTTTACCTGGTGGATTTTGGGTTTGCCCGCACCGGCGGTGGGGAAGTCGCCGCCAGCAGTGTGGTGAAGGGAACTTTGGGATTTATGCCGCCAGAGCAGCTATTTAACCGGCAGCTAACTGCAGCTTCTGATTTATACAGTCTCGGCGCGACGCTGATTTGCTTGCTGACGGGAACAGCTTCTACGGAAGTGGGCAGTTTAATGGATGATGCCGGTCGAATTCATTTCAAACAGCGGGTGTCGCATCTGAGTGCGGAGTTTGTCAACTGGCTGCAAAAAATGGCGGAACCGAACTTTAAAAACCGCTATGCTAGCGCCGCAGAAGCTCAAGACGCCCTCATTCCCCTGGATGTGCTTCGCCCCCCGGAACCCCCAAAATTTGCGGTGCCGGCATTCCTGGGTTTAGTTGCGATTGGGGCTGTTACCTTGGCGGCTGTAACTTATAATAAACAAGTTGTTCAGCTGGGGGAAACTCAACAGCCCTCTCCATTAGATCCTAACAGTCAAGTGCTATTTACCTCTGAGCTAAATTCGACAAAGAATTTAGACAATATCTCGCTTCAGGCGAATCGCGTCTATTTTTATGTGAGCTTTTCTCCTCTGGAGAATCGGGAATATGACAGCGTTTGCCGGATTTTAGATGGGGCGCAACGGGAAGTCTATACAGGGCGAGCCAATTTGAGGGCGTCAGGGAACCGACTGACGACTTGGTGCTGGTATTATTTTGACAAAAAGGTTGACAAACCGGGCGAGTGGGTGTTTGAGTTTTCTTTAGACGGGCAAAATATGGTGCAAAAGCATCTGACTGTGTTGCCTTGATACCCGGTAGAGAGGCGATAAATCGCTGCGCCTCTCTAGCCCAAATTTCGATGTCGGGGAAAAGCATCTAGCTGCTTTACCTACCTAAATCTCTCCATCCTCTGGGACATTTATCTTCTCCGTTAGATCGAGGTGGCAGAAATGGGGCTATCCTAGGAGAAACCAAGGTAGATGGTTGAGCTTCTTCGCAAAGAATCGCCCGCGTCGTAATTTGCTTTAATTCTTTGTCTAGGCTGGTATATACTACTCCTATGGAACCTGTAAGGTTAGGTTATTTGGGTTTTGCGATGTTGAGAACAGCCTCGAAAGATGGCGCTAACTCTTTAGGATCATTTGAGGTCTGCACCGGCCCATTATGTAAAATATGGTAGCTATAATTAGAGGGCAGTAGCTTTCTTCTTATCCCGAGTTTATCGATGGGTGCAAATTCACCGCGTCCCACATAGTAGGCTGTCTGCACTCTGTTTAGATAGTCAATAGTGTGTTGGGCTTCTCTCTGTTTGTTGCATCTGCTTTCATAGCAATAGCAGAAAAAGGGACGGGTGTGCGACGGTAATAACACGACACCGGCAACGCAACTGTAAAGGAAAATCCGCACCAGCAGCCCTATCTTAGTAAAGCCGCCAATGTCATTTTTGTTGAGCAAATCTTGCAGCAACTTAGCTTTCATTTCTACTTTCACTGAGGATGCCTCCTTGGGAAACGGGGGGAATTGGGCGTTGCACAATTGCGGGATGAACCCAGCACCCCCAACCTCCTCCCCGCAGGCGGAGAGGGGGAGTCAGAGAGGGTTTTGGATGAGTGCAAAAAGTTAAATCATCCTTCTACTGTGCAATGCCGATAATTGGGCTGTTTATCTATAGTTTACCCATGAGTGCCGGGGGTTTGATCACAGGTACAAAAAATTTAACATAGCGGTGCGGCGCGAGGGGAGATCCGGCTGTCGGGGGTGCCGGTGCGGGGGCGTCGCACAGCAGAAAGAGGATGGAAACTTGAAATGGTTTGGGGTGCCGGCTTTTGCTTTGAAAACAGGGGCGCTCTCAGGGGGTTGGGGGGTGGGTTTCAAAGTATCTCTACCCAAGAAATGCCGGTGAAAAGGCTTGGGGTGCCGGCAAAAAGGCTTGGGGTGCCGGTGAAATGACTTGGGGTGCCGGTGAAAAGGCTTGCGGTGCCGGCAATTTCGCTTAGGGTGCCGGTGAAAAGGCTTGGGGTGCCGGTGAAATGGTTTGCGGTGCCGGCTTTCGTTTTGAACACAGGGGCGCTCTCAGGTGGGTGCGCGGGCGCGTACCCCACCCTACTAACACCGTTCCTGTGCTACCATTACTTATAAAGGAGGGTTAAAAGCATGAATCAAAGACTTGTTGAATCTCTCGCCCAAATTATTATATCACTCTCCCAAGAAGAACGTCAACTACTAGACACCAAAATCGCCCCGCCAGCACCGGCTACTCTCCCCCCATCACTTCAACAAGAAGTCTTGGCCTTAGAAAAGCGCCTGCAAACCTTTGAAGCACAGTATCAGATGTCTTCAGAGGAGTTATATCAGCGGTTTCGGGCGGGGGAGTTAGGAGATGCAATGGATTTTTTTGAGTGGAATGTCTTCTATGAAATGTGGAAGTCTGCCCAAAACCTACTACAAACTTTCGGAAGGGGCTAAAGCCCTACTACAAACTTTTGGCTTTGAAAATAGGGGCGCTCTCCGGTGGGTGACGCGCCCGCGCACCCACCCTACTAAACTCTCTCTAGCCAAATGAAGCGCGAACCACTCCTAAAATAGTTGGCCTGTCAAAGCGAGAGAAGGCTCGCATTATTCCAGTAATATTGCACCGTCTCGCAGATCGCTTCGTCTCGCAAAACACATTTACCAACCTTCTTGCCATTAAAATCCAGGCTCTCAACACGCCTCGATACTGTACACTGCTCTGGCGTGCGAATCAGATGCTCTTCATCAAATAACAAATCATTCACTTTCGGTGTATTGAAGGGTAAAAGCTCCCATCCATACTGGCTCGCCGCACCCTCAATCATCTTTTTCAAGGCTTGTCTGTCCTGAACCTGTAATGTCAGCGGGTCCGCTTTGTCTTTTGTCGCCGCCCCTGAAACAACTATGCCGCGCAATTTTTTCACGTCTCTCACCAGCCAGTCAACTGTCTCTGGAAATTTCTCCAGAGTCTCTTTCGTAACCGTTATGTGAGCGAAAGCGCCGCGCTCTGACTGATTGATATTTCTCACAATCGCCGCACTCATGCCGGTTAATTCACCGTAGCGATGGTTGGCGAAAAATCCCAGGGTATCTCGCGAGCGGTTGTGGCACTCCGGCGGACCATCAATACTTACGAATATAACAGCTGAGCGAGGGAGGTTGGGAAGTTTAGCCGCACCATTCGTCACAACCCAGACAATAGGAAATAATTCCGAAGCTCGCTGCAGGGCTTTTGGTGCTAAGGCGGTTTCTCCACCGACAAGTGTGACGTGGACAATTTCTTTTTTTTTCAGCTTCTCTAGCGTCTCGAAAACCTGCTGCTCTTTTTCGCGATGCGCTTCTGCTGTCAGCTGCAGATACCCTTGAATCCGTTGCTTTTGATCCCACTCCGGCGGATAGACATAGCAGTAGTGACATCCAGCGTTGCAGCGATCTGTTACCTCTACAGAAGCCCCAAAGGCTGTTTGAGATTGCTGCCTGAGTTTTGATAAAAAAGTAATTTTTGCTCCTCCAGCGAACACGCGCAGGATAGCCCCATACCGGCGGAGCTTTTCATTGAATGTGTAGGGGGGCGGTAGGGAGAAAATTTATTGGTCATATTCAACGTTAAGAGAGGCTGACATCCGGGATGCTTCCTAACATAGCGAGATGTTAATTAAGGTAGTATAGCACAGGTTCCACCGACTGACCACCAGAAAATGACCTATTCGCGCTGTTATGCTGTTAGGCTTTTAATCTGCTTGTTAGAGACAGGAGGCTCTGACTTGAAAATGTTTGTAGTAGGGCTTTAGCCCCTTTGAAAATAGGGGCACTCTCAGGTGGGTGACGCGAAGCGCGTCACCCACCCTACTCTTGCTGCATTTCCGCCATTTCCTGTAAAGACTGCCAGCCGGCTTGCCACTGCGACCGGTCTTTTAATATTTTAGCATTAATCCAAAACCGCACATTCGGATCGCAAGACGCCACCATTTCCGCAAACACCCACTTGCCTTCATTTTTGCGGTTCACCACCTGAAAGTGCCGCCAGCCCCAGGTTTCCTGCTGCGCTGTCCACTTTGAACCCAGCAGGTAAGGAAATTTCTGCTTTTTAAGCATTGACATACCCCCATCTAATCTTTCTTAGAGTTGCTTACTTCTCATAACATTGCCGGCGGCACACCCCCCTGGCGCGAGGGGTTGCGCCGCCGGCACAAGCGGCCAGATTTTCTATAACTTTAACGCCGCGTTATTCCGCGCTTTCCTTTGTGCCGGCATCAGGCGCGGAATCGCTGCCGGTTGCGCTGCCACTCTCGGCTGACTTTTGAATGGGTTCACCGGCACTCCCTTCCAATTTGTCTCGCTCCTCCATTTGCTGCTGCCACTCCACCAACTTCTTATACAGCGATTCATTAATCTGAAACACAGGTTTGTCGCCGGTCATAAATCCTCCGTCTATTAGCGATTATAACGGGTGCGACGCGCTTGTTGCTGGCTCAATTACCAGTAAGGGTGTTTGGCGTCATAATTCTGGCAGTGCAACCCATCCTTTGTTTCTACGCACAGGGCCACTTCGTCAATTTTTCCCAGCCAAATCCACTTCACCGAGGTGCGGATTTTTTGGTGCTTGCGAGACAGCCGTTTGTACACAGCTTCATTCGGGCAAAGTATCTGCAAAATCAGTTTGCCGTTTTCCTCTATCTCCCGAAACATGCAAGCCTGCAACTTAGCGCGGATGCTGCTGTCGAATTGCTTGTGAAATTTGCGCAGCCGCCCACCGGCAGTCTGAATGTCTTGAGGAGCCATATCTTCCTCTTTGTCCGGCTTTTCATAGCCGTCAAAATCGTCAAAATCTTCAAAATCTTCTGGATCTATAGGACGCATAACACGGTCAATCCTCTCTAGGTCGGGTTGGGAGCCGATTCTATCTGCATCTATCTTAATCAAAATCAGGCCCCTGTAGGGAGGGGGGGAGCTTAGCTCAATCTACAGGCGCTGCGGGTGCCGCGCTAGCAGGCGAGCTGCCAGTGCACCGCCGATAAATCCAAATAAGTGTCCCTCCCAAGAGATGCCGGTGTGCTGCGGCAAAACGCCCCACAGCAGGCTCCCGTAGAAGAAGCCGGCGATCGCCGACAGCAAAATGGACGGCAAGTTGCGCTCGAAGTAGCCGCGCAGCAACAGAAAGCCCAGATAGGCGAAAATCACGCCACTTGCGCCAATGTGAAGTCCGGGCGCTCCAAATAGCCACACCCCCAACCCACTGACGGTGGCTCCCACAATAGTGACGGTGAAAAAGTCCCTGGTTTCTCGCAGCATTGTCAGCCAGCCCAGAGTGAGGAAGGGTATGCTATTGGCCATTAAGTGATTCCAGTTGCCGTGCAGGAAAGGCGCGAACAGGATGCCCCTCAGCCCGATCAGCCGCCGGGGGACTATACCATACTGGTTCAGCGCCCCTCTGAGGAAGAACCAGTCCACAATCTCCAGAATCCACATGGTGGCCACAAATCCACCCAAAATCACCGCCTGGGTTTTCAACTCGCGGGCAATTGCTTTTGTGTCCGAGGTGCTCATCTCTGTTGCCTCCGGGGTAGCCGCTGTTTGACGCGCTTTTCCTATATCTTTCCAGCTTAGCAACAACAGCGGCCCGGATTCCCCCACTGGGCAATTTTCCCTGGAGGCGAGCCGGAGAGGGGGGGAGTGGAGGAGTAAAGCAAATTGCCGGTGCGATGATGCCCGCTGCGATGATGCCCCACTTCATTTCTCACCGGCACCCCCCATAAAATAAATGCCCAATGCCATGCATGCGTGATGCCCTTTTGCCCAATGCCATGCATGCGTTCTGGCCATGCATGCGTGATGCACAATTGGCTTCGCTCAAAATGCCGCCGCACCACACAGGCAGTTTATTAGGGAGCATCCCATTTTTGTAAACCCATCTCTTGTAGGACAGGCATCTTGCCTGTCCCAGAGCTTTTTTTGGCACAGGCGCTCTGGCCTGTGCTACAGAAAATGAATAGACTTACAGACTTACAAAATTGGGAGGCTCCCGTTTATTAAGAACCTGGAACCCCGCTTTCCGCACAGATATTTCCGGCATAAGTGGGGTTCTCTAATCTAATAGTGGCTAAATAGCAAGCGTTTGTGTTGCCATTTTGGCAGAAAAATCTTTAGCTATCCTAAACAAGGAGGGTGGGTTCCGCCCTTAGCTGAACCCACCCCACAACCTAAAGATTCTCTATCGCCACCGGCTCGATCGGCTCAGCCGGCTCAAACCCAAACACCCGGGAGTAAAAATAGAACTCCCCATCCAAAGCCCGCTTAATATTCTCAGCTTTGCGGAAGCCGTGCCCCTCGCCCTCGAAGGCCACATAAGCCACCGGCAGCCCTTTCGCCCGCAGCGCCGCCACCATCATCTCCGCTTGAGAGGGCGGAACGACCTTATCCTCCAGGCCCTGGAAGAAAATCAGCGGACAGGAAAGCCCCTCTGTGAAGTGAATAGGAGATCGCTGCCGGTAAAGGTCTTGCCGCTGGGGATAAGGGCCAATCAGCCGGTCGAGGTAGCGGGACTCAAACTTGTGGGTGTCCTTTGCCAGCGCTTCTAAATCGCTCACCCCGTAGTAACTGGCACCGGCTTTAAACACATCCCGGAAAGTCAGGGCGCACAGCGTCGTGTAACCACCGGCACTCCCGCCGGCAATCGCCAGTCGGCTCCCATCCACCAAACCGCGCTCCGCCAGATAGCTCGCCCCATTGGCGCAGTCAGCCACATCGACAACACCCCACTGGCCATCCAGCCGCTGCCGGTAGGCGCGTCCATAGCCGGTGCTTCCGCCATAGTTAACATCGAGCACCGCAAACCCGCGAGAAGTCCAGTATTGAATCTTCAAACTCAGACTGCTGCTAGTCGCCGCCGTAGGACCCCCGTGACTTTTCACAAGCAGGGGAGGCTTTTCACCCGCCGGTGCGGTGAAGTCGCGATTTTGCGGCGGGTAGAAAAAGGCGTGCGCCGTCAGCCCGTTTTCCGTGGGGAACTCAATCGCTTGCGGCGCTGATAAATAGCCGGCATCAATCGCCACCTGGCTCGACCGGCGCAAAACTTGCATTGTGCCTTCGGTCAAATTCAACAGGACAATTGCTGTCGGTTCCTTTGGCGAACCGGCTTGAAACGCCACGCAACCGCCAGATGCTTGCAAGTCAGAAATATCCGTATAAGGCGTCTCAATTTTTTCCAGCTGTTTCGCCGCCGTGTCCAGACTCGCCAGATGCCAGGTGCCTTGCTGGGTGTAGGTGCAGATGATCCGGCTTTCTGAGGCGAAAGCGTAGGTGCGCATGCCAAACACCCACTGGGGAAGTCCGAACTCAGCCTCCATTTCGCAGAGGTTTTCGGCACCACCGGCACAAGAGCGGTAAAGATTCCACCAGCCGCTGCGGTCAGAGATAAAATGCAGCACTCCGTCTGGCGACCATTCTGGCTGAAAAACCGATTCGCTGACACCACCGGCAACCAAATGGCTGTCCCCCAAATAGCCATCTGCGTTCAGTTCAGCCACCCACAATTCCGTGCCATCCCAAGGCAAATTGGGGTGATTCCAGCTCAGCCAAGCCAGTTTTGACCCATCGGGACTGAGGCGCGGCGACGAGTAAAAATCCTCACCGGCAACCAGCACCCGCACCTGTTCACTTCCGTGCAAATCGACGCTCACAAGAGTGTTCACCGGCTCCTTACTCGTGCCGGTGTGGTCTTCTCGCACGCAGATCAGGCGTCCCCGCGCTGTGTCGGCGATGCAGTCTGCATAGCGCCAGTCTTTTTCTGCCGGTGTCAGGGGTTGCGGTTCCCCCCCGGGGGTTTGCCGGTACAGCCGCCCGTCCGTGAAATTGGAAAAATAAACGGTGCCCTCCGCCACAAAAAACGCAGCTCCGCCGTACTCTTGAATGCGGTTGCGAGCGTTGAATGTTGCAGGGTTAACGTCACTTATTTTGCCATCATGCGTCTGTCGCACGATAACATTGCGCCCGCCTTCTTTCGGTCGCAACTCGCTCCAGTAGACGTCCTCGCCATCGAGGGCAATTTGACCGAGACCGACTGTTTCGGACACTAGCAATTCCGAAGTGATCGGCGATTTCCAGGAACCGTAGGGTGCTACTTGCTCTCCAGCCATTGTTTCTCCTGTTTCAGGCTTTAACGATTGTATTTTATTCCCATTATTAGCGGGGCGACCAAGGCTACTGCCAGTATTATAGGCCACATTTTACCTTGCATGACGTTATAGTCAGACATCATGCACTCGCGCATCTTGTCTCCCACTATTTTATATTGAGAAAAAATGAGGTTCTCTGGCGGGGCGCACACCACATAACGGGTCAAAATTAACTTGACTATTACTGACATTCCCACCCACAATATTCCCGTTCCTATTGCCGAAGTACCCCACCCATCTCCGCGAGTTTGCCTAGCATAGAACCAGGCTATAATTAAGAGAGTCGGCACCATAAGAGCGAGGCTAGTAATTTCCGAGCCATAGCGTCCGGCAGGGGTGCCCTTTAAAAAATCGCCCAGATAATAATTGCCGCTATAAATAACGGCGGCAATCAGCCACAGAACAATCGCGAGGATCAGGTTTCTCATAGATTTTCTTTACCCGACATGAGCGAACACGACCAGGGGCACGAGCGCCAGCTCTGTTTCTGAGTTGGCCACCTCCCCGACGCCCAAAAAAAGGCCATCTTCGCGGTTAACCCGCACGGGCAATTTTTGATTTTGGATTTGGGATTTTGGATTGGGCAGCTGCGGGTTGGATTCTGAGCTGTTGGCTGATTCTGCAATCATATCTCGCTTCGCAGCTGAGATTGAAAATGTAAAATCGAAAATCTTCTGACCTTGGCACCACCGGCGGGCGGTGGCTTCTGGCAGGTTAATTGCGGCTAAATGCGCCAAAGCGTCTGCCGGTGGCACCGGCTCAAATCTTCCCCGTTCTAGCTGTTCAGATAATGCGTCAAATGTCAAGCTGTCCTCTAAGGTAAAACCGCTGCTAAAGGTGCGCGTCAGATGGGCGAGAGTGCCGCCGGTTTGCAGGGCTGCGCCCAAATCCCTGGCGATGGCGCGGATGTAGGTGCCCGGACCGCAGGCGATTGCCAGATCGATTTCTGGAAAGTCTGCCGGTCGCCAGTCTAAGATTTCTATATTGTGCACTTCCACCTGTCGCGCTGGCACTTCAACGGGAATGCCTTTTCGCGCCAAGTCGTAGAGGCGTTTGCCGCCGACTTGAATGGCGCTGTAGGCGGGTGGAACTTGCTCGATGGTGCCGAGAAACTGCCTGAGGGCGGCTTTTACGGTGTCGGGAGTCAGGTGGGGTGCCGGTGTGGCGGTGAGGGTTTCCCCTTCCAGATCGTCGGTGGCGGTGGTGACTCCGAAGCGAATCGTTGCCCGGTACGCTTTGTCTTGCTGCATGTATTGCAGGAGGCGGGTTGCCGGTCCGAGGGCGATCGGGAGAACGCCTGTGGCCGCTGGGTCGAGGGTGCCTCCGTGTCCGACGCGCTTGGTGCGCAAAAGGCGGCGCACCCGCGCCACGCAGTCGTGGGAGGTGATGCCAGCCGGTTTGTTTAAGTTAAGGAACCCTTGCACTGCACAGTGATGATATGGGAAGCATGTGCTATTTTACAGAACTCTTCGCCAAAGGAGCCACTGTCCTTTGTTGTCTGCCTTCCTTTGGCAGTAGCGGCGACTGTTGCGGTAGCCCCGAAGCCGAATCAGAGGCTGCGCCTCCTGTGCGTTCCCAGGCGGGAGCCTGGGAACGAGAATAACGAGAATATAATTGGGCGTGCAGCCCAACTACAAACAGAATTTCTAATTGTCTTTAAGCGCTTGTTGCAGCTCTGATTCGCTCAGAGTCTGGATCAGACTCAGGGGGAGCGGATTTCGAGACAGGGTTGAGATGTAGGATGGCTGGAGGTAGAGGCTATATTGGGGCTGATTGGCGATGTAGGTTTGAAAGAATGCCAAACTCAAAGCGCTAACATAGCGATAAGCTAAAGCTGGGCTTGGGCCAATCACTTCCGACGGAATTGTCACTGGGGCATTGTCGGATTGAATCTGGGTGGAAAAGTGGGTGCCATTGCCGATTAGGACTAAATATTTGTTGGGTGTGTTCAGCCAGGTGAAGGGGCGAATCTGTTCTTGTAAAGCCGGCGCGACTGTATCTGCCCCACTGGCGATTAGCATCACCGGCACTTGAATTTTGCTCAAGCTTTTTGGCCCGAGTATGCTGCTGTCAAGTGGGTTGATTGCCAGTGCGGCTTTGATTCGCGGATCGCGCAACGGGTAATCTAACCAGGGCAGTTCCAGGGCGCGACACTGTAGCAGCAGGGAGATATTCCAAGTGCTGTCGAGATTCTGACATTCTTGTTGCAGTTGCTGGAAGTCAATGGGGGCACCGGCTAGCGCCAGAGAGGTGTAGCCACCAAATGACTGCCCAACTGCTCCCACCTGTTCCAAATTGAGCCGCCCTCGCAGTGCGGGGTCGGTTTTTTCCAGCTCCGTCAGTGCGTCGAGCAAATACTTGACATCCAGGGGGCGAGCGATGAATTCTGCCGGTTCTGCAATTTCAGAAGCGGTGCCGTTAACCAGTGCCTGCAATTGGCGGGCGTCGCTCCCCGGATGCTGGGGTACGGCGACGACAAAGCCATGAGATGCTAGGTGATCGGCTAGGTACTGAAAGGTTTTGCGATCGGAACCCAACCCGTGGGAGATGACAATTACTGGTGCCGGTTGGGGAATAGGCAATTGGGGCAGGTAAATATCTGCTGGAAAAACCCGCTGTTGATTGTCTGCTGCTGTTAATCTGCTATTTGGTACGGTAATATTAATCGATATGGTTTGCCATGTCAAGGGGCCTCGCTGAGATAAATCGGATTGCGAAAACTTGCGAATCCAAGCCTGAGAGGACGTTTGTGCTTTGGAGAGGCGCTCGACTAGGGCAGTGGCGCGATTGGTTTGATTGACGGCTTTCTGCAGTTCTCCAAATATATCTAGGGCGCGTGCCAAATCGATGCGAATGCCTTGGGTGGGAAATTTGCGCAGCACGTTGATCGGGGTTAAGCCTTGTGGATCGGCGGCGGCTAAAATTATGGCGGCTCTAATCGCATGCTTTCCTGGCAGTCGGGAGCCTGTTTTTATGACTTGTCCGAGCCGTTTGAGAGCGATTTCTCCTTGGGGGGTGTAGAGAAACTGGGAAATGGTTACAAGGCTGATATCGGCGCGGGCGAGCAGAACTTGGCGCAGCTGTTCGCGCTGTTGTGGGGGAATGTACTGGAGATACGCGGCTAAGTTTTCATCTATTTTGCCGTCTTTGGCATAAGCTTCTAGGGCGGCTACGGAAAGAGAGCGCTCCAGCACTGAATAGGAAGCGTAAATCCGCTCGGCACCTACGGCTTTTGTGGCAGTCAGCACTACAGGCAGCAGCACCAGACTCAGGTTCAACAGGGCGCTTTTCAGCCCGAGGGGTTTGCCGGTGCGGGGATTGACTTGACGCCGGCTTTGGCTTGTGCTATTGGCAGACAGCGCTGGAAATAGGTTGTGCATCCTTAAAGCCTCTGTGACATTTCTTTTTACTATTTTGATGGAGCCGGTGCTGTAAAAGTGCCGGTGGGAGTGGGGGGAAGGCTCTCTATTTGCTAGGAAGGACGATCGAGCTCTTACCTCCAGCTATGGAGCAAGGGAGCTAGACCTATGGATCGCCCGCCGGTTGGGCTAAAGCCCAACTCCGAACTTTGGGCTAATTTGGGCTAAAGCCCAACTACGAACTTTTGCGCTAATTTGGGCTAAAGCCCAACTACGAACTTTTGCGCTAAAGCCCAACTACGAACTTTTGCGCTAATTTGGGCTAAAGCCCAACTACGAACTTTTGCGCTAAAGCCCAACTACGAACTTTTGCGCTAATTTGGGCTAAAGCCCAACTACGAACTTTTGCGCTAATTTGGGCTAAAGCCCAACTACGAACTTTTGCGCTAATTTGGGCTAAAGCCCAACTACGAACTTTTGCGCTAAAGCCCAACTACGAACTTTTGCGCTAACCTGTATAATTATATCATAGGAGTCAAGCTATGCAACAGCCAATGTCTGAAATTCAGCAAAGAGTTCAGCAACTGCGCCTGCAGGTGCAACAAGCCAGCTACGCTTACTATGTTCTGGATGCGCCGGTTCTGTCTGATGAGGTGTACGATCGTCTCTATCGAGAACTGCAAGAATTAGAAATCCAGTATCCGCAACTTATATCGCCCGATAGCCCGACTCAGCGTGTGGGAGAAAAGCCGGCAAGTCAGTTTGTCTCGGTGCGGCACAATATCCCCCTCTACAGTCTGGAAAATGCTTTTAATATCGAGGAATTCGCTTCTTGGCAGGAGCGGTGGGTGCGAATGGCTCCCAATGAGCCGGTGGCATATGTCTGCGAATTGAAAATTGACGGTTCCGCTTTGGCTCTGACTTACGAAAATGGTATCCTGGTGCGGGGAGCGACGCGGGGTGATGGGATTGCCGGTGAAGAAATTACTCAGAATGTCAAGACAATTCGCTCGATTCCCCTGCGGCTGAATTTGGAAAATCCGCCCCCCTCTGTGGAAGTGCGCGGGGAGGCGTTTCTGTCGCGGGCGGTGTTCGAGCAAATTAATCAGGAGCGCCTACAAAAAGGAGAGGCGCTATTTGCTAACCCCCGCAACGCCGCTGCAGGCACTTTGCGACAGCTGGATTCGCGGATTGTGGCGAAGCGCCGGCTGGATTTCTTTGCCTACACGCTGCACATTCCTGGAAGAGATGATGCCGATGTCTCCCGCACCCAGTGGGAATCCCTGGAAATGCTGCAAGAAATCGGTTTCCGGGTGAATCCAAACCGCCAATTGTGCCGCTCGCTGGAGGAGGTTGGGGATTATTACGAGTTGTGGAATACTGAGCGGCTGAAGTTGCCCTATATGACGGATGGAGTGGTGGTGAAAATCAACTCGCTGGCGCTGCAGGAAAGGCTGGGTTTTACTCAGAAATTCCCCCGCTGGGCGGTTGCGCTGAAATACCCCGCTGAGGAAGCGCCGACTCGGGTTGAGGCGGTGACTGTGCAGGTGGGGCGCACCGGCACTCTGACGCCGGTGGCGGAACTTTTGCCGGTGCAGCTAGCGGGAACCACAGTATCGCGGGCGACGCTGCACAACAGCGATAGAATTGCTGAACTAGACTTGCACATTGGGGATACGGTAATTGTCCGCAAAGCTGGGGAGATTATACCAGAAGTGGTGCGCGTTTTGCCAGAACTTCGCCCCGCCAATGCCCAGCGCTTTCAAATGCCGGCATATTGCCCAGAATGCGGGGAGCCGGTGGTGCGAGAAGCGGGTGAGGCTCGCACTGCGTGTGTCAATGCTTCTTGCCCCGCTATCCTGCGCGGTTCGCTGATTCACTGGGCGAGTCGCGATGCGCTGGATATTAATGGCATGGGGGAAAAGTTGGTGCAGCAAATGGTTGACCGGCACCTGGTGAATTCGGTGGCTGATTTGTACGATTTAACGGCTGCCGGTGTGGCATCTTTAGAGCGCATGGGCAAGAAGTCGGCTGAGAAATTGGTGGCGGCAATCGGGGAGTCTAAAAAGCAACCTTGGGCGCGGGTGCTTTACGGTTTGGGAATTCGCCATGTTGGCAGTGTGAATGCTAAAATATTGAGCGAGCGGTTTGACAAGGTTGAGCTGCTTGCTGAAGCGTCGCCGCCGGATATCTCGGCTGTTTATGGGATTGGGGAGGAAATTGCTCTGTCTGTGTGGCAGTGGTTCCGGGTGCCGGTGAATCAAATGCTAATTCAGCGATTGCGGGCTGCCGGTTTGCAGTTAGCTGCTGAAGCGGGTGCCGTGCGGGGGAAAGATAAGAAGTTGTTGCTAGTTGGGAAGACTTTTGTGATTACAGGCACGCTTCCCACTATGAAGCGGGATGAAGCAAAGGCACTGATTGAGGGTGCCGGTGGTAAGGTGACGGTTTCGGTGAGTTCTAAGACGGATTATTTAGTTGTGGGGGAGGATGCCGGTTCTAAATTGAAAAAGGCTGAGGAGTTGGGAATCACCCTTTTGGGGGAAGCGGATTTGTTAAAGATGTTGGACGGTTAATATAACTGAAGTTGCTCCCTACAAGTCTAAGCATCTAGATCCCCCCAAACCCCCCTTAAAAAGGGGGGCTCACTTCTTCCCCCCCCAAGGGGGGGATAGGGGCGGTGCGGCACACGGAGACCGCCCCGCCACCGTTTTTAATCTGCTTGTGGTAAAAAGGAGGCAGAGCCTCCAGAGTTCGTAGGGTGGGTGACACGAAGCGCGTCACCCACCTGACTGGTAAGCTGTTAGGTTTTTAATCTGGTTGTGGTAAAAAGGAGGCAGAGCCTCCAGAACCGCGTTCCCAGGCGGAGCCTGGGAACGAGGGGAAATTCCCCCCCTTTTTAAGGGGGGGCTAGGGGGGGATCTAGCCTGAATAATAGAGAGTTACGCTAAATGACACTTCATCAAACTTCGGGCAGGTGGCGCTTGGGGCTAGCGCTGTCGCTTTTTACTGTATTCATGTGGGGCATTTTGCCGGTTGCCCTGAAGGTGACGCTGCAAGTGCTCGATGTTTACACAATCATTTGGTTTCGCTTTTTGGTATCTTTCGGGGTGCTAGCGGTTTATTTGGCGGCGCGGCGGGAATTGCCGGCACCCCACAAATTCCGCCCAACCACTCTGGGATTGCTGGCAATTGCTACCGTATTTCTAGCGATGAATTACGCGCTTTTCATGCTAGGTTTGGCGCAAACCTCACCGGCTAACGCACAAGTCCTCATCCAGCTGGCTCCGGTTTTAATGGGTTTGGGAGGGCTGGCGATTTTCAAAGAGCGGTACGGGCTGCGGCAGTGGGTGGGGCTGGGGGTGCTGACTTCTGGATTCGCGCTGTTTTTTCACGAGCAATTGCGAACGTTAATTAGTGCGCAAAGCACATATATGCTGGGCAGCGGTTTAGTCGTTATTGGGGCTGCGGCGTGGGCTGTCTACGCTCTCGCGCAGAAGCAGTTGCTGCAGCAATTGCCGAGCTCAAATATCATGCTTGTCCTCTATGGCGGCTGTGCGCTGCTGTTCAGCCCTTTTGCCACACCCCAGCGGATAGTAGCGCTGGTTGATACGCAAAATTTCTCGTCTTTACATGTGGGAATGTTGATTTTTTGCGCTTTTAATACGGTAATGGCTTATGGGGCTTTTGCTGAATCTTTGGAACACTGGGAAGCGTCGCGGGTGAGTGCGGTGCTGGCGGTGACTCCGATTGTGACGCTGATCGCGATTTGGGCGGTGTCGCTGCTAGCACCGGCGTTGATTCCGCCGGAGCGCATCACGGTTTTGGGAGTGATGGGGGCGGTTTTGGTTGTTGCCGGTTCGGTGACGATTGCGCTGGGAAAAAGCCGGTGATGTGAAGAATACGCTCACCCCCTAACCCCTTCCCCCAAGGTGGGCTACGGTTTATATACAAATCCCTCTGATCCCAATTTTCCATGAAGTTGTACCAACCTCTTTCTCCCCCCTCTCCCCTTGTGGGAGAGGGGGGTTGGGGGGGTGAGGGGCGAGGCTGCAGTCACATACCCAAGATGTGTATAAACGGTAGCCTAAGGTGGGAGAGGGGGAAAAGAAATCAAAGGAATTTGGACGTCGCACAATTGCGGGATGAACCTCACCCCCCAACCCCCTCCCCGCAGGCGGGGAGGGGGAGTAAGAGGGGGTAATGATAAGAGTGAAAAAAGTTTCCATCATTTTTCTACTGTGCGACGCCCCCGCACCGGCACCCCCCGACAGTCGGCTCTTCCCTCGCGCACGGGGTGTTAATTTTTTTATACCTGTGATAAAACCACCGGCACGAGTGGGTAAACTATAAGTAAACAGCCCAATTCACGGGAGCATCCCGTTTTGGCAAAAATACCGGGGCGATTTAAATCGCGGCGATCCCACAGCCGTCTCGCCTGTGGCACTCCCCCCACCGGCGTGCGGAAACCCGTGTTTCTTCCTCCCTCCCAACGGAAGGGAATCGTAGGTTCTGGACACCGGCACCAAGTGCACCGGAATACAAAAGTGGCATGCTCCCCCATTGACTTATTTCCCCAAGGAGACAGTGCCGGTGAACGTCCAACTTAAAGCCAAGTGCTTGCAATATTGTACCAACACCCGCCCCAATCAAGGTGGAACGTTGATTATGTTGCTTGCTATAATTTTCATAAGTGGGATTTTGGCAGCTATTGCTTTGCCCAGTCTTCTCAGTCAGATTCAGGTCAGTCAGATTCAGGCTGATGGGGAGGTATGCCCCAAAACAAAGGCTCCATGTACGGGTCCGAGGAACATTGTTGTCTCTCTAATGAGAGCCGAGCAAGCCTACTATATAGACAAGGGCGTTTTTGCTGATTCCGAAAAACTGGAGCTGATAATTCCGCGTGAGATAGCTAATTATCGCTACCGGATTACTTACCCAGACCCCCCCGCGAAGTCATTTAAAGGGCCATTTCAGATCCTAAATGGGAAAGCTTTTCCAAAGTGGTACGAAGGCGGTATTGTCAGAGAGTTTCGAGGCAGCAAGCCGGCACCGCTGTCGGCGGTTGCGGTCACCGCCACGGCTAAGGTTCCGAAACTTAAATCCTACATCGGCTTGGTGTGGGCGGTTACGGATACATCGACAAATCAATCCATCACCCACTCGATATTATGTCAATCAAATCAACCCTCTTTCATACCTCCTGAGCTGGGAATTTCCAAGGACAGCTCTGGCCAACTCAAATTTGAATGCGGTAACTTGGGGACGCAGCTCGGCGGGTAAACTTAGACATTGAGAGTCGGAGGGAGAACGCCTGCCCTACGGATATATAGCAGATTTCAACCAAGTAAGGTACAGATATTAGATCCCCCCCTAGCCCCCCCTTAAAAAGGGGGGGGACATTTCAAAGCCCCCCTTTTTAAGGGGGGTTTGGGGGGATCTCCAGACTGTACTCCACCGATAGTTTATCAGCTTGAGCAGCACCCCCCGCATCGGCACCCCCCAACAGCCCGCTCTTCCCTCGCGCACGGGGTGTTAATTTTTTTGTACCTGTGATAAAATCACCGGCACGAGTGGGTAAACTATAAGTAAACAGCCCAATTCACGGGAGCATCCCGTTTTGGCAAAAATCCCGGGGCGATTTAACGGCTATACCACAGGCGAGACACCTGTGGCACTCCCCGCACCGGCGTGCGGAAATCCTTGTTTCTTCCCGCCTCCCAACGGAAGGGAATCGCAGGTTCTGGACACCGGCACCAAGTGCACCGGAATACAAAAGTGGCATGCTCCCCCATTGACTTATTTCCCTAAGGAGACAGTGCCGGTGAACGTCCAACTTAACGCCAAGTGCCTGCAATATTGTACCAACACCCGCCCCAATCAAGGTGGAACGTTGATTATGTTGCTTGCTATAATTTTCATAAGTGGGATTTTGGCAGTTATTGCTTTGCCCAGTCTTATCGGTCAAACTACTAAAGCCAAACAAGTGGAAGCGAGGAACACTATTGGAGCGATAAACCGAGCCCAGCAAGCGTACTATACAGAGAAGGGCGTTTTTGCTGATTCCATTGAAAAAGTGGGTGTGAGAATTCCGCCTGAGACAGCTAATTATCGCTACCGGATTATTTACCCATACCCCCCGGCGAATCTGCCATTTAAAGGGCCATTTCAGAACCTAAATGGGAAAGTTTTTCCAAGCAAGTGGTACGAAGGCGGGATTGTGAGAGAGTTTCGAGGAAGTAAGCCGGCACCGCCGGAACTGAGGGTGGCTTTAACAATCGCCACACCTAAGCTTCCTGGGTTGAAAGCCTACACCGGCGCAGTGTGGGAGGAAATGGATACAGCGACGAGTCAATCCACCACCAGAGCGGTGCTTCAGGAATTAAGAAACCCCTCTGACATCCCTGATAAGCCGGGAATTTGCATAAACAGCTCAGAACAAAATTTTTTATTCTCATGCGAAGAATTGTTTAAACAATGGGTAGAAGAACACCACCGCTACGAACACCCTTGAAGTTGACTGCTGACAACTCTTCCACCCGCAACTTCTACTTGAGTTACTGAGATATAGCAGTAGGCATTCAGTTTAGGACACAGGAGCGGAGGGAAGGGACAGGCGAGACGCCTGTCCTACGTCCTAATCTAAGGATGCTGTTGGCGAATTAATGAGGGGTTCTACCCCCTGCGCCCGTGGAAGATTGCTTAATTGGCAGGAGAGAAGGAGGCAGAGCCTACTTTCAGGCGTTCCCAGCATGGCAGCTGGGAACGAGGAAAACGAGGAAAGAGGTCTGTAGGGGCGGGCCCCCGTGCCACTGGTGTCAACTTAAGCTCCCGGCTCTAGATACTGCGACAAACGAAGTCCGCCTACCCTGCGGGAAGGGCTTCGCCCAACGCGGACTTAAGAGAAGAGCTAGAATCTTAAAACCCGCGCAGGCGGGTTTTGTCTGTATAGCTGCGGTTTTAACCGCCCAGAGACTATGGGACACAGCTTAAGTTAACACTAATGGCCCCCGTGCCCGCCCCTGAGCGGAACTCCACTTGGGGGTGGGGATTGACCCCCTATTAATTCGCCAACAGTCTCATCTAAGTGGCTACTGCTATAACACCGCCAGATTCTCTGTAGCCAGCTTTTTGTCATCCAGATAAAACTCAAACTTCCAATTCCCCGGTTTGTCAGCCTCTTGGTCAAATTCATGCAAGCACCAAGTATCCAGCCGGTTGCCTTCCGCAATCAGACTGGATTCCCCCTCATACACCAGCTCGCCGGCAGGATTGAAAAGCTTGCAGCTACTGTTCAACGTCTGAGGGGGGAGGGGCTTGTCGTCCGCAGTGGGCTTCTGAAAATCCAGGTGAAAGCTCACATAGAAATAGACAGCCTTGCTATTAAGTGAAATTTTTTTCAGGCTGTCCACCGGCTTGAAAGTCTCATCTAAGCCTGTAGTCACTGTCACCTGAGAATAAGCTTGATAATCCAGTTTCTGTAATTGAACTTTCCCGCTATTCCCTACTGATAAAAGAGCGTAACCCACGCCAACAAGAGTGTAAACCACGCCAAGATTGCCCAGCAGCAAAGCGATTAATATCGGCACAGACACCTTATTTGAATGTCTTCCCTCCTGGACGCTGCTGCACACATCAATCCGCTTCAGGGCTTGCAAGGCAGCTGCAGCGTTAGGATAGCGATATTTGACATTAGGATCAACCATTTTTTGCAGCCAGCCAATAAATTGCGGGTTCAACTTGGGCAGCAGCTTCTTGACAGGAAAGCGGTAAGCTGCATCCACCAAATTGCCAACATCCACAGATTTGGTGCCGGTGAACAAACAAATCAGCGTCGCCCCTAAACTGTAGAGGTCAGAAGCTTCTGTCAGCTGCCGGTTGAATAGCTGTTCCGGCGGCATAAATCCCAAAGTTCCCTTCACCACGCTGCTCACCGCAACATCGCCACCCCCGACGCGAGCGAAGCCAAAATCCACCAGATAAACATTCCTCTTCTTATCCACCAAGATATTTTCAGGCTTGATATCGCGGTGGATAACAGGCGGTTTCTGACTTTGCAAGTACACCAAAATCTCTAAAACAGCTCCCGCAATTTTCTTGATTTCCTCATAATACAAGTCGCGGCGCGTTGCCAAACATTCCGCGTCTTTGTACTCCTGCACCATGCAGAAACCATCCGGCGTCTGGAAAGAATCGAGATAGCGCGGGATGCCCGGATGATTGAGACTGCGCAGCATCTTAATTTCTTGATCAAAAGCTTCATATTGCGTCCAGCTAGCCCCAAACTGCGCAAATTGGAACTGCTTAATCACCACCGGCACTCCCTGTATACCCCCCCCTGTTTCCCCCTGAGCAAGGGGTAAACGGGTGCGGGTGGCCAAATATGTGACCCGCCCGCCGGCGCGATTGTGACCCAGTTCGCGCACCACTTGATAGCCGTGACAGGAAAAATCTGGAAAATCGCTCATAAAATTCAACCGTCACTCATCTATAACTAACCCAAGTTGCTACTTACCCGTGAGTCAGGTGAGATCCCCCCCTAGCCCCCCCTTAAAAAGGGGGGGACATTCTCAAAGCCCCCCTTTTTAAGGGGGGTTTGGGGGGATCTAGATACTTAGACCTGTAGGTGGAAACTTGGGTTATAACTATATTTCCCACTTCCGCCGCAACAACGATCGCCCCTCTCCAAAAAAGCCGGCACCCCCTCCCCAGGAAGTGCGACAGGCACTTCCGCCGGTGCACTCTTCCCAAACGGCGTAGCACAGGCGTCTCGCCGGTGCACTCTTCCCAAACGGCGTAGCACAGGCGTCTCGCCTGTGCACCCTCTTTAAAAGGAGGCAGTCACGATGCTCCTGCGGAGCCGCTGCGCTACAACTGCGCACACCGCCACCAATGAAAATTGTCGCAGTTGGCGGGGCGAGCACGGGGGCGTCGCCCCTACAACACTATTTTCAAATCAGAGTCCCGTAACGAGGAAACAAATCTAAGGCGTAGGACAGGCGTATGGCCTGTCCTCGGTAGGGCTAAAGCCCAACTACAAACCTTTTCAAGTCAGAGCCTCCCGAATAGCGTTCCCAGGCGGAGCCTGGGAACGAGTAAAAAAACCGCACACCGGCTACCGCCCCATCTTGCGCTTCAACTGCTCCAGCTCCTCATCCGCTTCCCAGCGTTTAAAAGTTTCCTCCAGCGAATCCGCACCCCCAATATTCCCGGAATAACTTTTATTCCAACCGGCAGTTTCCCAAGAACTCTCAGCCTTCTTAGCGCTAGTTTTTGCCGCCGCCACCTCAGCAGCTTTCGCCCGCACTTCTTTCCGGCGCTTCTGAATAAGCTTGTACAGTTCCTTAGTTTTCTCAAAACGAGCCTTAACCCCCTGCATTTGCCCCCAGAGTTGATTCCCCTGACGCAACAAAGACGCCTCTCGCTCTTGTGCAGCGCGAGCCAAATCCTCCCTCCCAGCAGCTTTCGCCTTCTCAAAGCGCAAGTGCCAGCGCTGTATCTCCTGAGCCGTAGAAAGAATCTGGTCTTTCAGCCCCTTTTCTTGCCGCTGCAAATCTGCCAGCAGCCGCAGCGTATCCTCTTCTTGCTGTTTCAGCTGCTCCTCAAGAGCCTGCAATTCCAAATCGGGATTGCTGCGGATAAATTCTTCCAGTCTAGTTTCCAAAAAACGGCTGAAATCTTCAAATACGCCCATCGCCGGCACTCCTTAAGCAGGTTAACAGATTAGCAGGTTGGAAAGTTAGAAAGTGGGAAAGCTAAGAACCACCTCTCAACTTTCCTTCCTTGCGAACCTGCGGGAGCATCCCGATTTAGAAATTGGGCGGTAAAAATACACTTGCCTTGCGTCAGCTGAAACCCAAGCCGAAGCGGGTTTCGTCTGTATAGCCGCGATTTCAAGATGGTGTTGGCGAATTAATGTGGGGTCTTACCCACCCCCAAGTTTCCTCGTTCCCAGCTAAAGCTGGCAGGAGGAAAAACCGCGCAGTTTGTGAGAGTCTCACTCTACTCTTAGCCCGCGCCATCGCTTTCGCCCGTGCCCGTTGGGTAGGCGGGCTTCGTCTGTATAGCCGCGATTTCAATCGCCAGGAACCTGGCTAATCGCGGAGGAACTAGCTGTAGGTCTAACCCCTCACGTATTCGCCAACAGCATCTTTCAATCGCCAGTGTATATTTACAAAAGCGGGACGCTCCCGAACCTGCTAACCCTATTTCCTATCTTAGAACTTTCCTCCAACTTTAATAGAGCGAACCTCACCATTGCGGCGGATAGTAGCTTCCTGGTTTTTCACCGATACCAGCGTCCAGCCACTAGAGCCAATGCTCTCCCCGATATTAATCCGCTGCGGCACACCGCCGATTTCAAACAAAGCCCCTGAGCGATCGCCGATATCCAGAACCCCCGTCAGCTTGTAAGTCACCGCCGCTTCAGGACTCTGCGGAGCGAGAGAAGGCACGGCCATCAGGGTTGGCCTTTCCACCGGCTCCAACCGCAGCGGTTGCGCTTGACCGGATGCCGTCGCCCGTGCCCCTGGCTTAGCCGTTGGGGATGGCTGAGCCTTGGGGGATGACTCAGCCTTGGGGGATGCCGCCGCAGCGGATGGCTTAGCCGTTGGGGATGGCTTCACCGCAGGGGAGGAAGAAGAAGGAGCAGTCTCTATAGAGGGAAATCTCGGCACAGTCAGCGGCAGTGCCGAGGGGAAACTCCCCCCCTGTCGGGCAGCCGGCTGGCCAACCCCGCCACTTGGCCCTCCGAGAGAGGCTCTTTCCAGGGCTGAGGCAAGGCGGTTGAGCGCCACAGCCAGATTGCCTGCCTCAGCCAGACTCATCGAATCAGGCGGCGGTACAGCCAATTCCTGCTCACCTTCAGCCTTGCTCTCAGCTTTTTTGGCCAGAGCGCTTTGCTCAATGGCATCCACACTTCGCAGCATGTACTCAGAAAACTGGCGATCCGCCTCCGCTTTCGGATCTGGCGGCGGCGCGGGGATTTGCTGCGCCGCCGGCGTCGGACTGGACTGGCGCATCCCCGCCAGCAGCTTCTGCCACTCGCCCCGGCTTTCCAGCCACAAGCCCAAAGTAGCAACCAGAGAGGCGCACGCCGCTGCCAACAGCAACTTGTCGAATTGGCCTTCCTCCTTCTTGTCGCCGGCAGTAACGACTTTTGCCTCAACGGTTTGCTCATCCGCCTGCGACTGGCGTTCCTCCCTCACCCCCGCCGACAGAATGATAGGCGGCACCTGAATCTGCTGCAAAGAAATATAATCCGACTTCCCCCTCCGTTTGGGCAGCGCTGCGCTCCCCTCCAGAACCCGGTCCATCTCTTGGAACAGATCGTCCATCAGCCGCTCGGCGCTGGCTTCAACAGAACCTGGCACAGCAGCCATAAAATCTTCTAACTCTTTTGTGCGAACATTTTCAGACATAGGCTTCTCACTCCAACTTCTCCTCAACGCCCCTGACCCACACTCTTTGGATTGACGATTCTACAGGGGACAGTTCAAATTTACCAATTCCCCACGAGAATGGCTTCCCCGCCGTGGCAATTCCTCTGCCCCACTGCGGACAAGCAGGTAGGGCTAAAGCCCAACGACAAACCTTTTACTCTCGTTCCCAGGCGGAGCCTGGGAACGCTCAAATGAGGCTCTGCCTCACTGCGGACAGGCCGGTAGGGCTAAAGCCCTACTACAAACCTATAGTTCCGCTTTTAAGCTGAAACTAGAGATTCACCGGCAGCTTTCTTGTGCGAGCGCAGCTCCAGATACACCAGCAGGGCGTTGATGTCTGCCGGATTCACGCCTCCAATACGACACGCTTGCCCAATTGTCAAGGGTCTGACCTTAGCAAGTTTTTCTCGCGACTCCTTGGAGAGCGTCTCAATCGCAGCATAGTCCAAGTCAGCCGGCAGAGGCCGGTGTTCCTGGCGGGCGATTTGCTCAATCTGGTTTTGCTGGCGCTGGATGTAGCCGGCGTATTTGATATCAATCTCCGCCCCTTGTTTCTCAGCTGGAGTTAACTGAGAATTGCCTAGTCCGTAACGATCGAGATCCGCGTAGTGGAATCCTGTGCGCCGCAGCAAGTCAGACAGAGTAATCGAGCCTTTAATCGCTTGTCCGGTATCCGCTGCGATGGTTTTACCCAACTCGTCGTGTTCTTTCACCCGCGCTGATTGCAGCCGTTCTTTCTCTGCTGAAATATTAGCATATTTGCGGGTAAATAAATCCCACCGGCGGTCATCAACCAGCCCGATTTCCCGACCGAGAGGCGTCAGGCGCTCGTCCGCATTGTCCGACCGCAGCAGCAGCCGGTACTCCGACCGGCTGGTGAGCATCCGGTAGGGTTCCCGCAAGTCTTTGGTGCACAGATCGTCAATCAGTGTGCCGATGTAACTCTGTTCGCGGGGGAAGACAATCATTTCCTGACCCCGGGCAAAACGAGCGGCGTTGATGCCGGCAACCATCCCCTGCGCGGCGGCTTCTTCATAGCCGGTGGTGCCGTTGATTTGGCCGGCGCAGAACAGCCCCTCAATCTTTTTGGCCATCAGCGTCGGGTAGCACTGGGTTGCCGGCAGGTAGTCATATTCTACCGCATAAGCCGGTCGCAGCATCACGCAATTTTCCAAACCGGGAAGCGTGCGCAGCATCTGCAATTGCAGCTTTTCTGGCAAGCCGGTGGAGAACCCCTGGATATAGAGTTCGGGAATATCTCGCCCTTCCGGCTCAATAAAAATCTGGTGGCTTTCCTTATCGGCAAAGCGCACAATTTTATCTTCAATGCTCGGGCAGTATCGCGGGCCTTTGGCATCCACCCAGCCGCCATAAACGGGAGACAGGTGCAGGTTTTCCCGAATCAGCCGGTGAGTTTCGTCAGTTGTGCGGGTGAGATGGCAATTCATCTGCTCGCGCTCGTTCCAGACTTCCGGATCGAAGCTAAACCAGCGCACCTCCGCATCCCCGGGCTGCGGTTCCATTTTGCTGAAATCGACCGAGCGCTTATCCACTCGCGCCGGAGTTCCTGTTTTCAACCGGCCTGTTTCAAAGCCGAGCCGGTTGAGCGTTTCGGTCAAGCCGGCAGCGGCAAATTCGCCGGCGCGACCCGCCGGCATGGACTTGTTGCCCACCCAGATTATACCGCCCAAAAAGGTGCCGGTGGTGAGTATAACTGCCTTGCAAGCGAAGGCGACGCCGAAATAAGTCTGGACGCCGGTGATTTGATCATTGCGCCCCAGCACCAAATCGGTGACCATACTTTCGCGGACAGTCAAATTGTCTTGGTTCTCGACAATTCGCTTCATCACGGCGGCGTATTCGCGCTTGTCGGTTTGGGCGCGTAACGCCCAGACTGCCGGTCCCCGCGAGGCGTTGAGGATGCGCTTTTGCAGGTAAGTGCGGTCAGCCATTTTACCTATTTCGCCCCCCAGCGCGTCCACTTCGTGGGTGAGCTGGGATTTTGCCGGTCCCCCGACAGCAGGGTTGCAGGGTTGCCAAGCAATTTTATCGAGATTCAGTGTCAGCAGCAGAGTACGGCAGCCGAGGCGTGCGGTAGCGAGGGCGGCTTCGCAACCGGCGTGGCCGGCACCGACTACAATAACATCAAAAGCGTCTTGGAATTCTACTGGCGCGTGCGCGATCATGGTTCAAGCTTAGCGGGACAAACTCTAGAAAAGATGCTCTGTTAACCATTATGCCCGCGATTTCCCTTTGCAGCTGGCTTCCCCACCTCCGAGTTGCCGGTAGAGACGCGAGCGATATCGCCTCTGCGGAAAATTACTCTTAAAAATCTCTATTATTATACACTATTTTAGTAGAGTATATCTTTTGCCTGCTTAGTTGCTTTCTTCACCACATCGCGCAGTTCCAGATTAATCTGGCGCTGCTGTTGCGCTGCAACGCTGTGCTTGTTCACCTGACGCCGCGCCACAATCTCAGCAACCATTACATCTTCTTGCACCTCCCGAGGCAAAGTGTCACGGTTGCCTTTCACAGCGCCATACTCGGCATATAAACCATCGGCATTTTTACTGTAAAGTTCCTGGTACATGGCATTAGTAGACATGGCGATGCCGTATCCGTTAGCACCTTTTTGCACCAAGTCATCGGCAAAAGCCTTCCTCGTATTAACCCGCTGTAAGCGAAAGTTTTCTTGCGGTTCCAAAGTAGACATTGGCGAACTCCTCAACATCACTTGCTTGGGTTTTATACTCACACCCGTAGTAACCGAACTCACTCAGCCCCTGAGCGAGAGACTCAGCACCGCCAGGAAGCATCATATACTCTTCAACAACCCGTGGCAGTAAATATCGCCATCCTTCTTCTTTGGATTGCTGAATTAAGTAAAACTCAATCAAAAACTTGTTGTCATCGTTGACACTCCAGAGAAACCGCGCCATAACAGCCGCATAGGCTTTTTCCCAGGTATCCTTGCGGCGGAGGTCGCCATAGAAACGCATTTCTTTTTTGAAGACCTTATCCTCTGTAGGTTTATCGCACGAGATATGAAAGGCTTGATTCACTTCCAGCAGTGACAGCCAGCTCTCGTAAGTTTTGTTTTTCAGTTCGTATAGCTTCTGACGGGTTTCCTTTTTTTTCATATCTCGTCACAGCTTGGGTCTTCTGTTGTGGACAGGCGATTAATCGCGTCTCTGGGATGAAATGCAGTCCCCTCCTGTGGGATAAGCCACTGGCGAGCTGGGTTCATCTGGCCAAGGGGTGAATCCGTGCCGGTGCCATTACGGCGGAGGCGGAAGAATCGGGGAAGGCCAAAACACCCTCCAGGCATCTGCAGTGCCTTAATGTCAGATTATACAGCAACTGCCTGGAAAAGTGCCGGTGTTCGCCGAAAGTGCCTCCCACTGAGTTGAGGGTGAGCAGCGGGGTGGGGTGGCTTCGGCGTGCGGTTAGGTGACGCGGTGGGGTGAGGGTCAAAACGCCAAGCCGCAGCGGAGCTGCTTCCCCTACAGCGTCCCACCCCTTGCCAATCCCTCTCAATCTGGTAAAATTAACCTCTAGTGGCGGCAATTAAAAGCTAGTATTGATGACAGAGGCACGACCATGAGTGTAGAATCAACTGACTTGATTCAGGCGCGACTCCTGCAAGCGGTCGCAGAATTGCCACCGGCTCGACAAGAAGAGGTGCTCGACTTTGCCATGTTCCACCGCCAGATCGAACAAACTCGTCGCTGGCAGGCTATCTCCGATGGAGAAGCAGCGTGCTAATATTAAACTCAAGCCACCCCTTTGGAAAACAGAGTCGTGCTCACCAGAATTGAAATCGACGGATTCAAAACATTCGATAACTTTAGCCTGGATTTGGGGCCTTTTGCCGTAATTCTCGGCCCCAATGCTTCCGGCAAATCCAACCTCTTCGATGCTATCAGATTGCTCTCCCACCTAGCAGGTACTGACCTGCGCACAGCAGTCAGGGAACTTCGCGGCGAACCCCAGGAACTGTTTCGCCGGCAGCCAGACGGTCAGTACGGAACCAAAATGTCTTTCGCCGTCGAACTGCTTCTCGATCCAGAAGTGCGCGATTCTTGGGGTGCCACTGTCGCTATTTCTCACTCTCGCGTGCGCTACGAGGTAGAAATTGCGCTGCGAAAAGATGACCGAGGTATCGAGAGACTCGTCGTCGCCAGAGAGGAAGCAAAACCTATCTTGGCTACACAGGATAAATGGCGTCCCAGAGGAAAAACCCTCTCTACCGCAGTTCATAAAACTTTTATCAAGTCTAAGCGCCGAAAGGCGTGGCTGACCACAAACGAGTCTGAAGGCAAGCGCAGTTTCCAGATTTATCAGGACGGCAAACAGGGACGAACTCGCTCAGCTGAAGCAGCGGAAGCAACGGTGCTTTCTAGTATCACCAGCGCTGAGTTTTCCCACCTTTACGCGCTGCGAGAAGAGATGCGTTCGTGGCGCTTTCTTCAGCTTGACCCTGTGGCCATGCGGCGGCCCAGTTCTACTGTGGCCGATCAGGAACTCGAACCCGATGGAGCCAATCTCGCTACCGTACTGGCCAGGATTCAAGCAGAAACTGCAACTGACATTAGACCTAAAGGAGTTATAGCAGATATTGTTGCTGCTTTGACTTCTCTGATTCCGGGTGTTGTGGATTTGAAGATTACAGAAGACAAAACAAACCGGGAGTACCGGCTTGATATTGGCATGAGAGATGGCCATCCCTTCAGCTCTCGTGTTGTTTCGGATGGCACTCTGCGCGTTCTGGCGCTGCTGACTCTTTTGCACGACCCAAAACATCACGGCTTAGTCTGTTTTGAGGAGCCGGAGAACGGGGTTCACCCCTTCCGTTTGAAGGCGATGATTGAGCTGCTGCGAGAACTAGTGTCCGACCCTTTTAGTCAGGACTTGGATGAGCGGGATCCTCTCTCCCAGATGCTGATCAACAGCCACTCGCCGGTCGTTCTCTCTTGCCTTGAAGAGGGGGAGGCAATGTTTGCTGATATAGTGAGCTTCGTAAATAAAGAGATGGGTCATATAAGTCGCAAGACTAGAATCAGATCCGTCAAACCACAAGGATATCTATTCCCAGATGAACAGCGCGATTCCGTTAGTAGCTATGAGGTGAAACGCTACCTGGATACCGTTGAAAAATTTGAAGGGGAGGGCTAGCACCATGCCCTATCTAGCGCTTGCTCTCTTTGCCGAAGGGCCAACAGACTATCGATTTCTGTCACCTATTCTCCGCCGGATAGCAGAGGATTTGTGTTTGAGGCGTGCCAGATTTACTGTAGAAGTGGGAGAAGTTGTTCTGCAGCTCTACGCGCCAGCAAAATACCGCGAAGCCGACCTTGGAACTAAGATACTGGAAGCGGCGCGAGAAGCTCATGGAGCCTACAATATTTTGTTTATTCACACCGATGGAGCGGGCAATCCAGACTCAGCTTACGCACAGCGGGTGCAACCCGCCGCAGATAGAATTGCCAAAGAATTGGCGAGACAGCAGGAGCGGACAGTAGGTGTCGTGCCGGTGCGAGAAATGGAAGCTTGGACGCTTGTGGATGGAGATGCCTTGCGCGAGGCTTTTGGGACAGTGCTTGACGATTCGGCTTTGGGGATACCAGAAAAATGCCGTGAGGTGGAAAGGATTCTTGACCCGAAACAAGACCTAAATCAGGTTTATCGTCAGGTGATAGGATCTTCCCGGCGCAGGAGGGGTAAAGTGGAGGAATATTTGGCGGCGATCGGGGAACGGGTTCAGCTGAGCCGGCTGCGCGAAGTTCCAGCATTCCAGCGCTTTGAACAAGACCTGAGCAGTGCCCTTGTTGAACTGGGCTATCTGCAACACTAACTATAGCGGTTTTAAGTTGGATGAAGTACATGCTAGAAACCCGGTTTCTTTAAGAAACCGGGTTTCTCAGTACCTCACTCAGATGAAAACCGCTATAAATTGGTTAGGACACAGATATTTAGATCCGGCGCACGCCGTTCCTGCGGATATACCTCGTAGGACAGGCATCTTGCCTGTCCCAAGCCTAACAGGATATCACAATTTCACATTAACGCACAAGTGAGGTCGCGGTTGCCAGCACTTCCCACCACTCACCGGCAACATACCCTTTTCCCGCACCGGCACCCCCACTTTTCAAGCCGGTTTCTCCACAAAACTAACTCAAATATCCAACTCAAATTCAAAACCGCCTCTCCCCCACCCCCAGAGGGGGGCAATCTGTGCCGGTGTGGCGCTAGCAAACAACCGGCAACTCCCCGGTTATGTTATGATATCTTCATGAAAGGCTGATGCTTGATTTTAGGACGAAGACTGGCCCACTGTAAACTCCTGTCGGCATCCCCCTTGACACCCAATGGTTTTTGTGATTTAATAGTGCCACATACTTCCTATCCTTTGCGGGGAAGTCCAAATCTCCGTTATTTGACAGCATGAAAAAAATTTTGCTTATTGTTTGCCTACAGTTCCTTTTAGGAATCCTCCCCTCCCCCGCTGCTTTGGCCAATATCATATCGCCGAACCCAATATGCCCTGAGTTTGAAACTAAACCCAAAAAATTCCTAGAACCCTTGAGAATCGCAGGTTTACCAATTTTAGGAATTCTACTAATTGGCACAAGCACTGTCTTAAGAAGCAGGTTGCGTGACACCGAGTCGAGCGAATAGGGTCATTCCTATTCGCTGCCGGCATCTCTGCTCTAAGCTACAGGATATCTGCTTGAATGCGAAATCCTTGCCAAGGATACCGACGTTACACCTACTTTGCATAATTTTACATCTGGCTCACTCAACAGCTGTATTATATATTTCGCTAAGAATACCAGGGCACTTCCCAGGTATGATTTCAGAATTTTTAATAGCTTCTAGTTCTGGCGCTGATAAGCCACATCCCTGACAGAAGATCTCTCCGAATTCAACATTTTCTAAACCCTTAATTTTTGATTGCTTTGGCAAAACTATTCCAACAAAAGTCTTGTATTTTCTATTTCGAGGTATGGCAATATTCTTGACTCCCCTGTCCCCCACCTTAATTAAAAAATCGTATTTTTCTGTCGGAACTCTAATGCCACCTAGCTGCTCCAAGGAATTCGCAAACTTCCCCGTCTTGATATAAAAAGCCCTCTGTTCTATATTCATAATTGGGATATTTCGGCCTTCCCTGTTTTTGTTTGGGCTCGAAGTCTGGGTGCCCCAATAAGTAGACAGGAACAATAACCCTGACCAAGACAGCAAGCATCCCCACCCCGCAACCCGCAGCAGATTGCATACAAACTTCAGTTTTTTACCTTTATTCTGTCCCTCTACCATAATGCCCCCTGTGAGCCTCTTATCCTAAAATCAGTACATTCTTTAAAATTTACAACCCACCGACCCCCCCGGAACAATTGCCCTCCCCTGGGGAACTTATCAAAACCTGTCGGATGATTTCATTCTCCCAGGGTAGCACTCCCTGTGGTTTTTGTCAACGAGTATGTCAAAATTTCCTGCCTGGGGCATGGGGCATGGGGCATGGGGCATGGGG
>Ga0185317_100108_pt1 | contig 31325 bp, 21 predicted proteins | sample DevilsHole_FD_128020 | JGI IMG/M metagenome (GOLD analysis project Ga0185317, IMG submission 128020) | Groundwater microbial communities from Devils Hole, Nevada to study Microbial Dark Matter (Phase II) - Devils Hole (SPADES assembly)... | ecosystem: Environmental > Aquatic > Deep subsurface >...
GGATGTCTTTCGCGTAGTCTAGGCCATAGGGGGTGAGGAAGCGCGAGCGCAGCTGCAACAGCTGCTCGTTGAGAAGCTTTTGGCTTTCTGCGGTGCCTTGCTTTTGCAGTTTTTCCCACTGTCCGGGGTCGGTGGACAGCGAGACGGCCATCCAGGCATCTTGGGGGACAGCGCTGGCACCTACGGGGTAATTCTCTACGGCGTTCTTTGGAATCAGTACCCACAGAATAGCGAAGCCGCCAATCAGCAAAACGGCTGCTGCTGCGTTTCGCAGTTGAGGGGATTCGATTTTATCTACCGCCGATTTAGTTTTTTCAAGTGCGGTTTTAGTTTTATCTAGTATGGAGTCAAACATGGTTGCAAATAAACAGGGAACGCCGGTGAGGAAAGCCAATTTACCAAAGGGTCAATTTACCAGGGGAAGGCTCGCGGTATTTTCAACAAGCTGATTTCATATTTTAGATTCAATTTTTTCTGGAAATCCGAAACAGCTTTTCCGCCATCCCTGAATGCTGACAGGCAAGGGAGCGCCAAATCACGACCTGTACGCTTAATTTGACTGACAGGGGGCGGCGCTGCGTGCGATTGCCGGCTCTCTTGAGGGCACCCCTGCATAATAGCTAATCAAGAATGCCCGAAGCGCGGCTATCTTGTCGCATCCCCCGATCGTCAGCACTCAGTCAACCCTACACCTCTCCCGGACTTTTGGCGATCAGCACAACTTATTATTTTTTCCCCGACTGGCTCTATAACGCATTTCCGGCGATCAGTGCCCTGCACCCCATGCCCTGAGCCCAATGCCCTGCGTCCCCATACAGGGTGTCCCGCTGCCGGTATGGACGTCCCAAGGAACGGATCGCCGCCTGCAGCTGCTCCACTTCCATGCAGCTGCCGCCTACCGCACCGGCCATTGTGGTAATGTGCTCTTCCATTAAGGTGCCGCCGATGTCGTTGCAGCCCCAGGTGAGGGCAACTGTAGCGCCGGCTAGCCCCAGTTTCACCCAGCTCGGCTGGTGGTTGGGGATGCAATTTCCCAGATATATTCTCGATACTGCCGTCAGCAGCAGGGTGGAAGCCAGCACCGGCTGATCCCGCCCGACACGCCGCCGCAGGGGTGCCGGTGCTAGCTCGCCCACAAAGGGCAAAAGGATAAATTCTGTAATCCGCGCCGGATATTCCCGCTCAATGGCGATTTGCTGTAGCTGGCGCAAGTGGTTCAGGTGCCTCACCTGCTGTTGGGGGGTTTCAATGTGCCCGCACATCATGGTGCTGGTTGTGTGCAGCCCCAGCCGGTGTGCCGTTCCCACAATTTCCAGCCAAGTGCCGGTGTCAATTTTTTCTGGACAAATTATCCTTCTTATGCTATCATCTAAAACTTCTGCTGCCGTTCCCGGCAGGGAGCCAACACCGGCATCCCGCAGCGCTTCTATCACCTGTGCGTAGCTGAGCCCGTCTTCCCTAGCGATGAATTGCACCTCCTGGGGGGAGAAGGCGTGCAGGTGCAGCTGGGGAAATTCATCTACGATGGTTCGCACCAATTGCAGGTAAAACGGCATTGAAGCGCCGGCAAGCTTCGCTTGGGGGTTCAGCCCCCCCTGCATGCAGATTTCCGTAGCCCCACGGCGCACCGCATCCGCTGCTTTTTCCAGGATTTTGGCGGTATCCAGCCAAAATGCGCCCTCCTCACCGGCATCCCGGCGAAAAGCGCAGAAGCTGCAGTGCTGCTCGCAGATATTGGTAAAGTTGATATTGCGGTTGATCACGTAGGTGACGGGATCGCCGGCTTGCCGGTGGCGCAGACCGTCCGCTGCAGACCGAATGGCTTCTATGGCGGATGGTTCAGTCTGCTGCAGGAGCAGCACTGCTTCTTCGGGAGAGATATCCGCGCCGGCATGGGCGCGGTTAAGAATGGCGTCAACAGTTTTGGCAGTCACAGGGCATCAGTTAGGGCGAGCTACACGAGAGAAGGAATCTGTCCCTGTTATTATAAACAAATATAGCGGTTTTCAGTTGGATGAAGTACATGCCATAAACCCGGTTTCTTAAAGAAACCGGGTTCCTCAGTACCTGACCTCGGAGGAAAACCGCTATATAAAGAAGTGGGGTGGGCTCCCCACAGGAACACACTCCAATAAACAGCTGTGAGGACTTTCTTGATGACTTTGGATCTTGATAAGTAGAAGCGCGGTGCTTTCCCTCTACGAGGAAACGCTACAGGCGGGCAGCCATAAATTTGCCAAAACGCAAAAATGTGACAAAATGTGACAGCTTCGTCTTGCCAGTACACTTGCCGGTCGAGATTGACAAAGCTAAAGAATGCGCCCAATAGCTCAGTTATAAAGCGCGTCTCAATCCTTCGGGTAAATTACAGAAACCGGTTTCTTACAGAAACCGGGTTTCTGAGGCGCAGTTCATACAACTGAGAACTTCTATATATAGCAATAGACAGTCAGTGCGCGGACACGCTCGATACGAAGTATAGGCGTAGGTACGGCGTTAGCGTGGATCGGCGCGTCAGCACTACGCCCTAGCCTCAAGCGTCATTTCCACCTGCCGGTAAAAGTCCTGCCCTCCCCTAGCCTTAATTATTAAGATTCGGTAAAGAGAGAGGCAGATTGTAAGAAGATTTTGTATCCTCAAGCAAAATATCGCAGATTGCCATTCCTATAATTATACGAGGTGCTATATTTTGGTGATAACTCTTATTCTCCCCCGCTCCCACGGAAGTAGGGTGCGTTCCCTCTCGGAGGGAACGCTGCAAGCTCCTGCGAGGAGAGAGAAGGGTGGGGGAGTGGGGGGTGAGAAATATCTGCGGCGTTGCACAGTAGAAGGATGATTGAAACTTTTTCCACGAGCGGGAAAACTCCCTCTTGCCTCCCCCTCCCCGCATGCGGGGAGGGGGTTGGGGGGTGGGGTTCTTCATCCGGCGTTTGGGTGCGACGCCACATCTGCAGCAAAGAGAATTATTCCAACGGATGTGAGATGACGGCTCAACCTGTTCCGCAAGACTACAAACGTCTCAGCCAAACCCTACCCGCTCTCAAAGGTTTGGCTATCTTCCTAGTGGTTGTTTACCATCTCTGGGGATATACCAAAGGCTACCAGCTAGCCTCTGAAATCGCAATATCATCTTTCCCTTCAGGTGTCAAGGGATTTTTGGAAGGAATCCTGAATATTTTTTGCCTTCTGGGAGAGCAGGGGGTTGCTATTTTCATAATTGCCAGCGGTTTTGGGCTGGCGTCATCCTGGTGGCGCACAAGTTCAAGCAAAGATTCTCCCCCCTTTGAAGTCATAGGGTTCTGGCGGCGCAGACTGTTGCGGCTGTTTCCCCTGTACTGGGTGGCGCACGGGTTAGCATTGCTGCTGGCGCTGGTGCAGCCTGCTTGGGTGCCCTTTGGGCGAGAGATACTCAATCGCGGCGCAATTGACGCAACCGCCGCCACTTTTGCCAGCCTCACCACCCTGCGCAATTTTATCCCAGACTACTACTTTTTTCTGAACGCAGCTTGGTGGTATGTTGGTTTGGCAGTCCAGCTGTACCTGATATTTCCGCTGCTGGTAACGGTGGGGAAACGTTGGGGATGGCCGGTTTTACTCCTCGGCTCACTTTTAATCGAGATAATTTACCGGGAGATAATTGTGGCGCTTCCCCTCAACGAAATGGCGACAGATGTATTGCTGCGAGGTGCCCTATTCCCATCGCGTTTGTTTGAATTTGCCTTCGGCATCTTCCTGGCGGTTGCAATGCTTGAACCGGCACCCACAAAGCAGGGGCGCACTTTGAGTGGCGTCAGCCGGTTTTGCCAAAACTTATTGCTAGAAAAACAGTGGCTGTGGCTAAGTGCCCTGCTCTATACTGCCGGTTTAGTATTCGACTGGGCTTCAGATGCAGGCTGGCAGACTTTCAGAGTTCCATCCGACGCCCTCGCAGGCGTTGGGGAATTTTGCCTGTTTTTTCAGCTGCTCAATCTAATCGAGCAGGCTTTACCAAGCTTAAGCCTCCTGGGCGACTATTCCTACGGCATCTATCTCACACACATGAATTTCATGGCCGGTATTTGGGCTATCTTTACCCCAATCCTTTCCAATTACTGGCTGCGATTGGGTTTAGTAACAGCAATTGCCTGCGCCTTGGGAGGGGTGTTTGAGAACGCTTACCAGTGGGCGCAAAAGCGATTTGCTGCAAAAAAAAGCGTCTAAACTTTAATTTAAAGTAGCAGGCAGGTGCGTGACGATCTGGGGCGAAACCTACTTCTGTGGAGTTTTAAATGGGGCGTCACGCACCCTACATCTGAGGACTCTCCGCCCTCGCAGCGCAGGCGCTCTTCCCTGTGCCAACTTGACTTGAAATTAAAAACTGCCCATGAACAAAGACTCGCTCATCAAGAAACCGCCGGCTTCCCTAACCATAGAACAGCTAGCCCTCGCAGCAATCGCCATCGCCGTTGCGCTGCGCATTCTCAATCTGGGTTCCCGAGAATTTTGGTACGACGAAGCTCTATCAGTACTGCTCTCCACCGGACAAAAAATCGCCTACCAAACCCCCAAAGACACACCAGTCGCCCTAGCTGACTACACCGCTCTGTTAAACTTGCCCCCTGAGTCAGGGATTCCCAACCTCCTAAAAACCCTAACAAACCTCCTGCGGGGTTTAGCCGGCGGCGAACCCCACCCCCCCCTGTTTTTCCTCAGCCAGCACCTTTGGCTGCGCCTGTTCGGCAACAGCGAAACCGCCACGCGCTCCCTCAACGCTGCACTCAGTATTGCAGCGATTAGCAGCGCTTACGGCTTGGGTCGCGCCATCCTGGGCCATCGCGGCGGTCTTCTCCTGGCAGCCCTTTTAGCCACCAATCCCTTCTACCTATTTCACTCCCTGAACCTGCGTATGTATGGCCCACTGGTACTGTGGGCAACCCTCAGCGCTTGGGCGCTGCTGCAGCTGATTCAAAAGAACAAGCCCAACCTCTCGACAGAACAGACGACAATCCCAACACCAATCCCCAAATCCCCTTTTCCCGGCTCCCACCCTAACTTTCCCCCATTTCTCTGGGACATGCTCCTGATTGGCTCAGTAGCAGCTGGATGCCTGACATTCTATCTTTTTGCCTACTGGACAATCGCTCTAGCAGCTGTGGCCATCTACCTCGACCGGCACCGCTGGTGGAAGCACGGGTTGCGCTTGGGCGCAGGCGTAGCGCTGTGCCTTCCCTGGGGGCTGTGGGGCATCCCCCAGCAACTGCGCAATTCTGACCTAAAGCGGTTTGCCGCACCGGCAGGATTTTTTGCCGCCACGCTGCAGCACTTGCAGGATATTGCCCAAACCTTGGGAATTCACTTGCTCTTGGGCGACTGGATATCCAGTTTGCCCGATACGAGCGCCGCCATAGCTGGGTGCGCCATAATCGTGCTGCTCGCCACAGGTTGTGCCAGCCTCTGGCGTCACGGAGAGCGCCAGATTTTAGGCGCTGCACAGAAGCCGGATCGAGAACCCCACCCCCCAACCCCCTCCCCGCAGGCGGGGAGAGGGAGTTTGAGGGAGATTTTAGCCTTAGCTTTGCTCCTGGGAATTTTTCCCCTCTTGCTAGCCCTCGGCGCAGACATGGCCACCGGCAAGTTCACCCTGGGGTTTGGCTGGGGGCGGAGCGTGATTGTCATTCTACCGGGCTGCTTGCTGCTGCTGGCTGTCTGGCTGGAACGGGCACCGCAGCAATGGCGCTCAACCGCTGCTGGGCTGTTGCTACTGCTGTATCTGTCCGCCGGCATTGCAGACTTCAGTTTCAGATCCCGCTGGGTGTTTCACAAAATTGCAGATGCCATCGCCTCCGAACCGGCAGCGCCAACCTTAATCGCCATCAACTCCCAAGCTTGGGGTCACGTTATGCGTTTGGCTTATTACATCCCTCCTAATGTGCCGGTCAGCCTGCTGGCTCAGCCGTCCGCCGAACTGGCTCCTGCCTTAGAACAAGCCCTCAAGACTGGCGAACCAGCCTATTCTCAGATTGTCTGGCTGGAAAGCGCCGCGCCGGTGTGGTCGCCACCGGCAACCGAGACTGAAAGACAGAAAATTGAAGAGGTGTTAAAGAATCAGTTTCAACTGAGCCAGCAGCAGTCTCTGTCGGGAACTATGGATCTTGACCAGTTCACCCTCAAACTCTACAAACGCTCTCCCACTACTGGAAACGCCAAAAATGAGTACCAGCCAGCCTAACACACTCTTGCCGGTGCCCTCAGGCCCTTTGCAAATTCCGCCTCTAGCACCGGCACCCGCCGGCACGGACGAACCCCCCCTCCGCTTTTCCCTAGTAATTCCCACCTACAAAGAAAGTCAAAACATCCCCCAGATCGTCGGGCGATTGACCCAGCTGCTCGATTCAGTCATCCCCAACGAGTACGAACTGATTGTAGTCGATGACGACAGCCCAGACCTCACCTGGAAAGTCGCCCAAGAACTCACACCCGACTACCCCCAACTGCGAGTCATGCGCCGCCAGGGAGAGCGGGGGCTGTCCAGTGCAGTGATTCGCGGATGGCAAGTGGCGCGGGGAGAAGTGCTCGGCGTCATTGATGCCGACTTGCAGCACCCGCCACAGACACTCTTGCAACTTTGGTCAGAAATCCAGCGGGGAGCCGATTTGGCCGCAGCCAGCCGCCATGTGGAAGGCGGCGGCGTCAGCGACTGGAGCCCGATCCGGCGGTTTCTCTCTCGCGGTGCCCAAACCCTGGGGTTAATTATCCTGCCAGGAGTGGTGGGGCGCGTCTCCGATCCCATGAGTGGCTATTTCCTGGTGCGCCGCGAAGCCATTGCCGGCAAAACCATGAACCCACTGGGCTACAAAATTCTTATTGAAGTGATCGGCAGGGGGAATATCCGCTGGATTGGCGAAGTTGGCTATGTGTTTCAAGAGCGCCAGGAGGGCGAAAGTAAAGTCACTTGGAAGCAGTATGTCGAATATATTGGCCACCTGCTGCGCTTGCGCTTCGCCCGCTGGCCGGTTGCCCGCTTCTTCCGCTTTGGTGTCGTGGGCTTCAGCGGCGTCTTTGTCGATATGGCAATCCTTTTCCTGCTCAGCGACCCCAGCTCCCTGGGTTGGGGGCTGACCCGGAGTAAGATTATAGCATCTGAATTGGCGATTGTCAACAATTTCTTGTGGAATGATCTGTGGACTTTTGGCGACATTTCCAGCCAGCAGCGAGGGTGGCGCAAGCGCGTCAAACGCTTTGTGAAATTCAACATAATTTGCCTTGCAGGTCTGGTTTTGAACGTGCTGTTGCTGAATTTGCTGTTCAATGTGCTGGGCTTCCAATATTTGCCCTATGGCAGGTATTTGGCTAACTTGATTGCCATCGCCGCTGTTACTGTTTGGAATTTCTGGATTAACCTCAAGCTCAGCTGGCGTGTGACGGAAGTCAAGGATTGAGGAGCGGGCAGTCATTAGCGGGGCCACCTAATACGGCTTTTCTAAATGATTTACGAGACCCCTCTTTTTTCTTTCTTGGCGAACAGGCGCGTCTTGGCGATTAACAAATCAGAAATCACTTATAAACGCTCTCCCAATTTTATGTAGCGCTTTCAATCTGTTTCTTAGCGCGAGCCGGCAGATCGGACAGAGGCGACGGCAATAGGATATTCAGGAAATGGGATGTTTAGGTGCCTCCCTACCCTAATTAAAGATGAAGGATGAAGTATAGCAGCAGTCATATTGGTTTGGACAGAAAGCCGGGAGTAGCGTTCCCTAAAAGGGAACGCTAGGAATCGCACTAAGTGCCAACTGCTATATATAGCGGTTTCCAGCTGGATGAAGTACATGCCAGAAACCCGGTTTCTTTAAGAAACCGGGTTTCTCAGTACCTCACTCAGATCAAAACCGCTATAAATAGAAAGTATGAAAAAAATCTTCAACCTTCAGACTTCTGACTTCACACTTCTGCTGCTTTGGGTGGCGATTGGTGCCGGCTTGCGCTTTACGGCGCTCGACGCCAAGCCCCCCTGGACAGATGAGTTCTCCACAATGGTTTTCAGCTTGGGGAACAGCTATCGCTCAGTACCCCTAGACCGGCTTGTTTCACTGGACGCCCTTTTGCAGCCGCTGATTCCGCCACCCCCTGCGGGTGGATTAATCGCCTCGGCACAAAATGTCACTAACAACTTGCTGACTTACAGCAACCACCCGCCGGTTTATTTCGTGCTGGCTAATTTCTGGATGCAGCTGTTCCCACCGGCACCGGGGGAGCACGTCTCGCTGTGGGTGGCGCGAGCTCTGCCGGCACTTCTGGGCGTCGCCTCTGTTCCAGCGATGTTTGCCCTTGGTTTGCTGGCTTTTCGCTCGCGCTCGGTTGCCCATCTGGCGGCGGCGATCATGGCGGTTTCTCCCTACGGCATCTATCTGGCGCAAGAAGCCCGACACTATACTTTGGCGATTTTACTGGTTATCTGCTCACTGGGCTGTCTGGTTGTGGCGGCGCGGGCGCTGCAGCAGGGGAAGCCGGTGCCGGGGAAACTGGCCACAGGCTGGGTGGCCGTTAACGCTCTCGGCATTGCCTCTCATTACTTTTTCGCCCTCACCCTCTGCGCGGAAGCCCTGGTTTTGCTTGGGTTGTGGGTTGGGGATTTGGGATTTTGGGGTCAGCCGATATCTGGCATTTTTCTCCAGAAAAGGGAGGGGGAGCCTACCGATTCTCGCACCCAGGGGGAGGCGGAGCCTCCCGATTCTCGTTCCCAGGCGGAGCCTGGGAACGAGGGGAAAAGAATGGCACATTGGTGGAGCGTGTGCGCGGTTGCATTGGGCACTTTGGCGGGGGGATTGGTTTGGCTGCCGGTGTGGTTGAATAGTGCTGACAGCCGGTTGACGGAATGGATTCGCAATGACGCGGGGGGGGCGTGGTTCGCTCCGATTTTTCAAGCTTTGGCTGCTTGGATCACGATGCTGTCGCTGCTGCCGGTGGAGTCACCGGCACTGCCGGTGGTGATTGTCTCTGGGTTGGTAATGCTGATTTTTTTCATATGGGCGTCACCTATTTTGTGGCGCGGGCTGAAAGCGCAATTCATCTCTCCTGAAAATCAATTGGCAACCGGCGTTTTGGGGGGGTTTGTGCTGGGGGCAATCGCGCAGTTTTTCGCGATTTCATATTTTTTGGGCATTGACATCACTCGCGGCGCTCGCTATAATTTTGTGTATTTTCCAGCTGTCATGGCTCTGGCAGGAGCTGCTAGCGCGAAAAGTTGGGACACTTTCTCGTTCACCGGCTCTGCTGGACAATCCCAGAGGGGAACGAGGGCTGTGGCGCTGATTTGGCTGATGGGGCTGTTGAGCGGGGTGACTGTGGTCTGCAATCTGGGGTATCAGAAATACTATCGCCCTGATTTGTTACTGCCGGTTATTCAGGAAGTATCTCAATCTTTTGAAACTGCAGCTAAAAAAAACAACAGCCCTAAATCGGGGGTGCCGGTGCTGATTGCCACCACCCACTTCACTCATGTACAAACTGGCGAATTAATGGGGCTGGCTTGGGAATTACAACGCCAATCTCCGGGAAGAAATTCAACAGCCGCCCCGCAGTTTCTGTTAGCTCATGAAGACCGGCAATCTTGTGAGGGCGACTCCTGTCTCGCCCCCGCCACCCTGCGCAAGGCATTGGCTGGGCTGCCCCGACCGGCTGCCCTGTGGCTGGTAAATTTCCGCACGCCGGGAGATTTATTAGCACAAAACTGCTCGCCTGTCAAGAATCCACCGGGAGAATTTTTAAAGTCCTGGCCGGCGGTGGATGGCTACGACTACCGGCTGTATGGCTGCTTTTAAAGCCAAAATTCCTTACAATGCTAGCTGGGAGCAAGTCGGGCCTTTGAGAAGCGGGCTTGCCGCTGCGGGCTGTAAGATTATAGCGGTTCTCAGTTGGATGAACGTGTTTGCAAGAGAAACCCGGTTTCTTAAAGAAACCGGGTTTCTCAGTACCTCACCTCGGATGAGAAACGCTATATAATTCGATTACAAGCCAATTGGGGAGAGGGCGTAAGAACCGTCGAACACCCTGATCAGTCAAAACGCGCTAGTCGAACAGAACGGAAACTCAATCTAAAACCTGCCCCTCCAGAATTGATTTCCCCTTTGAGCTGTTAAAGAATAATCGGGTGTCTTCTAAAATTTCAAATCTCAAATCCCTATTAACCGATATGCCAGTATCAAGCCACCTCAACCGTTGGGCTGCCAGCGTGGCTGCGTGGGCGCTAACCGCTGGTTGCGGTTTCTATGCCTGCGGCGCTACCGCCGCCACAACACCGTCTGTGCCCGCAACAGGTGATGCCCCAGCCACCGTTGCGCAGCAAATCGATCCTTTTCGTGAAGGGGTAAACAGGGCCACAAGGGCCGCCCGTCTGGCCCGCACCGCCAAAACTGCGCTGGAATGGAATGAAGTTGCCGTAGCTTGGCTTGAGGCTGTTACTTGGATGCAAGCCGTCCCTCCGAGCAGCCCGAAAAGAGCGATCGCCCAGAAGAAGGTAACAGAATATCTGCAGAACTTTTCCGAAGTCCGAAAAAAAGCGGGTTCGCTGGATTCTCGCTTGCCTTTCCCCACCTTTGGCAGCGATTTGCTCGACCGGCAGCTGCTGCTTTATCTGTCCTATTTGGAAGCCTTTGGCCCGCCGGATATCCTGATTGTGGGCAGTTCCCGCGCCTTACAGGGCGTAGATCCCCAAGCCCTCAAGCAAGCCCTAGCCGCTAAAGGCTATAAGGGGTTGGAAATCTTTAATTTTTCGGTGAATGGGGCGACTGCCCGAGTTGTAGACTTGAAGCTGCGAGAGCTGTTGAGCGAAGAGCAGCTGCCGAGAATGATTCTCTGGGCTGATGGGGTGCGGGCTTTTAATAACGGTCGTGCGGACAGGACCTACAACGGGATTGTCAGTTCCCCTGGCTACCAGCAGTTAGAGGCTGGAATCCGCCCCAGTCTGACAGAACTGCCAGAAGCTACCGCTATTAGCCCTCGGAAGCCGGCAGATCCGGGAAACACTTCCAGGCAGGATCTGCTAAGCCCAGTGACTCTGGCAAAATATTCTAAGCCAGCATCTGTTTTTAACCCTAGTTCCCATAGTTCCCAGGCTCTGCTTGGAAACGAGGATAACGAGAATAGTGAGGCAGATCCTCAACTCGTGCCCGATCGCTCTCGCTCTCGGGCTGAGCCTGAATTTACTGTCGCACAAGTTACCAATCGGGAGAGGGCGCTGTTCAATGCTATCGATGCCAATGGGTTCCTCCCCGTGTCCGCCCGCTTTAGTCCAGGCACCTACTACCGGCAAAATCCCAGAGTGGCGGGGCAGTTCGACGGCGACTACGCATCCTTTAAGCTGGGGGGTGCGCAAGCTGCAGCCCTCAATAACGTTGTGACTTTCACCAAGTCTGTCGATATTCCCCTGGTTTTTGTCAATCTGCCCCTCACCTCGGACTACTTGGACGCCAAGCGCCGGTCGGCTGAGCAACAATTCGTGCAGGACATGCAGCGCCGCGCCAAACAAACAGGTTTTATCTTTCGCAACCTGTCTCAACCGGCTCTCGCCCGGAATGAGTATTTTGCTGACCCCAGCCACATCAACCGCTATGGGGCGGCGGCTGTGTCTCGCCAGCTAGCCCAAGACCAGACAATTCCCTGGCCCAAAGCTCAGTCCTGAGAGAATTCCTGACCGCAACTTTACGAGTTCTGCAGCCGACCTGGGGCAATCTCACTATCGTCGGGCTGATTTATGGGAATCTCGATCGCAAATTCTGCCCCCTGTCCGGGGGCGGAAGTGCAACTCAGTTTGCCCTGGTGTTTTTCCACCACAATCTGCTGGCTGATAGACAGCCCCAATCCCGTGCCTTTGCCCACAGGTTTTGTCGTGAATAATTGGTCAAACAGTTGAGATAGCACCTCCTCTGACATTCCAATTCCGTTATCTTTGACATAAATGGCAACAGTTTCTTTTGGTTTCACGACAGACGTGCGGATTGTAATCCGATTCGGGTTGGCTTTTATTTGCTGATAAGTTTGCCCTTGATTCGAATCTTCCAGAGCGTCAATAGCATTGGCAATCAGATTCATAAACACCTGATTGAGCTGACCTGGAAAGCAGCACACGAGAGGCAAGTCGCCATATTCTTTGACGACTTCAATAGCGGGACGCTTGTTGCTCTCTTTCAGCCGGTGCTTGAGAATAATTAGCGTGCTGTCAATGCATTCGTGGATATTGCAGGCTACCTTCACCGAAGTGTCCTTGCGAGAGAAAACCCTCATAGAACTGCTAATCTGGCGCAGTCGGTCAGTTCCCTCTTTCAGTGATTCAATCATTTTGGGCAGGTCTTCTATCAGGTACTCCAAATCAATCTCTTCGGCATGTTCCTCAATTTCTTTGCCCGGATTGGGAAAGGCTTCGCGATAGAGTTGCAGGTGCTGCAAGAGATTTTTTACATAAGTATGAGTGGGGCTTATATTCCCAGATATAAAATTGACTGGATTGTTTATTTCGTGAGCTATTCCCGCCATTAGCTGACCGATAGCAGACATTTTTTCCTTCTGCACGAGCTGGAGTTGAGCCTGTTGCAGTTCTTTCAGAGATTGGGAAAGTTTAGCTGTTCGCTCTGCGACTTTCTGTTCGAGAATTTCGTTTTGTTCTGCCAGCCTTTTACTCATGGATCGCACTTTCAAATGCAGTTGAATGCGGGCCAACAATTCTTCCTTTTGTAATGGTTTAGTGAGATAATCAACCGCTCCCAAACGCAGACCTTTGACCTTATCTACGGCATCAGACAAAGCCGTCATAAAAATTACGGGTATATCTTCAGTTACAGCAGATTCCTTCAGCATTCGGCAAGTTTCAAACCCGTCAATTCCCAGCATAATGACATCGAGTAAAATGATATCTGGCAAGGTTTTTTGCGCCTTTTCAATGGCACTCTCACCACTAATGGCCACTAGCACCTTGTATCCCGATTGTTTTAAGAATTCAAACAGCACATTGATATTGATCGGGCTATCGTCAACTATTAACACTGTTTCTTTTTTTCCTGTTTCCATTCTAATCCCCCAATTAGTCTCTATCAACTTCAATCTTCTTGGATATGACCAGCTCTCTTGCTAATTGTAGCACCTTGCGGGGGCGCGTATTTGGCGTCCCACGGCACCTCGGCGGCTGGCTTGTATCGCCAATCAGAACTGCTTGATACAAAAGGAGCAGTCGCTATAGCGGTTCTAAATGATTTGTGATATCTGGGCCAGAAACCCGGTTTCTTTGAGAAACCGGGTTTCTACCTTTTCACAACTCGAAGCTAAACGCTATAGTCGTTAGTCCGCATTTTTGGGGCTATCAATCAAAAGTTGTCTTGAGATTTTTCCCCACTAATTAAGCCCAAACTTTAGCAATCCAGATTTGAATCGTTTCTGATCAACTTACCTCACTTTTTCTTGATTTTTGCGTGTCCGTAACATAACAGCAGATCCGACAAATCCCCGTTCCCAGGCAGTACATGTTCGGCGCACCCGCTGCACCGGAAACAGGGAGCTGTAATTGCGGCGTGGCGTGCACCGCCGGCAGCGCATTCCAATCCTACTCCCGCTCGCTCCTTTTGGGCACACCCACCGGCGAAATACCGGCAATCGCCCTTAAATTTTGCGAGCGAATCAGCTCAGTAAAATTCAAGCTAGTCCGCCCTTCAATCCGCGCCACGGATTCAATTGCTGCCAGCAGGTTACCGGCAGCTTCCGCTTCGGAATAGCCGCGCCGCAGCGCCACCCGGATTGCCGCTTCATCCGCCTCCAGTTCGATTTGGGAACTGCGGTTAACCCGCAAGATTTGGGCACCGGCAAACGCACTCAACCCAGCCGCAACCGTCACCCCCACGGCATCCCCCTGCGCCAGTTCCACCACCGCCCCCAAAAGCCCAGACAGCACCAATCCCTGGTACAAATCCGGCTTGAACCAGCGGATGCCGGTCAGCCAGCTGGCGGTGCGCAGCAGCAGCAAATCCCGCTGCGGCTTGGGCAATTGCCGCCACAGGTCAAAATTGATGAAAATCGGTCGCTCCCTAGCCCAAGGCATGGGAAACGGGCTGTCAATTATTACAGCCTGCTGCGGTTTGCTCACGATTTTAGCCATCATCCGCCCCGAGGCGGGCATGACATCTAGCAGGCGTTGAATTTCAGCGGCGGGTTCCATCGGTTTTGTGGGTTGAGGCTTGCAAAAGGCTTAACGGGTGCGAGTGCGCGGGGCTGGCGCTGCCGGTGCCGGCACTTTGGGCGCAGGCGGCGGCGATGGACTGGCTTCTAGTGCCGGTGTCGGTGACGCCGGCACAGGTGCCGGTGCGGTCAGCTCGGGTTCCGGTGCCTTATTCAAGCCTAAAATACTGGGGTTGCCGGTGTCAAAAACCCCAGCCACGCAAGCAATCATTATCGTTGCCAGGGTGCCGGCAAATAAAGCCTTCCAGCCCAACTCGGAAATATCTTTGCGCCGTGAGGGAATCAGGGCAATTGTGCCGCCGACAAAAATCCCCACCGAGGCGAGGTGCGCGAATCCCGAAAGGGCGTAGCTGACGATCAGCACGGTGCGGTCGCTCACCTGTCCCAGTTTGGCAGCTTCCGCCAGCGCCTGATAGGGCGGAATCGCCGTTTCCAGCAGTCTCCGCCCAATAATCACCGAGGCTGTCCAAGATTCGTCAAAAGGGACGCCGGTTAAAATCGTCAGCGGGTAAAATAAGAACCCTTGAATATTCGCTAATGTCACCACCCCAAACAAATCGCCAATTGGGGATGGCAGCCCCGCCAGCCAGCCAAAGAATTGATTCACTAAAGAAACCAACCCCAAGATTAAAATCAGCACGGCGGCAATTGAAATTGCCATTCTCACCCCATCCAGCGCCCCCACAATCGCAGCGTCCAAGGGGCTGACCCGCTCGATTGGCTCTCCCGCCACTGTATCCTGTTTCAATTCCCGATCGTCCTCACCCAGCGCCGAGCTGCCAATTTCTGCCCCGCTGAACTCTTTTTGTTTTTTTTCGGCTTTTTCTTCGTGGGGAATACCGCCGGCAGTCAGGGGAACTTCTGTCTCTGGCACCAAAATTTTCGAGAGCACAAAGCACGCGGGTATGGCCATGATTGATGCGGATACTAAATGCCCCAAAATATTGGGAAACACCGGCTTCAGGAAACTCACATAAATCGCCAGGGTTGAGGAAGCTGCTGTCCCAAAACAGCACGCCAGAATCGCGCACAGCTCGCTGCGGGTCATTTTCGGCAAATAAGGCTTGACAACGATTGCCGCTTCTATGCCCACAAAAATATTGGCGGCTCCACTTAACGCCTCCGCCCCGCTCAAGCGCATGCTCTTGTAAAAGATTTTAGCAAAAACATCGGTAATCACCTGAATGACGCCAATGTTGTAGAGCAGTGCCATCAGTCCGGAAAAGAAAATCACCGTGGGCAAGGCTCGAAAGGCAAAAATATAGCCCAGATTCACAGCCGGTTCTTTACCTGGTACGGGGACAATATTAGACCCAAAAACAAACCGCGCCCCATTGTCGGCTGCAGTAAACACACTGTCTAGCAAGCTGCTAAATGCCTGCAGGGCGTCCCTAGTTAGCGGGAAGAGAAACACCAAAGCGCCCAGAATTAATTGCAAGGCGATGCCTGAGATGACGGCATGCCAGGGAAACACCTTCAACCGCCGGTCTTCCGAGAATAACCAGGCGATCGCGCACAAGCCAAAAATTCCCAGGAGGGAGATCAAGTTGAGGTAGATAGGATGAGGCATAAGCTGAATCCTCGCACATATTGGCACTTATTGGCGGATGCTGTCCAGTCCGCCGTCTCCTGCCATCGGGGTCGGGCCGGCAACATCGCTGGCCATCACAAAAGTGGCTAGACGCACCGCTTTCCCGCACCTTCGGACAATTAAGACAATAACCAAAAACCAGACGCCGCAATGCGCGATCGAGTTCTGAGATATTCAAAGCAAGCTGAAATGAGCGCAAATTTTAAGATTCTTATCGCAGTTTTCCAATCAGTCAAGTCTCCCCCCCTTTTCCCCCCGCTAGCGATCAGGCACAGATACTGGCTTTTCGCAAAGGGGGTAGGTGACATGGAGGGGAACAGCCCTGACTCCATTCGGCGGCAAACTGCTGTAGCGGTTTTCACTCGTGCCCAACACAACTCTTGTCGGGAAATGTGCTATTATAACTCAAGTTGCTACCTACAAGGTCTTTGCATCTAGATCCCCCCAAACCCCCCTTAAAAAGGGGGGCTTTGAGATGTCCCCCCCTTTTTAAGGGGGGGCTAGGGGGGGAGCTCGCCTGACTGTCTGGTAAGTAGCAACTTGGGTTATTATAGAAAACCTCGTCACGGGGTTGTATGAATCCCTCTCAGGGATTGAAACAAAAGAAAAAACGAAACCAAAGAACCCGTCAGCTTTTGACATGCGTTAAAATCAATCCTGGAAACGGGACTCAAAACATGGAAGCTTTCGATCCAACCCCACCCGAATGGACAAATCAGGCAATTCACGCCCACGACTTCTGCTGTCCGAGATGCAAATCCTCCTCCAGGGAAGCGGAGCGGGTTTGGATTAACCGGCGCTCGCCGGTGTATACAGAGGACAACCGGCGCAAGTGGCAGGAATTCTACCACTGTCACTGCGGTTGCGTCTGGTGGGCGTGGAGTAACGAACGCCCCCCCTCTGAATTCTTGAGTCGCGATTGGTTCGAGGAATAGTATCAGCTCCAGTCAACCCCACTTCCCTCCCCCTCATTCCCTCGTTCCCAGGCTCGGCGTTGCACAGTAGAAGGATGATTGAACTTTTTGCACTCATCCAAAACCCTCTCTTACTCCCCCTCCCCGCCGGCGGGGAGGGGGTTGGGGGGTGGGGAACATCGCTGCTTTCTGTGCAACGCCCCAGCCTCTGGCTGGGAACGCTGTCCAGTCGGCTCCGCCGACTTCGCTTCCCAGTTGCCCACACCGCCAGACAAGAAAACTTGGCCTTGGGACGGGGCTTTTCCGGTAGGGCTAAAGCCCAACTACAAACATTTTATCCCTCGTTCCCAGGCTCCGCCTGGGAACCCTGTCCAGGAGGATCTGCCTCCTTCGCTTCCCAGTTGCCCATACCGCCAGATAAGAAAACTTGGCCTTGGCACCGGGCGAGCCTTTGGGCTAAAGCCCAACTACAAACGATTAAAAGCCTAAAAGCTTACTTACTCGACCGGCACCCTGCGCAGAAGCTCACTCCGGGGAGTCAGAAACAGATTGCTGGCGGACAGGAATTTCGATGACAAACTCCGATCCCTGACCGGGTTCGGAAAAACATTTCAACTCCCCGCCGTGTCGTTCCACGACAATCTGGTAACTGATTGACAGCCCCAGACCGGTGCCCTTCCCTACGGGTTTCGTCGTAAAGAAGGGATCGAACAGCCGGCGGCGCACAGATTCACTCATGCCCGGGCCATTGTCGGCAATCGCGATCCGGACAAATTGGCAACTGGGCACAGGGCATTGGGCAGTGGGCATTGCTGGTTTTTCTTGTTCCCCACCCCCCATTCCCAATGCCCCATTCCCCACTTCGGTGCGAATCCGAATCACCGGCACCCGGCGCTGCGGCGGTAGTGAGCATTGCTGTTTCCCCACCCCCGATGCCCGATGCCCCATTTCCAAAGCATCAATAGCGTTGGCCAGGATATTCATAAACACCTGGTTGAGCTGACCGGCATAGCACTCCACCAAAGGCAGGTCGCCATATTCCTTAACCACCTCAATTCCAACCTGCCCCGCTTTCGGCTTTAGTCGGCTATTGAGAATCAGCAGCGTACTGTCAATGCCTTCGTGAATATTCACCGGCTTCTTCTGCGCCTCGTCCAAACGGGAGAACGTGCGCAGCGAAAGCACAATCTGGCGGATGCGGTCAGCCCCCAACTCCATAGAAGCCAGCAGTTTCGGCAAGTCTTCCATTAAGAAATCCAGGTCAATCTCCTCTCGTTTTTCTTGAATTGCCGGTACGGGATTCAGGTAGCACTCCTCATAAAGCTGCACGAGTTCCAGCAAGTCTTTTGTGTATTGAGTGGCGTGGGCGAGATTGCCGTAGATAAAATTGATCGGGTTGTTAATTTCGTGGGCCACACCGGCAACCATCTGCCCCAAACCCGACATTTTTTCCGTCTGAACCAGCTGGGCTTGGGTGCGCTGCAACTCCCGCAAAGTTTTTTCCAGCTGCTGCGCTTGCTCCCGGAATCGAGCTTCCGATTTCCGCAGCGCCGACTCAGCAGCTTTGCGCTCAGTAATGTCCAGTCCCACCGAAAAAATGAAATCTAACTCACCGCAGGTCTTAAACACCGGCCTAGTGTGCCACTCCACCAGCAATTCTCTGCCATCCGAGGTCAAGATGCGGCTCTCGCCCGAAGCGCTATGTTTCTGCTCCACCAGACTCTTAAACCCCTGAAAAACCCTCTCCCGATCCCCCGCCGGCACAAATCTCGACAGATAGTCCGTATCTGCCACTTCATCCAAAGTGTAGCCCAGAGCGCCCAGCATCGCTTGGTTCATCATCAAGGTTTTCCCTTCAGCGCTGAGGGCGACAAAAAAAGCGGGAGAAGTTTCTACCAGCGTTTTGCTGAAGTCCCTTTCTTTGCGCAGAGCCTCCTCCGCCCGCAGCCGATCGGTAACGTCGCGCAGTAAAATCAGAAAAGCAATTTTCCCCTCCCATTCTGTTTCCACCACCCGCATGTCCGCAACGGCTTTTTCCCCCTTCAGCCGCCTAACGTCAACCAGGGTTTGCACCACCCGCATGTCTCCAGGACCGGCAGTCCCACCCACTGACATAATCGCCGTATCAATCTCGCAAGCTTGCCTCTCCAGGACAAAGGTGCCAAACAGCTGTTTGCCCAACAGTTCCTCTACCTTGCAGTTAAACAGAGATTCCGTTGCTGGGTTAACAAAACGGACAATCCCCTGACAGTCTGCAATAATAATGCTGTCAGCATTCTTGTCGATCACACTACTGAAGCGAGCCTCGACCAATTGCAATTCTCGCTGTTGCCGTTGCAGCTGCAGCTGCATCTCGTGCCAGTCCAGCGCTTGACGAATTGAATTGATCAAGGCGTGAGGGGATTTCACACTGTGACTCTCTGTCGATTCCGGATTTCGGCCAAACTGTCTCTCTACTCCCAGCTTGCCTCTAGCAATACTCACAACCTTTTGACTGCCGGCCATATACATATTATATCCCTCCATTGTATAACGATTTCGATCTGTATTTTAGCATAAAGCTACCTCATAATTATCCCTAAAACCTCCTTCCTGGAGAGCCTGAGTTATAAATAATAACTTATACAGACTTATACAGCAAAACTTCCCCGCTTCTAGCTTCCCTTTTGAATCTGACCTCTTATAGCTCGGTCAGGCCCCCTGTTTAAAAAGCAGTCCTCAACAAATAGCGCCCCGATTTTACTTCTAGCTTACTCTTTTTTTGAGTAATCTGCTCCTCCATAATTTCTTTATATTCTTGAGAATTTCACAAATTATGTTGCCGAGATTACACTGTTACATTTTTTACCTTTTTCAAAGCAACAGCTTGCCGTCCCGATGCGAACAACCGACTGAGCCAGCGGTGTCCTTGAGGCTACTTCGCGCCTTCATTAAGGGAGCCCCAAAAAGAAAGCCTAAAATAGGGTAGATTGCTCTTCCTATTATACAAAAAAATTACAAATATCTGACCCCTCAGCCCATTGAGGATGTTCCGAGTCAACCCTAAACCCAAGAGCTAAGTGCGAAAATCTCAAATCTCAAACAGATTATCTACTTATTTAATACCATAATTTAGCGCACACAAACCTAAAAATAATCTAAAATTTTTGTGCCTGCGATCCCAAAAAGAATATAAAAACTGGCAGTCAATGACCCTCCTAGTTGTAGGAGGTTGAAGAAAATGTTAAGATGGACGAACCTCAACTAGAAATAGGAAGAAACACTCAATTTTGGCATGGACTGGCAGGAAGTAGCGGGTAACTGGGTCTTCATTCCCCCTCGACCCACCGGCATTGTGCATTTCCTCGGGGGAGCTTTCGTCGCCACTGCGCCCCAGCTCACCTACCGCTGGCTGCTGGAACAGCTGGGACAGTCGGGGTATGCGGTTGTGGCCACCCCGTTCGCCAACACCCTGGATCACGCCGAGATCGCCGGCTCCACCCTGTGGAGTTTCGAGCAAACCGTCAATCGCCTCCAGTCAAGGGGGCTGTTAAACAAGCAGTACCTGCCGGTTTACGGACTTGGCCACAGCATGGGCTGCAAACTGCACTTGCTGACCGGCAGTCTGTTCGAGGTAGAACGCGCCGGAAATATCCTCATATCCTTCAACAACTACCCAGCCAACCGGGCCATTCCCCTAGTGGAACAGTTTTCTCCCGTCTTCCCCGTCGAGTTCACCCCAACACCGCCTGAAACCAAAAACCTGATTGCCAAGCAATATCGAATCCGCCGCAATCTCCTAGTCAAATTTAAAAACGACGACATTGACCAAACCGCAGGCTTGAACCCGCTGCTGCAGGGCCTGTTTCCCGGCATGGTAACACTCGTCACCCTCAACGGCAACCACCTGACACCCTTGGGGCAAGAGTTCAGCTGGCCAATAGGCCAAGTCTTCTCGCCGGTAGATGCCCTCGGTCAGTGGTTCAGGCAAGAAGTCTATCGCGATTTGAAGCAGCTCAAACAAGAAATTCTCCGCTGGCTCAATCCCCTAGGCCCCAGGCCCTAGAGACTCCCCAAACGCAAATTACCTCATATCCGGAAGAAAGCATATATACAAAAACCGTCTAAACTCGGGTATTTGTGGAAATCATTTAATCGTAAATTATCTAATTTCCACTCAGGGAACACAAAAAATGGCCGTGTTGCCGGGGCCGGGAGTGGAGTGCCGGTCACTGTGGCCACGATCGGGGGGTCAGGTGGGCCCAGAAAAGCAGATTTACCCCACCGGTCGGTGCCGGTCATGGTCAAATTTCCTAATATCCGGAAGAAAGCATATATACAAAACCCGTCTAAACTCGGGTATTTGTGGAAATCATTTAATCGTAAAATATCTCAGCTCAAGTTGCTGGCCCGTTGGCCCCTCAACCCCACAGCCTGTTCAAAAACATTTGTTCTCTTTCCCAGGCTGCTTGTGGGACAGAGAAACCAGGCAACTTCAGCGAAACCAGGTTTCTATAGCGGTGTTCATCCCGAGGGTGAGGTACTGAGAAACCCGGTAACTTTGGCGAAACCGGGTTTCTGGCATGTACTTCATCCAACTGAAAACCGCTATAAGCGTTTCTCAGGGAGATGGCGCTCCCCTCATTTCTTCTTGCTTTTTTCTTCTTCCTTCAAAGGACTAACTTTAGCGCGGAAAAGAAGCTTGTCCCCTTGGCGGTAGCCGGTGTAGCGCACCAGCACCGGCTCTCCAGGCTGGGCAGTTCCCTCCATCAGCTGGTGCCACTGGGGATCGTAAGGCACTTTTTCCCCCACCGGCACCAGCGCCTCCACCCCCCACTGCTGCAGCAGCTGCTCCACCGGGCGCACTAGGGGCAGCAATCTCGCCGCCGGCAAGGCGGGCCCACTTATGGGCACTTGCTGCGCCGCCCGAGCTGCTGTTGGCCATTGCAGCATCCAAGATTCCAGCACTTGCACGCTAGAGAGGACGAACTCCTGCAGCAGAGACTCTCGCTGCTGCTCCAGTTGTGCTTGCAAACGCCGGCACTCCTGTAGCAGCGCCGCATCCTCTGAGGGTGCCGGTGCCAGATCGGAAAACGCCGCCAGCAACTCCGTCAGGGAAATCCCCAACGCCGAACTAATTTTCAGCAGGATATCGACTCGCGTTCGCACAGCCAGCCCCCGCCGCAGCCGAATCAGCTGTAGCTCCGGCACTCCAGCTTTTTTACTGAGCGCCTTCAAACTGGAAAACCCCGCCTGCTGCATCAGGCGCTGCAACTGGGAGGCGTAATCCGGACTCGCAGATTGGGCCATTTTACCTATACCAACTGGAGATAGATAGTATTTTTCCGCCCGACGAAAACCCCTTGATATCCGGGGTTTAAATCCGGTGGTTCAGGGTTCAAACCCCTGGGGCATGAAAGGACAAGGGTTCCGCCGCGCACAGCGGCTCAAGATCGCTGCCAAAATAAGCCTATTTTAAGCCCTCAACCTCCGATTTCAATCTGTGACAGATAGATTGAGAAACTTAAAGTCTTTTCAGCATAGCGCTCCACCGCCGGTCATAAGCTGCGAGCACGGCGGCGCACCGGCTGTCACTCTCGGGCTGCACAAAAGAATAGACCCGCTGCCTGCCCCCTTTCGTCCTCACCTGCCTGCTCCGCAGGGTGTAGCCGAGTTTCTCAGCCAGCCGGCGGCACAGGTAAATCGGGTCAGATCCGGCAGTCACAGAAATCCCCAGGGCTAGCTTGAGCCGGCTGGCCATCCCCAGGGCCCGCTGTTTCAGGCGCTGGATTTTCTCGTCACTCGCAGAAAACTCTCCCGATCCAGCCACCATTTCTAGCACTCCCAACTCTCGCAGGACAGAGATGGCCAGACTGCTGGTGCGCACGTCCCAAATCGGGGTGCCGATTAAGAGGGCTTGCTGCCACTGCTTTGAGTCTAACTGCCGCTGGCATTCTAGATGGCGAGCCATCCACAGGATTTGCAGCTGTGACAGGATGTTGCGCTTGTCGTATTTGAACCAGTAGATAGACTCGGCGGAAAGCTCAAATCCAGGCAGTGTGACTTTGAGAAACGCCTTCTCGGCGGCGGCGCTTTCAGCCGGCGTTGCCCCCTGGGAAGCATTGATGCGCTTGGCTTCCTCTATGGAAATGTCAGGCGCTGCCGCGATTTGTTGGCACCGCTGTTCTAGAATCTCCCGCCGCTGCTTTTTGTAGCCGGTATCAGTTGGTTCGCCGGCGACTTCTTCAACGATCCGGTGGCCAGCGTCTAGCAGTAGCTCCCGCAGAGTTGCCCGCAGGTTGGCTTTTTGGTAGTTAGCCCGCGCTTCCAGTTTGGAGTAGGCCGCCAGGTGCGGGTCAGCCCACTGCTGGCTCTCCCCGTCAATCAGGGATGTCAGGAACTTTACCAAGTCCAGCGCCGATTCGGGGGCTTCCGCTCTCTCTCGCAGGTAAACCGCCAAGCCAATTTCTCTTAAGGTTTCCCAGGCATACTGCTGCAGGTTGGAAATTACCTGACCGGCCACCTGCGATGCTTGCCCGTCAGTGCCGGTGGCAGTGACTGCGCACCACACATGGCGCTCGACCGGCAGCCGGTAGCGCCCCAGCATCTGCCTTGCCGAGAAGCAGGAAACAGTTCCAAAAAACACGCCGTAGACAGTGGTGAAATAGGGTTGCGAGATATCCAGACTGCTTTCGCCCGTGGGGCTGAGGAAGAGCCAGGAAGGCCGGTTCAAAGCCAGCCAAGCGTCAGGATTGCTCAGAAAATTGTTGACGCAGGGATCTTCGACTTTGGTTAAAGAGTCCACTCGCAAGCCGTTGCGCTCTGGGTACAGCGTTCTTAGCAGCTTGTCGGTGGCTTCCAGGAACACCTGTGAGTCGCTGACAATCATCGGAATTTCACCGGCAGCAATAGACTCCTGGATTCGCCGGTGAATAAGGCTGAAGTTGTTGGCGCTGAATCCCTTGCTGCTGGCAACGCCGGTGTACCAGTGGATTGGCCAACTGGGGGAAGCGCCGGTGTTGACAAGCTTGCAGCAAGACAAGTCTGGGCGCAACTGGCGCAAATAATCGATTTCCGGATCGGCCAGATCCGCGTCTAGGAGAAAGATGTGCGTGCAGGAGCGCACTTTGTGCTCGAAATTTTTCAGGAGTGCGCCGCGGCGCTTCCGGCAGGTGTTTCCCCTGAGCAAATGGTCAATGGCCTTGCCTGCTTCTTCGATAACCAGAACCGGTTTGTCCCCAAGTTTTTCCAAGCTGTCCAGGCACGCCGCAACCCACTTGCTGTTTCGCCAGGAGAGCCAGTTTAAGACCGGCTCTCCAGTATCCAAATTCCACAGGAAATCGAGTTCCGGGACACGGGTAGCGGTGTTCTGGAGCAAGCTGTTTCGGTAAGATACCACGTTGCCGGTGGGGAAGTGCCGGCAGAGCGTTTTCAGGAGTTCGGTTTTCCCGGAGTCCATCGGGCTCTTGATGGCGTAGATGCCCGCCGGCACCAGGCTCTCGATATCCACATTCAAGTAGCGCTGCGATATCTCAATTGTTGGCTGGGTGAGTTTGCTGTATTTTCCCCACTCGCGCCGCGCCCGCCCGGTGGCGGGGTCAGCAGCCCACGGACTGTCAGGTGCGTCAGCTGAGAGGTTGAGGTAGGTTTCGGCAGTCAGGTAGCTGATTTCACCGGCACGCCCCGCCGCTAGGAGTTCGTCAAAGTCGGGGGCATTCTTGTCGCGCAGCTGCCCCCAGCTGGCAATTCTGACGGTGAATCCTCGCTGTTGCAGGAAGCGAACTGTGTCAGCGTCTCGCTGGAAAACCTGCCGGTTGGCAGCGCTGCCGGCGTCGGGGTAGAGGGTGATGGTCTGGGTGTTGAGCTCGGCGCAGAGAGTTTGCAGTGCTGCGACCAATTGGTCACAAGACGGCAAGAAGTTCCCGCCGGCAGCGCCAACCATCACTTGACCTGACAGCTGGGCGGCAATGTAGGGTTTGAGTGCCCCTTCGATTAACCCAGGGGAGCCGTTAGGCACTCCATCCGGTCGCGCCACCTGCACCGGCAGCTCCCCGTTTTTCAGGTGCGCTGTCGGTCCGTTGGGGCGCTTGCTCGTGCGGGATGTCGGCCAGCGGTATTTGCCGCCGTCTTCCGGGCTGTCCGCGAGCAGCTGCCAGCCAACCAGCAGCCCTTGGAGATTCCGCATCGGGCACAGGTAGCCGGCTTTAGTCAGCAACGCCAGCCCGTCTAGCGCGACGCCGGCGAGCCGGTTGCTGACCGGCACCTTGAGGCGCTGCCACGGCACAACCGAGCGGAATTGCCCCGCTTCTATCTGGGCGTCGGACAGCCCGCGCCGGCGCAGGTCTTCTCTGTGAGCCGGTTTCAGGTCGAGCTGCCCCAAAATCTTTTTGATTTCAGTGTCGCGCTCCTCTTCTGTGAGCGCGGCGGCGCAGCGCTCTTTCTCTTCTTTGAGGCGCTGCTGTTTCTGGGCTTCTGGCTCGCGCCGCCACTGCTGTTGCTCCTCTTGAGAGGCGGCTGAAGTCCGCGCTGAGTCCGCCCACATCCCGAATCCAATCTTGTCAACTCCCATAAATGTGAAACCGAGCGGATTGGCTTCTGTGTCGCGGCAGTGAATAAGGCTAGTGCTTGTGGATTGCCGGCAGTCTATCCTTGCGCCGGCGCAGATGGGGCAGTTCTTCTTCAGGTAGGTGAAACTCATTGGCCTACCCCCACCTGCTCAAGAGCCAGCCCGCAAAAGCCACTGCACCACCGGCACGCAAGGGAGAGTTCCCTCTCTCGCCCGCGCCTCGTTCTCTTGACGCTGGCTGCCGGCTTGAAATGTCCCTGATACTCGCATTCAGGGCAGGGAGGTTTTGCCGTTCGCTGAACGGTGCCGGCGCGGGGTTTTCGCGGTGAATGAGGCATGCACTCATTTGGGTGTGATACAGTTGAGGGAGATGAAATGGATATGGAATTCACAAAGGCCGCCATCGAGGTTTGCTCCGCCCGGTGGCCATCTGTCTTTTGTTGGTGTCTTTTGTCCTTTGCTTGAAACTCTTCCGAGAAATATGCTGCTAGCAGTGCAGCCCTGTGCTACTCTTGGAGTAGTAGTTTTTTTTAGTTCTCGGTTGTGTCGTCAGGTTTTTTGGATGCGGACCGGATGCGGGCAGGTGTGGACTCTAGTAGACTCCCCCCTCACCCTCACCCACCTACCAAGGCAGACAGGGCGGCCAGCCGGGTTTTTATTTGGTGATTTTTTTTGACTGTTGATCCAGCGGCGTCTGGGGTTCCACGCACGCTTACTTACTAGCTAAGCACAATAGGCAGCTAAAAGGATAGGCAAAAGAGAGTTTGGGAAGGTTACGAAGTTTTGTTAAGCGTTTTTGGCCTAAATGCTCACCAATTCTGATAAACTTACTCATAAACGCCGGCTTTTGTCCCCCTCTCCCTCTCCAAGTCCCCTTTGTGCCACGCCACTGAGGGGGCTTTCTGCCAAAGCTTTACCTGAAGCTTGGCCATCCTGAGGCAGAGAGACCAGCGACTGCCCGCGCTCGGACTGCGAGATGGCCCCCTCGCGTCTGTCTGCTCAGAAATGGGTTTACAACACCTTAAGGTGTCGGCGGGATACAGCTACGGGTGATTTCGGACAAAATCGCGCTGCAGCTGTCTGACCGTAATCAGCTGATGGGCGGCGCTCTGGCGGAACACCTAACTTCCCCAGGGCTGCCGGTGAAAAACTGGCAGGTGGCCTGGTGAAAGGAACGCAGCAGCCTCCCAGACTATACTAGCAGTCACTTGGGTTAGTTTACATCCGCAGGTCAGCGCGTTATAATCCCTTCCCATTAAGGAATCAGGGTTCAGTGGTGCAAATCGGATCAAGAACTCTTCCAAAATCTATAAAATTTTTAGCCATGCCCCCGCCGAATTCCCGCCAGTCCGCCGGCACTGGCACGCAATCCCCCCTGACACCTACTCAGACGCTTGCCGGTGCGAGAGCGCTGACATGAATGCCGGCTGCTAGTGCCGGCATTTTTCTTCCATAAAGCTCCTAAGCAGAAGAGACTTTGCAAAACCAATACAAATCAGACTGGACATCATATAGATTAGAAAACTGGATTTTTAGCTGGTGCTGTTAGTTAATTGTATAGTCTCGAAATCTATAGTAAATCCACCCTCGCTTATAACCTCTTCGATCGCAAATCTCAGATAAACTTTTATAGTGGCGAACAGCGCCCATCAATATATATTTGACAAATTCATTTTCCTTATAGCGGCACACATCAATATACTTAAATGTATTTTATGTGAGGGGCAAGGAGATCCCATCAACCGGATTTTTTTTGCGTTTCCTTATCAAGTAATCTTTATAAAGAGAGATAACGTAGCCATCAGATTGACTGCTGAAATTCAAACCATCTTCGCATCCTATCCATTTTATCTTGTAGTCTATACTGTACTTCCCCTGGCTGTCGTCATAACTAATTGAGAAAATAGTTTCAAGGGTCTCAAATGGATCGTCGTATCCCCAATATTTCAACACAAGTGGTGGGTCAAGATTAATTTTTTCCATAAGTTCCACAAGACTGGAAGTTCAAGAAGACTGGATATGGTATATCTTCGCAAGTTTTAGGGCTGCTGTGCCAAATTCCGTCCGGAGTGATTTCACCCACCTCGGATTGCGACACTCTTCCATTATATACACACGGTCAATAGGCAAGCATCCCAGGCTCCCGTTCCCTAGAAAAAATCTATTTCGGCTTTTATACGTTTGGTTAACCAGCCTCTCCTATTCAGCAGCAGGCGCAAAATCAGGGTAAAGTTGGCCCATCCACCCCAGTCGAAGGCGAGTTTGGACAGGCAGGCTGCAGCCGGCGGCAGTGGCAGCAGATTGAATGGCCCTATCCGTGGCTGAGGTAATCCAGCTTAAAATAGACTTGCGCATCATATCGCCGGCACTAGCAGCTTCGGGGCAAAATTCCGCCGCCTCTGTCCACTCCACTCTGGGGCGTACTTCATCCAACTGAGCACCGCTATCAATGGGAGCTTCCGGACTTTTGGTGACGAGTAAAACTTCTCAGTAGCCAGCGGTTCCTGGATAAGGCATTTCCCGCGCCCTGTACCCTGCTCCCAAAAAATAGGATTTTCCAGTACAAGTGCGGGAGAGCAAAAAAATATCAGGTGCCAGTTGGGCGGACATCTGCCGGCTGCGCCCTTTGAAACCCGGTTTCTTTAAGAAACCGGGTTTCTGGAACCCGACGCCTGATACCTGAAACTTCAGCTCGCTAGGCTTTACTCTTGCAGCAGGCTTCTTAACATCCAGGCGGTTTTTTCGTGGACTTGCATCCGCTGGGTCAGCAAGTCTGCGGTGGGCTCGTCATTGGCCTCATCCACTTTGGGGAAAATTGACCTCGCCGTCCGCACTACGGCTTCTTGCCCTTCCACTAGCAGCCGGATCATCTCCTCTGCTTTGGGCACACCGGCACTCTCTTGAATCGAACTTAACCGGGAGAACTCGCTGTAAGTGCCTGGTGCGGGAAAGCCTAAAGCCCTGATCCGCTCGGCAATCACGTCCACTGCTGTCCCCAGTTCGGTGTACTGCGCCTCAAACATCAGGTGCAGGGTCTGAAACATTGGGCCGGTGACGTTCCAGTGAAAGTTATGTGTTTTCAGGTATAGCGTGTAGGTGTCAGCGAGGAGCCTCGAGGTGCCCCTCGGCAATTTCAGCTCTCGTCTTTTCGTCAATTCCGATGTCTATTTTCATGGATTTGTCTTGAAACTGCGTAAAGGTTTCTCTTTTAACTATAAAATTCACCGGCGGGTGTGGCTGGCGGCGCTGAAATGGTATGCATCTAATTTGCATGATAGGCCCGCTTGCCGCATCGCGGGAGCTCAGGCCAGGTGGCTGGCGAGCACGGAACGGGTGGCGCGGCGGACTTTGCAGCGAATCGTCTCGTAACCCAGGCGCTGCACCGCCTCGAACCGGTGGCAACCAGAAAAGCCGTAGAACTTTCCATCCACTTCCAGCACGTCAATCGGTTCGAGCAGTCCGATTTCTTTAATCGACTGCATCAAGGCTGCTACCTTGGCTTGATCATTCTCTCTCGGCAGGGGGCGGCGAATCTCTTTTAGGGGAATCTCCTCAATCCTCATGGCCCATCTCCATCTCCTCCTCTCTCTTAATCATACTCGTAATGACTTCAACTTGCCAGCCGGCAGTCAAGAAATCCTGACCGGAGAAACTTGGGCTGCTATCCGTTTAATGAATTTAGGAAAAATTTAAGTGCTGGTGACGTATAATGCCTGTAACGCGCCACTGGCTGCCGGTGGCCGCGCATTGGGGGAACGCTGATTTTTCAGCAGAACTTGGGAGGATAGTGTTACAGGAGACACAGCGCATGCATCTTGCCGCAAGCGTTTAATTTATATTAAGGTGGTTTACAAGCGCCCCAGAAATTCCCCTTCTATCGAAAGAAGGATTTTTGTGAGACAGTCCATGCAGCAAACAGGTGACGCCTTGACGCAGATTGTTGTGCAAATCCAACCCAAGCGCAGCGCCAGCACCGGCAAGTGGTTGGCCTACTTATCGGGAACGGCGATGACGTCATTGTGGCTGCTGGGACTGACCGGCAGCTTCGCGCCGGCGCAGACGCCCAAAGATATAGAGCTGCAAGTCGGGGTGGTGCAGCGGTTTGGGGCGAAACCGAACGACGAACTGACGCTGAAAGCCCGGTTTGGAGACCGGCTGACGCTGAACTTTAACAGTAACGGTGAGCCGGTGTCTGTGAGAGCAAGCGAAGTCAAGCTGGAAATCCAGATGCAGTCCCTGCCCTCAAAAGCGGTGGACGAGCGCCTGGTGCTGGGCACCTACCGCAGCTTTGAGAGTGCGGAAGAAACAGCAACCCAGTGGCGAGCTAAAGGGATAGAGGTGGAAATTGCCCAACCGCGCCGGTGGCAGGTGTGGGCAAAGCGCGACGCATACAGCAGTCCCTTGGTGCGGCGGATGCTGCTGCAGAGCCTGCAAGCGCAGGGGGACAAAAAGGCATACCTGGAGACGAATATCGTTGATCAAGCACCGGCACCGACTTGGACTGTGAGCGGCAAGCGCTACAGCGCACCGCAGCTTTTGATTACCGCCGGCACCGGCGTGATTCAGTTCAAGCAAGGCAAAGACAAAAAGTCGGAGCGCCTGTTTCCAGGAATTCTGCGCCTGCAGCCAAACGCTTACGGGACATACACCTTGGTTAACCAAGTGCCGCTAGAAACCTATCTGCGAGGCGTCGTCCCTAATGAAATTGGCGGCGAAGCCCCCTATGCTTCGGTAGAAGCGCAGGCAATTCTGGCTCGCACCTATGTGCTGCGCAACTTGCGCCGGTTTGCCACCGACGGGTACCAGATATGTGCCAATACCAACTGCCAGGTTTACAAAGGACTGACCCACACCTGGGTGGATGCCGACCGGGCGGTCGCCGCCACCGCCGGCAAGGTGCTCACCTATAAAAACGAGCTAGTTGACGCCCTTTACTATTCAACTAGCGGCGGACTAACTGCTCCCTTTAGCGATATCTGGCACGGGCCGGAGCGCCCTTACCTGCAAACCGTGCTAGACGCCCCCGGCAATGTTTGGGATTTGTCCAGCCAGAGTTTAGAAAACGAAGAAAACTTCCGGCGGTTTATCAGCCTCAAGAAGGGATTTAATGAGGAAGGTAAGGAGCTTTTCCGCTGGCGCGAGGAGAGCAAGCTGGAAAATATGAACAAAGACTTGAGGAACTATCTGGAGGATAGAAAACACCCCCTGGCTAACTTTAAAACTATTCAGCAGCTCCAGGTGGTGCAGCGCTCCAGAAGCGGTCGGGCTCTGAAAATGACAGTGCAAACCGACGCCGGCGTTATTGAATTGGAAAAGGACGAAATTCTCAGGGCATTTTACGCGCCTTTGAGCACGCTGTTCTATGTCGATCCCATATACAAAAAGGACAGCAAGGACAGCAAGGACAGCCAAACCCTCAAGGGCTACGCTTTTATTGGAGGGGGATTCGGGCATGGCGTCGGCATGAGTCAAACCGGCTCTTACAAGCTGGCAAAAATGGGGTGGTCGAGCGAGCGCATTCTCAGCTTTTACTATCCGGGCACCCAAATACTGCCGCTCAGCGATTCTATCACCTTCTGGCGCGACCCTCAGTTATAGCAGCAGTCATATTGGGCACAGACATCAGTGGCCTAGGGATAAAAGGCGTAGGACAGGCGTCTCGCCTGTCCTCAAGTGTCTCTGGGAGTGGAGGGAACGCCTGTCATACGTCCGTTCCCTAAGTGGTTATTGATTTTTCTCGCTTTTAGCCAAGTTTCGATCCCCCTAAATCCCCCTTAAAAAGGGGGAATTTGAGCCGCTCCGGTAGCCCCCTTTTGAAGGGGGGTCAGGGGGGATCATGGCACAGAGACGCGTTAGAGCGAGCTAATGCTCACACAGGAAGCTGACACTATGTTTCATCTTAAGTTGACACGCTTTGGCACGGGGGCCTGCCCCTACCCCTAGAAAGCTAAATTCTCCCGCGTTCCCAGCTGCCAGGCTGGGAACCCTCTCAGGAGGCTCTGATTTGAAAATAGTCTTGTAGGGGCGGCCCCCCGTGGCCGCCCCTACAAGACTATTTTCAAATCAGAGCCTCCTGAGA
>Ga0185317_100109_pt1 | contig 31308 bp, 20 predicted proteins | sample DevilsHole_FD_128020 | JGI IMG/M metagenome (GOLD analysis project Ga0185317, IMG submission 128020) | Groundwater microbial communities from Devils Hole, Nevada to study Microbial Dark Matter (Phase II) - Devils Hole (SPADES assembly)... | ecosystem: Environmental > Aquatic > Deep subsurface >...
TGCAGGCTTGGTGGCAGAGCCCGCGTCAGTTCGTACGTCGCGATGCCGATCGGTTTGTCGATGCCGGCGAAACTGTACTCGGCCAGCAGCCGGTCGCGCGTTTGGCACAGGATCAGGCCGATGGTCGGAGCGTCGGTCGGGTGCTTCAGGCGGTCGTTCACGACGTTGCAGTAGAAAATGAGCTTGCCGGCGTACTCGGGCTTGAACTTTCCCTTCTTCAAGTCGATGACGACGAACGCCCGCAGCCGCAGGTGGTAGAAGAGCAAGTCGATGTAGAAATCCTCGTCACCGACTTCGAGCGGAAACTGCCGGCCGACGAACGCGAATCCTTGACCGAGTTCGAGCAGGAATTTTTCCATGTGGCGAATCAGGCCGGTTTCGAGTTCCCGTTCGTGGAACGGCTCGGTGAGCGTGAGGAAGTCGAAGATGTACGGGTCCTTGAGCGTCTGCTGGACGAGATCGGACTGCGGCGCGGGCAGCAGGGCGGCGAAGTTCGAAACGACCTTGCCGTGCCGGGCGTGAGCCTGCGCGTCGATCTGCAGCGCGAGGACGTTCCGGCTCCAGCCGTTGGCGAGCGTTTGCTCCATGTACCAGCGGCGCGTGGGAAGGTCTTTGACTTTCTGGATCAGGATGACGTGGTGGAACCAGGGAATTGACCAGAGGAGTGAATCGAGTAATTGTGCAGCAGGTTGCTGCACTTTTTGGGATGGGGCCAATTGTGCCGCAGGCTGCGGCACTTTTGAGACCGCCTTCAATTGTGCCACAGCCTGTGGCACTTTTTTAGAGTCGGGTAATTTTGCCACCGGTTGTGGCGAAATTGTCGCGGAGGGCTGTTTTGCAACCGGTGGTTGCAAAATTCCTGCGGCAGGTAATTTCGCCGCAGGCTGCGGCAAAATTGGAGTCGCGGGTAATTGTGCAGCAGCCTGCTGCACAAATTCAGCGGGATTGGGGTATTCCCGGTAGAAGGCTAACATCGACTTGATGTTCCGCTCAGAAAAGCCCTTGAGTTCCGGCAACTCGTTCTTGAGTTCGTTTGCCAACCGAGGAATGACGGCCGCGCCCCAACCCTCGCGTTGTTGGCGGTCGTCGATGACGCGGCCGATGTCCCAGTAGAGGCGAACGAGTTCGGAATTGACCGCCAGCACCGCTCGCGTCTGTGCGACTTGGATGCGGCCCTTCACGTCGGCCAGCAGGGAAGCGAAACTCGAGCGGACGACGGCTCGGTTGGGCTGCTTCGAGTTGCTCGATTTCTTATTACTTGCCATAGCCGATGTCCTCCAAGTTCGCCCAGATCAGCTTGTCGAGCCGAGCGGACTGCTTCGTCTGTTCGCGCAGTTCGGCCGTCAGCCGGGCCATCTTGTCGTCGAATGGTTCGCCATCGTCCTCGACCTCGGCCGCGCCGACGTAGCGGCCGGGCGTGAGGATGTGGCCGTGATGGCGGATGTCGTCGAGTGTGGCGGATTTGCAGAAGCCGAGATCGTCGGTGTAGGTCCCTCGCTTGCGCTTCGGGCTTGTGTCGCCCTTGTCGCCGCGCCAGGCGTGGTAGGTGTCGGCGATCTTGCGGATGTCGTCGCCGGTCAGCTCGCGGTGAACGCGGTCGATCATGGTGCCTAGCTTGCGGGCGTCGATGAACAGCGTCTGGCCGCGGCGGTCGCGGAACGTGGTGCAGCCGGCCCGGCTGCCACTCTTTGCAGGCGAGCCGCCTGCACCACGCTTGTCGCGGGCCAGGAACCAGAGGCAGACGGGAATCTGCGTCGAGTAGAAGAGCTGCCCCGGCAGCGCGACCATGCAATCGACCAGGTCGGCCTCGATGATCGCCTTGCGAATCTCGCCCTCGCCCGATTGGTTGCTCGCCATGCTGCCGTTGGCCAGGACGAACCCGGCCAGGCCGGTCGGGGCCAGGTGGGAAATGAAGTGCTGCACCCAGGCGAAGTTGGCGTTGCCCGCCGGCGGCGTGCCGTACTTCCAGCGCTTGTCGTCTTTGAGCAGTTCGCCGCGCCAATCGCTGTCGTTGAACGGCGGATTGGCGAGGACGAAGTCGGCCTTGAGGTCGGGGTGCAGGTCGCGGTGGAAACTGTCGGCGTGCTCCTTGCCGAGGTTGCCGTCGATGCCGCGAATGGCCAGATTCATCTTGGCCAGCCGCCAGGTCGTGTGGTTCGACTCCTGGCCGTAGATGCTGATGTCGCCGATCCGGCCGCCGTGGGCCTCGACGAACTTTTCCGACTGCACGAACATGCCGCCCGACCCGCAGCACGGGTCGTAGACGCGACCCTTGTACGGCGCGAGCATCTCGACCAGCACGCCAACGACGCAGCGGGGCGTGTAGAACTGGCCGCCCTTCTTCCCTTCGGCGCTGGCGAACTGCGAGAGGAAGTATTCGTACACCCGGCCGAGAATGTCCTTCGAGCGGTTCTCCCGGTCGCCCAAGCCGATGTTGCCGACGAGGTCGATGAGCTGGCCGAGCCGCTGCTTGTCGAGCCGCGGGTGGGCGTAATCCTTCGGCAGCACGCCCTTGAGCGATGGGTTATCGCGCTCGATGGCGAGCATCGCTTCATCGACGATCTTACCAATGGTCGGCTGCTTGGCGCCTGCCTTGAGGATCGACCAACGCGATTCCTTGGGCACCCAGAAAATGTTGACGGCCCGGTACTCGTCCGGGTCTTCCGGGTCGGTCCCGCTCTTGCGCTCGCGTTCGAGTTTCGCATGCTGCTCTTCGAACGCGTCAGAGATGTATTTGAGGAAGATCAGTCCGAGCACGACATGCTTGTACTCGGCCGCATCCATGTTGGAGCGCAGCGCGTCGGCCGCCCGCCAGAGTTCGGACTCGAAACCGAGATTCGCACCGTTCGCACTCTTTGCCGATTTCGTTTGCGGTGGCAACTGAACTCCTCCTGATCTGTCGCCTTTCGCTCCGCGAAAGTAGCGTCCCTTTCGCGGAGCGAAAGGCAACAATCATCGGCGCTCGAACTCTCGGATGCTGACGCATCCCTGCCGAGCGACGATTATGTGGTCGAGCAGTTTGATTCCGATAGTCTGTGCAACTTGCTCTAACCGTCTGGTCACCGACAAATCTTCGGGGCTGGGCGTCGGGTCGCCCGACGGATGATTATGCACCAGAATCACCGCGGCCGCCGCGTCGCGAATGGCCGGACGGAACACTTCGCGCGGGGCCACCAAGCTCTCGTTCAGCAGACCGACGGATATCAGGTGAACGCTGCGAACTTGGTGTTTGGTATCCAGACACACGAGCCGGAACTCTTCTTGCCTCCCTTCGTCGGCGAGCCGGCGAAACGCTTCCTCACAGTAGGCGAGCGCGTCCGCGCTGCTGCGGATTCGCAAGCTGCCCTGAGCCTTCGTCTCGTGTGCGGCACGTTCGATGCGCCGGCCCAACTCGATCCCGGCCATGATCTGGCAGTAGGCGGTGTCCGCGACAGCCGGACTGATCGCCTTCAATTCGCCACGACCGGCGGCGGCCAGTTCAATGATGCGGTCCGAGTACCGTGCGGCCAGCCTCTGTCCAGCCTGCACCGCTGATTCGCCGGGCCGCCCGGATCGAACCAGAATGGCCAAGAGATCGGCGATTCGCAGCGCCGCCGGCCCTTCGGCCAGCAACCGCTCGCGCGGGCGGTCCGACAGCGGGGCCCGCGTGATGCGGTTGGTGAAGACCTTCGATTCGATCCAATGGCGCGGCGAGAATTCGGCGCGGTCACGCACCCAGCGGAACGTCGGTCGCGTCTTGAGGCCCTCGCGGACGAGGTAGCCGTCCCGTTCGAGCTGCCCGACAACTCGCGTTACGAAGAGCGGCTGCACGGTTGGACACATGCTCTTTGCTTTCGCCAACGAGAACGCGCACTGCGTTGCGACCGCGGCGACAACAAGCTCGTACCGCTCAAGCCGATCGGCCTCGTTGGTTTTCGCGCTCATCGGTTCGTTCCTTTCGGATCCGACAACTCCAGGGCCGGTAGTATAGGCAACACGAGGCGCTCAGTGGTGCCGACACTCAATCCGAACTTGGCCCTTTGCCGCTTTGCCGGAGTGACGAAACCACACAGCTCGCTCTTGTGGAACCCCTGCCGACTTCTAATACTGTCGGCCTTGAAGTCGATTCTTGCTGGAGCGATGTTGATGAATTCGTTGCGACGTACGCTGGACGCGCAGGAAGAACGAAACCGGAGCTTGCTGGCGGCGACGCCGTTTGTCGGAGCACGTTTTGAGTCGACGGTGCTGCCGCTGCGATTGAACCTGACCGCGGGTAGACTCGAGGATCACGAGGCTGTGTTGTTGGCGGCCATCGAGAAGCAGGCGGCGGCGATTGCGATACGGTCGCTCGCGTCGCTGGCCAAGGCCGGCGACATCGACCACCTCGGCGGCGGGTTGGAGCTGATTCCATCGTTGCTTATGACGTTGGCCGTCGCCGACTACGACAAGATACACTTCACGATCGAGCACGCTCACACAAGCATCGGGTACTACGCGGCGCTCGCCGCGCTCGGCTTTCTGAACGAGGACCGTGTCGTGAACACGTTCCGGCGCGGGCTCGACATCGCCGGTCACGTGTCGTGGGCGCCGGGCGGCGCCGAGTTGAACGGCGGGCGGCTGGGTGTGATGGTCCCGGTCGCCGTTGGACAGGCGCTGGGCCTGAAGGCGCACAAAGGGGCCGGCGCGGCGGTAATCTGCCACTGCGGCGATGCGGGATGGATTTCCGGACAGGCCCTGGGCGGCTTCGTCGCCGCCAGCCTGCACCACGCGCCGGTGGTCTTTGTGATGCACCGCAACGGCATTCAGCTTTCCGGCACTACCGAGCGGATCATGAACAAGGATCCGCGGCCGATCATTGCCAGTCTGGGCGTCCGCATCCTGGAGATTCCGTCGCTGCACGATCGCGCGGCGCTCTGGGCCGCTTACGCCGAAGCGTACGGTCTGGCTCAGTCCGGTCAGCCGGCGCTCATCTTTCCGATCGGTTATCGATCGACCGAGTCGCACAAGGTCACGCTTGGGTCGTTCGGCGAGATGTATGGAGTCGGCGACGAACTGGCCCACTTCGCGGCCAAGCATGAAGTGCCGCTCACCAAGGAAGTCTGGATTCCCGGTTCGCTCATGAGCTTCCGCGACGTACACGCGATGATCGAGTGTCTGTTCCTTGTGAACAGGTTGCCCGGCGGCGAGGGCCATCACGATGGCGGCATGAAGGGGCGCGACGCCGCGGCCGTTCTGGCCAACCCCATGCTGAAGCTGAATGCTGGCGAGACGGCGGCGCTAGACCGGATCAGGAAGCAGCCGCCGCGCGTCGTGGTCACGACCGCTCGGCCTGCGCGGGGCACTGCCAATCTGGTGTTGAACCCGAGCGACGTGGCCGACGTACAACTGCCCGGCGTCGACAAGGTCGTTTCGCCGCGGGCGGGTTCCGAGGCGGCCTACGTCGCGGTGGCCAAGAAGTACCCCGACCGTTGCTTTTTCGTGTCGTGCGATCTCGACCCGTCCACCAAGATCGGCGCGGCGGCGAAGCTGGTGCCTGCATCGCACCGTTTCGAGATGAGCATTCAGGAACAAGCGGCGTCGCTGTTGACAAACGGTCTTTCGTTCAGCAGCCGCGAGCCGCAGATCAATGTGTTCGGCACGTTCATGGCCTTCTTGGAGGGCATCGCTCGCGAGGGGTTTGAACTGTGGCGGTATCAGCGCAATCTGACCGGGGCGAATGAGGGACTGAACGTGATCTTGCACTGCTCGCATGTCGGGGCCTGCACCGGTCGCGATCATTTTTCGGGGTGGGGCCTCGACTGGATCAACTTTGGACTCGGTTACTTGCCGTACTTGCGGCGGTTCTACGCGCCGGCCGACGCGCGGGCGGCGTTCATCGCCGTGCGCGACGCCGCGTCGGCCTACGGCGGACACCTCGTCGCGGTCCCACGCGACAACCTGCCGATCTTGAGCAAACAGGGTTCGGCGGAGCCGCTTTGGAACGCGACCGACGACTGGTCGCCCGTCACCGTTGCGCGCCAGGTTGCGGGGGCAAGGTCGGCCATTGTCGCGTTGGGGGCGCCGAGCTACATCGCGTGCCAGGCGGCCGACGCCGCGGCGGCGAAGGGAGTCGCGACCGACGTATACATCGTCAACGGTTTTCCGACCGCCGCCGACTTCGTCGAACGACTGGCCCGGCAGTACCACCGGCTCGCGACCATCGAGGATGGGCTGATCGGCACAGCGGAGTCGGGCCTGCGCGGCTTGGCCGGATTCGTGGCCAGTGGGGTCGCCGGCTCGCAGGTCGAACTGGCGCACTTCGGCATCACGAATCCGCAGGTCGCGCCGTCGGAACATTACGTAGAAGTGTGGAAACACTTTGGCATCACCGAGGCGGCGTTGCTCGACACGCTGACCTCGTGAACCGTAGAGCAGGCTTCCAGTTTGCTGTGTTCGTCTGAGGAGTGGCAGGCTGGAAGCCCGCCCCACGCGAGGAGACTGCATGCTGGTTGGTCCGATCTTCATGCGTGAAGCGATGACCGCGCCGCGGCGGGTTCGGCATTACATGAACCGCGCGGGCTACGCGGCCGGGCTTTTCCTGCTGATGTGGACCGCGTGGCAGGCGGTCGTCGGGTTTCAGCGCGTCGACAGCGCGGGCGACGTCGCACGGTTCGGCGGCATGCTGTTTCACTTGCTGTCGATCGTTCAGCTTGCCTTGGCCCTCGTCTTCGCGCCGATCATGGCCGGCAGCTCCATCTCGGCCGAGAAAGACCGGCGCACGTTCGTGCTGCTGCTCATGACCGACCTGACGAACTGGGAGATCGTCATGGGCAAGCTGCTCGGCAGCCTGCTGCAGATGGCGGTGATGCTCGCGGCGGCGCTGCCGATCTTCATGTTGTGCCTGCTGCTGGGCGGTGCGTCGCCCGATCAGGTGACCAAGGTGTTTGCCGTCACTGCGGCGACGGCGTTGGCGAGCGGATCGCTTGGCATCCTGATCGCCTCGTGGCGCGAGAAGACGTTCCAGACGCTCGCGCTGACGGTGCTCATTATCGTGCTGTACTTCACGGCGGTGGTGGGCGTGTTCGGTGAGAGTCAATTGATGGGCCAGGGCGTGGCCGGGTTGATCGGCGATGCTCGGCCGCTGGGAATCTCGGCGTCGGTCTGGCGCGGCATGTTGAACCCGTTTGAGGCGATCGCCGCGGCGATGGACCCGCGGGCGCCGACCGAGTTCGTTCCGTTCGGGCACGTCGAGTGGGCGTTTGTGGCCGCGATGCTGGCGATTGCGGTTGCCCTCATCGGCGGGGCCATCAGTTTGCTGCGCGTTTGGAATTCGGGCGGCGGCGTGCCGACGATGGCCGGCGAAGTGGCCGAGACGATCGAGCGGCGGATGATTGCCCAGGCGAAACACGAGGCCAAGGCCGCGCCGCGCCCGATATGGGATAACCCGGTGCTGTGGCGCGAAATCCGCACCCGCGCCTACGGCCGCAGGCCGATCGTCATCAAACTCGCCTACTTGCTGGCCTGCGCGATGATTTCATTCGGCTTTTACCTGGCCACGATCGAGGACCCCGGTATCGGGCGGATCGGCATCGCCAAGGCGCTGGTTCCGATCTTCGTAACGAGCCTGATTCTGGTGAACGTCCAGGCGGTCACGGCCATCACGTCGGAACGCGACGTCCGCGCGCTCGACCTGCTGCTCGTGACCGACATTTCGCCCAAGGAGTTCGTCTTCGGAAAAATCCTCGGCGTGCTGTACAACACGAAAGAGATGATCGTCGTCCCGATCGGGCTGTGTGTGTTCTTGATGGTGCAGGGTCACTTGGGGCTTGAGGTGTGGTCGTATCTAGTGACCGGCCTATTGGTGCTGGTCACGTTCGCCATCGCGCTCGGTCTGCACGCATCGTTGGCCTACGAAAAGACGCGATCGGCCGTTCTCAGCAGCCTGGGCACCATGGTGTTCCTGTTCATCGGCGTGCTCGTCTGCATCTTCCTGATCCTGGTGAGCGGTGTGACGGGTCGGTTCTGGCAGCAGGCTGCCAGTTTTGTCGTGTTCATCTGCGTCGGTGCGGTCGGGATGTACGCGGTGCTGTCGGTGCGGAACCCATCCGGAGCGTTGGCCTTGGCGGCATTCTTGTGTCCGTCGATGACGTGGTGGTCGATCGCGCACTTCCTGCAGGGTGCTCGCGGTGGCGACCCGCTCGGTTCGTTTCTCGCGATCGCGCTCACCTACGGTTTCGCCGTTATGGCGATGCTCGTGCCCGCGGTCAGCGAGTTCGACGTGGCACTCGGCCGAACCGTGGCGGATAAGGGGTGACGGAGAAGTGCTGATTGCGGAGTGGGGATTGCGGAACGCAGATTGTGCGGAAGTCCACAATCCGCATCAACGTTCTACTTGTGGTATCCCAGGCCCTTGACCACGTCGAGCACTTCACCGAGCGTGATGTAGCGGCGGTTGTTGGCGAGTTTGAATGCGTCGATCGCCTCGGAAAGCTCTCGCACGTCGGGCGCGAGCGTCTCGCGGCTGTCCACGAACTGGCGGCGCTCTTCCCCGTGCTGTCCCGCGGGGTACTGACGACGATCGACGAAACTGCGTGATTCGGCGGCGTTCATTTCCTCTCCTCTGGCGCAAGCACACAATTCGAGCCAAGCATACGTCACGATCCGCGCCGCGGCAAACCGCCATGCGTCTGCTGCGCCGGCCGCAGTATAATCCGCTTGGTAGTCCCTGGAGCGAAAGGCAGTTGCATGAATGTGACGATCTTGGGCGACGGCGCCATGGGCACGGCCTGTGCCGTGCTTGTGGCCACCAAACCGGCCAGCCGCGTGACGATCTGGAGTGCATTTCCGGACCAGGCGGGCGCGATGCAAGCGGCGCGCGAGAACGTCAAGTTTCTGCCGGGCGTGCGCATTCCCGACAATGTTACGGTAACCGCCGACATCGCCGGGGCGGTCGCTGCGGTCGACATGTTCGTTGCCGCGATCCCCACGGTCTACCTGCGCAGGACCCTCGCGAGCATCCGCCAGGCCATCCCTGCCGGAGCGCCGACGGTGAGCATCATCAAGGGTATCGAGAACGAGACGTTCGAGCGACCGAGTCAGATCATTACGGGCGTACTGGGTCCACGGCCGGTCGTGGTGTTGAGTGGGCCGAGCCACGCCGAGGAAATCGCGCGGAACCTGCCGGCGAGCGTGGTGGCGGCGAGCAACGACGCCGAGCTTGCCAGGCAAGTTCAATCGCTCTTCTCAACCCCGCGGTTTCGGGTCTACACCAATCCCGACGTGGTCGGGGTGGAACTGGCCGGCGCGCTCAAGAACGTGATTGGTATCGCCGCGGGCATCTGCGACGGACTCGGATTCGGCGACAACGCCAAGTCGGCCCTGCTCACTCGCGGCCTGGTGGAGATCACGCGGTTCGGCGTCGCGCTGGGCGCCCAGGTCGAGACGTTCGCCGGGCTGGCCGGCATGGGCGACCTGATCACGACATGCATCAGTCGGCACGGCCGCAATCGCGCCGTCGGTGAGGCGTTGGGCAAGGGCAGAACGCTCGACGACATCCTCGGCGGCATGCAGGCCGTCGCCGAGGGCGTCTGGACATGCCGCGCCGTCCACAACCTCGCGATCGAGCGCGGCATCGACATGCCGATCACGCAACAGATCTACCGCGTGCTGTTCGAGAAGAAGAGTCCACTAGAGGCAGTCAACGACCTGATGGTGCGCGAACCGAAGTCGGAACGCGAGTAGCGGAGTCGAACACCGGTGCAGTTTGGCAACCACATCGCGTTCAAGGAATGGGCGGTCGTCTGTGCGGCCTTGTCCGAGGCGCGGCAATCGCTGATCTTGCGCAAGGGCGGTATTCACGAAGCGCCGGGCGGGTTCCGCCCCGAACATGACGAGTTCTGGTTGTTTCCGACGTACCTGCACGAAGAGCCAGGCGCGGTGGTGGACGACGCGAGTTCGCTGCTCCAGCGCGCCCGGCGAGAACAGCCGCCGACGGACCTCGTGCGGATTGAACTGTATGCAGTGGCTCAAGAGGCGATCGAGTTGACGGAACCGCAACAGGCGCACGGCCTGGCCGGGCAGCACATCTGGTCGCCGCGCACGGTTGAGTCGCGATTCCACTATCGGCGGCCGGGCCTGTTCCTCTTGCCTGTGCGAGTCTATCGCCTGCCGCGCGCCGTCGAGGTCCCGAACTCACCGCACTTCGCCGGCTGCCGCACTTGGGTCGAGTTGCCGACGGCCATCGCGACCGCGGGTGCCGAGCCGATCCTGGCCGACGCCGAGTTCGCGCGGGCCTGCGCGCGCATGTATCAGGCGGTTCGGATCGTACGCACGTCATGACGGGGTACAAGCAGTGGTCGACGTCCAGCCTGATGCCACCTGGAGCGAAGCAGCGGCCCTGACCGAGGTCGTCGGCTATCTGAACTTTTCGCGCGGCCGGCCGGACGCCAAGTCTCAGCGGAACATCAATGAACTCTATCGACTTGCCGGCGAAGACGACGCTTGGCGACGCCTAGGCCGGCGGCTCGGCGAGAGTGTGTCGCGGTTGCGCGGAACGAGTGCCGCCTTTCAGGACGTGAGCCAGGCAGAGGCCGTGCTGGACGTCGTCTTCGACCACATGTTGCCCGCCTACCGATCGCACCACGCCGACCTGCTCGGCCACTTGACGGATGCGGAGCTGTTCCAACCGTTCTTCATCGCCCGAGTCATCGAAGCAGTGCTGGCCGAAGGCGGTCCATGGCGGCAAGCCGATCGGACCGTCGCGGCCGCGCTCCGTCGGCTCAACGACTTCATCGGCCACCGGCCCATTGCCGTCCTCGAGAACAGACGCAGCAACGAGCCGTACAACCACGAGCGATTGCGCCCGATACCGCTCTTCATTCGCGATGCCGGCGTCGCGTGCGGCAAGCACAGCGATCTTGTGGGCCGGACGATCGCGCTGCTGGGGCGAACGCCATCCGCCATTCTCGCCGCCGCCCATTTCCATCTCGATAACCTCGACGAGTTGGCCGTGGACCCGCGGGTCTACGACTTCGGCCACCCGGTGAACCAGCGACCGAACTACCAGTTCGGCGAGTGGGACCCGCACTGCCTGGACAACCAATCGCGTTACCGACGCTTCGTAGTCCGCGCCGTGACGCTCGATGCACTGCTCGCGCGCGTTTCCGAGGCGGCCGATCGCGACGCGGCACTGTTCGAGTCGGCCGCCGTGTTGGCCGGAACGATGCTGATGGCCTCAGCCGTCAGCGGCAGCGGACCCGACACCCACGATTCGACGGTGACGCTGGCCACGCTCTTGCCCCAGATCGCTCAGCTACGCGACGCGTTCTACGCTTGGCTGCTGGAAACAACGCCCGGGCCGGCGGGCGAACGACTGCGCCGCGAGGCGGCCCAACTGCACCAGCCGTTTGGCGGCGCGCGGCAGTTCCTCAATCACTATTTGGCCGACACACGGGCCGGTCAGTTGCAACAGGTGCATCTCGCGCGGCTGTTCGCTCAGATGGGCTACCCTGGCGTCGCGGGTCCGCCGGCATCGCCGCGCCCGAACACGGCGGCCGCTCCACCGGCGTCGGCCCGGATTCTTTGCGAGATCGACTGCCGGCTCACGTCGGCTCACCTGTATCTCGACCAGGGCGAACTCGCGGCTGCTGCGGTCGAAGCCGAACCGCTCGAAACGATTCTGCTGCGAGGCATTCACTGTGGTGCGCTGGCCGATCCCTGGAACATCCTTGGCTTTCAGGGTCAGTTCAGCGTGTTCCCCGCGCTAGAGAACAGCGTGCCCGACGCGCGAGTGGATGAGTTGGTGGCCGCCGTCGAGCAGATTCTCTTGCTGCTGTCGCGCGTACGCGTCGAGGCCGCTGCAGCGGGCGACGGGACGCTCGAACGCAAGATCGCACGGCAACTCGAACACCTCGCCCGGTGGTGGGACCAGTTCGCCAGCGTCGAGGTACACAGCGTACAGCGCGTTCACGGCGGCGAGTTCGTGGACTCGTCGCGGCACACCGCTCGGGCGCTTGCGGCGTGGCGCGACGGCGGTGCCTCGGCCGGCGACATCCGCTTCTGGCGCGAGCACAGCGAAGGCTTCACGTCGCCACGCGCGTTCGCTCAGGTCATTGACGCGCTGCTCGACAAGAACGATTGCATCGCCGCGATGGCGCTGCTGATGAGCTGGCTCAGTCAGGCCGACGCGGTGCCGCTCGAACAGGAGCCGCATTCGTTTCACGATCTGGCGGTGCGATGGTTGGGGAGCCAAAGAGCAGGAGTCAGGGATCAGGGATCAGGAGTCAGGGAGGAGGAGCAAGTCGCCCGCGTTGATTGGTCGCTGGTCAGAAAGTTCTTCGACTTCCTGGAAGCGAACGCCGACTCGTACTGGAACGTGCCGGCGTTGGAACTGGGCAAGACGGCGGCCGAGGCGAGCGATGAACGCGCGGATTCTGCCTCCGACTCGGACGATGCGGAAGACGCAGACAAGGACCTTTTTGGGGCGGCCTACGACGGGGTAACGTTCCGCGACAGTGCCGAGGATGGGCACGACGGTTCGATCGTTGACGGCGGCGCCGTGCAAGGAGACTTTGAACTCGAAGCGGCTGCCGAGCGGCTCACACCGCGGCTGCAGTTTCTGACGACCGTGGCCGCCTTGTGGCAGACGGTTGCCGATTGGGTCGGGCGGTCATCCCCAAACGGCTTTTCCCTCTCCCCTGCTGTGGGGGAGAGGGGCAGGGGCCCGACCGGAACCCCTCACCCCGACCCTGTCCCCGCAACAGAGGGAGGGAGAAGTGTAGGTACCAATGCCCCCGCAGGCGGGGGAGAGGGAGAAGCGGTTGGTGAGTTCATCCGGTCCTGCATCGCCCACGCGATCAGGAACGAGCGCGACCTGTCGACGCTGCTCGACGCGATCCAGAATACCGCGGTCCCTCAGCCGCTCGGTTCGCACGACTCGATGGTCGAATTCGACCGGCGACGGACAACCAAGGAGTGGCTCATTGAGCGAGTGATCGCGACTCAGGTCGAGACAGCGACGGCGGTGCGGCGGTTGTTGGCGGTCGCCGAACAAGACGGCGGAGGCGCGGATCGCGACTGGCGATCGCTCGCCGCCGGCTTTGACCGGACGCTGCGTGCGGGTCAGTCGGCGGAGCGTCGGCCGAAGCTGGCCGCATTGCTAGCGAGCCTTGCCCAACAGCCGATCTTGTACCGCCCACTCGCCAAGGGCGGCCAGGCGCGGCAGATTGTCGCCGCTCGATGTGTGCAGCGAGTGATCGCCGACCTCGTCGAGGACCTGCCCCGCGCCGGACTGGTGCGCGAGGCGTTCGTCGTGCTCAAGACGGCGCGACATATGGAGCAGAGTCACCCCGTGCGCGGTGAGGCGGTTTCCGAGTTCGATCGCCTGTTTCGCGCGGCGTTCACGGCCGCGGTTGAGGCCGTCGTCGCGTCGGCGGACCATTGGGATCCGGCGCAGCGAGACGACGAGCGGCTTCTCGAATGTCTGGAGGAGCTGACGGAACATTATCTGAGCCTGTGGCTCGAACATAGCAAGGCGCTGCGTCTGTCGGTGTTGGACCGCGTGGGCGGCGACGAGTGGCGACGCATCAGCCAGTTCGTTGAGAACTACGGCCATGATCTCTTCGTCCCGAAGTTCCTGGCGATGGGCAACCTGCGGGCGATTCTGGATCAAGGGGTCGAGCGGTTCCTCGACTACCTTGCCCAGGAACCCGACCCGCTGCACCCGATCCGTTTGATCGACGACCTCGATCGATCGATCAGTCGTCGCGATGCGGCCCGGCTACTCGAACCCATCCTGCAGACGTTCGTGGAGAACTACGAAGAGTACAAGGACTATGCGGCGACCGCGGCGCAGGCGGCGTACGGCGAGCGGTACTTCACCTTGCTGGAGTTCCTGCGGCTCAAGACGCAGTACGCACGAAGCGAGTGGCATCTGCGGCCGGTCGTGATGGTCCACGGCGTGCTCGCCCGGCTCGGCCGGCATGAGGCGGCGCAGCGCTGGCAAGAGGCAATGGCCGCCCGCACAGCCGAACTGGCCGAGAATGTCGTGCGGCAACTGGCCGAATTGGAGGCGCGCCACGGCGTCCGCATCCGCACGGTCCGCGATCGGTTGCACGAACGATTCGTCCGGCCGCTTGTGCTCGATCGCATCGTCGCGTTGATTGAGCCGGCCATGAACGAGGCGTTGGTTCCCGCCTCGCGAGGTGTGCCCGGGCGCGGAGGGGCGGCCGATTCGGACGCCCTGGCGTCAACTGATTCGTTTCAGCGACTGCTCGCCGAATTGCGGGAGTACTCGGAAACACCGACCGGCTCTGGGCTCGACCTGCCCCACTGGTTGCGAGTCCTTCACGACAAGGTTGATCATGTGCGGCAGAGCCGGCTGACCGGTCGACCGGCGCGCCAATCGCTCGTGATCACTCCCGTGTCGTACCTGGACCTGCGCAAACAGTTCGATGATTGGGGCCGCCCGCTGTAGCTCCAGATTGTCGGCGGTGCGATCCGCGCGTTCATCTCGCCCCATCGCCAGGTGTTGGGGAGGCTCACATTGCTGCCGTCGCCTTCCCTGCTCCCCGTCGGTCACGCGACATACCAATTCGGCGCCCGCATTCCCACAGCGCGATGAGGACCATCGCAGAAACGACCGTCGGCCATACCGGGAACGGTTTGGGCGCGTTGTTTCGCAAAGCTTGGTCCCTCACCCACCGAGCCAAGTCATCTAGGAGGTCGATACCGCCGAGATGTGTTTGGATGGGCGGACCACCATCGGGTCGCATCAACAGAGCACCAGGTTGGGGACGGAAGTCAAAAAAGTCTGCCGTGAGGTCGTTTACTCTGATCTCTACGACTCGTATTAGGGCATCGATGACCTTACGCTTACGCTGTTCTTCCGTCACGGCGTGATAATCGTATTGAGTATTCCGAATTCGCGTTGGCAGCCAGATTCCATGTCCAACCTCCGATTGTCCACCTAGCTCGATGCGCTGGATCATCGCTCCGTTTTTCGTGCTTTGGGTTTCCCGGGCGACGAGCGTGTGTCCGCAGGCTGTATCGATCCATAAGCGGTCGATCTCGGGGCGTTCCAACACGTGGCACCAGTGGCCGTCAACTATCTCCAGTCGAGGCCTGACAATGGAATACTCCGGGCACCCTGCTACTTCCTTAAGGACATAGGGATGACCGTCCGGTTGCGGCGCGGGCCGGTCGGTCAGCGGCCACAATCCGGTAGCCATAACGAAGAAATCCATGGGAAGGGTGCCAGGAAGGGCGGCATTGGACTCAAGGTCATCGGCGACGTACACACGGTTTAAGGGGAATTCCGTGTACAGATGCTTCGCCGTCGCGTAGGTGCGCTGTTGCTCGGGGTCGTTAGTCCAGTCCATTTTGTCATACCCGTGGCTGGTCGATAGAAAGTAGAAGCAGGGGCTCCTAGCCGCAATTGTGCGCTGGACGTAGGCGCCTGTGGGGTATCGTGCCGGATCATAGTCGTACGAGCGATAGACTGCGTACAAGCTGTGGATTCTCTCTTGGGCCTCTCGTATCCCGTCCCGCAACTCCTCCGCGCTCTGAGTGGCACGAAGGCCATCCTCTCGAGGCGTACCGGCCATAGCGAGCAAGAGGCACAAGACGCGGTGGTTAGTTGACACTGGACTGTTGCCCTGATGCGCCTTTGTCCGAAGGGAGTACGCCGCCTCCTTCAAGGCTTGATCCACGACTTTCGGTCATAGATCGTTTGTCCGCTTTGGTCCTCCGAGTGAGCAGCCAGACCACCAAGCTTGCAAGTACGACCATGCCCATGTTGAATAAGACAAAGGGGCGAGGCCAGATACGCAGTTGCATGCGCTCAACTTCGGCGCCGTCCCCTGGGCGCGTTCCAAGTTGAATGACCTTGTCCAGATCATCACCGGTTGCGGGCACCTGATAGCTGACCGCTCCACCGGGCTGTTGGTCGGCGCGCGGCATGGTTGCATCTCCTACCCACGTGCCCGGGCGACTGTAGTCGTCACTATTCCTTAGATCAAACATCTCGACTGGTTGGCGTGCATCGTCTAGGGCGGTCAACTCGAAGGTCTCAGTAAGGATAGGTTCCTCAAAGTGGCTGTCGGGGATTGTGTGCCACGTGTGCCAGCGTACTTCGATACGTTTGGGCAGCCAGAGTTCTCTGCTCGGTAGCTTCTCGAACTCGGTAGCCTCGGATGTCAGGATGACGGCACCCAAGGCGGACCATCGTGTTTGACGACGAACAGCGAAGTTCAGGGAGGGATCCAAACCGAATCGAGCTCTCTCCGCGCCAGAATCGATCTCGACGATCTCGATCGGATAACCGTTTTCTGGTTCGCTTTCCACAGACGTAATCCGCCCGCCATCGGCGATACTGTATAGCACTTGAGAATACGCCTTCATGTTCGCATGCTCCGCACCTGTTTCTGGCATCTTGAACCCTGCGTGGCGCAAATAATCCACACGTACTACAGGGCGTGCCGGATCAGAAATCACCTTCGCGACCGGAATGATGCCCAAGAGGGCACTGCCTATTTGGATACCGGATTCGCGCCCCGGATTGCCGCTGTACACTACGCCATCTTTGAAGGCACGCTCGGACTCCTGCTGTACGAGCGGAACATCGGTCCTGGGCGTGCGGTCTGGCGCCATCGCGACTGATTTGCGCCACGAATGCTGATAGTACATTTCATCCTGCCAAACATACCTGGTAGATTCCGGCGCGATGACGCCGCGGTGCATGACGGGATCCATTCTGATCTTCGAGAAAAGCTCCTCATGCGGCAGGGTACTGCTTCGCACAACCGTCCAAGTGATGGCCACGGGGTTCAGGTTAGCTGCGTTGCGATCTAGAGCGCTACGAGTGTGCTCGGGCAAGTCGCGGTGCCGAACGGCATCTTCGTCGCGAGCCAGCAGTGCTGACAGAACAACATGTAGCACAACCATCTGGCGTTTCCCTTCTCTACCAGAACTCATCGATTGCTGAGCGGCTGGCGACCCGACCGCAACCGGATGAACAGTAACTGGGCACCGGCGTATGCACCCGTAACGAGCAGACCGCCGCTGATCGATCGGAGCCAACTCGCGCCAAGCCGGGGCGACAGCCCGATCACATAGCCACTCCAGTCCCTGCGGAATTCATGTATCGGGATTTCGCTGATCATGGCGCTGCCGCCGTCGATGATCCCGCACACATCGCGAGTGACGCTGAAAAGGACTACAAAACGCCCGGCATCCCCACCGCGCCGCGGATCCATGTGAGCGATGAGGGGCATTGGCATCGATCTAATCGCATCGGGCGACGACTTGTAAATTGTTGTCGAGATACCAAGACGTTGGGCGGCAGTCTTTATGCTCGTAAGGCTAGGTCCGGGCTCAGACATCCACAGAGCGCTTCTGGCTTCCTCATAGCTGACCGGCTTCTCTGCTATCGCCATCAGCAGATACAGACAGTTCACGGCGTCATTGCGTCCAGTGCGCCACGTTCTCTGATCCACATTTTTTATCGTTTCAGGCAGCAACGTGTCGCCCCCACCGGCAAGGGTTTCGCCCGCAGAAAGAAATGACAAAATCGCGAAAACTGCCGTCAACTTTCGACCTTTCCGTGTGAATTGCCATACGCCAAAGCACACTCCGATAATGGTCCACATCAAGGCACTCACAGCGAACAGCCGCAGCTCGTCTACCAGCGTTACGCATGGTGTCTCCAGCACATAGCCACTCCATAAACTTCCAAACTGGACCAAAGGGAAGCGGATATTTCGGCCCGTCGTGCCGTCAATGCAGCCCACGTAGTCCTCGTCCACTTCCTGGATCAGAACAAAATGGCCGCTGACAGCCGTGACTTGGCTTAAGTAGCCAATTACTGGAAGCATGCAAGTTCTCAAGGTTGCAACTTCCCGGTATCGTCGTACATCTACTGACAGACCGACTGAGCGTGCAGCGTGACGAAGCTGTAGCATGCTGACGCCGTGCTCGCCAACATCAACAATGCTGTCGATTTCTCCATACTCAACAGCGACACCGTGCAGTCTCAGGAACAGGTAGAGGCTATTTGGCCCGCACCTCCAGAGCAGTTTTTCCGCTCCGCGAGCCGATGAAGGATATTGCGACTCGCGGCGTAGTTGTTGAATTACCGAAGAGGTCTCGCTCCGATAGTACGGGCTCAGAAGATCGTTCAGGAGGCCCAGGAGTTGGACGTACAACATGACTGTTGTCATCGCCATCACTCCAGAACCCTAACTTGTGTAGGCCGGACCTTAAAAACAGTACGCAAGGGAAAAAATGTAGGAGTCGCCGCACATACAGTCACAGGGCTGCCAGTGCGGCGAGCCCCGTAAGGGCCCCTTGAGTGTGAACAGGAAACCCGGTTGCGTTGGACACGGGGGGCGGCCTCCTGGGCACAACAGATCCGGAACGAATTCAAACCCAGTAAGGATTTCACACCCACCTACCAGTTGGGAGGCATCGGCATCCGAAACGGCACGCCCAAACTCCGACGCAGCCAGCGCATAGACTGAGCACACAAGGAATCCAATGCCAACAGCGACGCACGATCGCTTAAACATGTTCGGCCCTCCTTCGTCAATATGGACAGCCATTCGGGTACGCATCACCTTGCAGCCATCGTCGTTAAGGTCACGATCTGGTCCGGCAGAGAATACGCGAGCAGTCTCAGCGCACATACTGCATGCGAGTAAGGGCACACGTCCCGCTGCATCGCTTCGGGACTCGCGGCTCTCAGTTCGCGATACAACCACATGCCCGCGTTGACCAAGACTTCGCTCGGCACCTGAAGATCGCGGGGCAAGTGCAACATCCACTCGGTTAGATGGCCGGTCATTAGAATGCGGTTCGCCGCCGAATCCGGCGGTGTCCAACCGTCCCGCTTGGCGTCATCCACACCAATCGTGCCCAAGCGCCAAAACCCTTCCGGATCCTGGGCGCGGAGCGCAGCGTCTCGAAACGTGCGGAGCCACGCGCCGATGCGCATCCTAGTGCCGTCAGAAAGGACCCGCCAGTCGCGGTCCACACGTTTCAGGATGGTCAAAGCATGTGCGACGTGGACACCGCCGCAACTCGCTTTCTCTAGGCGGCTCGCCATCAGTGCGTCAGCAAGTTCGTTAAACGAATAACCCTCGCCGTACCGATTGGTCCAGCCTTTTGAAGGCGGCAGGTACAACGCATATGCCAAAGCCGTCCATGACAGCTCTTCCTGATCCAGACTGAAATTCGCGAGCGAATCGGATAGCGCATCACGAACTGTCTGCGTGCGGCCCCCCACGCTCAGCGGGTACGGCAGCGGGATTCCAAGTTCCGCCAAAGTCGCCAACGTCTGGTCCTGATGCACCTCCATCGAGGGGTCGCGCACAGATCGTGCCGCAGCGGGAAAGCGCACGCCGTAGCGCGTTTGTATTAGGGTTGACTGACCAAAATGTCCTGTAGCTTTTGCCGCGTCCAAAAGCAACTCGAGCAGCGCGGCCCCCGAGGGAAACTCGCCGTGATCGAGATGTTCGGCCAGTCCGTGAACACGGAGCAAGTGAAGGCAATACGAGGAACTCAACTTGCCCGTCGCAGGGGGCTGGATGAGCCGCTCGATCCATTCCACGTCTCGAACAGCCATGGGGATCAGGGCCGAGACGACAGGCCGAATCTCGATGGGCTCGCTGCGGGAGACGCTATCAGCCGGTGAATCCCAGGTGTCCCAACGGCCGCAACCACACACACACACACACACACACACACACACACAGAGAGAGAGAGAGAGAGAGAGAGAGAGAGAAAGAACACGCAGCATCCAGGAAGGACATACGCGCACCCCCCACGTTGCCGATCTTGTAGACATATGGTACGCAGGTCGATTGAGATTGCAACATGAAAACAGCCGCTCCTGGCCGGTTGCCGGACCTCGCCAACAGCACCGCAGGGCCCACAACGCCAAGTACAAGACATACCTTCTCCCCGGATTCGAGTTGGGTGTAACCGGTCGCCCTCGCTCACGCTTCGGGTTAGTGTGATTTCGCTCAATTCTAAGCAGAAAACACTAACCCGAAGCGTCAGCGAGGGCGATTGTTGGGTCGAAAAGCGGGCGACCGGTTACACCCATTCGAGTTTGACCTCAAGCGCGTGCTGGCCGGCGTGAAACGTGCGTAGTGTGGTAGTGCCCACCACCGTGCCTTACTCGCGCTTGGTGGCCTTGCGAAACGCACGCACCGTGGCCTCGGCGCGGAAGTCGATGATCTTCTTGCCCCACGCGACCGTCTTGTCGGCCGGCGCCAGGTCGACGCCGTTGATGTGGAACTTGCCGGCCGCGACGCGCTCTTTCATGCGGACGCTCGACGGATCGACGGTCAGCATGATCGACGTGATCGCGAAGTCGTCGTGCAGGCCCTCGTCCTGCTGCTTGACGCCCTGCGTTTCGAGCCACGTCTTCACATCGGGGTAGTTGAAGTACTCGGCGATGTAGTACACGCGCGAGGTGCCGTCGCCCCATTTCGAGTTGAGCTGCTCGGCAACCGCCTTCATGCCCGCTTGATTGCCGCCGGAATCGCCGATCAGGATGATGTGCTTGAAACCGTGCGTGCGATAGCACGAGCAGATGTCGCTGACGAGGCGGCGAAACGTGTCTTCGCTGACGCCCACCGTGCTCGGGTATTTCATGTGCTCGGTCGGCGGGTCGATGTCGCCCTCCGGCACAAAGCCGACGATCGGGGCCACCAGCGCGTTGCCGAGCTTGCGGGCGATCGCCTCGGTCGTGGCCCGCAACACGATGTTGTGCTTGCCTGCGACGAGGTACGGACCGTTCTGCTCGACGCCGCCGGTCGCGACGATCACCGTGTTCTTTCCGGCAGCCTTCGCGTCGCGGACTTCCATCCAGGTCATATCTTCGATGAAGACCGTGTCCACGGCGGCAATCGGTCGCGGCGACTTCGGGTCGGGGCTGACCGGGCTTGGCTTGCTCGCTTGGAATCCGAAGATGGCGGCACAAAGCGAGACGACGAGTGCGGGTCGCATGATGAATCTCCTTTGGAGCACGGCTGGCCTCGAACACGAGTGGGCTGAATTGTAGTTCGCGGCGACCACAGATTCCAACGTGCAATCGTCAGCGGGCCAGTTGCCGATCGAGGAAGTCGTAGGCCAGGCGACGGGCCTCGTCGGGAAACGAGTGGCCGGCGTCTGGGAAGTACGACTGGATGCGGTCTGCGGCGTCGTGCAGGCGATAGATCGGTTCGGCGGCCGCGAGCACCTCGCGCACGCCGGTAACGTCGAAGTCGTCGTCGCGCGTGGCCGCCGAGACGAACACCGCACGCGGCGCCAGTGCCGCGATCAGCTCGTGGAAATCAAACGGCACGAGCTTGGGGTCGTTGCGAAACTCGCGGGCGAGCCGCGGCATGTAGCGCGGGCCGGTCCAACTGGGAATGTCGTCGCGCCGCAGGCTCGTGAAACCGCAACTCGTCACGATCGCCTTGATGCGTTCGTCGAACAGGGCCGTGAACAGTCCATTGTGCCCGCCCAGCGAGTGACCGATGCAACCGATGCGGCCGGCGTCGACTTCGGGCAGAGTCTCCAAGAGATCAACGGCGCGGATGTTGTCCCAGACCGCCTTCATGGTGCCGCTCGAGTAGCCGTGCCGCGGGTCGAAGTCGTACGCGTGTTCGCCGAACGATGGATAGTCGGGCGCGATCGTGATATAGCCGCGCTCAGCCAGTTCGAGCGCGTACTTCAACGTCGGATCGCCCCGCACGCCGGCCGGCTCATCTTTGCCTGCCGCCGTCGTTTGCTGCAGACAGAGCACAGCGGGCAGCCGCTTGTGCCCGTTCGGCGGCAGAAACAGATAGGCGGGCACTCGGCCGCCGGGGTCGGACTGGTACGTCAGCTTGCGCCGCCGCACCTTCCCGATCGCCACCTCCTCCACGATCTTGACATCGAGCGGCACTCGCCGAGTCGGCCCGGGGAGTGGGCCGGCCGCGCGTTGGAAGTGCTCGCGAATGTGTTCGCGGCGCAGGCGCCAATCGGCCGGCGTCCGAATCAGCCGGCGCGAGCCATCGCGATCCAGCACAGACATGATGTCCCGATGATCGACGTACATCGGCGCCGCGTCGACCGCGACGAACCGGCCGACGGGAAACCCGTTCGCGTACGAAATCTCAAACGCGCCGCCCGACGTGCGATAGCGAATTGTCTCGCGGCGATCGAAATCACTCGGGCCGCGCCGAGTCAGTGCATGCGGACCATCTGGACGAAGGTACTTCTCGGCCGTCTCGAACACGATCAGAGTGCGGTTGCCCAGCGCGTGCCCAGTAGTTGTGAACACGCGGCCGTCGACTCGGTCCGTGGCGATGAAGTGCGGTTCAACGTCGATGCCGCGCGATCGCATCCAGTCGACCATTTCCACCGCGTCGCCGTAGGTGGAGTCGTTGACGCCGTGGACAACCAGGACCTTGGCGGTCGTGCCCAGCGACTTCATGGTCGTCAGGTGGTCGGGATTGCCCACGAACCGCAGCTCCTGGTCGTCGAGCGTCAGGTAGTTTGGACTGGTCGGATCGCGGCTGTAGCGTGCGTCGAGGTCCACGCCGCCAGGCAGGTTGAACGCAATGTCGTCGCTCAGCTTCTTCATTCCACACATGTCGACGACGCAAGCGAACGTGCGCGGCGCGAGCTTGTTGGCCATCAAGCTCACGTTGCCGCCGCCCGACCCGCCGGTCGTGAACAGTCGGCCATCGGCAAAGGGAATCCCGCGGGACTTCAGTCCGCTGTGAACGAACCACAAGGCGCGCAAAGCGTCGAGCGCCTGCAGGTAGCCGTAGTCGTACGGTTCCGGGCCTTCGATCGAGTCTTTCGGGCCGCTCTGCAGGTAGTTGACGCAGAGCGCCACCACGTTGAGTCGATCGGCGAGCGTCTTCGGATCGGCGGTGCCGACACAATCGACGCCGCCCCAGTTGTGCAGCGTCAGCATCAGACCGGTCCGCTCGTTGACGTTGGCCAACTTCGCTCCGGGGTAGTGCACAGCCACTCGCACACTTCGCGGTCCCGGCCGCAGCGGCCACTCCTGTGACGGAATCTCCACCGCGCCGTTCGTGTCCGGCAGCGCCGGCCAAACCTCGTCGCCTCGCGCGGCAGGGAGTGGGGCCATACACATCAGGCACATCAACAACTGGTTCATGGAGCAGCTCTCGCCACGTCCGTTGTGGGTTGGGTCGTTGGCTAGCCGATCAGAAATCGTCACACGTCGTTTGGCGGATGGAGCCGTTGCGGACTCAGGCAGTACCCGCAACGGTGCTTTGCCGCAGCGCGTACTCGGCTGTCCAGTTCGGCCGAAATGTAATGGGTGTAACCGGTCGCCCTCGCTAACGCTTCGGGTTAATGTGATTTGGCTCGATTATGCCTGGAAAACACTAACCCGAAGCGTCAGCGAGGGCGGTTGTTGGGAGAAAAAGCGGGATGCCGGTTACACCCAAATGTAATCACGCGGCATCGGTACTCAACGGTGGTATGAGGCCACGCGAAACCGCCTCTTTGAGGGCTCGTGCCTTGAGAACCAATCCCCGGCGATATGGCAACATCACAGAATCGAGCTTCGCCCGATCCGACTCTGTCAGATTCCCTTCGCGGTGTCTCGCCAAGAGATCCGTCAACAGAACCTGCTGCTGTTCGTCGAGTTTTGTATCACACAGCGAAAGCAGTTCCTGATCGGACAGAGATTCGACGATCGGTTCCGCCACCGCGCGTCCGATCCACTCGACCAGCGTGTCCTCCAATCGACGATTGGTGGCGGTGGCGATTGCCTGCGCCCGCTCCGCCACGGCGTCTGGTATCTCGATCGTTACGATTTGGCTCATGCCAGCGATTCCGAACAATCTGTTTGTCCGTTTGTATGAGGATTCTACCACGGCAAACTGGGCCGAACTACCCAGGTGAGGCTCGGCACTACTTCGCCTTGAACCAATCAGTCGCAACTTCGAGTGACCAGACTTCGTTGGACAGCGGCTGGGCGTGGCCGCCGGCGATCCAGAGCTTGTCATGAAACACGAAGGCCGAGTGCTCGTGCCGCTCTTTCCACGTGACTTCCGACTTGAGCGCCGACCAACGGACGCCGTCTTGTGAGTACCAGACGTCGCCCCAGTTGCGCGAGGGGTTGTTTGACCAGCCGCCGAGCACCCACATGCGATCGCGATACACGACCGACGAGAACCACAGACGCGGATGCCACGGCGCGGCGTCAGTCAGCTTGGTCCAGGTCGCACCGTCGGTCGAGCACCAGACGTCATTCACCGCGTGATACTTTGGCACATAGTTGCCGCCGCCGAAGACGTACATCTTGTCGTTGAGCACGACCGCTTGATGATACGCACGCGGGCTCCAGCCGGCGCTCGCGGTGACGAGCGTCCACGTCTTGCCGTCGGAGGAAGACCAGACGTCGTTCTTGAGGCTGGCGTCGTCGCCGAAGTAGTAGTTCTCGGTGCCGCCAAGGATCCACATCTTGCCCTTGAACACCACGGCGGCCGCGGCGATGCGGGGACTCCAGCCGGCCTGGGCCGTCGCCTGTTCCCACCCTGCGCCGTCGGTCGACCACCAGACCTCGCTCGACGCCGAGTGGCCGGGCAGCCGGCCGTTGTACCAGCCGCCCATCATCCACATCCGGTCGTCGAACACGAGCGACATCGCCAGGTCGCTGTGCTTCCACGGCGCCTCCTTGGCGACGAGTTTCCACGCCTTGCCGTCTGGCGAACTCCAGACGTCGCGCGGCGGCGCCTGAAACGAGTCGAACCACCCGCCGAAGATCCACAACTGATCGCGATACACCAGCTCGCCCTGCGAATCGCGCGGCTGCCAGCCCGCCTTGTCGGTGACCCGGACCCAGTTCGGCGCGGCATCTTGCGCGGAGGCGACGGCGCCAGCGAGCACAAACACAGTCGTGGCCGTGAGACGCAGCATCGTGCGGAGCCTCCCGTAGCAGGTTGTTGCGGTGGCGGGATGATCGGGCTGAAACACAGTGGCACAGAGAACACAGAGTTACTCGTGAACAGGGCGGGCGTCCGGTCGCCTGCGTGCCAAGGCGTGTATCCTGCGGTTCATGTGGGGCGGGCCGGCCCAGCAAGAGACGTGGGACACAGCTTGTGAGCTGATCAAAAATCGTTGTTGCCAATTGCCTCTTGGCCGGCCATGGTGGCGAGGGCGCGCATCACGTTGGCGTCGACGTTTTGGCTGATGAACCGCACGCTGCCGTCGGCGAACAGGAAGTTGGCGCCGCCGGGCGAGAAACTGCCGATGCCGTCTGGCCCGTTGATGTACGGCTCCTTGGTGAGCGCACGGATCGTACCCGGTCCGCCGGCCACCCAGGCGCCAAAGTTCTCCTTCACGTCCATCACCGCCACCGTGTTGGCGGTGCCGTCGATGATGTCGCGGATGCCGACGACGCGATCGTAGCCGAAGATGCCCGCCCGGCGGTCGCCCTTGGGCAGCTTGGGCGCGTCCTCACCGACCCCGGCCATGCCCGCGTAGTGGCTGATCGCGCTGTTGTTCGCGCCGCGGCGAGTGGGCACACTCGGGTTCAAGAAAACATCGACATCCGTGCCGACCGCCGGTTCGTTGGCGGCGTCTTGCCAACCCTTCTTCAAGTCGAGCCGTTTGTACAAGTCGTTCTGTTCCACAAACGGCAGGACGCTCGCCATCCAGCTCAGCCGCTGGTCCGGCTTCAGTGCCTCGTTGGGCACGGTGCCGGTGGGGAAATGCTGGTACACGTCGTGATAGTTGTGCATCGCCAGTCCGATCTGCTTGAGGTTGTTGCGGTCCTGGGTGCGTCGCGCGGCCTCGCGCGCCTGCTGCACGGCGGGCAAGAGCAGGGCGACACCGATGGCGATCGTCGCCGGATCGGCCGCGAGGCCGGGCAGGGCCGACTTGGTGATCGACCTCAGCCCCTGCGCGTCGGCGACGACCGCGCTGTGCGTCGTGAACAGGAACTGGTTGATCTGTTCGGGCGCGGGGATCAGAGCCACGTCAATCTTGAAGTTCGGCGCCGCGCCGGCCAGCATGTTCGTGACCATTGGCGCCATCCCCATCACGGCCGTAATGGTGGGTCGCGGATCGGAGTAGCCGATCATCATGCCCTCGGTCGGTACGTCGCCTCGGTCGCGCGTGAACGCGGCGTCGGGCGCCCAGCGCTGACCCTGACCGCCCTGGAGCGACAGGAAGGACTGCACCGACTGCGGCATCAGGCCGGCGACAAGCCACTTGTCGCTGACCGCCATCGTCGGCACAAACGGGATCGGCGTTTGGCCGAACCGGATCATGTAGATGGGCGGGTCGCCTATGCCCGACTTCTGCATTTGGGCGGCGCCGTCCGACAACTGGGCCATGAGTTCGCTGAGCTTGTCCAGGAGTTGGCGCACCGTTTCAGGCTTGCGCACTTCCAGGCCGAGTGTGACGTTTGTGAATGGGATCAGCGCCGGGCCGCTGGCGGCCGAGTAGAACACCAGCTTGTTGCCGAGCGAGCCCAACAGGTCGCCCAGCGAGACGCCGAGCACAGGCTCGATCTGAGCGAGCACCGCATCGATCTCGTCCTGCGACGGGCCGCCCGGTACGGACTTGACCAGCTCGATGATCTGATCGGCCGTCTTGGCCCAGTCGCATCCGACCAGCGTGAAGCTCTGCAGGCCCGCCGGCAGTCCCGGGAGATCCTTGAGGCCAACCTTGGGCTGATCGATCAGAATCTGAGCCAGTCCCTTGCGCGGGGCCGGCGCGTCGAGACGCATTTCACTTTGAATCGCTCGCCCGACGAACGACATGCTGAACGACGCCGAACGCATCGTGTTCACGCCCAGCGTTTCGAGCACCTCGGCCGGTCCACTGTTCGGTTCGACTAGAAGTCGGATCACTTGGGCAATATCAACATAGCCGTTCAGGATCGGCTTTGTCTTGCCCCCCGCCGCGAGCCTGCGGTGCAGGTCGGATGTTGTCAGGTTCGGCTTCGATCCCGCCGCCACGGCAATGGCCGCGTCGGGGCCTTCGTCCGAGAGGGTGAACACGAGATGCTCGCCCTCGGCCCACCACGCGACTTGTTCGGAACCCGACGCCAGGGCGGTGACTTTGCGGCCCTGTTTCTCGACCCTTTCGGCGTTGCCGCCGGCCAGGGCCTCGATGGCCGCGGCGAGTTTGTTGGCCGCACCGGGGAAGACGATCGTCAACCGCGGCTTCGGCTCGGCGCCGGCGCCTACATTCACGGCCAAGACCGCGCCGCCCTGCCAGATTTGGCCGGCCATGTCCCACGCGCCTGCTGGCACCTCGGCACCGGCCGCGCCCTGAATCTGCCCTAACAAGTTCGCGGCGAACTTGCCGAGCGAGGTTTTTTCGATGACGTCGTGCAGTGCGGAGTTTTCGTATTCACCACGGTGCGCGTCGATGCCGCCCCAGCGAGCGAACACCATCGCGTCGGCCGGCAATAGTTCCTCTGGCGACTTGGGTGCCGCGGTCGGACTCATCCACGCAATACACGCCAAGCTGACGAACGCAAGACCCAACAGCACCGCTGACCAACCGTTACCCCCGCGACGCGACATGGTTCGATCCTCCTACGTAGAATGCGGCATCAAGAAGACAGGTCGGCGAGACGGCTGGAACAATACCCACGGGACGGCCACGTGGCAAATGAAATCTTGAGTTCCCGATGCTGCGAGTTTCCCGGACGCGGTGGACGCTTCTCTGCCGCCCATTGCCTTCGCCCGCGCGGCCGAATGGCGGCGGGGAACATTTGGCCGTGCTGTCATCGGCGAATCCGCGACAAGCTGGAGCTAGCCGCAATGGCGGCTAGCGGCTACAATTCCGCCGACTTTGCGAATTCAGATTCAACCCAGGACTCCCACCCAACGCGCCCCGAACAAGGTTCGCAAACGAAAAAGCCGGGACCGCCGCCACAACGGTCGGCAGGTGGAGTGTGAACGATGTTCACGAATCGGAGTGCCCGCTGCCGGGAGTTGATTTGCCTCACCCTTGCTTTCGCGCCTGCGTTCCAACTGCATGCGGCGGAACTCCGGGACGTTCAGCCAAGCGCGATCATCGGTGAGCCAGTCGCGCTGGCGGTGTACCCGGACACCGTTCGATTGTCCGGACCGCGGGCCATGCAACAGGTCGTCGTTACCGGACGCTACAGCGACGGCGCCGAGCGCGACCTGACTCCGTTCTGCACTTTGAGCACGGAAGCCGCGGACGTAGTGACTATCGCCGCGGGCGGTTTTCTGCAGCCACGGAAGGATGGCGAAGCGCTGCTCGTCGTACGGGCCGGGTCGCTTACGGCCACGGTTCCCGTCATCGTTGAGAATTTCGACAAGCCGCGTCCCGTCACATTCCGTCACGATTTGATCGCCGTGCTGGGCGTTGCCGGGTGTAACCAAGGAGCGTGTCACGGAATTCCCAGCGGCCGCGGCAGTCGCCGACGACCCGCTCATCATCGACCCGCTTCAGTGGCAGCTCTTGCCGGAAAGCGACGGCTACCGCGCCCGGCCTGACGGAAAGGACTTTGGCGCGGATGCGAGCCAAGTCGCACGCACGCCGCGGAACTGAGTGTGGCGCTTGCCCGTGATTCTCTTCGCTACACGTAACCCCGGAAGTTGTGGCCGGTCTCAGACCGAGCCACGCGGCCGACCGTAGGTCTCCGGCGTCGCAAGTGCCGTACGGAATCGAGGTTTGGAGACCTTCGGTCACACGACGGCGGGGTCAGAGACCCGCGCCAAGCAGGTGAGGAGTCCCGCGCTAAACAGGTCACACGCACGGCGTGGTCAGGAGACCCGCGCCAAACAGCGAGAAATCCGGTTCTCCGTCATTCGGGTTGAAAGACAAGCAGCTCACGCAGAGGCGCGGAGGTCGCGGAGAAAACTCAAACTCTCGTTCTCTTCGTACTCTGCGAGCCCTGCGCCTCTGCGTGAGACTTCGCTTGGCTTCCCCGTTTCAACAAGGATGCCGGAGAGCCAGAAGCCATGAATCCTGCCCCCCGTAACCTCAAGTGCCAAGCGGCATTTCAGCCGCTCACGCCTTCGCAAGAACGTCTCGCGTTGCGCTGCGGCGTTAACCTGCTGAGGACAAGAGGCACAGAGGCACGTGCAAAACCGAATGCACTTGTTCTGGCGAGGGTATGCCCATGTGGACTTGGCTGTGCAACCACCGCAACGCGGCAAGTGATCGACGACATGGCACGCGACCCAACCGGCCAAGGCTCGCCACGGAGTGGCTCGAGGAGCGGCTCTGCCTTGCAGCACCGCCAAGGATTCTCGACCTGGGATGGGACGTTACGGCGGATGTCGCTGTTCAGGATGACGGCGATGCCGTGCTGGTTGGTCACGTTGGTGATACAGGTTCGGAGGCAGGCAAGTTAGCCATCGTTTCGCCCTCCGGAGTCGTGAACGAGTTCGACACGGGGTCGCTCGGCGGAGCTACGGTACCCTCGGCCGTTTCCCGCAACGGCGACCGGTTCACCGGATACTCGAAGTCGCCGGGTTCTGGTGGATTCGGCGAGGGCTTTCTGGCCGACGTGGCAAACCCATTGAACTTGATTGGTATTGGGTTTCTGCCGCTGTCCCCATCTCCGCCGCAAAGTCCGGCCAGGGATGTGTCAAACAGTGGGCTTGTTGTTGGCGATACTACTGTGCGCCCCTTCGAGTTTGACGTGACAAACGGCATCCGGCCACTTCCGCAGAGCTTTGGTGGTGCTATTGTTTTTGGCGTGACCGCTGATGGGTTCACTAAGGTCGGCTTTTCAAGTGGCCCCATCGCTCCACTCTTAACCGTGTGGGACGGGACAGCCCAGAGCTTTCTTGCGCCCCCAACGGGGTACCTCGAAAGCGTGGCGTTTGACATTTCGCCAAACGGCCAGTTCATCGGCGGCTTCGTGAGCTTCTTCGACGATGTTGCCGGCCAGTTGGTGGAGCAAGCTGCACTTTGGGACAACCGACTGGTGACTCCGCTCACCCACGCGGATGGAACTCCGTTTCAAGGACGAGTTCTGGCACTGGCAGACGACGGGTTGATGGGGGGAAACGGTGCGGGAGGTGCTTTCCTCTACCACCCAGACTGGGCGGAGCCCAGATTGGTAACGGAGTACCTCGCCACGGAGTTTGGCATCACGTTGCCGTCAGTGCCGGTGTCAGTGAACGGAATCGCGATGGGTTCGGATGGCCGGGCTCACCTGGCTCTGGCCGGAAGCGCGATCTACGTGTCTTTCCAGTTTGAGGCACCGCCTGTTGAGGAGCTTCAGGCGGAGATCAGTGGCCCCGCGGACGGTGTGCGTGGCCAACCACGCACCTTTACTGTTGCCGTGGCCGAGCCAGCGGATGGCAAGGTCTACACGTGGAGCATCGACTGGGACGGGAACGGAACCGTCGATGAGATTCTCGATGGCCCTTCCGGGGCAAGTGTCACCCACGTTTTCCCGGCAAGCGGGAGCTTCACGGTGGGAGTCACCGTGGAGCAGGAGGATGGAAGCCTCAGTGTGCCAGCCACGATGGCAGTGGAGATCAGCGATGTACAAATGCAGGGTGATTCTCTGGTCGTTGGTGGCACGGGTGCAAACGACCGAATCGAGTTTCTGCCCGCCCGCCGGCGTGCTGTCGTCGTTCGAGTGAACGGCGTCGAGCACGGCCCGTTTTCTCCACGCCACCTCGCGGCCTACGGCCAGGACGGCGACGACGTGATCACCGTCCATGCCCGGCTCTCGCAGCCCGCGCACTTGCACGGCGGCGCCGGCAACGATGCGCTCACGGGCGGCCGCGGCAATGACTGGCTCGAAGGCGACCACGGCGCCGATGTGCTTCGCGGAATGCGCGGCAGCGACCGAATGGACGGCGGCGCCGGAGCCGACACCCTGTACGTCGATCGCCTGGACGAACTCATCGATGCGATGCTCGATCTCGTCATAGGGCCACGTCGGCGACGACAGTGAGATTTCGTTTGTCCTCCACGACTGCACGAGACCAAGCAAGCCGCCGATTCCCCGCGAGCTGATGGGAAGGAAATCGGATACGCGTGGTTTCCTGCCCGGGATCAGGCCGAAGCCGAAATATCCAAGATGGAAAAGGTCCGCACGACCACTGGGCGGTACTACGACCGTGTCGAGATTCGGTCGGAAACTCGTCAGAGGCCGATCAGCTCCTTCCTGCCGCGGCCGCAGCTCAAGCCCAACATGCGGCCAGGCGACGTGCTGCGAGAGTATAAGCGCGTGATTCAGCAAGCCTACAAGAATGCCCGCGACCTAAGACTTTCCTTGTCCGCCCAGGTCGACACGCTCACCCAAACCCAGTTCGATCAGGTCAACGGCCTGGTCAAGGAGATCAACGCCACCCGCGATCAATACAGCCGGGAGACAGGTGA
>Ga0185317_100110_pt1 | contig 31224 bp, 16 predicted proteins | sample DevilsHole_FD_128020 | JGI IMG/M metagenome (GOLD analysis project Ga0185317, IMG submission 128020) | Groundwater microbial communities from Devils Hole, Nevada to study Microbial Dark Matter (Phase II) - Devils Hole (SPADES assembly)... | ecosystem: Environmental > Aquatic > Deep subsurface >...
CATCTGAGCCGAGAAATGTATTGAGAAACCCGGTTTCTGGCTGCGGGGGTTGAGAAACCGGGTTTCTCAATACATTTCTCGGCTCAGATGCCAGGGTTGTCGCAGAAACCCGGTTTCTGGCTGCGGGGGTTGAGAAACCGGGTTTCTCAATATATTTCTCGGCTCAGATGCCAGGGTTGTCGCAGAAACCCGGTTTCTGGCTGCGGGGGTTGAGAAACCGGGTTTCTCAATACATTTCTCGGCTCAGATGCCAGGGTTGTCGCAGAAACCCGGTTTCTGGCTACCACGGACTGCCAATCATCGTAAAGCCTGACCAATAATAGGGATGCTTGAGATTGTGGGTGCCTTCCTTGAGCAATTCTGCCGGCAACGCCACCCCGGCATGACTTTGGCTCCCTTGCAAAACACCCCCTTCTATCCGCACTTCTCCCCTGAGCATCCCCAGTTGCGCTTGACGCAGCGCCTCCGCCTTAATTTTAGCATCCCTCAGGTGGCTGTAAAATTCGGTCATCAGTCCCAAAGTTCCCGCATCGCTAACATACCACAAACTGGCAACTGCTGTCTTGACTCCCGCCGCGACTGCAAAACCGGCAAACCCCAATTCCGCTTTTTCATCGCCGACTGCTGTGCGACAGGCGGAGAGTACCAGCAACTCCACCGGCGGATTGTTCAGGCGAAGGTTGCGGAGCTCATCGAGGTGCAGCTTCTCGTTCCACAGTGCAATATAAGAGTTGCTGATTTTCCCGGTTTGGAATTCGCCATGCGTTGCCAAGTGAACGATCGGATAGGGAGAGTTTGAGCGCTGCTCCATCAGGTTGTTCCGCGTGAAGTCCTGATTCAAAAAAGCTTTGCCTTGCCACAATGTCTGGGTAATTGCAGAGAGCTCCACCGGCACGGCGGGCAAAGACCTCTGATCGGCAAATTCTGACGCTCCCATTGCCAGGACTTCTTTCCCCTGTAGGGGTTGGTAGCGGGTATCCATCAAGCTGACGCTGGGGATGAGGGCGAGGCTGTATTTTTCCACAAGAAACTGTTTGCCATCGTGCAGTGCCGCCACCGGCAAAGAGCGCAACCCCGCATCCATACTGAACAGCAATGTGTTAATTTTAGCCGCTTGCAATTCCGGTTCGATTGGCGCAATCAGCCACTGATAGAGCTGCTGTGCCGGTGGCAAATAGCTGGTGGACTTGCGTTCGAGGGAGTTTGTAACTTTATTGCGAAACTCTACGACAACTTTCAGCAGTTGCTCGCGAGAGGCAGCGGGGACAGTCTTGCGAATTGGCTGACCTTCCGGCGGTAAAACTACGAGTTCCAATTGGTCGGGCAGTGCGGTGACATATATTATAGCCGAGCGGTAGCCTGTTTGGGAAGCAATGGTTGACAGAGCCTCTCGGATGCTTTCTGTCGAGGTCAGCTGGTTAGAGATATCTGAGCCGAAGTAGTTGGCAAATTCCCGCCCCCGACTCAGCTCTAGCTGGGCGATGGCTTCAGCGGAATTGACCGCCAGCGGGCTGCTGCTGCTCACATTCAGACTTGTTAAGATTTGTTGGGCGCTGTTGCTGACTGTGGTATTGTTATTGTCGGCGGTGGGAGTTGGGCGGCTAGATATGTTGGGGTTGATGCTGCTATCTTCAGACACCTGAATTCTCACTGTCCCTGTATCTGTGCGGACTTGACCCGTGTTAATTTGTCCGCTGGGACTAGTGAGAGTGATATTACCACTTCCATTGATGCCAGTGGAGGTAAGATTGCCTATCGTAATGGTGCCGCCAGCTGTGTTGGCGATCTGGCCGGCAGTTCCACCAGTGGCGCTTGTAGTTTGGTCGCCGGTGGTTATATTCCCACCGGCACTATTTGCGATATTCCCAGAATTGCCGTTGGTGGCGCTTGTGGTTTGATTGCCGGCTGTCACATTAGATCCGGCACTGTTGGTAATGTTGCCAGAATTGCCGTTGGTGGCGCTTGTGGTTTGATTGCCGGCTGTCACATCAGATCCGGCACTATTTGCGATATTCCCAGAATTGCCGTTGGTGGCGCTTGTGGTTTGATTGCCGGCTGTCACATCAGATCCGGCACTGTTGGTGATATTCCCAGAATTGCCGTTGGTGGCGCTGGCGGTTTGATTGCCGGCTGTCACATTAGATCCGGCACTGTTGGTGATATTCCCAGAATTGCCATTTGCGGAGCTTGCTGTTTGGTTGCCGGCTGTCACATCAGAACCGGCAGTGTTAGTGATGTTGCCGGCATTGCCGCTGCCGGTGCTTGTGGTTTGGTCGCCGGTGTTGATGTTGGCAGGGGCTATCACTTCTATATTACCAGAATCCCCCTCATCTGTGCGCGACTGTATATTAAGAGTGGTGACGCTGTTGCCGGCACGCACTTCAATATTGCCCGCGCCGGTGTTGCCGATGGAGTCCAGGTTGCCTGCCGCAATGTTATTGCCGTTGATCGTGATATTCCCGCTGGGGCCGGTTCCGGATTGGGTTGTGATAGAGTTTGTCGTGACGTTATTGCTCTCACTGGTGACAGTAATGTCCCCACTTTCGGTGCTGCCATAGGAAGTGATGTCAGCTGTTAGGGTAATTCTGCCCGGACTCGATAGGGTGATATTGCCGGCAGTGCCATTCGTAGAATAGGTGTCTAGGTTGCCGCCGACATTGATACTATTGGGACTGTCGCTGCGGATGCTAAGATTGCCGCCTTGCAAGAAGCCATCTGAGCGGATGTCACCGATTTCGACGTGTCCGGCTGCATTGATGGTAACATTGCCGGCAGCCCCCCCGGAAGACATGGTGTTGAGTGAGCCGGTGCTGGTATCTACCCCACCACGGCTGCTTTCTATTGTGATGTCTCCGCCGGTGCCGGTGGTGTTTGGAATTGGGGTGAACGTTATCTCAGACGCACTCGCGCCCAACGCATTAAAACCCGACATTGACTCAATCTGCGCTATCTTAATATCCCCAGAAGCCATCAGGGTGACAGAACCCGCGTTTCCCAGATTTGAAGCAGATAATAGCCTGCCGGAGGCAGTGTCAATACCACCGGCACTGCTATTGAGGGCGATATTTCCCCCGCTGCCGGTGCCATTAGAAGACGACCAGATGTCACCTGTCTTAATGTCCCCAGAAGCCGTCAGGGTGACTGAGCCTCCCTCCCCCTGCATTGAAGAAGAGAATAATCCCGCGCCTAAGGTAGTATCAATGGCACCGGTACTGCTATTGAGAGTGATAGCCCCCCCAGTGCCAGGGCCCAACGCATACGACCTGATTTCACCTGTCTTAATATCCCCAGAAGCCATCAGGGTGACAGAACCCCCATTCCCCTGAACTGAAAAAGAAAATAGCCCGCCACCGACAGTGTCAATCCCTCCGGCACTGCTCGTGATGGCGATATTCCCCGCAGTGCCGGTGCTACTAGAAGCCGACATGATTTCACCTGTCTTAATATCCCCAGAAGCCGTCAGGGTGACAGGACCCCCATTCCCCTCCGTTGAATTAGATAATAGCCCGCCACCGGTAGTGTCAATCCCACCGGCACTGCTCGTGAGGGCGATATTCCCCCCATCGCCAATACTACCAGAATACGACGTGATTTCACCTGTCTTAATATCCCCAGAAGCCGTCAGGGTGACAGAACCCCCATTCCCCTGTGCGCCGCTTGAGTTGAGAGTGGCGCTGGCATTAATGGCACCGCCGCTGCTATTCAAGATGATATTCCCCGCATTCTCATAAAAGATTTGACCAGTGTTGACCGGCTCGATAATCGTGATGTCCCCTGCGGCGCTTAGCGAAATGTCACCCCCACCTGATGTTGCAATCCCATAGGGAAAATCGGCTGCGCCGCCTACCGTTACTCCCAGTTCGGGAGAGGAGAAAAACGCCCCGCCACTTCCCCCTCTTGCCTCTAAATTGCTAACGCTTATGCGCAGCGGTTCTGCCGGCGACCCAATCCCGCCGCTGTCTAACATGGATGTCTGTAAGAAAGCACTGCCGGCAGTTATTAACGAGTCGGCTGAGCTGCTCCGGATATTCCCCGTTGCGGCATTGACTGTGAGAGCGCCTGCCGTGTTTATATTGCTCAGAGTGATGTTGCCGACTTGTCCGATCGTGCCCAATTCTATCACGATATTGCCGCTGCCGGCATTGAGGGCAGTCCCCGGTGCCATTGTCACGGAACCCGGGCCAGATTCACGATATTTCGGGTCAGCGCTGTTGGAGTTGGCTCGCAGTGCGATATCCCCATTGCTTCCTGAGGTGTCGATGTCGGCGTTGATGTTGATGCTGCGACCGGCAATCAGTTCTAAACTGGTGATTGAAGACGTTTTTATGGGTTGGCTGACTGTAATGTCGTTGTGAGCTCCCAAGGTGACTTTCCCTGCGACAGTATTAATCTTCCCGGCATCGGATGTGGCGCTGGCGTCTGGGTTGGCACCGATTGGCTCGTCATTGCCCCCACCGGCTATCGTAATATTCCTCAACCCGCTGAGATTTCCTGGGGATTGGCTACCGGCATAAGCATTTGTGGTGCGTTTCCCATCCTCACCACTCTCAGAAAAGTTATCCAGAAATCCCCGATAGATGATGTCACTCAACTGGCTGGTGATGGTAATGTCCCCCCCCCGCAATAAGCCCGAGGAATTGATCTCGCCTGTGGTGATTGTACTGCTGGCTGTCAGGTTGAGAGAACCCCCATTCCCCTCACTTGAAGAAGAGTTTAGCTCTCCAAGGGTAGTATCAATGCCACCGGCACTGCTAGTGAGGGCGATATTCCCCCCACTGCCGGTGCCATAAGAATTCGTAAATATATTACCTGTCTTAATATCCCCTGAAGCCGTCAGGGTAACGGAACCCCCATTCCCCTGATCTGAAGTAGAGGATAGCCTGTTCCAGGGAGCATCACTCTGGCCAGTAGCAATGCCACCGGCACTGCTAGTGAGGGCTATATTCCCCCCACTGCCGGTGCCATAAGAATCCGACACTATCTGAATTGTCTGAATATCCCCAGCAGCCGTCAGGGTGACAGAACCCCCATTCCCCTGACTTGAAGAAGAGTTCAGCCAGTCCAAGGTAGTATCAATGCCACCGGCACTGCTAGTGAGGGTGATATTCCCCCCACTGCCGGTGCCATTAGAATACGACACGATGGCACCTGTCTTAATATCCCCTGAAGCATTCAGGGTGAGGGAACCTCCATTCCCCTCACTTGAAGAAGAGTCTAGCTTGCCACCGGCAGTGTCAATGCCACCGGCACTGCTAGTGAGGGTGATATTCCCCCCAGTGCCGGTGCCATTAGAATTCGACGATATGATGTTACCTGTCTTAATATTCCCTGAAGCTGTCAGGGTGACAGAACCCCCATTCCCCTGATTTGAAGAAGAGTCCAGCGAGCCCGAGGTAGTATCAATGCCACCGGCACTGCTGCTCACGGTGATATTCCCCCCACTGCCACTGCCGGTGCCAAGCCAAGCATATGTATTCGGGTCGTAAAACCCTGAAGAAGAGCGGATTTCACCTGTCTTAATATCCCCAAAAGCACTCAAGGTGACAGAACCCCCATCACTCTCCAATGAATAAGAAGACAGATTGCCGGCGCTGGTATCAATAGCACCGCTGCGGCTTTCTAGGCTGATATTCCCTCCCGTGCCGGTGCCTCCCTCAGATGAAATACCCTCGGTGCCTGATTCATCAGTAGTCGAGGTAATCTCACCCGATGCCGATAAAATCTCACCTGTTATAATGTTGCGCTCCGCACTCAGGGTAATATTCCCCCCATCCCCCTCAACAGAACTGGAATCTACAGCACCGGCACTTGTATTAATCCCACCGGCACTGCTCACAATCGCAATATTCCCCCCGGTGCCGGTGCCGCTGGCGGCAGTCCGCAGAGAACCTGTTATAATATCTGATGTGGCATTCAAGGCAATCGCCCCGCCATCCCCCGATTCAGAACTCGTGTCAATATTGCCCGCAGCTATCCCCCCTGATGCCGGTATCCTCACCCCAGAACCCGTCAGTTCCACTTCCCCTGTTTCACTCACACTCAGCGCGGAAGCGTGCCCAAAATCAGGTCTGCCGGTGAGCAATTGCGGTAAAGAAACCGGTGTCATTTCTTGTAAAACAGCCGTTCCCTCCGATCCCCCCAACGCCGCCGGCTCAATCTCCAAACTCAGCACATGTCCTTCTTGAGAAAGTCTCACCGCACTCTCCCCAGGAACACCGGCAATGGTAATATTCCCCCCAGGACTTGTCAGGGTGCCGGTGTTGATTACTGTCCCGCCCAACAGCGTTAGACTGCTCCCAGATGTTAAGGTTAAATTGCCCTCATTGACAATCGCCCCCGGCTGCACTCCCGCGAAATTAAACGCACTCGGCGTCCCCACTAATATGTTATAATCATTGCTCCCAACGGCATTAAACCAGCCCGAACCAAACCCGATGCCGGTGGCGGTTGTCGCGGTGAAGGATGCCGGCACGTTCAAACTGGCATTTGGGCCAAATAGGATGCCGGCTGGGTTCATTAAGAATAGGTTGGAGTTCCCCCCGCTGACTTGGATTAACCCATTGATATAAGAAGCGTCGCCCCCAACGACGCGCCCCAGGATATTGCGGATATCGGGATTGCTGAGGAAATTGGCCGTCTCTCCAGAACTCAGGCCAAATTTCTGAAAACTGTGGAAAAGATTCGCGCCATCGCTTGACAGGGAGCCCCCCTGTATGTTAAAGGTATTCCCCTCTGGCGTCACCGTGGTGCCGGTGCCGTCCGGTGCCGGTGTGATTGGTGGGACTTGGGCAAGTGCCGGTTTGGCAGAGGCAAGTGAGCCGAACAAAGAAACAATAAGCAGCAACGAGCTCAATGAGCCGGCGGCGAATTTCATAACTTAAATAGAACGATTTGCGCTTCTGATAATCTTATATTACTCTACATTAATTTTTCACAATTGGCAAGAGCGCTCCCCGATTTTCCTGAAAGTCTTGCGGTTCGGGGTGTTTCGCCCGCCTCCCGACGTAGGGGGCCGGTTTATAGCTGTAGGCACTTGGATTAGGGACACGGGGATCGGAGGGAGCGCCTGTCCTACGCCTTGTAGAGCAGCAGCTACATTGGTCAGGACATTAATGGCATGGCCATGCATGCGTGATGCCATGCATGCGTGATGCCATGCATGCGTGATGCCATGCATGCCGGTTCAGTCTTTGGGGTGCCGCACTCTCGCGCTCCCCACCCTACTTACTGTTGGCAATCTGCAATTTGCTCAAAAAAGTTTAGCACATAAAGCCGAATTTGTCAAGAAAGTCTGCCGACTTTATAACTTTAGGACTTGCGCAGCGAAACTTAATATGGTGTGGTGCCGGTTACGAATCGCGCGTTCCCCACCCTACAGATAGAGGGTTTTGCCAGACTGGCGCATTTGCCGCCTTGCCGGTGACGAACTGACCAGTTTAGCCTCACAGGCGAGCTTATGCCAATATAGCAATTCTAAATCCTTCGTATAAATTTCAGAAACCCGGTTTCTTTAAGAAACCGGGTTTCTGGCCCCCAGCAGTTGCGCAAATCATTTATAACTGCTAGAGAGCCATTCTAATTTATTTGTTAAAATTATTTTTTTTATAGACCGCCACGAGGTTATAAAAAAAATGTTCACTCCTCAAGAATAAACCGCTATAAGTGTACTGATTTGCCACAGCAGACTGACGCACAGGCTCCGATCGCAGGGATTGGGGAAACACCGAAGTCCCACAAAATCCCCAAATCCCCAAATCCCGGCCCCATTCCCAGTCCCGCCGGCAACAGCCAAAGGCCAAAGGCGGGGAATCCCTGCCGGGTGCCAGCGGCACATAAGTTAAAATTTAGTAATGGTTTTTACAACAGATTCTGAAGACTTGTTAAATATAGTAAATTCCCCTTGCCATCAGCGCCGATTGTTTGATAAAACTAAGCATAACTGCTCATGCAGGACATTCCCAGATAAAAAGTTTGAGAGGGTAATTATGACTATTTGGCTCAACGAACAGATCGATCCGTGCGGTATCCTTCAGGCTTGCATAGCCTGCTGCAGTGAATCTCAGGCCCAAGAATGCCACGAATCATTCGAGAGCAATTTGACCGACGGCCAAAAGGCGAGCGGTTGGATGGCCAGAATCCGCACGGTCAGTTCCTGGGATGAAGTGCCGGCTAGCGCTTTGAAGCTGTGCTAGCAGGAGTGGCTAGCAGTTAACCGTTGAGAGTCAGTGGGGAATTGGCCATCTCATAGGCCCAGTGACGTCCAGGCGCACGGTCAGCTGCTAGCGGCTCAACATCCGGTTGATTAATTTTAATATTCAACCGCCCTAACCAATAGATGGTAACAAAGCGAGATAAATTAATCTAAACAGATTAAACAGAATAGAGAGAAGGCATCAGTCTGCCGAGGGGGCTTGCTTGGGCAAGCGCAGCCGGTTCGACTGGATGGGGCCGAGGATCTGATTGAGCGAGCGGAGCTGCTCAGCTGTGCCCATACAGATTAAAGAGTCTGCCGGCATTAATTTCGTGTCGGCAGTCGGGCCACCGATGAGAGTGCCATCGGCGCGGCGAATCGCCAGAACCAAGGCACCGGACTGGGAGCGCAGCTTGGCGTCTCGCAGGCTTTGGCCCACATAAGGGCAGGTTTGATCAATGCGAAACTCTTCGAGATAGAAAGAGCGATCTGCGCCGGTAATAATGCCGTCCACAAAGTCCATCACTTGGGGTCTGAGCGCCGCCGCCGCCATGCGCTTACCGCCGGTGATGTAAGGCGAGATGACGGCATCAGCACCGCCGCGCTGCAGCTTTTGCACAGCTTCTTCAGTGCTGGCGCGGGCGATGGCCCGCACTTGAGGATTGAGCGTCTTGGCAGACAGAACAGTATAAAGATTTTCCGCATCAGAAGGCAGCGCCGCCACCAAGCAAACCGCCCGCTCAATGCCGACTTCGAGCAGGGTGGCGTCCAGGGTGGCATCGCCTTCAAAAGCAATGTAACCCAGCTGCTGAGCCACCTGGATTTGTTCGGCGTCGGAGTCGATAGTCACAAACGGGATGCCTTCTGCCTTGAATTCCAAGGCAATTTGACGGCCAGTGCGACCGAACCCGCAGAGAATGTAATGGCCAGATAAAGTGTTAATCAAGCGTCGCTGTCGCTGCAATAAAATTCCTTGTTGAAAGTAGCCCTGAATCAGGGCTTCTGTAAATCGGTTCACAACATAACCGATATTGAACAGCCCCATCAAAATCAGGGCGATTGTAAACAAACGGCCCCGGTTACCGAGGGGGTGAATCTCTCCAAACCCAACGGTTGCTAGGGTGCTCACCGTCATGTAAATGGAGTCTAGCCAGGGCCATCCCTCGACCCGCCAGTACCAGATCGTGCCAAGCAAAAGCAAACTTGAGAAGGCAATCGCACCTGTAATTAACTCGTTGCGAATGCGCCGGTACTGGCGCTCAATGTCAGATTGAGATTTAAAGATATCGGCAGGCTTCACTTAAGTGGCAGATGGCGGTCAAAAAATTGATAATAGACAATAGAAGGATAACTCCTATTCAATTCAGATCGGGCATAAAAAATTCAGCTATGTATGTACTAATTGGTGGGGCCGGGCTTGTTGGCCTAAATTTAGCGCAAAGGCTGGTCGAGCTGGGACATACCGTTGCCCTGATCGACATCGATCCAGCAGCGTGCCGTTACGCCCGCGAACAAGTAGGGGCAATGGCCTTTGAAGGCAGCGCTGTCAGTACGGATGTGCTCTTGGAAGCAGGCATTCGCAAAGCAGACTCCCTAGCGGCGGTTTTGCGGGATGACGCCCTGAATCTGGCGATGGTGACCCTAGCCAAGCACTACGGCGTCTCTCACATACTTGCTCGCATGCGCCACCGGGATTTTGAGCAGCCCTATCGGATTGCAGGGGCGCATCACATCATCAGTACAGTAGAGCTAGCCGTTTCTACCATGGTGAATGCCATCGAATATCCGCAAGTCGAATCGATGATGCATTTTGAGCAAGGTCAGATTGAAGTGCTCAAACTCTCCATTCCCAGTCAGGGCCATGTGGTGGGTCGCAGCTTAGCTCAAATTGCCCAAGACTCTAGGTTTCCCCAGGGTTCTTTAATTATTGGCTACCAGCCCCATCCCCATACAGATTTGGTGATTCCCAATGGCAGTACGGTACTCGATCCCCACTCAACCGTGCTGATCGTCACCAAACCGGGGTCGCTGCACCCAATGATTGATTTTATCCAGGGTTGAGATCAGTCATCTTCCAGTGCCAAAAGTTGCTCGTTGATAGCCTGCAAGCGCTCTCGCGCCACCTCCTCCGAGAGAATCCGCTTTCGCACAGCTTCGACGATCGCTCCTTTTTCTGCCAGCAGCAAGCGCCGCCGAATGGCATCGAGTTTGGTTCGTTCGCCGATCATCAATTGATCCGGACGGCGGTTGTAGAAGTCCCTGAGCGCCTTTTCCGAGCGAGCCACTCGCACTTGATAGCTGGAGCGCATCTCCTCATAGACGGACTTGGGCAGCACCCCTGCCTTCAGCAGGCTGTCCAGTTCCTCCTGGGCGGCCTTGGCTGCCATAAGCTGGGCTTGTAACTCCTCAATTTGCTGGTCAGAAGCTGACAGGTGAGAAATTTGCAACTGCTTTACCAGCCAGGGCAAGCTCACCCCTTGGCCAATCAGGGACAGCAGCACTGTACCAAATACCAAAGCAATCAGTTCCCCCCGTCCGGCTACGCTTGGAGGTATACTCAGGGCGAGAGCCATTGAGAGAGAGCCTTTGATATTGCCGAGAAACAGGACGTGCTGCCAGCGCAGGGGGACTGGACGGTCAAACCAGCGCAGCACTGCCAGCAGGGGGTAAACCGAGAGGATTCTCCCCACTTGGTAGGCTAGAATGGCCAGCAGAACCGCTGGCAGCGTCCGCCACAGGGTCAGCAGGTCTATTTCTAAGCCAATCAGCAGGAAGATAAAGGTATTCACCCCAAACCCAGCATATTCCCAGAAGCTCAGCAGCGTCACCCGACTCGACGCCGAAACACTCCCCGAAAGCCCGATATTTCCCACAATCAGCCCCGCCACCACCACAGCCACCACGCCTGACACCTGGAGAAATTGCCCAATCTGGAAAGCGCCGAGCGATACAGCGACCGTCAGCAAAATACTGCTGAGAGGATCGTCAGACTGGGTGAACAGGGCGGTAGTCAAGTATCCCAGGGCCAGCCCTACCAGCGTTCCGCCCACGATAACCACAAACAGTTTTTGCAGCCCGTCGAGGAATGTCAGGGAGCCGGTCGCCTGGACTTGCACAATCAGGTTGAATAGTACGAGGGCTGCGCCATCATTGAAAAGGCTCTCTCCCTCAACGATGGTGGACAGGCGAGACGGCACCGGCACCTCGTTGAAGACCGCAATCACGGAAACGGTGTCCGTAATCGCCAGAATTACCCCAACCAGCAGGGCGGGTATCCACGCCAGCCCCAGTCCGAATTTCAACAGCACCGCTGTCACGCCGGAAGCAAGCACCACCCCAGGCCCAGCGAGGAGCCCAATGGGCCCGATCGTGCTTCGCAGCCGGCTGATGTCGGTATTGATAGCCGCTTCAAACAGCAGCACCGGCATAAATAGATTAAAAATCAGGGAAGAATCCAAACCGATGCGCCGGGGCAGTAGCTCTGTAATGGCCAGACCGGCCAGTACCAGACCTGTAACGTAGGGAACGCGAAGCCGGCGGGACAGCAGGGCGACGCCGGTGGCTACGAGCAAGAGGATAATCAGGACGGTGACTAGCTCCGCCACCTTCTCTTGATGCTGGAGCGCCGCTCCGCTGGCGGGTGCGGTCAGGAGAAACGGTTGCGGCAAAAGCCACTGGGCTGCTTTTCCCATCAATAGCATGCTGTGCATCGCGATTTAAATTCCCCGTACAAGCCGATTTTCGTCCGCCAGTGCACTTTCGCTCAGTTCCTGGCAACTGATCTATAGCACGCCTGCGAGGCTCGCCGACCGGCAATCAGGGCGGTAGAGCCCGCAAAATCTAATTTACACCTGTTGCCGCGCCCGAATTTGCAGTTATACATACAGATTTAGATTGTGTTAAGCCGCAGAGAATGGCAGTTGGGCTGACATAAGATCGAGTGTAGTTGAACCCAGCTTCAGAATTCAGGAAAACAGGAGCAATCTGTGAGTCCAGAAACCCTGATTGAAAAGACACCTGTAGCCGCCGTTAGTGAGGGGGCTCCGCAGGACCTGCCGGCACCGTTCAGTCCAGACAGCTTTGACAGCTGCGTGATGGCCACTTATGGGCGATTTCCCCTGGCCCTAGAGCGCGGTGCCGGCTGCCGCGTTTGGGACACACAGGGGCGGGAATATCTCGACTTTGTGGCCGGTATTGCCACTTGTACCTTGGGGCACGCTCACCCAGCAATGGTGGAAGCGGTGACGCGACAAATTCAAACACTGCACCACGTTTCCAATCTTTATTACATCCCCGTGCAAGGCCAGCTGGCCCAGTGGCTCGTGGAGCATTCCTGCGCGGAGCGGGTGTTTTTCTGCAACTCCGGCGCGGAAGCGAATGAAGGGGCGATAAAACTCACCAGAAAATACGCCCACACCGTCTTAAACATCAAAGAGCCAGTCATTTTGACCGCGCACGCCAGTTTCCACGGGCGCACTCTAGCGGCGATTACCGCCACCGGCCAGCCCAAGTACCAGAAGCACTTTGACCCGCTGGTGCCCGGGTTTCACTATGTGCCTTACAACGATATTGAAGCGCTGGAAGCGGCGATTGCCGAGCTGGATAAAGACGAGCGGCGGGTTGCCGGCATTCTGCTGGAACCCCTGCAAGGGGAAGGCGGCGTCCGTCCGGGAGAGGCCGCTTACTTCCAGCGGATTCGGCGTCTCTGCGACGAAAAGGGCATTCTGCTGATTCTAGATGAAGTCCAAGCTGGCATGGGCCGCACCGGCAAGCTGTGGGGCTACGAGAATTTGGGCGTTGAGCCAGATGTCCTCACCTCTGCCAAAGGACTCGGTGGGGGGATTCCCATCGGTGCTCTGCTGTGCAAGTCTTTCTGCGATGTCTTCAAACCCGGAGATCACGCCAGCACCTTTGGCGGCAATCCCTTCGCCTGTGCGGTGGCGCTCGCTGTCTGCCAGACCCTGAAGCGGGAGAGCCTGCTGGCCAATGCGCGGGAGCGGGGCGAGCAGTTGCGAGCCGGTCTGTCGGCAATTGCCGGCAAATTTCCCGACCGGATTGCCGAGGTGCGGGGTTGGGGTTTAATCAATGGGATGGAGCTGCGCTCCTCTGATGGGCCCGACAGCTCCGACAGCCAGCTGACCTCGATTGATGTGGTGAGAGCGGCGATGGCGGAGGGCTTGCTGCTGGTGCCAGCCGGTCCCAAGGTGGTGCGGTTTGTCCCGCCGCTGACGGTGACAGCCGGTGAAGTAGACCGAGCTTTGCAAGCGGTTGAGCGAGCGCTGGCAGTCCTGACAGAATAGGCACCTTGGGGCAATCCCGGAGATCTAGCGCTAGCCACTAAGGTTAGAACATTAGAGCTTGCGGTTGGAGGTCCCGCCTGCCCTACGCCTGTCCTGAGAATATAAGGCGTAGGACAGGCGGGACGCCTGTCCTTTGTGTCCTAATCTAAGTGAATAATGCTATAACAGCCCTAAGTGGGGGAATTTGAGCGATACAGGCTGGGTTGGGAAAAACTGGCGTAAGACGGCGCGGGCTGCGGCACGCCTGAGCGCGGCGGCTCGTGCCGGTAGCTCCCGCCTTGCGGTTCGATGTAGAGTCCAATCGCTCCGTCGAGCCTGGCATTGGCCAGGTTGGCCCCACTCAAGTTCGCCCCACTCAGGTTAGCCCCACTCAAGTTGGCATTCAGCAAGTTGGCTGCAGTCAGGTTCGCTCCAGCTAGGTTGGCGTCGCTCAAGTCGGCACCCACTAAGCGAGTGTCATTCAGGTTGGCATTGGACAGATTCGCCGCCACCAGTTCCGCATGGCCGAGATTGGCTCCTCCCAGGTTGGCTCCGCTGAGGTTGGCGCGGTTGAGTTTGGCCCCGATCAGGTTAGCGCCGTCCAAGTCAGCACCGCAGAGGTTAGCTTCTTCTAGTTTGGTGTTGACAATATTGGCAAAACCCAGGTCAGCACCGCACAGGTTGGCGCGGTTGAGTTTGGCATCCAACAGGTTGATGCCCTCAGCGTCGATCCCCCGCAGGTCAGCAGACACTAAGTCCGCTGCTACCAAGTTGGCAAAACACATATCGGCACCGCTCAAGTTAGCGCCACTCAGATTGGCACCGTGCAGGTTAGCAAACATCAGCTTAGCACCCTCCAGGTAGGCACCGCTGAGGTTGAACTGAGCTAGGTTAGCCTCACTCAGGTCGCCCCCCTGACACTGTTTCGTTTGCAGCAACCGTTTGACGTGGGCGCTATTGGCCGCCATCGCTGTCTTAACCTGTGTGCTATTTCCTGCCATATTTCTCCCTTGTCATGTCATAATTCGGTATGTTTTCATCCGGAAAGGGCGCTTGTTTTTCGTGCTGTAAATTTTTCGCCTCACCTGGCACAACTGGGGCGCTTTCAGGCAGCAAAGAGCAGGAAGTGGGGAGAAACGACAGCGAGTTTTATATCTGGAGTTTCTCCCTTCATGGCTTTAGCCCAACCCGATCGTCGCCGAAAGAGTTACAGGTGGTAGTTACCCATAGGGGTGAGGGGTGACACCCATCAACCATCTTACTGCTCACAGAGCAAAATTAAGCAGGATTGGGTTCTGATTACTGCAACTCCACCTAGGCGTCCGGAATATCTTTACAAAAAGTTACACTTGGACAGGGGGGGAGATGATTCGGGGCTGGCACACGAGCGGGGTGGGGTGGAGAGCGCTGCCGGTGGGGCGTCAGGTGCCATGAGGGCGAGAGGGAGAGAGGGCGATCCAGATCAATCCCTCCGATGGCCTAGAAATTGCTCTCAAAAGTCATAAAATTCTGTGTTAACGGATGGTTACTCTTTAATAAAAGAGCAGCGTTCGCCCGCAGTATAACTGATGGCGCAGGTTATTGCAGAATGATATTAACCGGATTTTAGATAAATCTTGCTTTAGCTACCCTGTGGGAGCAAGCGCAGGGACATACGAAAAGTAACCAAACGTAAGACATGTGAGTTTATCAAGCCCCCTCCCCTAACCGCCTCTGTCTGTGACGATACCGACGCTGGCGTTCCGCGCCAGCGAGGGGAGGGCTGTTATGCTCCCTTAGTGGCTGCAAAACCCAACTGCGCCCGCAATCAAGCGGTAGCGTTGACAGCTAGCTGAAGTCTGGCCGTTACGGTGGCTCTGCCCACCGCATTTTGGACATCGGGGATTAAGGTTTTTTCTGGCCATCAGATTCCATCACGTCACTGCCCATTGGTGACGAAGTGTGTGGTTTGGGGAGATTCCACACACATCGTCACTGCCCATTGGTGACGAAGTGTGTGGCCAACAGGAGATTCCACCACGTCACTGCCCATTGGTGACGAAGTGTGTGGTTTGGGGAGATTCCACCACGTCACTGCCCATTGGTGACGAAGTGTGTGGTTTGGGGAGATTTCACACACATCGTCACTGCCCATTGGTGACGAAGTGTGTGGTTTGGGGAGATTCCACACACATCGTCACTGCCCATCGGTGACGAAGTGTGTGGTATAGCAGTATGCACTTAGGTTAAAACATAGATAAAACTGCTGCATCAACTGATTGCCTTAACTCCTCACCCCTCACAAGAGCTTTGCGGATATAGTTTTTAAGTGTTGCCCAACATCTTTCAATTGGATTCAGGTCTGGTGAGTAGGGTGGTAAATAGATTAAATCGCACCCAGCTGATTTAATCAGTTCCTCAATCCTTCCACCTTTATGAAAACTGGCATTATCTAAAATTCCAATTAGGCCCGCTTTTCAAACAGGAATAAGTTGCGGATCGACCCAGCTTTCAAAGATCTTCCGGTTACAAGCTCCCTCAAAAGTGAGTGGTGCTATCAAGTTCTCGCCTCTTAAAGCGGCTACTAGACTTACTCTTGGCTTGCGGCGACCCGACTTAAATGCGTAAAATATTTCACTTATGTCACACCAACCATAGGATAATCTTCTCAGTTGCCTATACCGGACTCATCCACAAACACCATACTGTCTAGTGCTTTGCCCTCCAGAAGCTTTAGAAAAGCTTTTCTTGAAACCTCATCCCTTTCTACGTAACCGTAAGTTTTTTTTGCGGGTGAATCCAATTTTTTTCAAAGCGCGACTGACCGTTGAATTGCTGAGTTTGAGCGGCCACGCTTGTGCCATTTCTGCTTGGGTCTTTTCGCCATTGGCCAGCACGAAGTCTCGAAACTGCTCCAAGTCTTTTATTTTATGTCCCCATCCATGTTGATAACCCGAACCCGCTTTCAAGTCCCCCGTGGCGGACTGACGTTTACGCCACTGATAAATTGTATTGCGACTCACATCAAACACACGAGCAGCTTCAGCTATAGTCATCCCCCGTTCTACGGCAGCGATTACTTTTTGGCGCAGGTCTAAGCTATAGGGAGCTGGCATATATTATCGACTCCTAAACTTTATTTATTTCTATTATAGCATGTCTTGACCTAAATGACAAGTGCTATAAGGGGAGATTCCACACACATCGTCACTGCCCATCGGTGACGATGTGTGTGGCCAACAGGAGATTCCACACACATCGTCACTGCCCATCGGTGACGAAGTGTGTGGTTTGGCGAGATTTCACACACATCGTCACTGCCCATTGGTGACGAAGTGTGTGGTTTGGGGAGATTCCACCACGTCACTGGTGACGAAGTGTGTGGCCAACAGGAGATTCCACCACGTCACTGCCTATTGGTGACGAAGTGTGTGGTTTGGGGAGATTCCACACACATCGTCACTGCCCATTTCTCAGTTACTGGGGATGGGGCTTGTGGCACCGGCAGGCTGGCATCGGGCGTGCAGGGCTTGCCGTAAAAAATTAGCTAAAACAGCTGTTTTTTGCGCCCCCAAATAAATTACGGCTATAATATGCAATACGGTTAATGTCTAATAAAGCGTAAACATTATCTGCGCGGTAATTACATCACTTGCAGCGAACGACTAAATTGCAATGTATGAGGAATCAGCCGCTGGCTGCGCTGCCGGCGAGGATTTTGGATTGGGGATTGATTTTTTTGCTTTGCCTGCGTAAGCGTTGCGCCGGCGCAGGGGGCGTGCCTGGGTCTGGCGGGCTCACCCGAGATATTTGCCACAGAGAACCTCGGTTCATAAACCCGCCCCTGGCGCTAGGGCAAACCAAACCGTGGCCCAGAATATCCTTGTGAGTCAGAGTAAGAAGCTCCCGAATGAGGCAAACTCAGATAAGACATGCCGGTGGAAGCCCCGCCCGAGTTCGCTGGCGGAGTCGCCCGCCGCACCATCGGGTTGTCCACATCCAGTCCAATCGCACCGTCCAGCTTGGCATTGGCCAGGTTAGCCCCGCTGAGATTGGCCCCACTGAGATTGGCACCGCTCAGGTTAGCATTGAGCAGGTTAGCGCTGCTGAGATTGGCACCGGCGAGGTTAGCGTCACTGAGATCGGCCTCAACTAAGCGAGCATCAGAGAGATTGGCATTGAGCAGGTTAGCCGCCACCAAATTCGCCTTGCCCAGATTGGCACCTGCCAAATTAGCCCCACTCAGGGTTGCCCGAGCCAGCTGTGCGCCAATCAGGTTGGCACCCCCCATGTCAGCACCGCTGAGATTGGCGTCACTGAGGTTGGTATTGACGAGATTGGCCACCCGCAAGTCAGCGCCGCTGAGATTGGCATTGTTGAGATGCGACTCAAACAGATTGATTCCCTTGGCGTCGAGCCCGCTCAAGTCAGCGCCGGCCAGATCTGCTCCCACCAAGTTGGCGAAACTTAAATCAGCACCGCTCAAGTTAGCTTTGCTGAGCTTGGCACCGTTGAGGTTGGCAAACAGCATCTTGGCACCGCTCAAGTCGGCACCAGTGAGATTGAACCGGCTCAGGTTGGCATCCCTGAGATCGCCGCCCTGACATTGTTTCGTTTCTAGCAACCGTTTGATGTGCGCAGGATTTCCAGCCATGTTCTTTGCCTTGATGACAGCCCCCTGAGTGACCTTATCGGCTTTTCCCAGGCTCGACAGTTAGAAACGCCGCCCAATGGCAGACAACCGATTTAGATGTCGCCCCGCAGGCGCTGCGTGTGGCGGCGGTGCGGCACGACCGCCCCGGCCCTTGCTTTAAGCGCTCAGCCAGCGCAAAAATCAACTCAGTATGCCCGACAGCTATAACTGTAGAAACATTATCACAAAAAACAGCAGCTTCCCGCTCTCCTGTGCTGCGGGTATTGCCGCAGTAGCTGGCGTTAATAGCGCACCCCACAGCCCGATCCGCGCCAATTCCTCTTGTTTTTCCCTTGGCTAAAATTGCTTTAATTATCCTCAAGTGGAAAGGCCAGAGCCAGAGCTGACCGGAGGTGCCGGTGGCTCCCATCTGGCTCCCATCTGGCTGCCATTGGCCCACCGCTGACCGGCACCGGGCACGCCGCCCTCACCGCACCAACGCTGGGCGCGGTTTCACAAATGGCGCGGATTGCCCCCACCGTCAGGCAACCTCTAATTTAACAGCGCAGTCCCATGACTAATTTTGCTCCTCCAGACACCCACCGCTGCTTTTGCCTCAACCCCAGTTGCAAAAGTCCAGACAATCCAGCCGACGCCCTCGCTTGCCAAAAGTGCGGCTCCCTGCTGCGGCTGGTTGGGCGCTACCGCGCCATCAAACTCATTAGTGCCAGTAAATTGGGCCGCTCTTTTCTGGCGGTGGATAACTCCTCCCCAGAAAGCCCGCCCGGGGTGATGAAGCAGTTTTTTCTCCAAAATACCCCCCTGAGTTCAACCCAAGCTGTGCCAGAAAGACCTGAAGAGAGGACTTTAGCCCTGACTGCAAACTCTGAGTTCTTTCGCCAGCAAGCGACTCGCCTGGAAAAACTGGGCCACCACCCCCAGATTCCGCCGCTTCTGGCGCACTTCCAGCGAAACGAGCAACAGTATTTCCTGCGGGAATTTGTCAGTGGGCGCAGTTTGGCTAGTGAATTAGCTGAGAAGGGCGCTTTCGATGAAACCAAAATCCGGCAGTTGCTGGGCGACTTGCTGCCGGTGCTGCAGTTTGCCCACAGCCACAAACTGATTCACCGGAATATCAAGCCGGAAAACATCATTCGCCGCAGTTCTGACGAAAGGCTGGCTATCGTCGATTTTGCTGCGGGTGCAGCGTCGCTGTACACCGCCCCAGAACAGCACAAAAGCCAAGCTACTGTTGCTAGCGATATCTACAGTTTGGGCGTCACCTGCATCCACTTGATGACTGAGATTCCGCCCTTTGAAATGTTCGAAACGCGCTCCGAAACCTGGGTTTGGCGGCATTATTTGAGACAGCCGGTGAGTCAAAATCTGGGCAATATTCTCGACAAGATGCTGCAGCCCAACAGCAAGCAGCGCTACCAGTCCGCACCTGAAGTTCTCCGAGACTTGAAGGCACGCCACACACCGCTGGCGCAGAACAAATGGCTGCTGGGCAGTGCTGTTTTGCTGTTTGGACTGGCTAGCACTGGCGCATCGCTTCTGCTGCGCAGCCCGGCAACTTCATACCGCGCTACCTTGCAGCAGCTTTCTGGGGGGAGTTCCCCAACTGTTCAAAAATTGCCGCTCGCCGGCTTGTTCGCTCTCTCCGATGGCAAGCTGCAAGTTTTACCGCTGCAACAGGTGCAAGTTGAGGCGCTTGTTTCTGGAAATTTGTACCGGGTGACGGTGCGGCAAACTTTTGCCAATCCCTATAAGGAAACCTTGGAGGCGATTTATAAGTTTCCGATTGGGAATGAGGCGGCGGTGGATGAGATGGAAATCCGCACCGGCAACCGTATTATCCGAGGAGCCATTAAAAACCGCTCAGAAGCTAAACAGGCAGGAAAAACTGTCTCCAGTTTAGCACAAAAGGATGATACTGTATTTACACAGCTTGTCGCCAACATTAAACCTGGAGAGAAAATTGATGTCACAATTCGCTACACCGGCACCCTCAAGTTTCAGGGTGGCGATTGTGAATTTGTGCTACCTAAGGCGGTGGGCGCGGGCTACATTCCCAACTTTACCCCCTCAACTGCTAGCGCAGGGGCCAGTAGCGGGAGCGTTTCCGGCGCTGTCGGGGCAAAACAAACTAGCAACCGGCAAGATATTGACGTGTCGGTGGTTCTGGATGCCGGTGTGCCGGTGGAGGTGAGCTCGCAAACCCACGAACTAGATGTTCAGCGCACCGGCTCAACTGTGCGGGTGAAACTCGCTAAGTCAAACGAGATTCTCAACCGAGACTTGATTTTGCGGTATCGGGTTGCCGGTGACTCCACTCAAACCGCCGCGCTCACTCAGTCGGACGAACGGGGCGGTCACTTCGCCGCTTATTTAATCCCCGCACAGGAGTACAAACCTGAGGAGATTATACCCAAAGATGTGGTGTTCCTGATCGATACCTCTGGCTCTCAAGCCGGTGAGCCAATCCGCCAGTCTCAAGAACTGATGCGGCAGTTTATTAGCGGGCTGAATCCCAGCGACACGTTTAATATTATTGATTTTGCCATTCCCGCAACCAGGCTGTCAGAAGAGCCAGTGCCGAATACGCCGGTCAACTTGCTGCGAGCAATAGCGTATATCAATCGATTGAACGCCACCGGCGGCACAAAATTAACCAATGGCATGCAAACGGTTCTGAATTTTCCACCGGCACCGCCCGGACGGCTGCGCTGTATTGTGCTTATCTCCCAAGGGGATATCGGCGATTCCCAAACAATTATTGCCGAAGTGCAGAAAAAACTCAAGCCCGGCAATCGCCTCTACAGTTTCGGTGTGGGACGTGAGGTCAACAACTTTTTAATGACTCGTCTGGCCGAGGTGGGGGGAGGAACTGCCACATTTCTTTCCCCTGATGAACCGGCTCAACCCGTGGCTGAAAAATTTTTACGCCAAATCAACAATCCCGTACTCAGCAATATTGAAGTCAGCTGGACAGGTTCTGGGGAGTCTCCAGAAATTTATCCTCTCAAGGCACCCGATTTATTTGCCAATCAACCCCTGGTGCTTTTTGGGCGCAAAGGCGACCGGCAGAGCGGTCAGTTGCGCATCAAAGGCATTGCAGCCGGTGGCAAGCCCTATGAAAAGATTCTCAATGTCAATTTCGATAGCGCGACAGGCAATTCTGCAGTAGCCCAGATGTGGGGTCGCGCCCGCTTCGAGTATTTGATGAATCAACTTTATGCCGGCGCACCTTCTGTGAGAATATGGGACGCGATTGATACGGCAATCGCTTACCGGCTGCCATCTAGATATACCTCATTTGTGGCAATTACTCAAGAGGTGCGAGTCGATGCCAACAATCCCCAGGAGAAAGTGGAAGTGCCGGTGGACACTGACAGTTCTCCTAAATAAACTCGCCCCGCCCCACCAGTCAACCCCACGGTTCCGCAAGGGGCGGGTTTGTAAATATCCTCGGCTTCTTACAGAGATTATAGCACTAGCTACTTAGGTGAGTGCATTAGACCCGAAGGGCAGGCGAGACGCCTACCCTTCGCCTATATTGCGTAGGACACTATCCTACGAGTTATACTTTTCTACAAGTTTCCAGAGCCAGACAGTGTTGCTTTTTTCCTTGTATATAGGTTCCAGGTTATAGTGACGCTCTTTTTCCAGTGCGGCTCGCAATTCTTCCTTGGAAGGTGCGTACAAAAACACGTCACTGAACCCCTCAGGTATCTGGGGTACAGTTGGTGGAACTGCAAACAGAAAGCTGACGTCTGCAGAGAGCCTGTGAGTCAGAGACAAACAATTGCCGAGATTAGTTCCAGAAAGTTCGCTGAGTACAAGGGGGTGCGTTGCTTTGCTGAGCGTGCGAGCTACTGATATCTGGTGTAAATTGAAAGCTTTCTGCCACCAAGTCTCGGCTTGGGAATAGAGCGTACAGGAGAGAATTTCACTTGAAAGTATCGATATTGCTATCAGTTGCCAAGCTTTTTGCTGGCGGCTGCTACCGGCGTTAACTTTAGTAGCCAGCAGGTAAGCAACAGCAATCATATTGCCTAAATAAAATGGCATCATATAGCGAGTGAGAGAGCGAAGACCGCCTAAAATTAAATCTGGCATCATCAGTGGTAGGGATGGAATCCAGACCAGCGTGAAGATAAATAGCCAACTTCCTTTCCGACTTTTATGCCAGATAAAATATGCAGCATATAACGACAAAATAAAAGCCAGTACAGTGGCTGGTGTTGCGGCTAGGAAAAGCAGCCTATCAGAAGACTCATGAATGCCCAAATCAAAGAATGTTCTGCTCATACAAAACGTCCATTTCAACGGGAGTATAAGCCATCTGTTTTTGAGGTTTATGGAGTCTTGCCAACTTATTTTTTGGGAAGCCGATGTAAAATTATAAACAATCGTCAAAACCCAAGGTGCGAAAGTTAATATACCAGCTAGTGACGCTAACAGATAAGCCTTTACAGTCCTAGTCCAGCGGAATTTTTCGAGAGCGACTGTATAAAATCCATGCGCGATGGCAACTAACCCAAACAGCAAATGAGAGTAAATTCCGATTGCGACTGTCGCTGCGTAAATTCCCCAAGTGCGCCAGTGGTTCAGTCGAATTGCTCGCAGAAGTGACGCGCTTGATAGCAAAATCATCACTACCCACAGACTGTAATTTCGCGCTTCTTGGGCGTAAACAACCTGCAAGGGTGAGACGGCTATCAGTGCGACCGCAACCCATCCCACCAGCGGCGAATTAAATAATTCTAAGCACAGCCAATACAGGCAAGGGAGCGCAAGCAAGCTAAACACAGCGGACAAACTTCTCACCGCTGCTACTGAATCGCCAAACCCCCGCACCCAAAATCGCGCCAATACGAAATAAAGGGGCGTTACCTGGGGTTCTTCACTAGCCAAACCTTTAAAAGTCCCGCTGAGGCTTTTTTCAGAATTTATATGCTGGTACTTTGCCAATTCTTTGACGCTTATTGGCTGCCCGTTGGAGACTTGCTGAATCAATTCTGCCTCTGTGTAGCCAGAAATGCGCAAGGAGGTATAAGTCTCATCAAACCAGTAGAGTTTGCCATCCAGGTTGACGAATCGGAAAAATATCCCCAGCGCCAGCACGGAGATCAGCAGAAATCTCAACCACCTTGGAGGAAGCGCCCAACTCTGCCGTAATCTGGGCCTTGGGGCAGGCGTTTTTCTAACCCGCACAACACTGCCCTGAGCCAGACCGATTTGTCCAGTCATAGCCAAACCTCAAAAAATACGAAAATATACGGTTGCCCTTTAGCTGCTATTTAAGCGTTTCCGCTGAAATACTGCTATCCTCCCCAAGGCATATTTAAGGCATATTTACTGAACCTTTAAAAACCTCCGTATATTCCCCGCTCTATTGTGAAGTTTCAGTAAAGTGGTTGACCGGCCCCAGGATTTTTAGTAAAATCACTGGAGTGTCAGCTTTCACAGTCCTTGTAAAAAAACTTAATCAACCTTCATAAGTATTCACAGTTGCTGGCTCCATGACCGGCACCACCGGGCGGTAAAAAAAGGAGCAGTAGGGTGCGTTCCCTCCTTTAGGAACGCACCCAAAGAGCCTATTGCTCCGAGCGGAATTGCCTGAAACATCTCAGCTCCAGCGACCGGCAGCGAAAAAATACCTAAATTCCTTCGCTCACCGGCACCCCAAACACCCCTAATCCACTCCCTCAATCGGGGCAAAACCTTGCCGCTGGATATTCTCCGTCACTGTGCGCGGTTCCAGGAATTGCAGCAGGTAATCTGGGCCACCGGCCTTCGAGCCAACCCCAGAAAGCTTGAACCCCCCGAAAGCTTGCCGCGACACAATCGCGCCGGTAATCCCCCGGTTGATATACAAATTCCCCACTTCAAACTCAGCTTGCGCCAGCTCAATATGAGATGGCGTCCGGGAATACAGTCCGCCGGTGAGGGCGTAGTTCGTGCCATTCGCCAGTTCCAGCGCTTCCTCAAACGTCTTGGCCCGCATCACAGACAGCACCGGCCCGAAAATTTCCTCTTGGGCAATCTTCGCCGTTGGTGGCACATTGGCAAAAATCACCGGCCCAATAAAGTATCCCGTATCCGGTGCCGGCATCTCCAGCGCCAGCTCCGCTTCCGTCTTCCCTTTCTCAATATATTCCCGGATGCGATCTCGCGCCGCCGCGTCAATCACCGGCCCCACCCGGGTGCTGGGCGCTTCCGCCGGCCCCACATTAAGCGAGCGCGTCGCTTCCACCAGCCGGCTCACAAACGCATCGTACACCGGCTCTAGCACCACCGCCCGCGAGCAAGCCGAACACTTTTGCCCGCTGTAGCCAAAAGCCGAATACACCACACCGGCAACCGCTTGGTCGAGGTCAGCCGACTCGTCTACTATAATGGCATTCTTGCCGCCCATCTCGGCAATCACCCGTTTCAGGTGCTTCTGTCCAGGTTGCAAAATGGCCGCCTCGGCGTAAATGCGGCAGCCCACCTCTTGAGAGCCGGTGAAGGCAATCATGTGGACATCGGGATGCTTCACCATGTAAGCGCCCACAGTTGAGCCTTTGCACGGCACATACTGGAACACCCCCCGGGGGATGCCGGCTTCCAGCAAGATTTCTGCCAGTTTCGCCGCAATCACCGAAGAAACTTCTGCCGGTTTGAGCAGGGTGCAGTTACCGGCAACCAGAGACGCCACCGTCATGCCGGTGGGAATTGCCAGCGGGAAATTCCAAGGCGAAATCACCAGAGAAATCCCTCGCGCCTGGTAATTATAGCGGTTAGTCTCACCGGCAATATCGTAATTATACCCCTGTTCCAGGCGTTCCATCTCGTCGGCGTAATACCGGCAGAAATCAATCGCCTCGGAAACTTCCGCATCGCCTTCCCGCACCGGCTTGCCGGTTTCCAGCACCATCCACGCCGTCAGTTCGTGCCGGCGCTTCTCCATCAATTCCGCTGCCTTGCGCAGCACGCCCGCACGCTGCCGCACCGGCGTTTTGCGCCAGCTTTTGAACGCCTCTTTTGCTGCTTGTATCGCTTGTTTTGCCTGTTCTTCAGACATCAGCCCGATTTTGCCTACCGTCTCACTGGGATTTGAGGGGTTGACAGAATCGACAGTTTGTGCTACATTCTGGTACTCGCCGTTAATCAGGGGCGGGTAAGTTTTGCCCAGTTGCTGGCGGACAGATTGAATCGCTTGCTGCGCCTTTTCCCGCAGTTCGGTACTGGCATAGTCGGTATCAGCAGCGTTGGGGAACGGTTGCTTGGCGTGATAAACTGCCTGAGAGCCAGTGGCGTCTGGCGGCGCTAGCAGTTCTTCTATCGGGCGATCTTCCATATTTTGCCGCAAGAAAGAACTGTTTGCCGTATTTTCCAGCAAGCGGCGAATCAGATAAGCCATTCCGGGTAGCAAATCGCCATAGGGGGAGTAGACGCGCACCCGATAGCCCATATCGACTAATGCTTTTGCCAGTTTGTCGCCCATGCCGTAGAGGACTTGCATCTCGAAGCGGCGGCGGGGGATTTTCAGGGTTTCGGCAATAGCAATCGCCCGCGCTTGCGAACGCACGTTGTGACTGGCAATTGCGGCGTAGAGATACTCATGATTTTCCAGCAAAATCTGGGTTAATTTTTCATAGTTGGCATCCGTTGCTTGTTTTTCGTTAAAGACAGGTTGGGGCCAATCTTTTTGGGCGGATTTGATGGTTTCCTGATCCCAGTAAGCACCTTTGACGAGGCGCACGGTGACGGGATTGCCGCGCTGTTTGGCCCATTCAACCAAGTCTCGCAAGTCGCGCTCGGTATCGCGCAGGTACGCTTGCAGCGTGATGCCAATATCGGTGCGGGTGCGGAATTCTTCTTCGAGAAGCAGCTGTTTGAGAATAGCCAGGGTGAGGTCTTTGTAAGCGTATTGCTCCATGTCGAAGTGAATCGCAGCCCCGACTTCTTTGGCGTGGCGCAGGAGGGTGCGGATGCGGGGGAGGACTCGCTCTTGACTGCCTTTGGCGTCAAGGGGGTCAAACTGGGAGTAAAAGGCAGTTAGTTTGACGGAGACCTGAACTCGCGGTAGGGTTTCACCATCTGCAGAGTCGATTGCCGGTACCGGCGACCACTTTTTAGCAACTTCCGCCAGTTGAGACATCAATTCCAGGTAGCGGTCGAGGTAGGATTGCGCCTCTGTTTCTGCTATGACTGCTTCGCCCAGCAAATCGATGGTGAAGGCCATTTTTTCCTTGCGCAGGCGCTCAACGGTTTTGATAATTTCTTTGATGTTTTCGCCGGCAATGTACTTGTGAGCCAAGGTTTCTACGGCTGTAGAGACTGTGGTAGCGGCAACTTGTCCTGGTACGGAGTCTGGGGAAGCGAAGTTGAGCATTCCTTTGAGGGCGGCGGGCAGCTCAACAGCTTCTGTGGTAAGGTATTCTTGCAGGTGGTTAGCGATTTCCGGCTTGCTGCGCAGGGCGGGCAAACAGTCAATGAAGCGGAAAAGCTGCACCCGCAAACCCGGGTTACTCATCGCCCAGGCGAGCAGTTTGTCATCCCAGCGCATTTGGTCTTGCAGCTGGGCAAAGAAGGATCGCTTTTCTTTTGTTGCCGCCAAAAGTTGTTTGGCAATCTCTTGCGTTTTAGCCTCGTAGGTGGTATTGGATATTTGTGCGACCACAGTTGTAAACTCCTAGTTCAAAGAAGGTGTTGCTCGTCTGAAGCACTTCATCCCGGGTGGAACCCGAAACTTCAGCCCAAGGTTCGTAGTTGGGCTTCAGCCCAAAAGGTTCGTAATTTAACTTTAGCCCAAAAGGTTCGTAGTTGGGCTTCAGCCCAAAAAGTTCGTAGTTGGGCTTCAGCCCAAAAGGTTCGTAGTTGGGCTTCAGCCCAAGGTTCGTAGTTGGGCTTCAGCCCAAAAAGTTCGTAATTTAACTTTAGCCCAAAAGGTTCGTAGTTGGGCTTCAGCCCAAAAAGTTCGTAGTTGGGCTTCAGCCCAAGGTTCGTAGTTGGGCTTCAGCCCAAAAAGTTCGTAATTTAACTTTAGCCCAAAAGGTTCGTAGTTGGGCTTCAGCCCAAAAGGTTCGTAGTTGGGCTTCAGCCCAAAAGGTTCGTAGTTGGGCTTTAGCCCAAAAGGTTCGTAGTTGGGCACTGCGATAACTTCCTGTCGCCCATCTCTCCGCCCAATTGGGGAGAGGGGAGTGCGGGTTAGGGGCTAGCGAAATAATTTTACACCAGCCCCGGACTGCACTCAAAGCCCCCAGATGCTACCCCTGGCTCCCAAATTATGAATATTCAAACGAAATTCATATTATTTCTCGTTCGCGGGGCTGAAAGGCACCCGCTGTTGACAAATCTGGGAACGAGCTGTCGCGGGGGAACTCTTGAGGTTCCACCCTTAGAGTGTCAGCAGATGTGGCAGGTAATCAGCGACAATACTTGAGATAATTCACAGCAACATAACCATTTACGGGGGCGGAAATCGGCACCCAGCCTTTTGAGCCGCGATTGACAATAGTGACTCGCTGCATATTGGCTACTGAGCCGACAATAGGGCTGGAAGCAGAGGCGGATTGCCGGATATTAAGCCCGTCAGTAGCTACCACTTGCCGGCATGTATCGCCTGTCATAGATGTTGGATTTGGCTTGGCAGATGGGGCTGGAGCTGCGGCTGCAGATGGGGCTGGAGATGGGGCTGCAGATGGGGCTGGAGATGGGGCTGGAGATGCGGCTGCAGATGGGGCTGGAGATGCGGCTGCAGATGGGGCTGGAGATGCGGCTGCAGATGGGGCTGGAGATGCGGCTGCAGATGGGGATGCGGCTCGATCGCAGGTGGTGAGATACCTGTCAAATATAACTCCTTTCTGTGGGGCTGAAATTGTTACCCAACCAGGGCTGAAAGTTGCTTCGACAGTGACAGTAGTTCCATTGGCTAATGATCCGGTAATTGTGCCATTGGGGGTGGAACGGACATTGATGCCGCCGGGAGTGGCAACTCGGCGACACTTTGCTCCTGTTGGTGCCGGTTGAGAGTTACCTGCGGGCTGGCTGTTCTGAGCAATCTCTGTTTTTGCAGCAGTTGAGAAAGCAGGAAAAACCGCCGCAAACAGTGAAAGTGAGGCAGTCAAAGCTAGGGATTTTTGCCAAGTGTTTATTTTTTTCATGGAGGTAAGTCCTAAATCTAACTAGAAGGGATAGATTGGTATTTGAAAGCGGGGAACTAGACGCTAGCTAACCCTAAAAACCCGAAAGCACCCTGGCCACTGCCTGCGGGGGGGAGCAAAAGCCGATGCGGCTCTACCTGGGGGCAGATAGTGGTCACAGCGGCCAAAGGAGTCCCCTTCTGGCTTGGAATTGTTATCATTTCCGGTAGATGGGAGTTTGTTAGAGATCCAGAACCGCAAAAGTCACACCCCGTTATAGCATATCGGGTTTCCTCAGTCAAGGCCATATATGAAATTTCAAAGATAAATCCAGTTTTGATAGAGACTGCTTATTGGAAAGGGCCTTTCTTGGCCTCCGGCTTGGCCAGCCGGTATCCAGGTGTTGCGCTTCTGACGGTTTTGCGGTAAGGGGTGCTGCGGTGTTTGTGCTGGGGAAAGGTCGGAGTTAGAGTGAATGCCGGTGCCGGTGCAAACAAAAAGAACGATAATTTTTTTTAAATCCTCTTGACTGTAGCTTGCTATAGGGGGAGATATTGTGTTATTATAACTTAAGTTGCTACCTACCAGTCTAAGCATTTAGATACCCCCAAACCCCCCTTAAAAAGGGGGGCTTTGAGATGTTTCCCCCCTTTTTTTTGTAGGGGCGGTGCGGCACGACCGCCCAGTCCATGTTGGGATCTCGCCTGACTCTCTGGTAGGTAGCAACTAGGGTTATTATAGTCAAAGTAGATATTGTGCGATACAGCTAATTTATGGTAAAACGAAATCCATGAATATCAGGCAACAATTTACGGCAATTATTGAGCGGGAGGGGGAGGGATATGTATCGCTCTGTCCCGAACTGGATATTGCTAGCTTGGGAAATAGTGTTGAGGAAGCGCGGCAGAATCTTATCGAGGCGCTGGAACTGTTTTTTGAGACCGCTGATACTTCCGAAGTCCAGAGCCGGTTGCGTGGGGAAGTTTTTGTCACTCGTGTAGAGGTGAGCGTTGGGTAGGTTGCGAGTTTTATCGGCGGCTGAAGTCTGTCAGATTTTAGAACAGCACGGATTTGTTTAAGTGCGGCAGCGTGGTAGCCAAGAAAGTTTATTCGCCTCTTTATTTAGCCCGCGAAGGCGGGCTTCGTCTGTATAGCCGCGATTTCAATCGCCAGGAACCTGGCAAACTAGCTAGAGGTCTAACCCCTCACGCATTCGCCAACAGCTTCTTTCTAATCGCATGGCCCCACTTGCAAATACAAAAACGGGATGCTCCCGTCACGGTTCCTGTCCCAAATTACCCTGAGTTACGGATTGGCACTTTGCAGTCTATCATTCGCCAGTCAGGACTGGCTCGATATCTTTTTGAAGTTAGCGAGTAGCCAGGGTTAGCCTCCAGCAAAGTTGGCAGCACGATGGTTTCGAGATAGAATGAGTGCGCTAGCCGGTGGAATACGAGACAGCCCAGAAACGCACACTGCCCACACAATCCGCTGCTGGCGTTTCTAAATTTTGTCCTATTTTAGAAATCGGACAACTGTTCGGAAACCCTACCAAGTTGCCCGATTTGGCTTTATGTTTGAATGAAGTCACCCTCATCGCAGGAACAAGTATGGACTCTTCTCTATACTCCCAACAAATTCCCATCTGCTAGCTCTGATATAGAAGAGTGCTCGCCGGAGAACCTAAGACGCAACGAGCTACGACGCTCCCGCTGCGCGAAACCCCAAATTCCCGTTCCGATAACCCGCAGAGTTCCTGTTGCGGTTGGCACTGCGGCAATTGACCGCAGAGTTGTTCCAGGAGCCTCCACGCTGCACTCGGAATCCCTGTTCCCTCTCCACCCTCTCGCTCGCGCGAGAAAAATGGATACATTTCTATTATGCCAGAAAAACGGCGTTGCACAGCAGAAGGATGATTGCAACTTTTTCCACGAGCCCGAACACCCCCTTTTACTCCCCCTCCCCGCACGCGGGGAGGGGGTTGGGGGGTGGGGTTCATCCCGCAATTGTGCAACGCCAGAAAACCGGCTGTTTGCAACCCCTTTCTGAAAAAAATTTTTGCGCGCTTCGCGCGAGAGGGAAAAGAAGAGAGGGAAAAGGGCAAAAGGGCAAAAGGGCAGAGAAGAATCCTCGCCGGAGAACCAAAGACGCAACGAGCTACGACGCTCCCGCTACGCGAAAACCGAAATACCCGTACCTGACGCCCGCAGAACTCCCGTTGCGGAAGGCACAGCGGCAAAGAACCACAGATCCGACCCATGAACCTCCACGAAGCACACGGGAATCATTTCCGCCAGTTTCCCAAGAACTCCCGTCAGAGGGAGCACCCTCATAGCTGTAATGCCAACTATCGCTGCACCACTCCCAGACATTGCCGTGCATATCGTACAGTCCAAAGGCATTGGGCGGAAAACTACCCACCGGTGTTGTTTCTTGGCGGTAAAGTCCTTTGGGTACGGAACCGTAAGGGTTGTTTCCGTTATAGTTGACCAAATCGGGAGTAATGGTTTCGCCAAAGTAAAAAGGCGTAGCACAGGCGTCCTCGCATGTGCATCCGCGACAGGCATATTCCCACTCCGCCTCACTGGGCAAACGGTAAGTGGTGCCGGTTTTTTGGGAAAGCCGGGAACAAAATTCGACAGCATCATACCACGATACTTTTTCTACAGGACGTTTCGCACCTTGGAAACGGGAAGGGTTATTTCCCATTACGGCTTGCCACTGTTCTTGAGTGATGGGATATTTGCCCATAAAAAAAGGTTTGACAGTGACTTGATGTCGCGGGCGTTCATCGATATCTCCCTCACCGTCTGCGGAACCCATCTGGAAAGTCCCACCGGCAATGTAAACCATCTCCAAATTCACCCCGCCGCCCAAATCCAGAATTTTATGACGAGCTTTGCCCGGTTTGCGACCAATTTCTCGCCCTTGAGCGCTCACAGTGACAATCTCGAAGTGGAATTCCCGCCCCTTCGCTTCCTCCTCAGCATTTTGGCGCTCCTCTTC
>Ga0185317_100112_pt1 | contig 30786 bp, 27 predicted proteins | sample DevilsHole_FD_128020 | JGI IMG/M metagenome (GOLD analysis project Ga0185317, IMG submission 128020) | Groundwater microbial communities from Devils Hole, Nevada to study Microbial Dark Matter (Phase II) - Devils Hole (SPADES assembly)... | ecosystem: Environmental > Aquatic > Deep subsurface >...
CACGTTGGGTTGCGGGCGAAGCCCGCGCTACACGTTGGGTTGCGGGCGAAGCCCGCGCTACACGTTGGGTTGCGGGCGAAGCCCGCGCTACACGTTGGGTTGCGGGCGAAGCCCGCGCTACATCTTCAGGTACTTCAGTATGTCGTCGTAGACGCCGCCTTGGTTGGAGTAGAGCGCGTAGTTGCGGGCCGTCGAAAACCACTCCTTGGTGGTGGGCTTGAGCGACGCGGCGGCGGCGGCGAGATCCTTGGTCACGAGTGGGGTCGGCACCCCTTTCTTCATCGCCTCGCGCAGCTTGGCCTCGACCGCAACGTCAAGCACCGCTTTCAGGTCGGCGCCCGAAAAACCATCGGTCTTCTTCGCGAGGTGGTCGAAATCGACGTCGAGCACCGGCTTGCCGCGGCACATGATGCGCAAGATCGCCGACCGGGCCGCGCCGTCGGGCGGCGGGACGAACAGGATGCGATCGAACCGGCCGGGCCGCCGAAACGCCGGATCGAGGTGCCACGGCGCGTTCGTCGCGGCAAGGATCAAGACGCCCTCGTTCGACGACGCAACGCCGTCCATCTCGGAAAGGAATTGGTTGATGAGCTGCCGGCCGCCGCTGTGCCGCATGTCGGTGCGGCTCGCGCCCAGCGCGTCCACCTCATCGAAGAACAGCACGCAAGGCTTGTGGCTGCGGGCCTGCTCGAACAGCTCGTGCAGGTTGCGTTCGCTCTGGCCGATCCACATTTCGAGGACATCGCTGATGCCGACGGCGATGAACCCCGCGTTGATCTCGCCGGCGGTAGCCCGCGCCAGGTACGTCTTGCCGCAGCCGGGCGGGCCGTACATCAGGATGCCGCCGCCGATCGCCTTGCCGTAGGTCTTGTAGAGTTCGGGGTGTGTGAGCGGATGAATGATCTTCATCCGAATCTCGTCCTTGAGCGACTCCATGCCGCCGACGTCGCGGAACGTCACCGACGGCCGTTCGACTTCCGTGCCCGGCCCCGCCGCCGGCCCCTCCCAGCTCTCGCGCACCTTGCCGTCCACGACTTCGTCAAACTCGTTCGAGGCGGCTTCGTCTTGCAGCCGAATGCCGATCCGACCGGCCAACTCGGTGTCGGCCACCGAGGGGTCGGCCGCGACCGCGCTCTTGTATTGCACAACGGCCCGCTCGATTTCGCCCGCCCGCAGCAACAACCGCGCGTGCAGCAGATACGCCCGCGCCGGCGTGTCGCGCAGCTTCAAGAGGTCTTCGACGATCACGAGCGAGTGGCTGTTCTTGCCCTCTTGATAGAACGCATTGGCCAAGCCCAGCTTCAGCCGCAGGTCGTCGGGGGCCAGGGCGAGCGCTTCGCGGTACTCGCGCTCGGCCTCGTCGGGCCGGCCGAGTCCGATGAGCGTCTCGGCCAGGTGAACTCGCAACGGAATGTTGTCGGGAGAATGGCGTAGGGCCTCGCGCAAAGACTGTACCGCGTCGTCGCCGTGGGCCATGCGTGTTCCTTGCTCGATTGGGGTCACACGGAAAAGGCGCAAGCATGCTAGGCGACGCGGCGGGGACGGTCAAGAACGTTGAGGCCGGCGCACTCGCGAGTCGGACAGGTCAGACCAGTCAGACCAGTCGGACCAGTCCACTGAGTACTGAGTATTGCCTCAACGCTCTCCACCCTTTGCTTGCTCGATGCGGTAGACCTTGTCGGCGAGTTTGACGAGCATGGCATCCTCGAACGACAAGTACTGGTTCAGCTCAGCGGACTGCGAGCGGACGAGTTTGAAATAGTCTTCGCTGAATTGTTCGAGGACGATCGCCTTGGCGACTTCTTCCTCTTTGACGTCGGCATCGACCCAGCGTCCGTCCTTGCGGAAGAAGGTCTTTCGGCCAACCTGGCGCACGGTCGTGATCAGCGACTCGCGGCCCTCGGCATCCTTAACGGCGAGTGCCGGAGCGTTCAGCGACAGACCGCCCCGTCCGCCGCCGACGGCCTCAGCCTCTCGGCGGGCCACCGTGCCCGACGGCGCGGCGGCAGAGAGTCGGTCGGCGCCAAGGAAAAGTTGCTTGCCAGCCCGCTGGCCCTGGCCGCTCGCGCCGCTCACCTCGCGGAGTTTTTCCAGCTCCTGCTCGGCCAACCTGAAGTTGTCCGCTGCCGCGTGCAGCCGCACGCGCTCGTCGGCCAGGAACGATGTGTACGGCGTCAGGATGCCGTGCTTGGTGCTGAGCATCACGAGCTCGTCGGTCAGTTCCTTGTTCTGGCCGTTGAGGTCGATCTGGTCGATGATGTAGCCAATGCGACGGACTGCCCAGAGTTTCTCGACGAAATCATATGTCGGACCGCGATCCGAGCCGGTCAGTTCGGCGGGGAATTCGAACAACTGGCGCTCGCCCGCGACCTTGCCCGAAATGCGCACCGTCGTCTTGCCGGGCTGGCGATAGCGGCCGACCCAGACGAGCTGGCCGCCCTCGAACAGGTCGGGAATATCGCGCGGGTAGGTTCGATTGACGTCGGTGCCAGCGAGTTCGATCTGGATCGTCGACAGAGCCGGACTCGTCATCTTGGCGTAGAACCGCGACACGTGTGCCTCGATGTCCTCGTCGGGCCGCACGTACTCGCTGGTGCCGGAGTTGCCACCGCTGAGGCGATCGAGCAGCCGCGCGTTCACGTCGAACCCGACCCCGAAGGCGAACAGCCGCGCGTGCTGTTTGTTCGCACTGCGGCAGTTCTCGGAGATCGCCGTCTCGCGAATCTCGCCCGCCGTCGGCAGTCCGTCGGTCATGAACAGTACGTAGCTCGGCCGAGTGTCGTCGGCGATCATAGCCATGGCGGTCTTGAGTGCGCCGTCGATGTTGGTACTGCCGCCGGCGTGGATGTTGTCGACGAATCGCGCCGCTTCGGCCCGCGTGTCGGGTGTGTAGCGTTGCAGTTCCGGCTTGAACGTCTCGACGCGGTCGTCGTAGGCGACGATGTTGAATGTGTCGCCGTCGCGCAGGTTGTCGAGCACGAACTGCAGGGCCTTCTTCGCCTGCTCAATCTTCTTGCCCGTCATGCTGCCCGATCGGTCGAGCACGAAGATCACGGTCTTCGGCTGCGGCCGCGCGTCGCGCCGCTTCACCTGCGGGCTGGCTAGCAGCAGGAAGAAGCCGTCCTCGGAATCGCTCGGCCGATAGCTCAGCACGGTCGCCCCGATCGCGCCTTCGGTCAGTGTGTACAACAGGCGGAAGTCGGCGGTCGGCACCACGTTTCGCTGCTCCATCTTCACGAGCGCCTCACGATCGCCGGTGCGCGAGATCGCAACCTCGTGGCTCGGACTGTAGAGCGACTTGATCGCCGCGCCGCTGCGAATATCGACCGACAGTGTGAGCCGGTCGATCGGCTTGGCCGTGAACTTCTGCGTGGCCAGCGGGTAGGCGAACTCGACGACATCGCGTTCGCGGCGAGCGAGTTGCGTGTAACGCATCGTCACCTTGCGGTCGGCGCCAGGCGGAATCGGAAAGACGCTAGTGCGGTACAGCCCGCGGCCCATGTATTCGAGCAGTGCCGGATCGCGTTTCGTGCGAACGACTTCTTCGTAGATTCGCCGCGCCTCGTCCTTGGGCAACAGCCGGCCCGGCAACTCCTTACCGTCGACCATCAACACGAGGCTCTGGATCGCGCCATCGTCTGGCAACGGAAACAGGTATTCGGCTTCGAGTGCGAATGACCCGGGGTTGTGAAATGTCTGCGAGACTTGGACTTCGGCAACTTGCTCGCGAATGCGGGCGTCCACGGACACCTCGCGCACCTCGTACGCGCGGGCGATCGGCACGTGCGCCCGCCGGTCGACGATCAGGCCCTGGGCCTGGGCAAATCGGGCAAAGCCGGCAAATAGGCATAGGGCGGCGGCGATCGACACGAGCGCTCGGGGCCTCATGGGAACCTCCTGTCGTTTTCGGGTGTTTTGGTAACTGCCCTAATAGACGCACGAGCACCCCACCCAGTTCCCCGCTCCCCGCTGCCGTGGGGCGGTGCTAGTCGATTTGGTGAACCAGGATCATGTTGTGGCCCGCCGCATTCCATTGGGCGCTGGCGATCACGGCGATTTGATCGCCGCGGGCGACGAAGCCGCGTCCCCAGTTGACCACGTGGCGCAACAGCTCGGCGCTGGTCTGGAACTGCGGGGCCTCAATCGGCGTGACGCCCCAATACAGACACATGCGTCGTACGGTGCGTGGATCGTCGCTGACGCCGAGGATCGGGGTTCGGCTGCGTTGCTTGGCAAGTACCAGCGCCGTGTTGCCGCTGCGAGTGCCGACGACGACCAGCTTGACGGCAAGTTGATCGGCCAGTCGCGACGTCGCCTCGACGATCGACTCGGTGAGCGAGTCCGCGGCGGGCGGCGCCGGCTCGGCGGGCCGGCCAAAACGAGGCGCGAGCATCGGTTCAGTCTCACACGCGATGCGATTCATCATCGCGACCGCTTCGACCGGATACTGCCCGACGGCGGTTTCGGCCGAGAGCATCAGTGCGTCGGAGCCGTCGAGGATCGCGTTGGCGACGTCTGTCGCCTCGGCTCGAGTCGGCAGGCGGCTCGACTTCATGCTTTCGAGCATCTGCGTGGCGGTGATCACAGGCACGCGGGCCTGGTGGCACTTGGCAATGACCTGCTTCTGGACAGCGGCGACGCGGGCCACGTCGATCTCAACGCCCAAGTCTCCGCGAGCGACCATCACCGCGTCGGTCTCGCGGATGATCTCGTCGATCGCTTCGACAGCCTGCGGCTTCTCGATCTTGGCGACGATCTGGGCCGCGCAGTTCCGGCGAGCGAGTTCTTCGCGCAATCTCCGCACGTCGGCGGCGCGGCGAACGAAGCTCAGCCCGAAAAAGTCGACGCCGGCGCGGGCGCCCCAGTCGACGTCCGAAAGGTCCTTGTCCGTGAGCGCCCCGACCTGCAGTTCGACGCCGGGCAGATTGATACCGCCGCCCGTGCGAATCTCGCCGGACTGCACCACACGGCAGACCGCGGCATCGCGGGTCTTCTGTTCGACTTCGAGCGAGACCGTGCCGTCTGAGAGAAGCACGAGGTCGCCGACCTTCAACTCGTCGACCAGTGGGGCGTAGGTTGAAGTCAAATCGCTCGCTGATCCCGACTCCGCGCCCCTGACGAACCGAAACCGCTGGCCCGGTTCGCAGGGCAATCCGCCGCCAGCCACGGGGCCAAGGCGAATCTTGGGGCCACCGAGGTCCGCAAGCACCGCGACCGGCCGCCGCCGAGCGCTCGCGTCGCGAACGCGAGCGAGCACGCGGTCGTGCCAATCGCGCCGGCCGTGGGCCATGTTCAGCCGGAACACGTCCACGCCCGCGTCGATCAGCGCCGTGATCCGCTCGTCGCTCTCGCTGGCCGGTCCGACCGTCGCGACGATCTTGGTCTTGATGCCGACGAGCGGTTCGCGGTACGTGGCGGTGGTCATGCGGTGCTTTCCATCGGGGCCGAAACAACCTCGCGGTTTCGGCGGGACACGAACGATCCCGTTCCTCAGTACCACTCCACACTGAATAGGGTCTGAAATCGGCTTCGGTCGTTTAACCCCGTTTAACCCGCAGCCGCAGGCGAGGCGTGGCTGGCGTTGGTTGTGCCTCGCCTGCGGCTGCGGGTTAAACGAATTTCAAACCCCTTTCAGTGTGGAGCGGTACTCAGTGGACGGCGCCGACGAAATCTCCTTCACGGGGTTGGGTGATGCGATGCCAATCCACGAAGTTCATCTCGATGGCGTCTTCGTACGTGCCGGCATGAAACGGCGCGTGCGGTTGCTCCAACGTCGTCGCGATCCACTTGGGCATGGACATGCTGTACCTCCTTCGTCTTGAGATGACGATCTCGCACAATCGGTGCGGCTGGGCCACGCAGGCCGTCCGGGCGACAGACGGCCCGGCTCAGTCGAACTGCTCGATCGCCAGTCTACATCGGCGAGAGCGGGAAGTGCAACGGACTACTCTTCGAGAATCTCGGCAGACTTCTTGTCGGCCAGATCGTTCACCTGACCCTCATACTGTTTCGTCAGGTCTTGGACCTGCTCCTTGGTGCGTTCGAGGTCGTCTTCGGTGAGGATGCTGTCCTTCTTGGATTGTTCGGCGTGTTTGTTGGCGTCGCGGCGCACGTTGCGGATGGCGACGCGGGCCTCCTCGGCGAGGTCCTTGACGCGACCGGTGAGCTGTTTGCGACGCTCGCCCGATAGCGGGGGAATCGCGAGCCTAATGAGCCGGCCGTCGTTGTTGGGCGTCAGCCCCAGGTCGCTGGCGAGGATGGCCTTCTCGATATCCTTAAGCACCGACGGATCGAATGGGCGAATGACGATCAGCGACGGTTCGGGCGCGCTGATGTTCGCCATTTGCTTGAGCGGCGTGGGCGAGCCGTAGTACTCGACTCGCACAGAGTCGACCAGCGCGGGACTGGCCCGGCCGGTGCGTAGGCCGCGCAGTGAGTCGCGCAGCACCGAGACGGCCTTCTCCATGCGTTCTTCGGCGTCAAAGAGGATCTCTTCGTTGGTCATGGTCGAACCGTCGAACCTACGGGGTTCAGCGCCTTTGTTCTCCGACGTACGTGCCAATCTTCTCGCCTGCGATGGCCCGCTCGATGTTTCCTTCCTTCTTGAAATTGAACACCAGGATCGGCATGCGGTTGTCCATGCACATGCCGATAGCGGTCATGTCCATCACCGCCAGCCGATTGCTCAGCACCTGTTCATAGGTCAAGCGATCGTGCTTGACGGCGTGCGGGTTCTTTTCGGGGTCGTCGCTGAAGACGCCGTCGACGCGCGTGGCCTTCAGCAAGATTTCGGCGTCGATCTCGTTGGCTCGCAGCGCGGCGGCCGTGTCGGTGGTGACGAACGGGTTGCCGGTGCCGGCGGCGAGCACACAGATGCGACCTTTTTCGAGATGTCGCGTGCAGCGGCGACGAATGAACGGCTCGGCGACGCCGTCCATACGAATCGCGGTCATGAGTCGCGTCGGGCACTTCAGGTGTTCGAGAGCGTCCATGAGCGCCAGGCCGTTGATCACCGTGGCCAACATGCCCATGTAGTCGGCGGTGGCCTGCGCGACCATCTCGCCGGCCTTAGAGAAGTGGGCGCCGCGGATGATGTTGCCGCCCCCGACGACGACGGCCAGTTGCACACCGCGGTCGGCGACGCGTTTGCACTGCGCCGCGATCTTCGATACCTCGTCCATGCTCACGCCCGTCACGCCCGGCCGCGCGAAGCTCTCGCCGCTGAGCTTCAGCAGCACGCGGCGGTACGCGGTCGATGATCCGGGCGGTGCAGTGTCAGGCATGGTGGGTCACGCCCCTTCTTCGCCGACCTTGAAACGGACCATGTGCGTCACGGTCGCATCGCCGGCCGCCTTGAGCAGGTCGCGGATCTTGCTCTTGTTGTCTTTGACGAAGATCTGTTCGAGCAACACGTTCTCGGCGAAGAACGTGTTCAGTTTGCCCTCGGCGATCTTGTCCAAGATGTTCGCGGGCTTGCCGGTCTGAGCGGCCTGGGCCTTGGCGATCTCGCGTTCACGATCGACGACGTCTTTCGGGATGTCTTCGCGACGGATCGCCAACGGCTTCGACGCGACCGTGTGCGTGGCGATGTCGTTGGCCAACTCGGCCGTTGCCCCTTTGCCTTCGAGCCGAATGACGGCGGCTTCCTGGAAGTTGAAGTGCACGTAGACGCCGAGCACGCCGCCGTCGGCCCTGACGCGCCCGACGCGGGCGACACCCATGTTCTCGCGGATCAGGTTCACGACCTCGAGCAGCCGGGCGTTCGCTTTTTGCGACGGATTGTCGACGTCGGCCTGATCGAGCAGGTCCTCGACCGTCGGCTCGGCGGCCTGCATCGCGGCCTGCTTGGCCAGCGCCTTGGTCATCGCGACGAACTTGTCGTTCTTCGCGCTGGGGGCCTGCTCGCACTTCATCTGGACGATGCCGATCGCGGCCGGGTCGACGTGGACTTCAATGCGGCCCTGGCTGGTCTCGCGGCCGACCTTCTTGCTGGCGACCTTCTCGCCCTGCTCGCGCAGAATCTTGATCGCGTCTTCCATGTTGCCCTTGGCCTGGACCAGGGCTTTCTTGCACTCCATCATCGGCAGGTCCGTGCGGTCTCGTAGCGCCTTCACCTCTGCCGCTGAGGGTTGATAGTCGTCTGCCATCGTTCAGTATTACCTCGTGAACTGTGTTGAAGATTGAGGCGTTGATCGAATGCCGGGCGAGCTTCCAGCCTGCCAATGTCGGACAGGGACTGGCTGGCAGGCTGGAAGCCCGCCCCACGGCCAGTCCCTTTGGGAGCGGTCGGGCGCGGCGTCAGCCCGACGCCTTGTCCTGCGCGCTGCCCGGTTCCACGGTTGGCGGCGTCGCGGCCGGCGCTGCCGCGGTCTGAGCCTCGGGCGGCAACGCCGCGCGGCCTTCGAGCACTGCGTCGGCCAGGCGCTTGACCACAAGTTCGATCGACCGCATGCTGTCGTCATTGCCAGGGACCGGCAAGTCGACCAGGTCGGGGTCGCAATCGGTGTCGAGCATGGCGACGACCTTGATGCCGAGCTTGTTGGCCTCGGCCACCGCGTTGTGTTCGCGGCGCGGATCGATCACGACCAGGGCTTCCGGCAGACGGTTCATGTCGCGGATGCCGTGCAGGTTGCGGTAGATCTTGCGCTGCTCGCGGTTCAGCGATGAGATCATCTTCTTCGAGTAGGTCTGCAACTGGCCGCTCGATTCGAGCCCTTCCAACTCCTCGAGCCGCTTGAGCCGGCTGCGGATGGTTCGGAAGTTAGTAAGACATCCGCCGAGCCAGCGCTCGTCGACGTACGGCATGCCGCAGCGAGCGGACTCGCGGGCGACGATGTCGCGGGCCTGCCGCTTGGTGCCGACGAACAGAATGAGGCTGCCTTGAGAGGCGACGCGGGACAGGTACTTGGCCGCCCGCAGGATGCCGCGCACCGTCTCCCGCAGGTCGATGATGTGGATGAGGTTTCGTTTGCCGTAGATGTACGGCCGCATCTTCGGGTTCCAGCGACTGGCGCGATGGCCGAAGTGGACGCCCGCCTCCACCAATTCCTTGAGGATTACCTGAGCCACGTCGTACCTCCCGTCAATTGCATCGAGATTCTCCTGAAAAGGTCAGCGTCAGTCGTTCGCGGCGCGGTCGAAGCCCGTCGAAGGGTGGAATCGTAGCAAGGCGTCGCGGCGCGGTCAAAGGCAAATAGGCAGGCGGTACGCGGTCGGTGCCGTACGGTTCAGGCATGTGTGCCTACTGTATCCCGAACCTGCAGCCCAGGTCGGCGAGCATCTTGGATTCGAGTTTCCATTCGCGACCGGCGGGAATCCAGCCGCGTGCGACCGGGATGGGGCCAATCACGTCGTGCTCGCGGTGCAGCGACTGTTCGGTGCGGAAGGTTGCATCGCCGGTGTTGGCGTAGGCCGGATGCGGCAGGTCTTCGAGTTCGCGATAGACCTCGACCTGAACCGCATAGCCGTCGGCCACCGGCGAGAGGTGAACGAACGCCCGGCGGCGCAGCGTCTGACACGAGGCCTCGAGTCGTTCGCGCCGGTCGACCGAGTCGCGCCGCCACGGTTCGAGCAACGTCGCCGAGACCTGCGGATAGGTTTCGATGCGACCGTCGATGCGGTTTTCGGACGCGATGTCAAAATACTCGTCCACCACCTCGACCGTCTGTTGCCAGACGAACTCGAAGTCGCTGCAAGGAATGACCACCGGGTTCTCGCTGACGGGGACGACCTGCATACTCGCACAGCCCACCGATGATCCGGCGGCGGCGAGCGCGAAGACAACGACGGCGTGGCGCATGCCTGCTTCCTCCCGTTCCGTGGCCGAGCCGAGCGGCTGGCGACTGTGCCTAGGCTGTTCCGGCAGTCTGGGCGCGCGGGAGTCTGCCAGGAACGCCGGAACGAGGCAAGGGGTTTCGTGTGGTCCGTTTTGGGTGGCATGGCGTCAGCTTTGGGTCGGCATGCCCACGCAAAGCCGAGGGCATCGCACCCCTGAATTCAAATGGACCCACTACCGGTTTGACTCACCACCGGTTTTCGAGCGTTCTTGACGGACTTTGGCGGTAGCCATACGATGACATCGAACCGTTTGGGTGCGCCCTTCGCCCGACCTCACGCCGCAGGAGGATACTGTTATGAAGCTACTCTTCGGCTCGCGGTGGACACGTCTGATCGTCGTCGCATCAAGCGCGATGGCGACGGCGGCCCTCGCCACGCCCAGCGCATCACCGGCCCAGCGTCCGACCAAGGGCGCGGCGGGCGACAACGCCGACGGAAAGAAGGGAGAAGGAAAGAAGGAAGCCAAGCCCGCCCAGCAAGCGGGTGGCAAGTCGGACCAGCCGGAACCGCAGGCCGTCGAGCTCGACACCGACGACGGCGTGTTGATCGCCGCCACCTACTTTCCCTCGGCGGTCGGCAAGAACGCGCCGGCGGTGATCTTGATGCACGGCTACGGCGAAAAGCAGTCGGTCTTCTGGCCGAGCCGAACCGGCAAGGATCTGGCGTTCGCCTTGCAAGACGCCGGCTACGCCGTTCTGACGTTCGATTTTCGTGGACACGGCCGGAGCGTTCAGTTGGCGCGCGGCGCGGAACAGAAGGGCAAGGAGGTGCGACTCAACTTCAAGGACATGAAAAACCCTCAGCACTTTGAGGGGATGCTGCACGACATCGAGACCGCGAAACGGTTTCTCGTGAGGAAGAACAACGAGGCCGAGTTGAACATCGCCCGGCTCGGCGTCGTGGGGTGCGAGATGGGTGCGTCGCTGGCGCTCAAGTGGTCGTTCCACGACTGGCAGTTCCCGCCGCTGTTCACCGGCAAGCAGGGCCAAGACGTGCAGGCCCTCGTGCTGATCTCACCCAGTTACAACTTCAAGGGCGTACAGATTCGCAACGAACTGGCCGAGTTGCAGCGGACGTTGCCCATCCAAATCGTCGCCGGCAAGAAAGAAACCAAGGCGTTTGGCGAGGCCGAGAAGATGCACCAGGCGGGAGTCAAGCTGCGGCCCACCGACACCAAGAGCCAACTGACCGCAGCCAACACCAAGATGCAGGGCGGCAGTCTGCTCAATCCGGAACTGGAACTGGAACCCGACCTCAATCGCGCGATCGTCAAGTTCTTAGACGCTACGCTGAAGACCAACCCGTCGAAGTGGGAAACGCGCGAGGTCAGCGAAGGTGACCGCGTCGTGAACAAGTAGCGACCTCTGGCTCGGAGACTCGAATGCCGTCGCTGGCACAGGACCAGACGCTGCAGCCGCCGGACCTCGCGCTGCTCAGCGACTTGGCTCGCGGCCTGAAGCAGCCGCTGTTCCTGGCGGTTGAGCGATTCTACCCGGTCGTATTCTCGCTCGCCCTGCGCCGCACGCGCGACTTCTCGGCTTCCGAACGACACGCGGACGCGGTGCTCCGCTCCGTCCTTGCCAAACTGCTCGCCGGGCAGATTCTCAGCGAGCACTTCGTGCGCGCTACCGACGCGTTGCTCGACAACAGCATTCGACAAGACGGCCAGCCGGCGGCCGCAGAGTCGTCGGGCGCGGGTGAGTCGCTGCACAGCCTGCACGGCGCAAAAAAACTGCAGCGCCGGCGGGCCGTGGTCGACGCGGTCTACGCACTGCCGCTCGATCAGTTCCTCGCGATCGTGCTGCGGTATCATGCCGGCTGGCAGGCGGACGCCATGGCGGGAATCGTCGCCGACACTATAGACAGCGTACAAGACGCGCTGGCGGCGGGCCATCGCGCGGCAGTGAGCGCATTGCAAGGCGGAGGCTGACATGGAGTGCTCGCAGTTTCAGAACCGACTGCCGCTGGTTATGAGCGGCAGCGGCGCCGACGGCGAACGAAACCTACTAGCCGACCACGCCACGGGCTGCGCCCCGTGTCGACGCACGCTGCAAGATTGGGAGGAGGCGCAGCGGTCGCTCGAAACCGCGCTCAGCGCCGGCCGCATCGACCCGCGCAAGATGCGGTCGATGGCCGAGACGCTGTACGCCGAGCGATTCGGCACGGCCATCGAAGTCGGCGGTCGCGGCGGTCCGTTGCCCGGTCCACCGATTCTCGCCGGCCGCGGCGCGCTGGTGCTGGCGGGCGCGGGACTCGGCCTGGTCATCGGCTACATGATGTGGGGCCAGGGCGGTGGCGGCGGTCAACTCAACCAGCAGCTCATGTGGACACAGATGTACGCCACCGGCGCCTGGGGTCCCGGCGGGCGCGGAGCAGGCTGGTGGCTGCCCGGCTTCCTGACGATGGGCGGGTCGGTCGCGCGCGACCTGTTCGGGCTCTGCCTGGTGATTTGGCTGTGCCGCACGCGACTCTGGGGGCTGTTGTTCCCGCTCGCGCTCCCGCGTGGAATTCAACTGGGTCGGCTGCTGGCGCTGCCGCTACTGGTCGCGGGCTTGTTGCGGATACTGGGCATTGCGTTCGTCGTGCCGTCGCTGGCGACGATGGGCGGAATGGGCGGCGGCATGTGGAACGGAGGTATGGACTTCACCGGTGTCTTTCTTCTCGTCGACGCGGCCTGGCGCTACGGATTCTGGCTGTTCCTGTTCGTGCTGATCTTCAGCACGGTGGAGAATCTGACACTGCTGCACCTGAAGACGACCGAGTCGGCCGGCTACTCCAACAAGTACACGCAGTCTTCGGATCGGGCCGCCTTGCCGTCGTGAACCGTGAACTTCTCGCCCTTCCACAGGCTCGCGCCGGCGTAGTCGCCCTGCTTGTTGATCGCGTAGAACTGCAGACTGAAGTCGGGCCGTCCGGGCGCCTTGAGCAGCCGCGGCTCGGTCTTGTCGGCGATGCGCTGCAGCACGGCCATGCATGCGTCGCGCGGCGACATGCCGCGCCGCATGTGCTCGACCACCAGCATGCTGGAACAGTTCGCCAAGTTCGCCTCGCCGCGGCCGGTCGACCCGCACGAGCCTACCTCGTTGTCCACGTACAGGCCCGCCCCAATGATCGGCGAGTCGCCCACGCGGCCGGGAATCTTGAAGTACAAACCGCTCGTCGATGTGACGCCGGCCAGGTTGCCGACCGGATCGAGCACGCCCACGTGAATCGTGCCGTGCTCGCGAATGTTCAGGGTTTTCTTCACCACCGGGTCGAGTTTATCGACTGGGGTCGGCAGCCAGTCGTCGTCGCGGCCGCGCCGGGCGCGCCACTCGGTCCAGATCTTCCGCGATTGTTCGGTCAGCAGGTTCTCCTCCTGAAAGCCGAACGACTTGGCGAACCGCAACGCCCCGTCGCCGACGAGCAGCACGTGATCGGTGCGTTCCATTACGAGCTTGGCCACGCGCGACGGCGTCTTGATGCCGCGTAGGCTGGCGACCGCGCCAGCGCGGTGAGTCGGGCCGTGCATGACCGATGCGTCCAGTTCCACGACGCCCTCTTCGTTCGGAATGCCGCCGTAGCCGACGGTCATGTCGTTCGGGTCCTCTTCGACCAGCACGACGCCCTCGACGGCCGCATCGAGCGGGTCGGAGCCTTTGCGCACCAAGTCGATGGCTCGGGTGATCGCCTTCAGTCCGTTCTCGCTCGATATCGCGACCGGTCGCCGCGGCGCCTGCCCGGCGGCCAGGCCCGGAGCCACGCCCGCCGCCGTCGCACTCTGCAAGAACTCACGCCGGCTCACTCCGCTGTCGTTCATGTCGATTCCCTCGCTCGTGTGATTGTTCATCGTTGGCGCCGCGTAGCAACTGCGCGGCGCTGTAGTTATGCTGCTCGCGGCCGAATCTGGGGGTCATAGGTTCACACACCGCCACAAGCATAACCTACCTGGGAGACAAGAGGCTATGAGCCGAGACAAGTTTGAGGCCATCGAGCAGGCGGCCCGGTCGGGCGGCGCCGCGGCTGCGTTCGACTGCCTGATCGAGACCTTACGCGGCGAGCGGTTGTGGCCGCACCTGTTTGAGGCCATGCTCATGCGGAACCGCTGGCAGTTGGGGCTGCCGCTGGTGCAGACCGAGCCGCTCGGAGACATGCCCGAAGGCACGCGGCGTGCGTTCGAAGACGGATACATCGAGGCCGCGCGCACGGTCGGCGGCCTCTACCTCGCCGAAGGCGACATTATCCGGGCTTGGCCCTACTTTCGCACCATCGGCGAAACGAAACCCGTCGCCGCCGCGCTCGACGCCATCACGGATAAGACCGGCGACGAGTTGCAGAAGATCATCGAAATCGCCTTCTACGACCGAGCCAATCCACGCAAAGGGTTTGAGTTGATCCTGGCCAACTACGGAACGTGCAGCGCGATCACCACGTTCGAACAGTATCCCGGCGGCGAGGGGCGCGAAGACTGCATTGAGCTGCTCGTACGCCGCTTGCACGGCGACCTCGTCGAGAGTCTGAAGCACGACATCGCGAAACAGGAAGAGCAGGCGCCCGACACACGATCAGTCCCGGTGCTGGTCGAAGGCCGCGACTGGCTGTTCGGCGACAACAACTACCACGTGGACACGTCTCACCTGGCCGCCGTCGTGCGATTCAGCATCGAACTCGAAGACCGCGAGACGTTGGCGCTGGCACGCGAGTTGACCGAATACGGCCGGCGGCTTGCCCCGCTGTTCCAGTACAAAGGCTCGCCGCCGTTCGAGAACATCTACGCAGACTACGGCGCGTATCTCGATGCGCTGCTCGGCGCGAACGTGGACGAAGCCGTCGCCCACTTCCGGGCCAAGGCGGCCGGCGGCGACGATGCGGCGGTCGCGGCGGCCCAGGTGCTCGTCGGCCTGCTGGCCCGGCTCGACCGCTACGCTGACGCGATCGCCGTCTCGCTCGAATTCCTGCGCGACCTGCCGGCAGGTCAGCTCGCCTGCCCGACCATTCCACAACTGTGCACCATGGCCCAGGACCGCGAACGGCTCAAGACGCTGGCTCGCGAACAGGACGACGTGCTCAGCTTCACCGCCGCCGTCGTTGGGTGACCGAGCGTTCGCAACAGTTGCGATTCAGACGTAAGCGAATCGTCGTACAGCCAGTCGCTCGTTTAACGGCAAGCCACAGGCGTCGGCGCGGCCAGTGAGACGCCGGCGCTTCCCGTGACGCGCCGACGCCTGCGGCTTGCCGTTAAACGACCCCGTTACGTCTGAATTGCTATCGCAACAGACATGCACTTGCGACCGCGGCCGCAACGCCCCACAATGGAACCGTGTCGTCGGGTCTCAACTGGTTACGTTGACACCCTAGTGGACCGGGACTATCATGCCCCACTCTTCAAGCCTGAAGAACAACACCGAGAGGAGCCGGCCTGTGAAGAAGTCCGAGACGAACGAGTATCGCGACCTACTGGTGAGGCTGCGCGCCCGACTTCGAGGCGACGTGTCGCAATTGGCCGACGAGGCACTGAAACGCAACCGACAGGACGCCAGCGGCGACTTGTCGAGCATGCCCATCCACATGGCCGACATCGGCAGCGATAACTTCGAGCAGGACTTCACGCTGACCCTATTGGAGAGCGAAGAGGATACGCTCGAGAAGATTGAAGCCGCTCTGGCTCGGATCGATGAGGGCGCCTACGGCACCTGTGAGAACTGCGGCGAGGCGATCCCCAAGGCGCGGCTGCAGGCCATACCGTACGCGTTGCAATGCGTGGGATGCGCTCGCAAGGAAGAAGGAGGTCGGGCGTGAAGCGAGTGCCGCTCGCCCATTGCGTGCTGTTCTTTGCACTGGCCGTGGGGGGCGCGGCGTTGGACTTGTGGACCAAGGCGCTCGCCTTCAGTCGCATCGGCTACCCCGACAAGCAGGTGATTTGGCCGGGCGTCTTTTCGTTCACCACCAGCTACAACAAGGGCGCACTCTGGGGGCTTGGCTCGTCCTTGCCCTACCCGAACATTCTGTTTGCCGGCCTGAGCCTGCTTGCCGCTGCAGCGATCTTGTACTGGCTCTTCTGGCGCGGAGCGGCCGTTGATCGGATCCTCACCACATCGCTGGGGCTGATCATGGCCGGCACGGTCGGCAATTGTTACGACCGAGTGGTGTTCGGACAGGTCCGCGACTTCTTGTACTTTGAACTGATCAACTGGCCGATCTTCAACCTCGCCGACTCGTTTCTCGTTTGTGGCGCGGCCCTGTTAGTGATCCAAGCGGTGTTCGCCACACCACATGAAACGCCAGTCCGCGCAACCGCGGCCGGCAGCGAAACGGCGAACACACCGTCGGCCCCAATGGACTCTCAGACCTCGCCTCTCAACCCTTCCAGTTCCGCCTGACGAGTTAGCTCGCGGAGCTTGATCATGCTCGTCAGCGCTTCGTTGATGGGCGCGCCCAGCCCCGTTGCGCGGGCAATCTCAACGACCGCCCCGTTAAGTGCGTCAATCTCCGTGCGGCCGCGCCGATCGAGGTCGCGGAGCATCGACGGATAGTGTGCCGCTGTCGGCGGAATTAGTTCGTCGAAGAAGTGACGGCGGTACTCGTCGACCTGCGACCAGAACAGTGGGATGCCGGCCGACCGGGCGGTCGCAAACGCCTCGTCGATCACCCGCTCGATCAGCCGACGAGTGCCTGCGTCTGCGGCAAGCTGGCCGTAGCTGGCCCGCAGCAGCGCGCCCAGTGGATTGAGCGCACAGTTGTAGAGGATCTTCGCCCAAAGAAACTCGCGATAACGATCGGTCGCCGAGATCGGGATGCCGGCTGCCGCAAACAAGCCGGCGATCTCGGCGGCGCGAGCCATCAAGTCCGGCTCCCCTTCGGGCGGGCCCAGCCGGATGTGGTCGGCGCTGACCGTCACCACCACTTTGCCAGGTTCGGGCAGCTCGACGCCCGTGATAATCCGCGCGCCAAACACCCGGTCGCGAGCGAACGCCGAACGAAGCTGCTGGACGTTGCCGTAGCCGTTCTGGACGCTGACAATCGTAGGGGCTGCGTCGCCCAGCCTCCGGATCGCTTCGACGGCGGCCGCCGTGTCGTACGACTTGACGGTGAGCAGCACGAGGTCGAAACCATCGCCGCCAGATGTCGGGGGTTCGCTGATTGCCTCAATGCTGCGGACGTGATGGTTGCCCCAAATCCCTTCGACGACGAGTCCCTTGGTGCGCACGGCCGTGACGTGGTCGGGGCGACCAAGCAACGTGACGGCATGGCCCGCGCGGGCCAGCAGCCCACCGAGGACGGAACCCACCGCGCCAGCGCCGAACACCAGGATGCGCATGTTGCCGATGAGACTAGCAGGTGGACCGGCGCGCGGCGCCGGAAGATCGTTCGGCGGCAACAAACTCGCGAATCTTTGCGCGAATCACATCGCGAACCCGGCGAAACTCGGCCAGTCGCTCCGCCAACTCGCCAACCGCCGAGATCGGATCGGGAAAGGGCCAGTGCAGGTGCCGATCGGCACAACGGAACGTGGGACAAATCTCCCTCGCGCTGTTGCAGACCGTGACTACCATGTCGAAATGTTCGCCCGCAAAGGAGTAGACGCTCTTGCTGTGGTGCGACGACATGTCGATGCCAAGTTCCTCGATCACCTGGCGTGCGAGCGGGTGGACGCCCGCGGGGTGTGTGCCGGCACTGGCAACTTCGTACTCATCGCCGGCATCGGCGCGCCACAACGCCTCAGCCATCTGGCTGCGACACGCGTTGCCCGTACACACGATGAGAACCCGCTTCTTGGCCATGCTCAGAGGTATCGGCGCACGACACCTACTACGACGCCGAGGATGCGAACGGACTTGGTGTAGATCGGTTTCATCTCGCGGTTGGCCGGCTCGAGCCGCACGCGATTCGGTTCGCGAAAGAACCGTTTTAGCGTCGCCTCGCCACCGTCCAACACGGCGGCCACGATCTGGCCGTCGCGAGCAGTCTGCTGCTTGTGTACGACGACATAGTCGCCATCGGCTATCTGGTCCTCGATCATGGACCGTCCGCGCACCTGCAGCGCAAACAGGTCGCGGTTTCCGAACATGTCGCGAAAATCAATCCGATCGGGCTGTTCGATCGCCTCGATGGGCTGCCCCGCCGCAATCGCGCCCGCCAGCGGCATTCCTGTATTGCTCGGGCCTTCGTCAACAAGCTGAATCGCCCGCGACATGTTCGGCGCACGGGCAATCAGCCCCTTCTTTTCCAAGGCTCGCAGGTGACACATCACACCGTTCGGCGAACGAATCGAGAACTGGTCGGCCGTCTCCCGGACGGTTGGGCCGTAGCCGCGGTCAAAAATGCACGACCGAATGAACCCGTAGATCTCACGCTGGCGATCGGTAAGCGTCAACAGCTTCTGAGCGATACCGCTGTCGGGCATGGGTCGTCTCCTCGTGGACGGCCGAATATTACTGTACGCGAGTATATTTCACAAGCCGCCGGCATGCGTTTCAATTTTTTTTTCTTCCGAGGGGCGTTGCCGAAAATCAACACGCCGGAAGGTGGTCAGCGCAAGCAGGCGACCAGCCGATGAACCTCATCCTGGGCGACGCGCATCTCTTCCTGCGTCTTGCGGACGAATGAGTCCCTTGCGGCGGGCGTGTGGGCCGCGGCGTAGTCGTCGATGATGCGGCCGCCGCGGTCGTCGTCCTTTGCCTTGGAACGTTCGACCGACTCTGCGATGCCCGCGAACATGGCGGGCAACTCGTCGAGTGCGGCAACGGCGTCGCGCAGCGCAAGCCGGTCGTGCAGGATGCGCCGTGCGTGTTCCCACATCGGGTCGCCGCTCGCGACGCCCAGCAGCGAGTCGGCCGCGGCTCGCGTCGGATGCGCGAGCGACTCGATTTGCCGCTTCAGGCCCGTCAGCCCGTAGTACCGCACAAAAAAACGATACGTCTCGATGGCCGCCAGGCGACTCGTTTCGAGCATGAAGTTCTTGCCGAGCCCTTGGATGTCGCGGTCGGTGTAATAGCGGCGCGGCGACCCGACGGCTTCGAGTCGGCCGAGGGCGTCGCACATCAAGTCCACCGTGTCCGGCCGAAACACTGTGAACGTAAACCTGGTGCGTCGCGCCTTATTGCGAGCCTGGTACTTGGCCTCGTTGCGGCGCACGGCGTAGAGATTGTCCGACAGCACCCACGCCGGAAGAATCTCGTTGTAGGCGGGCGAAACATCGGGGATCTGCACGGCCGGACTGTTCACGAGCGAAAACGGAAACGTCACCTTCTGAGGCAGCGTGGTGACGCCGGTCGCAATGATCGTATACGGCGCTCGGCTGAAATCGGCCGGGTACTTGATGTTCACGCCCAGGCCGAGGAACGTACCCTCGCCCGGCCAGAACTCCTGATCCGGCGCCTTGCCCGTGTGGTTCGATCCGACGTTCGCGCCATAGCCGACGTTCCCCTTCCCCTCAGGCCAAAAGGCCGCAATGAGCAGCGCCTGATGATGGAAGCCGACGAACGGCCCGAGCAGGCTCGCGGTCACTTCGCCTTCGGCCACGCCCGTGTTCGGGCCGAGCACGCTGGCGGTTACGATGCCGTGCCGTTCGACGTGCGAGTGCTCCGTGAGCACCGAGCTATCGACGATGGCCAGCGTGGTGACGTGACTGCCCCACTGGACGAGCGAACTCTTCACGCACCCCCCCGACTCGATCGTCGCCGGTTCCTGCTCGTTGCTCAGCAGCGTGCTGTCGCAAACCAGCGTCGCACCGTCCAGCCTGGCGTGCGGGCCGAGGTAGACGTTTCGCACGGTAGCTGTGCCGCACACCACCGCCGACCGTTCGATGATGCCGCGCGACGACGTCACACGCTGCGTGTAGCCGTCCACCGCCTTGGCATAGCGATCGACGACATCGCGCTGGCCGCGCGAGCGGGCGAGGGCAGCCGCAACCTCCACGTCGATCTCGGCATAGACGCGCAGTTCGCGGCCTCCCGTCTCGATGGCGATCGGCAGTTCCTGCCCGTTGCCGAACGCGGTCGGGCCGTCGCAGGTGATGCGGCCGCAATCGTGCAGCACGGCGTCCGGGGCGACCGCGTAGTTGACCAGCAACTTGACGTCGCGTACGAGCACGTCGTGGCCGATCACCGAGTTCGCCAGCGTACTGCGATAGACACCCGCGGGCAGATCGAGACCGTCAGCCACCCGCACCTGGCGGGCGAATCTTCCGAGCACGACGTCGCCGTGGAAGCTCGAATGACGCACGCGGCCCGCATCGAACCCGTCGGCCACGCGGACCCGCGACCAGTCGTCGGCCGAGTTGCCCTGTGACTCAAGCTGTGCCACTTCGGCTCGCGTGAGCGATCGCACGGCCGTGTCGGCCAGCGCGAAGCGAATGCCGCCGTCGCCCGCGACGCTCTCGGCCGCCCGCACCAGTTCCGACGAGTTCGCGGCCGAAACCACGCGGCCTGCTAGATCGAATGCCGCCATGGTGATTATCCCGTGGCCGCCGCGGCCAGCGCCGGCTTCTTGCCCGCGACCAGCTCGGCACGCATCCGCTCGACGTGCTTGTAGTAGTCGCGCCGATCCAGTTCGCACGCCGCGTCTTCATCGACGATGACGATCGTGTCGCGGTGCAGTTGCAGGGCCGACGCCGTGACCTGCGCGGTCACCGGCCCCTCCACGGCCTGAGCGACGACCTTGGCCTTGTTCACGCCGCTGGCCAACAGCACGCAGCGCCGCGCCTCGAAGATCGTCCCGACGCCCATCGTGATCGCGAACCGCGGCACGTCGTCGAGCGACGCGAAGAACCGGGCGTTGTCGTGGATCGTCTCCTCGGTCAACGTCTTCAGCCGAGTGCGGCTGCCGAGCGACGAGCTCGGCTCGTTAAAACCGATGTGCCCGTCGCGCCCGATGCCGAGCACCTGCAGGTCGATGCCGCACGCGTCGCGGATCATCTGCTCGTACAGCTCGCAGTAAGCCTCGGGGTCCTTGGCCAGCCCGTCCGGCACGTGGGTCTTCTTCGGGCGAGTCTTGAGCTGCGCAAACAGGTGCTTCTCCATGAAGTAGCGGTAGCTCTGATCGTGCTCCGGCGCCAGCCCGTAGTACTCGTCGAGGTTGAACGTCGTGACGCGCGAAAAGTCGAGCCCCTCGTCGCGGCTCATCCGGACCAACTCGTTGTACAGTCCGATCGGCGTCGAGCCTGTGGCCAGTCCGAGCACACAGTCGGGTTTCTTCCGCACCAGCTCGGCCACGATGCCCGCGCCGTTGCTGCTCATCTTCTTGTAGTCCGGTTCGATGATGACTCGCATGATCTCGTCTCCGAAACAACGATTGGTTGGTTTGCCGCCGCCCCGGTCGCCGTGACCACGGGCGACGCAGAAGATAACACGTCGCGAGGTCGATATCCATAACCTGAGGCCGACACGCTCGTGGCCGGCGGCGACGACGACACGCTCGACGGCGGCCGGGGCCGCGACCGGCTCGACGGCGGACCGGGCGTCAATGACATCACGGCGGACCTCGACCGCGACACGATCGTGCCGGGCAACGGCCAGAACCGCATCACCCGCATCCGCAAGGGTCGTGAGTCTTGTTCGGCCGGGCACGGCCGCTCGGCCGCGGGCCGCCGGCCCCGGCGCGACCGGCACCGCGACGAGCAACAAGTCGAGACCGAAACCGCCGAGCGTCTTGGCGGATCATCGCTGCCCACCGCGGTTCGTTCGCACAACGACTCGCACGAAAGCGATCGGGCCAAGCTGGCGATCACGCGCACCAGCTCGGCCGATCCGGTGCCGTCGGCTCAGGGCCTGACGTACGCGTATAGCGTGAAGAACGTCGGGACAAGAAAGGCATTGCGGGTGCGGTTCTACGACACCCTGCCCACGGGCATTACGGCGCTTGCCGTCGCGGGCAAGACGGCGGGCGCCAAGAGCGCCGAGTGCAAGTGGGACAACGACGGCAACATCAGTTGCGTGCTCGACGCGGTGTTCGAAGTCAACAAGAGTTCGACGGTGACGATTGAGGCGGCGGCCGACGCCAACCCCGGGCAGACGGTGACCAACACGGTCGTGGCGACCGGCGGCAACAGCCAAACCAGCAACAACACGGTCAATCACAACATCACGCAGCCCCTGTTGACGGTCACAATCCGGGCGACCGACCAGGTCGCGTACGAGTCGGACCCGAGCAACACCGGGACGTTCGAGATCTGCCGCAACGAAAAACGCCCCACCGCGTTGACGGTAGGGTTTGATGTGGGCGGGCATGCATTCAACGCCACCGAGAACGTGGACTATGTGAGCATCGCTCGTTTGGTCACCATTGGGGCCGATCAGCTTTGCGCCGCCCCGCTGACCATCACGGCGAAACCAGACAACAATGCGGGGGAACCAGCCGAATACGTGCGGTTAACGCTGAAGCCGGGCTCAGCGGCCGAAGGCTACTTCAGGGGCAATCCGTACGTCGCCGATGTCGGCATTGTCGACGCCCAGGCGACACGGCCAGTGGTGGCGGTGATTGCCTCGGACGCGAGCGAGGCGGACGGCACGGGCGGCTTCTGGATCACGGTGACTCCAGCGTGGAACGATTGGCCCGTCCGGTTAGGCGTCACCTATCACATCGACGACGCCGCCGATACGGCCGAACCCACCGACTATGGTCTCGACGACTTGTCTTCGTACAAAACGGTCACGTTCCCGGATTGCGGGTCCGCATCCAACTGCTATGTGGAGCTGTGGCCTGTGGACGATGGCGAACCCGAAGGCCCGGAAACAGTGCTCATCCGGCTGAAAGAGACGGCCGTCTACAGTCTGAACCAGAACGCTAGCAGTGCCACGCTCACGATCGAGGACAACGATGTCGGCCCCGATGCGGTCACGATCCGCGCCACCGACGATGACGCGCGTGAACAGGGCCGAGACCCTGGGTCGTTCGAGATCTGCCACAGTAACAAGCACGTCGGCGTGAGCGTGAACTACAGCACCGGCGGCACTGCCGTGCGCCCCGGCGACTACGACCTGGCCACGGCGTCGATTCCCGCCGGGTCGCAGACCGGGTGCGTGGCGATGACCGTGACGCCAGTCGACGACCAGCTCATCGAACCGCGTGAGTCGGTCGTCGTGACCCTGGAGCCGGGCGACGGCTACGCCGTCGGCTTCGCCAACGCGCAGGCGACGGTGAACATCGAGGACAACGATTGCACCCAAGTACGGCTGCGCAAGCTCACGCGCGACGGCGACCCGAAAGGCGTCGACGTGGGCAGCCAGGTCACCTTTACCGCGACCACCCAGCCGCCCAATCCATCCGCAAACCACGGCACCTACACCTGGACCTTCCGTGAACTTCAGGGCAGGGGCCTTTTGAGCGACCGCCCCGTGCTGGTCGCCCAAACGCAGACCAATCGGCTCACGACTGCCGTCACCAAGTCGGGCCAATACACAGTCACGCTGGTGTCCTGCGGCCAGACTACAGTGGCCGCCCTTACGGTGCGGGTCAACCCGACGATCTCCATCAACGATGTGACCGTCCTCGAGGGGAACATCGCCCACTTCACGGTCCGTCTGTCCGAGTCCCCTTGGCGGCCAGTGACCGTCGACTTCGCGACGGCCGACGGAACAGCGAAAGCGAACGGTGACTATTGGGGCAGCCTTGGCACGGTGAGATGGGCACGAGGACAGGCGACCATCTCAAAGATCACTATCCCCACCATCGTGGATGCGGTCGTCGGGGAGCCGAGCGAGACGTTTTTCGTCAATCTCAAGAATCCTAAGAATGCGACCATTGCGGACAAGCAGGGCGTGGGCACGATCAAGGGTTGCGACTGCGCTCCCGTGCAGTTTGGGGCGGAGTTCGCGGACCCTGCCCTGACCGGCCTTCCGGAAAAATGGCTGCCCTTGCCGGCGGCGGAACGTCCAACACTGGACGCTGCGACCGTCGACTCGCTTCGCAGATTCACGATAGGAGTATTGGGTACGGACGTCGGCACCCAATTTGCCAATCGCCACCTCGCAGAGGGCATGTTGCAGTTGTACGAATCGGTCGTTGAATTCGGCTGGACAGTGGAATTCGCTAATCTGAGCCAGCTAATTTCACCGGGGCCGTCACATGAGCTTGACTACCAACGGCAGGCGGTTCGTATCAACACAATCAACACGATCTCGGCGTTTGGCACGATCGTCACGTACACTAGCGCGACTCAGCGCGCCGACGCGGTCAAGGCGGCCCTGGCCGCAATGAGGGCCTACACGGAGGAGAACCGCGCGGCACAAGATTTCATTCGCAAGAACCGTGAGACCCTTATTCAGCAGGTCATGGCCAAGTTCACCCCACTCAAGGCCACTTACCTTGCGGCGGCTCAAGCAGTGAATCCGGCTGGTGCCACATCCGAAGGATTTGATTGTGCACTCCGCAAGTTGGCCACGGCCTACGTGGACGGAGTACTGATGTTCCTGAAAATGCACTGGGGAGCCACACCTGAGCAAGGCTGGAGGATCATTGGCAATCGGTTCAACAAGCCTTGGTGCGGTGATTGGAACAACTTCTTCAATGGGAGCGACCAGCGAGACGAAGGCGGGGCAGCCGTGATTCCGTCGTTTTGGGATAAGGTGTTCACGACATGTCCAGACATCTCGAAGTACTTCACGATCAAGGACGCCCAGTGGCATGGTTCTATGACGTTTTTCCGCCCACAACATAATTTCATGATTATGTATCCCGTTGGCTCGAAACCGTGGTTGCGAGAAGGCAAAGAGCTCGACAACGTTCTAGAAAAGGATCCAGAAACGGGGGATCCCATGATCTCAAATGACCAGCGCATCGTCATTTTGGACCCGTGGTACGACTTACGGCCCAAGGCGTGGACGATCTCCGAGTACCCCCCGCCGCGGACGAGCTTATCTACGGTCGACGTCAAAGGAATCACCAACACAGGAAACGTCATCCCTTAGGTCAACTCAACGGTTGGCTGCAAGTCGTGGCTGAAGTTGGCGGAGATCAATGAGATCATCCATACATGGTGACACCAAAGGCATTGAAACTGGAAAGCCATTTCGGTTTTCTCTTGCAACCCTCCTTGCCCTCGTTGGACTGGCGGCGATTTCCTTGGCACACGTAACGAACCATGACGAGATTTTCCACCTTCTACTCCTGACAATCACAACTGTCGTGCTGCTGGCGGCAGTTCTCGTCACGTCGCTTCGACGCGACAAGAGCGCGATAGAAGTCGTCGCGGCCATGGTCGTCTACTACGCCGTAAGTCGCCTATGCACAACGGCAAGCTTTCTATTTGGCTACGTTCCTCACATCGGGCTGGCAGTTGGTCTCTTGGCGGCGGTTATCTTCCTGCTCTGTAATCGGCCGTCGGACTCTTGCTTTTCGCCGAGGGCTCTGTTGTGACAATGACAACGGAAGTGGATGCACAGGACTTCAACACGTTTATGACCGCGAGCGGCTTCGACTCCGGTTTCCACAGCCCCGGCCCACGTAGTGCCAGCGGGCCGAGCGTGCTCAGCATCCGCCGTATCCAGCAAGGAACCGTGGCGCAGTTCGTTCTCGAATGAAGCGGAGGCGGAAACGCTCACCCGGAAGCCAGAGAGTCAGGAGTTGTCTATGAAATTGTCCGAGCGACCGAGGCGACACGGCCGGTGGTGGCGGTGATTGGCACGAACGCCAAGGAGGCGGACGGATCGGGCGGCTTCACGATCGCGTCGTCTTCGACATCGAACGATCCGCTGTTCATCTCCTACTACATCGACGATGCCGCCGACACGGCCGAACCTACCGATTACGGTCTCGACGATTTGGCTGAGTACAAGACGGTCAGGTACCCGGAATGCCGGGTGTCGGCCTGTTATGTGAGGCTACACCCTGTGAACGATGCGCCGAAACACTCCGACAGGCGCGCCCGAACGCGCGTATCTTCTACGTTCCCAAGCTCAGCGACTGACCGGCCCGTAGACGGAGCAACCGGGAGCGATACCATCGGTGGTGGTTCAACCGCCCGTCGCAACCAAGATACGACGAGGCCCAGAAACTTGTAAGCCAAGTTTTTTCGGGTATCCTGCGGACCATTCCGGTCAATCCGTGGGAATCGAAACTGGAGGCGGCATGAGCGACATACAATCGAATCGTGATCGACCGATCCGAGTCCTGGCGATCCATGCCCATCCCGACGACGTGGAGTTCCAGTGCGCCGGCACGCTCGCGCTGCTCAAGCAGGCTGGCTGCCAGATCACGATCGCGACCATGACGGCGGGCGACTGCGGTTCGGCCGAGTTGGGACCGGAAGAAATCGCCGCGGTTCGCCGGCGCGAGGCAAGGGCGTCGGCCGACTTGCTCGGCGCCGATTACATGTGTCTCGAGTTCAAGGACCTGCTGATCGCCGTGAACGACGACGCTCGCCGCCGCGTGACCGAGGCGCTGCGCCGGGTACGGCCCGACATCGTCCTGACCGCGCCGCCCGCCGATTACATGTCCGACCACGAGTTCACCAGCCGGCTGGTGCGCGACGCATGCTTCAACGGCTCGATCAAGAACTTCGCGACGCACCAGTGGGAGCCCGCCCCGCCCACCGAGCGAGTGCCGCACCTGTACTACGTTGACCCCATCGAAGGCATCGACCCGATGGGCGAGCCGGTTCGGCCTGAGTTCTACATCGCCTTCGACGCGGAAACCTTCGACCTGAAGCGCCGGATGCTCGCCTGCCACGAGAGCCAGCGCGGCTGGCTGCTCAAGCAACACGGCATCGACGAGTATCTGAACAAGATGGAAGAGTGGACCCGTCACCGTGGCGCCCAGATCGGCGTCGACTACGCCGAGGCCTTCCGACAGCACCGCGGACACCCACACCCGCAGACGAATCTGCTGCTGGAACTGGCTCGGCAAGACGGCCGCGGATCGATCCTGTAGCGAGTCCCGCCGCCGCAATGCGGCAGCTACGCCAGCCGCTTCAGCTTCGTCACCCGACCGCTCGCCACCCACTCGGCAACGAAAATGTTGCCGTCGGCGTCGAAGCAGGCGTCGTGCGGGTGAACGAACTTGCCGGCGAGCCACTTGTCCCGGCTTCCGCGGATCGCGAATTTCGAGTCGGCCTTCAACCGGTCCACATCTTCGCCAAGTCGAGCGACGACCTGGTTCTTGGCGTTGAGCAGCGTCAGCCGCGCGACGAGTTCGGGGATTACCATCAGATCGCGCCACGTGTCTGCGTTCGCCGGCAGGCCGTAGCCGGTGAGCGTCTCGATGTGCTTGCCGTCGAGCGTCAGATACTGCAGTCGATGATGGGCGCGATCGCAAATCACCACAGCCGGCTCGCGGCCGGGCCGCCGGTCGATCCAGACGCCGTGCGGCGTGTTGAACTTGCCGGCGTCGTCGGGCGTGCCCGGCCCGCCGAAACTCGACACCCAATTGCCGTCCTTATCGTAACGGTGAATGTAGAACGAACCGTACCCGTCGGCGAGCAGAAATCCGCCATCGTCGAGAAACGCGAAGTTCGTCGGCATGAACCGGTCGCGCCCCCACACCTTCTTCGGCTGCGTGTCTTCGCCGTCGGCGTAGACCTTCGCCTGCATCGGCGCATACTTCTGCCAGACCGTCTCACCCTTCGGCGTCAGCTTCGCGAACGACTTCACTTGCTGATAGGCGCAGACGTAGAGGAAGTCCTCGCCGCCCTCGCGACGCACCTCGATGCCGTGGCCGCCGCCTTGAAACTGGCTGCCGAACGAGCGGACGTGTTTGCCCGCGGCGTCGAACACGAAGATGGACGGGTGGCCCTTCTGGTCCTCGCGCCCCTCGTGAATGACGTACAGGTTGTTCGCCGAATCGACCGCGACGTTGTGCGTGGTCTGCCACGTGAACTTGTCGGGAAGCTGCGGCCACTCGTGCAGCACTTCGTACTTGTAGTCCCCCTCGCCGACGATCACGCGCGAGTCGGTCTTGCGGGCGGTCGCGATCGCCGGCGCGACTGCCGCGGCGACGCCCGCCGAAGCAGCAGCGATGAACTGGCGGCGAGAGAGCGGAACAAGCGGTCGCTGGGGCTTGGCCATGAGATCACCTTTCAAGAACGCGGATTGTCGGTTTCGGGCTCTCCGCCAACTTTGGGGATTATTGGGGTGCAGGCGTCCCGCCTGCCGTTTCATCCGCCAGATGTGAGGCGGCCGGGACGGCCACACCACAATCTCCCCAAAGTTGGCGGAGAGCCCCCATTCCCAACTCAAACCGCCGGTTCGATCACTCGGCCGCGACTGATCGGAAACGGGCGGCCGAGCGGGTCGAGCAGTTCGGTTTCCGGATCGATGCCGAGGCAATGGAACACGGTGGCGCTCAAGTCGGCGGGCGTGGTGGCGCCGTCGACGGGGTGCGCGGCGATGCGGTCGGAGGCGCCGTGGACCACGCCGCCGCGAACGCCGCCGCCCGCCAGCGCGACCGAGAAGACATAGCCCCAATGGTCGCGACCGGCGGCCGCATTGAACTTCGGCGTGCGGCCGAACTCACCCATCCACACCACGAGCGTCTCGTCGAACAGACCGCGCTGGAGCAAGTCTTCGAGCAACGCCGAGTACGCCTGGTCCATGATCGGCATCAGGCACGTCTTCAGCGCCTCGCCGTTCTTGCTGTGCGTGTCCCACATGCCTTGATTGGGCTGGTCCTTGATTCGCGTCCAGTTCACCTGCACCAGCGCGACGCCCGCCTCGACGAGTCGCCGGGCGAGCAGGCAACTCTGGCCAAACCGCGTGCGTCCATAGCGATCGCGCACGGCGGGCGGTTCCTTGTCGAGATCGAACGCGCGACGAGCGGCGGGCGAACTGACCAAGTCGAGCACCTGGCCCGACAGCGTCGAGTAGTCGTCGCCCGCGCGGCTGCGCTGCGTTCGGTCGAGATGCTCGTTCAGTTGGCCGAGCAGCCCTTGTCGCGAGTCGAACCGCATAAGCGGCACGTCGTCGGGCAGGGCCACGTCGGGCACGCGGAAGTCCGCCGCGCCGGGGTCGCACTGGATCAGCCACGGGTTCGCTCGCTTGCCGAGGAACCCCGCGTCTTGGCCGGGCCACGGGATGTTGCCGTCGTTCCAGATGTGTTCGGGCACCGTAATCGCCGCGGGCAACCGGCCGCCATCCCGGCGCACGGCCCGAACGATGCCGGCGACGCTCGGCCAATAGTTCGGCGCCTTCGCCGTGACGTTCTCGACGTTGGTCGGCTGGTGCGGCACGCCGGTGAGCATGTAGTAGCCGCTCGACGAGTGCGCGTTGTCGCCGGTGACCATCGCGCGCAAGACGGCGATGTGATGCACGAGCCGTGCGGTGCGCGGCATCAGTTCGCCGACATGCGTGCCCGGCACGCTGGTGGGGATCGCCGTGAATTCACCGCGCGCCTCGGCCGGTGAATCGGGCTTCGGGTCCCACGTCTCCTGCTGAGGCGGCCCACCAAGCAATCCGAAAACGATCGCCGACTTGGCCCGGCCAAACGACCCCCCGCGCGAGCGATCCGACGCTTCCGCCACACGGCCGGCGCTCAGCGCCGCGAGCGACAAGCCACCCAGCCCGATGCCGCCGACGCGCAGCCACTCGCGCCGCGTCAGGCCGTCACACAGCTTCGCGCCGTGGCCGAGCACTCGGAGCATTTCGCCCACCTCCAACACAGGCCCACTTCGCTTCGAACCGGCACAACCTTACCACCGACGACCACTCCCGGCAACCGCGCGACTTGGTTATCGCGCCGGCAGCGGGCGGAGCTTGATGCTGCGGAACTCGATGCGGTCGGAGTGATCTTGCAGGCAGATCAGGCCCTTCGTCGCCTTCGCGAACTTCGGCTTGTCCTTGAACTTGCTCTTCGCGACGCGATTCTTCCAGTCGTCACTGCCGACCTCGTAGGCGACGACCTTCTCGCCGTTCAACCAATGCTCGATGCGCGGCCCGTCGGCGACGATTCGCACGTGGTTCCACTGGCCGACCGGCTTCGTCACATCCTTGGCCGGTGCGTACAGGTCGTAGCAGGCGCCGGCAAGCTGACGCTTGTCGCGGTTGGGATGCTTGGTGTTGTCGAGCACCTGCATTTCCGGCGCGACGTGCCACGACGTCTCGGCGTCTTCGGTGACTCGAAACAGGACGCCGCTGTTGCCGCCCGCAACGATGCGCCACTCGAGCTGCAGCTCGAAGTTGTCAAACTCATCGACCGTGACGATGTCGTCCGCCGCCGGCGCCCTTGCCGCCTGCCCCGCCACTGACTCGCGTCAACACACCGTCGACGACCTTCCAGCCCTTGGGCATCTCCTTCATGCGCCAGCCGCGCCAGCCCGCCGTCGTCCGGCCGTCAAACAGCAGCCGCCAGCCGGCGTCCTTTTCGGCGTCGCTCAGCGTGTTCGGCTCGTCGGCGCGCGCGGCGTGATCGAGCCCCAACAGTACCAAGACCCAGATTCCGACAATTGTCTTCATGTTCATGACTGTCCCCTTGAATCTCGTGAGCATCCCACCCGGCTTTGCCGGGCAATGTCGGGAAGGAACACCCCCCCCCGCGGACGGGGGGAGGCTCGGGCAACAAGTGCAAGATGGTCTCGATGTCCCTCAGTCCCCCCGCGGACGGGGGGAGGCTCGGGCAACAAGTGCAAGATGGTCTCGATGTCCCTCAGTCGCCCCGCGGACGGCGGGAGGCTCGGGCAACAAGTGCAAGATGGTCTCGATGTCCCTCAGTCCCCCCGCGGACGGGGGGAGGCTCGGGCAACAAGTGCAAGATGGTCTCGATGTCCCTCAGTCGCCCCGCGGACGGGGGGAGGGCCCGGACGTTGACCCTACCCCCGTCCGCGGGGGGACTGAGGGGGGGACTTCCTTGGGAACAACCTATGCCGCGGCGCGGCTCGCCATCACACAAGGAACTTGGCAAGTTCCTTGAAAGTGTGCGTATCATCGTCGCGCTGACCGTGTCGAGCAAGTCAGCCGTGGGCGGGCTTCCAGCCTGCCATCCTTGGAGGGGCGACTAAATAGCCTTGCACGATTCTGGGACAGTAGCCCGACGCGCCAGCGAGGG
>Ga0185317_100113_pt1 | contig 30779 bp, 28 predicted proteins | sample DevilsHole_FD_128020 | JGI IMG/M metagenome (GOLD analysis project Ga0185317, IMG submission 128020) | Groundwater microbial communities from Devils Hole, Nevada to study Microbial Dark Matter (Phase II) - Devils Hole (SPADES assembly)... | ecosystem: Environmental > Aquatic > Deep subsurface >...
GGCAGCAGCCGATGCTCTGTTTGCTGCTTTGGTTGGATTAAACCAAAGCTATGGCCAAACAGATGACAGTCAAAATCAAAAAGACGCTCTGTTTAACTCACCGATGCACTTTATTGGGTTTGGTCGCGGTGCGGTAGTGAATAGCGAGATTATCCAGCGTCTGGGGACTTTCTTCCCGAAAGATATGCATCCTGGGATGTTCCCCGATCTCCAGATGACGACTGTAGACCCGAATGATTTTGAACAGCAAATTAATGGCGGAACTGTCAACCACTTTGAACCAAAGATTCAGGTTTGGGAGAATGTCACTTTTGCCGACAATTACTACCAGACGGCAACGACAAGCCAACCCAGAGGGCGGGATATTGTCAATATTATTCCCTCCGAACTGCTACCGCCCGATAGTTATTCCAATGAGAACAGACCAGACTTATCAGTTCATCTAGGAGGTTTTGACGACTCGGGAAACCTGAGTCTCTCCAGTCGCGCTGGGTTTACGCAAGATGTCGCGAATGGCAACAACCCTCACGGGCGGACTGTCGCTTGGTATGGCGGGACAGCCGATTTGAGTTGGGGCAAGAACAATCCTTTGGAATATTCAATTCACCGGCGCAGTGGGGATTTCAGTTACGGTGAGCTGTTCGATCCGAACTTCCCGGATGCTAAACCGTGGTACACGCCCAACCATACCGGACAGCCGGTGGGTGACGAGGACGCCCAGTGGGAAGGAATTGGCACGGGTTGGTACTATTCAGTGCTGGGTGGCGGTTATTACAAGCGTTACTCGCTTCCCCTTACGTTCAGTCCGCGCACTCCGCTGAATTTTGATAATACGGCTCTGCCGAGGATGCGAGGGGATTTTGCGGTTCCTACTCTGTTTAATGGCAATTTTGATGCGATTAACCAACGTTTCAGAAACCAGCCTATTCCTGGTTGGTCTTTCCATAATGACGGGGAAGAATCGTTACAGAAGTATTTGTTTGACTGGAAAGACATTCCATCTTTAGATCAGTACCGAACCGATATAGGTTATGATTCCGCTCACCCTAACTATGCGCTCAGGTTATCAAGTGGTGGCCTTAATGAGATTACTCACAACAACTTTGTAGTACCTGATTGGGGGGCGTTGCGGTTTAATCTCCATGTACCTGAACTCACCGATGGAACTGTTAGGGTTTCCATCCAAGGAGACGCGCCTGGTTATGAAACATACCGAAACATAGGTACTGTTGACCTCAGAGTTGCAGATGGTCGAGTCAATCCTGGGTCTATACCGGAAATTGCTTACCCTCTGGGTTATGCAGAGACTGATACTTACAGGATTGGTTATGGAAATAGAGGGTTTGAGACTTTTCATGTTGATATTCCCAATGAGCTACGCGGCAAGTCAGTTAGACTCAAGTTTGAGTTAGAAGGGAATGAGCCAGTTTATCTGGATGATGTTTTCTTCAAAAGTATCCATACAAAACTTGGTAATCCAACCTTTGCCAGACCTTTTCCAGATACTCACCGTGAGAATTACCTCATTGAGAAGCCACAGTACACTCTTTCATATAACGATGCCATCAAAAGCCCTAATTGGGTGAGTTGGCAATTAAATAAGACTTGGCTAGGTAATGTCACGCGACCCGGGCCTGGTACTGCCCCACCAGGCTATCCTCCAGCAGGTTTTCCAGATGGAACCTATCCGGCGAGTCAGATAGACTATCCCTGGCTGGGAGATAACAATCTCCCTGATGGTTGGATACTTACAGAAGGGTCTGATTACCGACTGAACCAGCGCGGGATGGAAAGAGGGCATATGGTTCCGGTAGCAGACCGCGATCGTAATACCAAGGATGTTTACTCTACATTTCTCACCTCAAATATGCTGCCTCAGCATGGTGATAATAATCGCGGTGCGTGGCAAATTTTTGAACGGGATATTCGAGCCTCAATTGAAAATACAAACCTAGCGAGAGATTATTACATTATTGCTGGCGGATTGGGATACGATCAGAATCGCGCTCTCGGAAACTTAGTTTCAGTCCGCCCAGATGGACGCACTGTACTTGATCCAAATGGGACTTGGACAGTCAATCCCAAAGGAATTTTAATTCCTGAGTTTACTTGGAAGATTGTCGTGCCTCTGGTGCCAGGTCAGAGTATAAGCGACATTACAGCTGACACAGAAGCGGTCGCTATCATGGTGCCTAACCGAGACGGTCTGGCTACTCCGAGAAATTTCCCACTGCCTGGGGAAAATAATCGCACTATCACCAACTGGAATCAGTGGCGAGATTGGCGCGTCAGTATTAACTATCTGGAAGATTTAACGGGTTACGACTTTCTGTCTGAGCTACCTCAGAACATTCAAGAGGCCATTGAATCTAGAGAGGACGGATTACTTCCTAGTTAGGAAAATGGCTCTACCGTAGCGGTAAAAATCGCGATCGCCTAGTAGTTTTGTTTAGAGCTGTTAAAATCGGAAAACGATTTTAACAGCTCTAACAGAGCGGAAATAAGACTGCTTTTACTTCACTCATCAATCACGTTTGTGAAGAGATCACCTCCAGGCATAATACTGGCCTTAACATAACAGCAACGCCACCAGCTATCGTCGTCTAAAAGGGCATCTTTCAGGTTGCAGTTGTAGAAAAATGTTTCATCCAAGGGAGACTTTCTAAGGTTAGCACCTTCAAGATCGACAGTATCCATATGAACTTCAATCAGGTTAGCACCCTCCAATTGAACTCGCTTTAAACTGCAATTTCTCACAGTAGCACCGTTGAGTTCGCTCCTGCTAAGGTTGGCATCATTCAACTCGCTATCTTCCAACAGAATATCGAGCATATTCGCACCAGTAAGATTAGCCCTATTCAGGTGAATATCTTTCAAATGAGCGGCGTACATATCGGCACCACTGAGGTTAATGCCACTCAAGTTGAGTCCCTTTAAATTAGCACGCCTTAAGCTGATTCCAGAGAAATCTCTCTCCCCACCGGCATACCGTCTGAGCAGTTCTTCAGCGTCCATAACTTTATTCCTTAATCCATTGAGGATATCAAAGCGCTTTTCTCACCCAATTATATCCTAAAATACGCGACTAATAACGCCGATTTTTTAAAATATTATATGACTTGCCGGCACGGTGTTCTGTGGCGGAGCGATTTTTTCGGCTAGCCGTGGCTGCAGGCCAGAGTTCAAAAATGTCTGTTCCTCTAACCGGCAGCCATTATTCCTTATACTTCCATCTGGCACGCTCGTATTGCAGAGAGTGGCATCTTCAACGCAGAAGTAGCGCGTCTCCAGTTGGCGTGGCTGAGATTCGCGGAAGCGAGTTCTATCAAGACGGCTATGGCTGAGCGTGGCAATACAGCCAAGCCAACCTAACACAAATATGTCCTGTATTGCTAGAATATTAAATGGCCGTACTCCGGGACTGTCCGGAGAGATTTTCAACCAAGAAAGTGCGAGCGTAGAACAGGATAGTAATATGCCAGAGATGCAAGCGATATCGGCGGAAGAGTTGCTCACTCGGTATGCGGCAGGCGAGAGAGATTTTCCTGAAGTTGACCTGAGAGATGCTAACCTGACAGGTGCCGACTTGAGAGGAATTAACCTGAGTGGTGCCTGGTTACAAGATAGTGACTTCAGCGGTGCTGACTTGAGCGGTGCTAATTTAGAATGGGCTGACTTGGACGGTGGGGAGATGATTGGCACTAACTTCAGTGGCGCTAACTTGAAAAATGCCTATTTGAATGTGGCTGAAATGCAGGGGGCCAACTTTAGTGGTGCCGATCTCAGTGGTGTGAGCATGTATACATCCTTACTGCAAGATGCTCTGCTGATTGGCGCTAACCTTACTAATGCTGATCTTGAACTAGCTGTATTTGATGGTGCTGACCTCACCAATGCTAACCTGACGGATGCCAAGAAATTCGGATACGGTAATGCCATATACCAAAACACCACTATGCCGGATGGGAGTATTAGGAGCGACGACATTTAAAAATAGAGGGAGTCAATATGAAGGCTGATAGCGAACCACTTCCTGTCCGCCGGCTTTTCAAGCAGTAACGCAAGAAAGTAGGCTGTAGCTATTCCCGCCTGACAGGCTCTACCTCTCACATCTAGCTACAGCCATCATTCCTGATACTTCCATCAGGCATGATAGTATTGCAGAAGATGGCTTCGTCTAAAAAAGCAGCACCGCTGGCATTCAGCAGATTCGCATTCCTGAGATTAGCCCTGTCGAAGCTAGCTTGAGTGAGGATAGCTTCACTGAGATTGGCACCGCTGAGATCAGCACCATCAAATCCAGATTGGTGAAGCTCGGCACCCACTAGAGAGGCACCAATCAAGAGAGCATTGTCCAAACTAGATTCAGTCAGGTGAGCGCCACTTATATCTGCGCCAGTGAGGTTGGCGTCACTCAGATCGACCGACAACAGCCACGCCTCTTTCAGATTAGCACCGCTAAAATTGGTGTTAATCAGTTCAGCACTCTCAAGAAGCGCACCTGACAAGTCAGAACCGCTAAGGTCAGCCCCATTCAGTGTACTGAAGCTCAAGACAGCTTTTCTCAAGTTGACTCCACTTAAGTTGATGCCACTCAAATCTGCCCTGCGGAAATCGACTCCACTATATGCAGTGTTTTTATATATCCTTGTTTCGTCTGAGTCCGTCAGCTCGACTCCGGCGAAGTTTCTTTCTCCAGCTCTGTACCTTATGAGCAATTCTTGGATGTCCATAATTCATCTTGTTTAGCTATGTAAGTAGTGTTAGTTTAACCATAACTTTGCCGAAACTGCAAGCTTATGGTTCTATTTGGTTGCGGCAAGTGTTCCAGAGGACAAATCCATATAGCTTATCCAGCGAGAGTTCTCATTGAGGGAGAAAGCCGACCCCAGAGCCTCCAGCAGGACAGTATCTATCTCTCAGCTCCACGGTCATCATTCCTGATACTTCCATCTGGCATGATAGTATTGCAGAAAATGGCTTCGCTTAAAAAAGCAGCACCGCTCGCATTCAGCAGATTCGCATTCCTGAGATTAGCATTTTTGAAACTAGCTTCAGTTAGGATAGCTTCACTGAGATTGGCACCGCTGAGATCAGCACCATAAAATCCAGATTGGTGAAGCTCAGCACCCACTAGGGAGGCACCCATCAAGAGAGCATTGTCCAAACTAGATTCAGTTATGTGAGCGCCACTCAGATCTGCGCCAGTGAGATTGGAATCACTCAGCTCGACCGACAGCAGCCACGTCTCTTTCAGATTAGCACCGCTGAAATTGGTGTTAATCATTTCAGCGGCTTCAAGGATTGAACCTGACAAGTCAGCCCTGCTAAGGTCAGCCCCATTCAGTGTAGCCCAACTCAAATTAGCTCTTTTCAAGCTGACTCCACTTAAGTTGATGCCACTCAAATCAGAACCCTTGAAATCGACTCCATTAAATACAGTATTCTTATACTCCCTTGTTTCGTCCGAGTCCGTCAGCTCGACTCCTGCGAAGTTTCTTTCTCCAGCTCTGTACCTTCTGAACAATTCTTGGATGTCCATAACTTCTCCGTTGAAGCTCTTTAAGTAACTGGCGATCTCCCAAATTCTAATCTATAGAAGGTTTTGCTGTCAACTTAAAAATTTCCCCCTCATTAGCGCTGAGAGCGTTGAATAAATTGCCAAGCTAGAAAGTTACAGCTGATTTCAGAAATATCTATCCCTCAAAGCAGCAGCCATCATTCCTTATACTCCCATCAGGCATAGTCGTGTTACAGAGAATGGCATCTTCAACGTAGGCACCAGTAGCGCGTCTCAAGTTGGCGTGGCTGAGATTCGCTCCTTGGAAACGAGCCATGTCAAGACGGCTGCGTTGCAAATTAGCAGCAGTAAAATCAGCATTATAAAGCCTAGTTTGGATTAGCTCAGCACCACAAAAAGCAGCTCCCATCAGGAGCGCATTTTCAAAATTGGATTTACTCAGATTGGTATCGCGTAGGTTTGCACCACTGAGATTGGCACGTTTTAATCTAGCTGTTGTTACCATAGCTTTTCTGAAATCAGCCCAACTGAGATTAGCACCTTCCAGATTGGCATCTCCCAAGAATGCACCACTCAAATTAGCACCGATAAGGTTAGCTTCTCTCAAGTTGACCAGCGACAAGTAAGCACCTTTGAGGTTAGCTCCTCTCAAATCTACTCCTATAAAGTTTCTCTCTCCTGCTGCATACCTGACGAGCAACTCTTCAGATTTCATATTTTTCCTCTTCTCTCACTTATTTTTCCAGGTTCACTTTCTACAATTATATCCCTGGATGCCCTAGTTAGCAACTGCGCACGCTGCCATCGGGCATGAGCGTTTCCTCGAAATGGCAATCTCGAAATCTTACTCCGGAGCCCCTAAAGGTTTCCGGGCTGAATTCAGCACCAATAAAGTCCGTTCGGAGCAACTTGGCTTCTTCAAAGTGAACGCTTTGCAACCGGGCTTCCTTGAAGCTCGCCTCCGTCAAATCAGTGCAGACAAACCCGAGATCGCTGATTCTTGCATTGCTCAAGTTGATTCCACTGAAGTTAGCGCAGAAAAATTGACTCTCAACCAATCTCGCTCCCGTCAAATCGGCACCGCTGAGATTAGCTCTGTCGAGAACCGATTGAAAAAATCTGGTTCCCCGCAAAATGGCATGGCTCAGATCCGCCCCCTCGAAGTTGCTCTCACCCAAGTCAACATCGGTCAAGTCCGCCCCGCGCAGAATCACCCCGTCCATGAAAACTTTAATCCACCTGATGCTGCTCTTGCGCAGAATAATACCGCTCAAATCCAACCCTTTGAATTGTCCTTTATCCCAAGTTCTTTTTTCTCCAGAAACCGTCTCCACACTAACTTTACTAAAGTCTCTTTCCCCTGCGCTATACCGGCGGATCAGGTCTCCAAAGAGAATCTTTTTCAGGCGCATACCATTTCTCCCACACAAGTTTCTATTCTTTAGAATAGCACGCTTGCCCTTTCGACATCAACCGTCCAGTTCGATTGACGCCTTCGCTCCCGATAGCTTTGTCTGCCGCTCTACCGCTGATAAATATCTATATCTCAGCTACCACTGCGCACGCTGCCATCGGGCATGAGCGTTTCCTCGAAAGCTCCCCCAGCTCAGCACCGAACAGGTTAGCCTCGCTCAAGTCCGCACCAGACAGATCGGCTTAGCTTAGAGTAGCACCGGCTAGCTGGGCACCTCTCAAGTTAATATTTCTCAAAACGATATCGGCAAAATTCCTCTCCCCTGCAGCGTACCGTCTGACTAACTCTTCTCTGTCCATAATTTGACTCTCTAATCCGCTCACATTCTCCAATCCAATATTACTAACTTCCCCAACCTGGGATTGAGAGTGCAGTTAAAGCCGTTAGAAAGCGGCATAAAGACTCTGCCGCTCTCTCCCTTGAAATCTTGGCCTCTTCTGGTTAAGTTGACACCAATAACCCCTGCCCCACTCCCAAATTTCGCCCCGAAAATATGCAAATTAATTAAACATAAATTAAATAATTTAATTCTTAGAGCGCGGGTCTAGGGCGTCGCGCAGACCGTCGCCCAGCATATTAAACGCTAGAACACTCATCGTAATCGCTAAACCGGGAAACAGGGTTGTCCAGGGGGAGGAGAGAGAGTAGCCGCCTTTGAAGGCGTCGGCGAGCATGGTTCCCAGTTCTGGGGTGGGGGGTTGGGCTCCGAGTCCCAAGAATCCCAAACCGGCAGCTTCCAGGGTGGCGGTGCCGGTGGAGAGGGTGGCCTGCACGACAAGCGGGCCCAGAGTTGCCGGCAGGATGTGGCGCAACAGGATGCGTGCCGGTGAGGCTCCGAGGGCTTTCGCCGCCATAACGAATTCCCGCTCTCTGAGGGACAGTGCCATGCTGCGGGTGAGCCGGATGTAAATGGGGATTTGCACGAGTCCCACTGCTAGCATAACGCCTTGCAGGCTGGGGCCGGTGACGGTGACGACGGCGATGGCCAGGAGAATGGAGGGAAAAGCCAAGAGGATGTCTGTCAGCCAGCCAATCAAGGTTTCCACCGGCCCCCGAAAATAGCCGGCAATCAGCCCCAAAAGCACGCCGGCAGCCATTCCCAGGGCGACGGAAACGAGTCCGGCGCTGAGTGAAGTGCGCATCCCGTACCACACCAGCACCAAAATATCCCGCCCCAGTCCGTCAGTGCCCAACCAGTGCTGGGCGCTGGGGGGTTTCAGCCGCGCCAAATAGTCCCGGTCAGTGGCGGGATCGTAGGGGTGGAGCATCGGGGCTAGGAGTGCCAGCAGCACTAGGGCGACGGTGAGGGCGAAGCCAATTTTCCCCGAAGTGGACTGCCAAAATTGCTGGAAAGATTTTTGCACGAGTTGCTGTTAGTTTAGAGCGGCTTTATAAAGGTAATTTTAATCTAGCTGCGGGGGCAGAAACCGGGTTTCTTCAAGAAACCCGGTTTCTTCGCGAGTTTCTTCGCGAGGAGCCAGAAACCGGGTTTCTTCTGTAGGAAAGCTGAGTTCTCCGGCTTACCCACTACAAGAAACCCGGTTTCTTGTTCTAGCACGGCGCAATTTACCGGTACTTAATCCTCGGATCGAGGAAGGCATAGGAAATATCAACGAGCAGGTTAATTAACACAAAGGTAACAGAGACGAACACCACACCGGCTTGCACGACTGGATAGTCTCGCGCCAGAATTCCATCATAAATCCACGAGCCGATTCCCGGCCATGAGAAGATAGTTTCAGTGAGTACCGCACCGGCGAGGAGGGTGCCAAATTGCAAACCAGTGGTGGTGATCACCGGCAGCAGGGCGTTTTTCAGGGCGTGCAGGAAAATTATCCGGTATTCCGGAACGCCCTTAGCTCTGGCGGTGCGGATGTAGTCTTGGGAGAGGACTTCCAGCATAGCACTGCGGGTCATCCGCGCTAGGATTGCCAGGGGAATCGTGCCCAGGGTGAGTGCCGGCAGTACCAGGTGAGCGAGGGCGTCTTTGAGCGCGGCAGCGTCTAGCTTGAGCAGTGCGTCGAGTACGTAAAAGCCGGTGAGTGGCTTGAAGGTGAAGGCTAAGTCAGCGCTCAGCCTTCCGCTGGCGGGGAGCCACTGCAGGTTGACCGCGAACAGGTAAATTAGCAGCAATCCCAACCAGTATACCGGCAGGGAGACTCCTATTAAAGAGCCGGTCATCAGCAGGTTGTCCAGCCAGCCGTTTTTGCGCACTGCGGCGAAAACCCCTGCCGGTATTCCCAGCAGCAGCGCCACGATCATTGCCGCAACGGACAGTTCAAAAGTAGCCGGCCACCTGTTTCTGATTTCCTCGGCGATCGGAATTCCGCTGATGATACTGGTGCCGAAATCTAAGCGAATCAGGTTACCCAGAAAAGCGAGATACTGCACCGGCAGGGGCTGATTTAGACCTAATTGCTGCCGGAGGGCTGCAATCTGTTCGGGTGTGGCTCTTTCGCCAACCAGCACCACGGCTGGGTCGCCGGGGATCAGGTGCAAGAAGGTGAACACCAAAAGGGTGATTCCCAGGAGTACCGGCAGCAGGCTGAGCAGGCGCTTGGCGATGTATTGCCACATGAAGTTTGAGGGTTTATTTGATAAAACCGCAGATGGACGCAGATGGACGCAGATGAATTTTGCAAAAATCTGCGTTTATCTGCGTTTATCTGCGGTTAATATAGCTCACTTTTTCTCCACTGTCTCAAAAGATTCGGAACCGAGGGGGCTGGGAACCCAACCGGCAAGATTCTTGCGCTTGGCTAAAAGGGGCTGGGAGTGGACAACCGGCAGGCGCACGACTTCGCGGTGAAGTATCTCATCGACTTCGGCGTAGATTTTTGCCCTCGCCGCACTGTCTCCAGCAGCCCTTCCTGAATCGAGCAATTTGAGGAGCCGGTCGTTTTTCCAGCCGCCTAAGTCTTGGGTTGAACCGGGTCCGAAGTGGGGGTAGTAGAAGTTGTCGGGATCGCCGTAATCGCCGGTCCAGCCGAGCATGAAAGCTTGAAATCCGGGGGTTTTGTTGCGATCGGCGAGGTAGGCTGCCCAGTCTTTGGTTTTGAGGCTGACTCGAATGCCGATAGCGCTCAAGTCGGCGGCGAAGGCTTCTGCTATTGGTTTGGGAGTGGGAAAATAGGGTCGGGACACCGGCATGTACCACAATTCTAAGTCAAAGCCGTTGGGGTAGCCGGCTTCGGCTAGCAACTGTTTGGCTTTTTGCGGGCTGTGTTCGTAATCAGCAATTTTAGCAGATTGCGCCCAATTCATTGATGGCGGGGTGAAATGGCTGTCGCCGGTGCCAAGTTTTCCCCAAAAAGCTTGGACGATTGCTTTTTTGTTGATGGCTAGGGCGATGGCTTGGCGCACCCGCACGTCGGAGAGGGGTTTGTAGCTGGGATTGAGCGCTAGGTAGCCGAGGTTTAAGGAAGGGCGGGGAACCGGTTCGAGATTGGGGTCGCGCTGAATTTCTGGCATTTGGTCTGGGGATAAGTCTGTGGTAAAATCGACTTGACCGGCTCTCAGTTGCGCGAGTCTGGCGGCGGGATCTGTGATGAAGCGGATGACTAATTGATTGGTTTTGGGAAGTCCGGGCTGCCAGTAATTAGGGTTCTTTTCCAGTAAAATGCGGTCGCCGGTGCGCCATTCTTTGAAAATAAATGGGCCGGTGCCAACCGCTAGGGAGATGGGAGTTCCGTAGCTGGCACCTGCTTTTTGGATAGCTGCGGGACTGGCGATGCCGAAATATCCGGAACCGATGGCGGCGGGGAAGGCGGCGAAGGGCTGTTTGAGGGTGAATTGTATGGTATAATTGTCATCAACTTTGATATCTTGGAGGAGGGATTTTGGGTCGCCTTTGAAGCCGCCGAAAAGTTGCTGCCAGATTTCGTAGGTTTTGCCGGCGTTGCGGTAGCCGTGAGGGTGTTTGGGGTCCCACCAGCGCTCTATGTTAAATTTTACCGCTTCGGCATTGAAATCAGTGCCGTCGTGAAATTTAACGCCGGTTCGCAGTTTGAAAGTCCAGACTTTGCCGTCGCTGTCAGCAGACCAAGAGGTCGCCAGACTGGGTTGAAGTTCGGTAGTTCCTGGCTTGAATTCCAGCAAGCGCTCGTAGATTTGGCGCTGGACAGTGATGGAGTTTCCGTCGGTGATATTGCCCGGTTCTAGGCTCACCGGCTGTCCCCCAGAACCGAAGACGAGCGCCCCGGTGCCGGTGGCTTGCGGGCTGCCGGTGTTCTGGGGTGCGCCGCAGCTGGCGATAAGTGTAGCTAGGGCAAAAAATTCAGCTAAAAAAGCCCGTCGCGTTTGCTTGTTTTCCCTCATCTCACTCACTCCTTCTTCGCTATAGTATAATGGAAAAATACACGTCTAGAATGCAGGCTGTGCAGTCGCCAATTATTCCCGCTGTCGGGGAACTGATCCGCAGCTATCCGGGTACGATATCGCTGGGACAGGGCGTTGTCTATTACAGCCCTCCTCCGGAGGCGGCGCAGCAGATTTCTCAATTTCTGGCTGACCCGGAAAATCACAAGTACAAGGCGGTGCATGGAATTGCGCCGCTGCGGGAGGCGATCTCCCAAAAGCTGAAAGCTGAGAACGGCATCACCCCCAGCGGTTCGCACCGCATTGTTGTGACTGCCGGCAGCAATATGGGATTTATGAATGCGGTTCTCGCCATCACTTCCCCCGGTGATGAAATTATAATCCAGACGCCCTATTATTTCAACCACGAGATGGCGATTGTCACAGCCGGCTGTCGCCCCGTGCTGGTTGGGACGGATGAGAATTACCAGCTGCGCCCGGATGCGATTGAGGAAGCGATTACGGACAAAACGCGGGCTGTTGTGACGATTTCGCCGAACAATCCCACCGGCGCGGTGTATTCCCCAGAGTCGCTGCGGGCTGTGAGTGAAATTTGCCGCACAAGAGGAGTGTACCACATCAGTGACGAGGCGTATGAATATTTTACCTACGACGGTGTTCAACATTTTTCGCCCGGTTCGATTGAAAATAGCAGCGAACACACGATATCGCTTTTCTCGCTGTCCAAGGCTTACGGATTTGCCAGCTGGCGCATCGGCTACATGGTAATCCCGGAACACCTGTTCCTCTCTGTGCAAAAAATCCAAGATACGATTCTAATTTGTCCGCCTGTGGTTTCGCAGTATGCGGCTTTGGGGGCTTTGAATGCGGGTTCAAGCTATTGCCAGGAAAAGATAAATGCGATTGCTGAGGTGCGACAGCTGGTGCTGGATGAACTGGAGGGTGTGCGAGATTTATGCACGATTCCGGAGGCGGATGGGGCGTTCTATTTTCTGCTGAAGGTTCACACTGATTTGGGCGCAATGGAGCTGGTGGAAAAGCTTGTCCGCGAGCATGGGGTGGCGGCAATTCCGGGGACGACTTTCGGGATGGATTCCGGGTGCTACCTGCGCGTGGCTTACGGTGCGCTGGAAAAGGAAACCGCTCAGGAAGGTATCGGGCGGCTGGTGCGGGGGCTGCAAAAGATTGCGGGAGCCGGTGGGTAGATGTTTGCTGTAATTCAACAGTCAGAGGGACAGGCGAGACGCCTGTCCTACGTGATAATTTAAGGTATAGCGGTTCTCCGTTGGATGAACGTGTTTGCCCAGAAACCCGGTTTCTTAAAGAAACCGGGTTTCTCGCGCTGCGTCACGCACCCCAGTATATCAGGCCAACCGTGCCTTCCTGTGTCAAACTAGAAAAACCACCCTAAGTGCCGAGCGATGTTTAAAGTGATAACGCCTGGATTCTCCCAAGAATTCGAGAGATGGACAGATGCCTTGAATACGGCAAAATCTCTCAAACCAAAATGCAAGAGTTTGTTTGAAGACATCCGCATTTATGACGGAGAGGAGTTGGTGTGGGTGTATAGCCGGACTCACACTTACCCTCAATATGTCGGGGCGGGTACATATAACAGGTTAGCACTGCTGTTTCTGAAAGAAGCGCAGGAAAATGGCGAAGAGTGGGCGATGCCAAAAGACGAAGGTGCTTGATTGAGCCGGCGGGGGAACGCGCTGCGGGGGGTTTCTCTGCCGGTCAATACAAAAAGAAAGTCGGTTTTTGAGATAGCTTGACCGGCTTGCGCTTATATAGCGTTTTTCCTCTGAGTGAGGTACTGAGAAACCCGGTTTCTGAAAGAAACCGGGTTTCTGGGGCGCACTTCATCCAACTGAAAACTGCTATACTCATTAAGTATATCTGAGCGGAGGGAGAAGTTCGTTGAGAAAGTTACTCAAAGCCATACTGCTGGCAGTTCTGACTGTTGCCTTGAGTTTGCCGGCTTTTGCGGCGGATACTGCGAGCGGCGCACAGGTTTTTAGCGTCCACTGTGCCGGCTGTCACCCGAATGGGGGCAATATTATCCGCCGGGGGAAGAACCTCAGCCAAAAAGCTCTGAAAAAATATAACATGGACTCCCTGGAGGCGATCGCCTCTCTGGTGGCGAACGGCAAAAACAATATGTCCGCTTTCAAAAACCGCTTAAGCGCCGAGCAAATCGAAGATGTCGCCGCTTACGTGCTGGAACGAGCTGAGAAAGGCTGGCGCTAAGAGCGGGTTTGTAAAGTAGAAACATCCAGAAACCGGGTTTCTTCAAGAAACCCGGTTTCTAGTTCTATCCGGGGGTTTACAAAAGTTTACCTGCTGTGTTAAAATCTTCTAAAGAGATTGGAACCTCACCCTTTAGCGTCTTTTCCGCTTTTGGGACAGGCGGGACGCCTGTCCTACGCCTCTGAGCCTATCGGCTGAGAGGGGGGATAAGATAAAGGGGAAATTGTTTGAGACACTGTCCACCTTATAGAGAACCAAGACTGGAAGATGAAGCTACCCGAATCAAGCCGGCTGCAGTTCACCCCGGATATGAATATCTGCCGCATATTAAATGGCATGTGGCAGGTGTCTGGCGCTCACGGACGCATTGACCCGAAAGCTGCCATTCAGACGATGTTTCAGTATGTGGATGCCGGTTACACGACTTGGGACTTGGCAGACCATTACGGACCGGCAGAGGATTTTATTGGCGAGTTCCGGCGTCAGCTAGCCGCCACCCGTGGCGAGCAAGCTCTCCACAGCGTGCAAGCTTTTACCAAGTGGGTGCCAAGACCGGCAAAAATGACGCGCAAGGTGGTTGAGGAGAATATCGGCATCTCCCTGCGAAGGATGGGAGTGAATTGCTTGGACTTGATGCAGTTCCACTGGTGGGAGTACCGGGATAAAAACTACCTGGACGCGCTCAAGTACATGGCTGAACTCCAGCAGGAGGGTAAAATTAAGCACCTAGCCCTGACGAATTTCGATACCGAACACCTGAAAATTATTACTGACGCCGGCATCAAAATCGTCTCCAACCAGGTGCAGTTCTCGCTCGTGGATCGCCGGCCTTTGGTGAATATGGCCCAGTTCTGCCAGAAGCACGACATCAAGCTTTTCACCTACGGCACACTCTGCAGCGGCTTGCTGTCAGAAAAGTACCTGGGACAGCCCGAACCGCGAGGGGGAGAGCTGTACACCGTGAGCTTGAGAAAATACAAGAATATGGTGGATGCCTGGGGCGGCTGGAGCCTGTTTCAAGAGTTGCTGAATGTCCTCAAAGAGATTGCCGGCAAGCATGGAGTCAGCATTGCTAACGTGGCGGTGCGCTACATCTTGGATCGACCGGCAGTTGGGGGCGTAATTGTCGGCGCGCGGCTGGGGATATCGCAACACTTGGAAGACAACGCCAGGGTGTTTAATTTCAGCCTGGATGCTGAGGACGAGCGGCGGATTGAAGCTGTAGTTTGCCAATCGCGGGATTTGTACCAGCTGATAGGCGACTGCGGCGATGAATACCGGCGCTAGGAAATAGCACCCGCACGATGGTACTGAGAAACCCGGTTTCTTTAAGAAACCGGGTTTCTGGGGCGTCCTCGCTCCAGCGGAAAACCGCTATATCTGCGTTTATCTGCGTTCATCTGCGGTTAAAATCAAAAACCCTGTTTCTCAAAATACCTATGACTGACGAGCAAACTGAAGTATTAGCAGCCAACCAAGCTTTTTACCGAGCCTTTGAGAGAAAAGATATGGAAGCGATGAGTGCGGTGTGGTCGCAGGGAACCGGCAGCCTTTGCATTCACCCCGGACGCAACGCGCTGCGGGGGTGGAAGGATATTCGCGCCTCTTGGGAGCTGATATTTAAGAACACCAACTACCTGGAAATCCAGACAGAGATTATTTCCACAGAGGTGCGCGACACGCTCGCCTATGTTATACTGGTAGAGAATGTGTTCCAAGTCAGCGGCGGCAGGAGAATCGAGGCCAAGTCGGTGGCGACGAATATCTTTGAGCTGCTGGGAGGGAAGTGGTATTTAGTCCACCACCACGGCAGTCCCCTGATGCGCTAGCCCGACTCGCCAGCAAAAATTTTAGGGATTCGCTATACTGAGGAACATAGGACAAGTCAGTCAACCCTGTGAAGGACGCCAGCCGATGACGCTATCCATCCACACTCCTACCCTGCTTCTCTCTAGAGAACTGCCCAGCCTGAAATACACTTCCACCCCAGATCGCTTCGATGAAACCTGGGAGGCTCCCCTGTCAACCCTTCTGGGATTGGGACGAGCCGCCGGCGCGGACTTCATCGAATTCTTTTTGGAGCGGGTCAACTATATCAGCTGTCTGGCGGAAGAAGACACGATTACCAGCATTTCGCCCCGGCTTTCAACGGGTGCCGGTGTGCGGGTGTTCAAAGGGCAAGCTGACTGCTATGTCAGCACAAATGACCTGTCATTTTCCGGTCTGAAAGCAGCCTTAGAAAAAGGTCTGTCAATCATGGGGCTGCAACTGCCGGCTCCCAGCTCGTTTATCCCGGAAATCAATCTGGAACTGCTGCGAGACTACGCGACAAAAAAGGGCAAAGATGCTTGGCTGGGTCAAACCAGCTCCATGCGGGAAATGGGGGATGTTCTCCTGAATGCTAACGCTCTGCTGAATAAGAAAGCCAGTCATGTGCAATCACGGCGAGCTACCTATTTCCGAGATTGGCAGGAAGTTTTGGTGGCGGCGAGTGACGGCACTTTCGCCCGCGACATTCGTTTGGCTCAATCGGTAGGATACAATCTTTTGTGCGCGGATGGCGCTCAACGCTCGTCGATTGCCAAGCGTGCCGGTGATACCAGCTCGCCAGATTTCCTGCGCTCGTGGAATTATGAACAAGCGGCTGAGGAAGTAGCGGAATCCGCAGGGCGAATGCTCTATGCTGATTATGTCGAGTCGGGAACTTACCCGATTGTGATGGCGAATGAGTTTGGCGGGGTGATCTTCCACGAAGCTTGCGGGCACTTGCTGGAAACCACCCAGATTGAGCGCAAAACTACGCCATTTGCCGACAAGAAAGGCGAGAAAATTGCCCACGAAAGTTTGACGGCTTGGGATGAGGGGCTTTCGACCAAAGCTTTCGGGACGATCGACATGGATGATGAGGGGATGCCGGCGCAGCGAACCCTGCTGATTGAAAAAGGCGTCCTGAAAAATTTCTTGGCAGATCGCGCCGGCTCCCTGCGCACGGGACACCCGAGAACCGGCAGCGGACGCCGGCAAAATTACACCTTTGCAGCCGCCAGCCGCATGCGCAATACTTATATTGCGCCGGGAGACTACACCAACGAAGATTTGTTTGCATCCATCGACAAAGGCATTTACTGTAAAAAGATGGGTGGCGGTAGCGTGGGAGCTACGGGTCAGTTCAACTTTGCCGTAGAAGAAGCCTATCTGATTGAGGGTGGAAAAGTCACCAAACCGCTGAAGGGAGCCACCCTGATCGGGGAAGCCAAGGAGATTATGAACAAGATTTCCATGTGCTCCCAAGATTTGGCGCTGGCTGCCGGTTTCTGCGGTTCAGTCAGCGGCAGTATTTACACGACGGTAGGACAGCCTCACATTAAGGTTGATTCTATCACCGTGGGTGGCCGGTAAGTTGAACCCCACCCCCCATTGGGGGGTGGGGTAGAAGAGACTAAAAACACAAAAGGGGTATGACTGTGACGAATATCGAGAATATTGCAACTCACGCTCGCGAAATAGCCGGTCAGCTTGGCATCAATAAATTTGACATCTATGGGGCAACTGTAGATGAGAGCAGCGTGCAAGTAGATGGGGGGGAGCCCAAACAAGTCAAAGCCTCCAGTCGTTCTAGCGTGACGGTTCGGGTGTGGAATGAAGAGCAGACAATGGGCGTCACCAGCACGACAGATGTGGACCCGAAAGGGCTTGAGCTGGCACTGAAAACTGCTTACGAGGCGAGTTTTTTTGGCGTCAAGGAAAACGTGCCGGATTTTAGCCCGGAGGCTACCGCGCCGCTCGCAGCAGACATCCCGAACGAGAAAGCGCCGCAAGTGCCGGTGGCCCAACTCTTAGAAACCTTAATTGGTGCTGAAAAAGAGCTGCTTTCCGCTCACCCGGCGATTAAAGGAGTCCCCTATAACGGGCTGTCGCAACGAGATACAGACAGGTTTTATCTCAACAGCGCCGGCGCTCTCCGCAATGAGTCGCGCTCTTACACATCGCTCTATCTTTACACGAAAGCAGAGGAAGAAGGGAAAAAGCCTCGCAGCGCTGGCGCTTTCAGAATCAGCCGCAGTCTGGAACAGCTGGATCTGGAGGGTTGCCTGAAAGAAGCCGCCGATAAAACTATCAGCCACTTGAATTATGAAAAAGTCAAGTCTGGGAAATATACTGTGGTTTTCTCGGCGGAGGCTTTTTTGAGCTTGCTGGGTGCTTTTTCCAACATCTTCAACGCTCAGAATATTCTGGACAAGCAGAGCCTGTCCACTCCTGAATCCCTGGGTGCGCAAATTGCTTCTCCCCTGCTGTCGGTGTGCGATGATGCGCTGCACCCCGCTAATGTCGGAGCGGAGACTTTTGATGGGGAAGGAACCCCAACCAGCCGGGTTTCGCTGATTGAGGATGGTATTTTAACCGGCTTCCTGCACAGTGCCGGTACTGCCAAAAGGATGGGCGCTGAGCCTACGGGACACGGGAATATGGGCGCAAAAGTGACGGTTGGCTCGCACTTTTATCACGTCTTTCCAGGAAAGCCGGCGGAAAAGGAGTACAGCCTTGCGAGCGCCGATAATCTGATTTTTATCGATGATTTGCACGCGCTCCACGCGGGTGTTAAAGCGCTGCAAGGCTCGTTTTCTCTACCGTTTGACGGCTGGATGGTGTCAAATGGGAAATTGACGAGCATTGACTCAGCAACGGTTGCGGGAGACTTTTTAGAAGTCCTGAAATCGATTGTTTTTGTGGAAAAAGAGGCGGAACTGACTCCTGGTGGGGTGTGCCCGCGAATTTGGGTTGAGGGGCTGTCGATTACCGGCGAGTGAGTCTCTGACTGATTTTGAGGACATGAGGACAGGCGAGAGGACAGGCGAGAGGACAGGCGTGCTTCGCAGCGGCGCGTACTGAGTGAACGCCTGTCCTACGCCTTTTTTGTAGCGCCGGCGTCTTGCCGGTGCAATCTGCCACAGTTCATATATAATGATAAGCAGATACCAATGCCTGTATTGTTTATCTCAATCGCCCGATTTCGAGTGTTCGCAGCCGGTTATAAACTCTCTCCCCAGAGGATGTGGCTGTCTGTTTGATTGTTAAGGCTGAGCTATTTTCTGGGGCGATGAGAAGCAATAATCCAGAGCGAACGCTTGCCCTACAGCAAGAATTTCTCAACGGTTTTATATCTTTACCCTTTGATGACCGATCTGCCATAATTTACAGTCGGATTCGCGCCCAACTGGCTGCTTTGGGCACTCGGGCCTTACGACCTCCAGATTGCCGCTATCGCATTCGCCAACAACTTAATTATAATCACTCACAACACCCGTGAGTTCAGTCGGGTTGATGGACTGCGGTTTGAGGACCGGGAGTTGCCGGCATGATGCGTAACATTTCCCGCTCAGAAACCCGGTTTCTTTAAGAAACCGGGTTTCTTGACATTCATGCTAGACGCGCTATCTGGATTGACAGAACAGGGCATTTATTGCTAAAATAGACATCTGTGTTTATCTGCGTTCATCTGCGGTTACCAATCCAAACAGGAGGCACAAACATTGGTAAGAGTACGAGTGCGCCAGCACGTCAACCCACTGAGCAACATCTATCAAACACCGGCTTCCCCGCCCGACTGGACTCAAGTGTACCCTAACCCAACCCAGCCGGTGCATCTCGATATTGGCTGCGGTTGGGGGCGGTTTTTGCTCAGCATGGCTCAACTTATGCCCGACTGGAACTTCCTCGGGCTGGAAATCCGCGAACCCCTAGTCGAGCAAGCCCTCGAATCCCGCAACCAGTTCGGTTTAACAAACCTCCACTACATATTCTGCAACGCCAATAACTCCCTTAAACCTTTACTACAATCATTCCCAACCGGCACCTTGCAGCGCGTCACCATTCAATTTCCCGATCCCTGGTTCAAACACCGGCACCAAAAACGCCGCATGGTGCAACCGGCAATGGTAGAAGAGATAGCCACTTATCTCATTCCCGGCGCACAGGTTTTCATCCAATCCGACGTTGAAGCCGTCGCCAGAGAAATCTGCGACCGCTTCAACTCCCACCCAGCCTTTGCTAAAACGCACAGCGAACAGTGGACTGCAGAAAACCCCATGCCGGTGCCCACAGAGCGCGAACTCTCCACTCTCGAACGGGGAGAGCCGGTGTATCGCGCCTTATTGACACGCCTCTGAAACCTCCCCGAATCGCAGCAATGGTAAACCCCATGAAATTACCAATCCTCGCCCTCACTACCCTGCTCGCCAGCATCAGTTTAACAGCACCGGCTGCCGCACAAAATGACGCCCACGTCAAACGACTGCTGGAAACAAAAGAATGCCGAATGTGCAACTTGACTGGCGCTAATCTGAGCGGTGCCAATCTCAGCAACGCCGATTTGCGCGGTGCCTATTTGGAAGGAGCCGACCTTTCCGGTGCCGATCTTTCCGGTGCCAAACTCATTCGCACCAATCTCAGAAAAGCCAACTTGAGCAAAACCAATCTAGCCGGTGCCGATCTAGAAAACTCCTACCTGAATGGCGCGGACTTGAGCGGTGCAAACCTGAGAAATGTCCGCCTGAATAGAGCGTTTATGCTCCAAGCAAATCTCAGCAATGCCGACATTAACGGTGCCAGCTTATTTCAAACCAATCTCCGAGAAGCCAACCTGAATGGCGTCAACTTAACCAGCGCCGCCCTCAATGGAACCATCCTCCCCGATGGAAAAGTCTCCCAACAAAATAAAAAGTAGGCTGCCCAAATCTTATATAGCGTTTCTCATCCGAGGTGAGGTACTGAGAAACCCGGTTTCTTAAAGAAACCGGGTTTCTGGGCCATCGCTCATCCACCTGAGAAGCGCTATATATAGCAGTTGGCACTTAGGTTAGTGTGATTCGTAGGGTGCGTTCCCGCGCGAGGGAACGCACCCTACCTTATAGCGGTTTGCAGTTGGATGAAGTACACCCCAGAAACCGGGGTTCTGGGCCAAGAGCGGTTGCGCAAATCATTTAGACCTGCTATATCCTATCGGGTCAATTGAATGGGGCCAGAAACCGGGTTTCTTAAAGAAACCCGGTTTCTTAATTACCTTTTGCTGCTATTTCGCAGAGCTTTGTGTATCTTTTTCCACCGTTCCTTCTCGACTAAAGACGCTTTTTGATCCTGTCGCCGGGAAAGGTAGTCCAGCTCTTTTTGCAGGTTCTGGTAGCTGAAAAAACGCTCAGGGTCAAGCGTTCCCTCACTCAGCGCTTCCTGCACCGCACAGCCCGGTTCTCCCTCGTGATGGCAATCCCGGAACCGGCATTTTTCTGCTAGGCTTTCAATATCCGCAAAAGCTTCCTGCAAACCCTCCTCTTTTGCCCAAATTTGGATTTCTCGCATCCCAGGAGTGTCGATCAGCAAACCGCCGGATGGCAGCAAAATCAGCTCCCGGCTGGTCGTCGTATGCCTTCCCCGACTGTCCTTCTGGCGAACCGGCTGCACTTTTTGCGCGAAGTTGCCGGTTAATTGATTTGCGATAGTCGATTTCCCGACACCAGAGGACCCAAGCAAAGCTACAGTCCGCCCTTCTTGGAGATAGGGCGTCAGCGCATCCAGTCCTTGATGGCTAGCCGCGCTCAAGACAGCAACCGGCACCCCAATAGCGACGGCTTCAACCTCCAGCACTCGCTCCTCAACATTCTCGCACAAATCTGCCTTGTTCAGCACAATGACAGGATTGGCTCCACTCTCCCAGGCTAGAATCAAATAGCGCTCGATCCTTCTCGGTTTGAAATTTCCATCCAGCCCCGAAACTAAAAAGACCGTATCGATATTTGCCGCAACAATTTGCTCTTCTGTTCTAGCGCCAGCTGTCTTCCGGGAAAACTTGCTCGCTCTCGGCAAAATCCCGTGAATCGTTGCTCTTTTTTCCTCCTCCCTGACCCCAATCGCTACCCAGTCGCCCACCGCCGGCCAGTCTTGGGCCGAAACCGCACGATGCCGCAACTTGCCGGCAACGTCCGCCAGCACCTCCCCATATTCCGTATACACAATATAGGTGTGCTTGTGTTCAACCGCAACCCGTCCAGCAGCGTAGCCTTGCTGCCGGTAGCTTTCAAAGCTTTGGGCAAAAAAACTATTCCATCCCAACCGATTTAAGTCCATTTCTTGCCTCAATGTGAATCTCGCTCTCAGCAAGGCTCACAGAGGACTTCTGGCTTTCATTCCCTATATAGCGTTTCTCAGTTGGATGAACTCTGGCCCAGAAACCCGGTTTCTTTAAGAAACCGGGTTTCTCAGTACCTCAAAGGATGAGAAACGCTATAAAGAACTGACAAAACGAGAACCTCTGAGAATTCCTTGCTCTGCACCTCGGTCACAGGGGTGTGGGTGGCTACCGACTCAGACATCACTTTTCCTCCTCAACTACTTGTGGACTTCCCAGCAGTTCCCATTCAATCTCTGGCTCCTGCAGGTTCTTCCCATTATACCTGAAACTTTATCAGCTGTCAATCAGGGCGAAAAAAATAAAAAATTAAACCAGGTGGGCCTAAACGATGCCCCATGCCAGAAGCCCCATGCCAGAAGCCCCATGCCAGAAGCCCACTAACTTAAATCCAAGAACGGAACCACATGCGCAAGTCAAACTCCCCCTGCGACAGGGGAAGCCCCCAGTAAACCGGCAGCCAAAACACCAAAGCGAGCAGAATGGCAAAAATCACCGTCACCCCTATTGCGCGGTACTGGATTTGGTAACTCCGCAACCAGCGCTCAACCGCCCACGCCAACCCCAAAAACGAAAACACAGAAGCCCCCATATAAAGATAAATAAACGTGCAGCGCGTCACCAGCACCCAAGGCAGCCAATTTGCCGCATAATTCACCACCAAATAAAACACCGCCCACAACTCAGCCGGCACCGGATACCGAACCGGCTGTCGGCTGGCACTCCTCCCAAATACCTCTACCCACAGCCGGTGAGCCAGCATAAAAAACAGCAGCAGCATAGCAGCGCTAGACAGCCACCACAGCACAGGATTACCCATTGCGTGAACATCGTAAATCACCTTACCCGCACCCTCAGGTAAAGGTGGGTAAGCGGGAACCGCCTCCACTGTGTTGCGAGCCTTCTCGTACACATACACCATCGGTCGAAACATCACCGGCCAAGTGTACCAAGCCGAGCAGTAAGGATGCACCCCCTCACCATTCTTCATCGCTCTGTGGAACTGCAGGATTTGCTCGTGTACTTCCCAGAATCCAGACTTTGGGTCGAGCTGCAAGTGGGGAATCCAAGCCAAACTATACACAGCAGCCGGCACCACCCCCAAACACAGCAGCACTGGCAGAAAATTCAGTTGCGTCAGGTTTTGCTGGAGGGGGGATTTTGGATTTTTGCTTTTGGATTTTGGATTTGGGCTTGGCAAATTTAAACTCACCGATATAAAATCTAAAAGCGATTGCGCCCGCGCTGCCAGCAAAACCAGATATACCCCCACCAGAAAACCCAAACCATTCCACTTCACCGCAACCGAAGCTCCCAAACACGCGCCAGCAGCAGCCAGCAAAAAAATTCGCTTTCTTCCCCGCCTTTCCAGCGCCACCAGGAACAGCCACTGACCCAAAAGCCCGAAAAAAACCAGATAAATATTAATCAGAGCGTAGCGCGACTCCACCAGAAGCAACCCGTCAGCTGCAGTCAGCAAACCCGCTATCAGCGCCAAGCTGCGCCGGTGACTCAGCTGGTAGGCAATACCGGCAGCAATTACCGGAATCAAAGATCCCGTAAAAGCATTCAGCCAGCGGTAACTGAAAGGAGACAGCAGCGTGCCGGTTAACCAATTCCGCATCCCCCCTGCGAAGGGCAGCCTCTCGCCAATCCATATCCCCAGAGCGATGGCGTATTTGCCCACAGGCGGGTGGGCGTCAAAAAAAGACACCCCCTCTAAATAATTAATCCCAAATTTAGCATAATAAACCTCATCAAACACCAGAGTGTTAAACCGGATCAGCCCCCAAAAACGCAAGACAGCTGCCAGAAGAAACACGCCCGCCATCCCCAACCCAAACCAGGAAAAAGGCCGGTTAGAGAGCTGTGACAGCCATTTTGACTTTGGCAGCGAGCGGAATCCCTCACTTTCCGAGGGCTGGGATTGTGGATTCATCTTATTAATCATTAAGGCTTAATACTTCATTGCTAAGTCTGCGCACGCACTCAATTATAACATAGGGTGCCATAAACATGGGTCTTTGAGCGGATGCCAGAAACCGGGTTTCTTTAAGAAACCCGGTTTCTAGATGTTTCTTGATGATGTTTGTTGACGAGCCGTTTATTTCTGCCAGCACACTGAGTAAAATGTTGTCAGCCCGATACCGGCGCTGCCAAAAGTGCCGGCATCCGCTCACCGGCATTCAGGCGGACTGCCAGCTAGCTCCCGACACAAAAGATAGTAGCATTGTGGCAAAAGTAGATCCCACAAGCTCCAATCTGGCAGTGTGCCAGCCACAACGACAAACAGTCAAACCAATGAGTCAGTCCCCACCCAATCCCACTCCCGAACCCGCCGGTGAGCCGCCCGCCGCCCGCACCCTCGCAGCCATTGCCAGATTTTTCAAATTTGCCGAACTCCAAACCGACTTCCGCACCGAGGCGATCGCTGGGGCTACCACATTTATGACAATGGCTTACATTCTGGCGGTCAACCCAGTGATTTTGTCCAGCGCCATTTTTCTGGAAAACCCCGGCGATCTGTCTGACGAGTTAGTGTTCGCCACTGCTATCTCCTCTGCCATCGGCACCCTAGTCATGGGCTTGCTCGCCAACTACCCCTTCGCCCTCGCCCCCGGGATGGGGCTGAACGCCTTCTTTGCCATCTCTGTCGTGCAGGGGCTGGGAATCAGCTGGCGCGTAGCGCTGACTTCTGTGCTGATTGAGGGGCTGATTGTCATTGCCCTCACCCTCTCCAACATTCGCAGCCTAATTCTCAAAGCCATCCCCGAATGCCTGAAACACGCCACTGCAGCCGGCATTGGCTTGTTTCTCGCCTATATCGCCCTTTCTGGAGATCCCGACAGCGGTGGCGCGGGCATTATTGTCGCCGATCCCGCCACTAAAACCGCCTTGGGCAGCTTCAACCAGCCCGCCACCCTGATGGCGATTGCCGGCATCCTGATCACCTCCGCCCTAGTCGCCCGCCGCATCAAAGGCGCACTCCTGTGGGCGATTCTGGCAACCTCCCTGCTGGGGTGGATTCTGGGCGTCGCCCCCTGGCCGGCGGGGATTGTGGCCCCGCCCCAGTGGCCCGGGGATTTGCTGGGCCAAGCGCTTGTGGGGCTGGATCAAATGAACCAAACGAATGTCTGGGATTTCCTAGCCGTCACTTTTGTCTTTTTCTTTGTGGATTTCTTCGACACCATTGGCACCGTTGCCGGTGTGGGCATCCAAGCGGGATATATAGATGAAAATGGCGAACTCCCCCGCGCCAAGGAAACGTTGCTGGCGGATGCGGTGGGCACCACCGTCGGTGCTGTTATGGGAACTTCCTGCGTTACCACTTATATCGAGTCAGCTGCCGGAATCTCGGAGGGAGGGCGCACCGGCTTTACCGGCATCACCGTGGCTTTCCTGTTTTTTTTGTCGGTATTTTTTATCCCCCTGCTCTCGGCAATTCCCGCTTTTGCCACCGCACCGGCGCTGCTGATTGTCGGAGTTCTCATGGCTGGCAATATCCGGGCGATTCGCTGGGATGACCCAGCCGAGTCTATTCCCTCGTTTCTCACCATTGTGGTGATGCCTTTGAGTTTTTCTATTGCCGAAGGTTTAGCGATAGGCTTCATCACTTACCCCCTGCTCAAAGCCTTTCAAGGCAAAGCCCATGAAATAACACCGGCAGTTTGGGTGCTGGCCGGTGTTTTTGTCCTGCGATTTGTTTTGATGGCGCTGCAAGCAAGTCCAAGTAACAGTTAACCCCTAGGAACCACCCAGGAGTGACCCCATTTGAAATAGATAGTATTTTTTTTCAAACCCCCAATCTCAAATCTAAAATCTCAACTTGGTGTGAATTAGATGCGGAACAGATCCCGCACATCTTGCAGCGGGAATGGCCACAGCAACTCAGGCTCCCAGTCATTGGGGTCAAACAGCGAGTTGCGCCCTCGCTGGTAGGCAGGCCACAGGTATTTCCACGGGCAATTGTACCGCCGGTCTGCCTGCTGCTGTAGCTGTTTGTCAGCGGCTGCCAGCAGCTCCAGCAGCCGCACCAGATTCACCGGCCTCAACTTGGCCCCCAGCAAAAACGCCTGGACTTGCAGCTTACCGATAGCGTCAGTGCCGTAACCCGTGAGTACATGTATACCATCATGGAACTGCTGGCGCGGTGGGCCGCAGGTTAGGGGTTGTAGCTGGTGCCGGTCGAGGAAGTCCGCCCAAGCGCGGCCAAAAGTGCCCACCGGCATGGATCGCAGTTCCCCCACACGCACAAGCTGAGGCGCGGAAAGCCCCCGCGCCTCACGATCCATCCCATACCAGAATTTTTGGACATCAAGGGGCGACTTGCCCTCCTGCTTTGGCGAAATAAGAAGGTGTAGCATGGCTAACTCAGCTGGATTGCTTTCTAAAATAGTGAAGTCTGTTGGGTTTCCTGACACCCCCCGCACTCAGCAGGGGTGTGGGGTAATACCCCTCAAGGGGTATTACCTCCATCTTAAACCATTGAGGTGCCCAGCTGTCCAGAGGATTTAAGGAAGTTTTCATAAAAATCTTTTTCAGAATTGTGAAGCTTGCATCAAGGCAAGAGTCCGCACTTGATCGTGACGCCACAATCCTTGCTAATACAAGCCTTCCCCCCCCTGCTAGCCGCCTCGATATTGCTGCAGCCACCGGCAGCTCTCGGCTCCTCCCCGTCCCATAAAATCCGGTTAATTAATTTAAGCTCAATCCATCCCGCCACGACCGGGCCTTCCCTTCACCTGCGCCCTGTCAACACGGGAAAACCAGCGTTCTGGCAATCTGTGAGGGCCGCAAAAATAAGAAAAACTTATACTTTACAGCCTTTTAGCAAAGTTTCGCCAAATTTGTGATTTTTGTTACCTTTTATCTGCCACTTTTCCTCTCGTTCCCAGGCTCAGGCTGGGAACGTCGTTTTGTCGGCGGAGCCGACTTAAGTAGCAACTTGGGTTAAAATAAGCCATACAGCATTTCTATTTGAGTTGTGAGACGCGCAGAAACGCGGTTTCGCAGTGCCGGTGCCACCCACAACCGCCCCTTGCGGGTTTTTGGCACCCACAGATTCACAAATCATTTAGAACCGCTATAATACCGTCAGCAATCATTTCTACTTCAATATGACTGTGAAATCCAATATATCTCTAGCAGCCATCCTGTCCGCAACCGCCATTACCGGCGGCGTATTGCTGGCGGCGGCGAATCCCAGTCAAGCTTTTGGCTGTCCGTTTAGCAAGTCCAAGGGGACTTCTGTCGAGACTTCTGGCGCACCGTCCGGTCTAGTCGCCAAGAAATTCGACCCCACCAAATTGGGAATCGCCGCCGCTGGCATGGCTTCCGTTGCCGGCTTGTTTGCAGCGGGTATGGCTTACAAGGCTCGTCGCGCCGGCAAACTCGATCCGGATACAGGTGAAGTCGCTCCAGAAGACTTCCTGCAAGAAACCCCCTCGCTGGCAATTCCTCAAGAAGCTTTCTCCTCCGCCAGCAGCGAAGAAGCTTCCCCCAGCGGCGACAGAGAGCTAACTCTGGTCAGCTAGTCCAAGCGCAAAATCTGCATGCACCACCCTCAGGCAGAAATGCCCGGGGGTTTTTGCTGCCGGCGACTCAGCCACAAGAAACCGAGTTTCTTGTACCGGGAAGCCGGAAAACTAAGCGAAGAAACCGGGTTTCTTTAAGAAACCCGGTTTCTGTACCGGTTTCTGGCCCCCATTCATGCTTAATAATTACTTTATAAATCAGCTCCAAGAATTGAGAACCCACTCCAGGAATAGCAATTCCCGGCTGCCTACAGCAGCCCTGGATCAAACGATCCTGCGGAACCGCTGCCAGTGGCGCTGGCAAACTCTTAAGATTTATGCAGAATCACTGAGGTGCCGCCGGTGTGGCCAATCTCAAGAAGCCAGAACCGGCACTCCCCGCCAGAGCCATGAATCCCAGAACGCCACTGCTACCCCCCATGTCGCTGCGACAAAAACTTGCCTTTTATCTAGAAGACATTGAAACCCCCGCCGGCAGAGCCGTTAATTTGCTCATTGCCGGCTCGGTTTTACTCTCCTCAGCGATTTTTGTCGCAGAAACCTACCCAATCCCTGCTAGCGTGCGCCTCTATCTCGATGCCCTTAACACGGGTATCCTGCTGATTTTCGCCGCCGAGTACCTCATACGTTTCTGGTGCGCAGAGCGCAAGTTGAAGTTTTTTCTAAGCCTCTACTCTCTAGTCGATCTGATCGTCATCTTGCCCTTTTTCCTGGCCGCTCTAGACGTCAGCTTTATTCTCATCTTTCGATGGCTGCGGATTTTGCGCCTGATTCGTTTTATTAACCCCCAAACACTATTTGGCACCATCAGTACGGAAGATGGCGTCATTGTCGCCCGCATCTTATTCACTTTATCTGCGATAATATTCGTCTATTCGGGCTTAATTTATCAAGTTGAGCATCCCGTCAACCCAGAGGCGTTCAGCACATTTTTTGACGCAGTTTATTTCTCCGTCGTCACCATGACAACGGTTGGCTTTGGCGATGTCACACCCTCCTCAGAAGGTGGGCGCGTGATGACGGTGATGATGATTTTGACCGGCATTGCCTTTATACCCTGGCAGCTGGGCGACCTGATCAAACAATTGGTCAAAACAGCTAACCAGAAACAGGTGCGCTGTTCTGGGTGTGGCTTGTCTTTGCACGACGCCGACGCTCATTTCTGCAAAATCTGCGGCACTCAGCTAGAGGTGGCGAGCAAGGCAAATGGCAGGGTGCCCACCGGCACTACTGACTGAGGGCGATTGGCGGCGCACTACCTGCCAGAAACCCGGTTTCTTTAAGAAACCGGCTTTCTCAGTACCGTGCTCTATTTAAACAGCCGCACAGACTCCTCCCTGAGAAGCCCTTTGCTAAGGTTTATTTTTCTAAACCCCTTAGCAATTACCTCGTTTCCAGCCTCAGGCTGGGAACGGTGAGCTGTCGGCTCTGCCGACTTTTGAAGTGAAAGGCAGCATTATTAGCTTAACAGCTTACCTGCCAGAAACCCGGTAACTTTGGCGAAACCGGGTTTCTCAGTACCCCGCTCTATTTAAACAGCCGCACAGACTCCTCCCTGAGCAGCCCTTTACTAAGTTTTATTTTTCTCAACCCCTTAGCAATTACTTCCTCACAATAAATCTCAATTTGATTCACACCGGCATCCCTCAAATCCTGGATAGAAGCCGCAAAGACAATTTCCGAAATCCCCGCCCAAACACAGGTAGCCGCGCACATCGGACAAGGCTCACCCGTCGCGTAGAGCGTATACCCTTCCAAGGAAGGATTCTTCAGCTCGCGAGTCAGATTGCGAATCACATTCACCTCAGCGTGAGCTGACGGATCGCTATCTCTCCTCACCGTATTGTGCCCTCTGGCAACCACTTGATTATCTCTCACAATCACTGCCCCGAAAGGCATGTCGCCTTTCATGGCTTCTTCCAGGGCTATCCTCATAAAGTCTTCAGGGCTCACAGTCTGACTCAGCTTCTCATGGCAACAGTCACTTATTATACCCTAACAAGCCCTGACTGGGAAATTGAGCCGGTGGGGCGCGAGCGCCCAACTACGAACTTTTGGGCTAAAGCCCTACTACGAACCTTTTGGGCTAAAGCCCTACTACGAACTTTTGGGCTAAAGCCCTACTACGAACCTTTTGGGCTGAAGCCCAACTACGAACTTTTGGGCTAAAGCCCAACTACGAACTTTTGGGCTGAAGCCCAACTACGAACCTTTTGGGCTAAAGCCCAACTACGAACCTTTTGGGCTAAAGCCCAACTACGAACCTTTTGGGCTAAAGCCCAACTACGAACCTTTTGGGCTAAAGCCCAACTACGAACCTTTTGGGCTAAAGCCCAACTACGAACCTTTTGGGCTAAAGCCCAACTACGAACCTTTTGGGCTAAAGCCCAACTACGAACCTTTTGGGCTAAAGCCCAACTACGAACCTTTTGGGCTGAAGCCCAACTACAAACCTTTTGGGCTAAAGCCCAACTACGAACCTTTTGGGCTGAAGCCCAACTACAAACTTTAGTTCATCTGCGTTAATCTGCGGTTTTTAATTCCCGCGCGGCATTGCGGGCAATCTCTACGATGGCGTCTAAATCGGGCGCTGGCATTTGACTGTCGGTACTCAGCCACAAAAGATATTCAATATTGCCGGCGGGTCCCGTCAACGGCGACCAGGTTACGCCGCGATATTTCCACCCTCGCTCAATAGCAAATTGCAAAACTTTGGCTATCGCACCGGCTTGAGCCGCTGTGTCTCGCACTACGCCTTTTTTGCCGACGCGCTCTCGCCCCACTTCAAATTGCGGCTTCACCAGCAATACCGCTTCCCTCGGTGGCTGTAGGAGTTCCCACAGTGCCGGCATTACCTTGGTCAGGGAAATAAACGACACGTCCACGACGCCTAAATTAGCTAGTTCATTACTAGCATATAACTCATCTTTTGTCAAGTATCGCAGGTTGGTGCGCTCTCGCAAAATCACTCGCGGATTGTTGCGGATGCCCCAGTCAACTTGTCCGTAACCAACGTCAATGCCGTACACAAGTTGGGCACCGGCTTGCAGGAGACAGTCGGTGAAGCCGCCGGTGGAGATGCCGCCATCCAGGCAAATCCGACCGGCAGCGGATATGGCAAAGACTTCTAGGGCTTTGGCCAGTTTTTCGCCGCCTCTGGAGACGTAGCGGCTGTGCTGTTTAATCTGTATCTCGGCGGTGATGTCAACTTCGGTGCCCGGTTTGTCGATCACTTGCCGGTTCACCATCACTTCGCCGGCGCGAATCAGCCGCTGCGCCAGCTGTCGCGAGTCGCACAGGTCGCGCTCTACTAATAAGGTGTCAAGTCGCTGTTTGGTCAAGGAATCTGAATATTTAACTTAAGTTGCTAGTTATAAGTCTAAGCATCCAGATTCCCCCAAAGGGCGGGCCCCTGTTTGTAGTTGGGCTTTAGCCCTACCAGAAAATTAAAATAATCTTGTAGGGGCGGCCCCCCGTGGCCGCCCCGCCCCCCGGGCCGCATAG
>Ga0185317_100114_pt1 | contig 30049 bp, 21 predicted proteins | sample DevilsHole_FD_128020 | JGI IMG/M metagenome (GOLD analysis project Ga0185317, IMG submission 128020) | Groundwater microbial communities from Devils Hole, Nevada to study Microbial Dark Matter (Phase II) - Devils Hole (SPADES assembly)... | ecosystem: Environmental > Aquatic > Deep subsurface >...
TTGTTTGTCAACCCGCCCCCCACAGGGAAAATTGTAGGGGCGGGTTGACAAACAATGTATCGGTCAAGTCCCGAATTTATATAAACCCGCCCCCCACAGGGAAAAATATCAACGCTCCTCCGTTGGAGGAGATGATATCATAGGTTTGGGGCGGGTTTATCGGCGTTGTAGCTATGTAGCACAGGTTGTGGGTGAACCCGCCCCTACATCACTCCCCCGCAAACTTCCCTAAATTCTCCCGCCGCCACCGGCTATCCACCTTCCTGCTTGTTCTCACCTCCAAAACCCGAATTCCCCTTTCAGGCAGAGGATTCAACAGCCGCGCCAGCTGCTCCCAAGAACTAATCAAATTATACCCCACATTATAAGTGCAGCACAGCTGAGCGAAATCAATATCCTGCGGCGTAGCAAAAAACTCCTCAAATGGCGGTTCAAACTGCGCAACCGGCAGCATTTCAAAAATACCGCCCCCATTATTATTAATCACAACAATCGTCAGGTGCCCAACAAACTTATTCCGCAGCAAAAACCCATTCGTGTCGTGCAACAGGGCTAAATCTCCCGTTAGCATCACACTGCTTTGATTGCGGTGGGCTACACCCAAAGCCGTGGATAAAGTGCCATCTATCCCATTAGCGCCCCGATTAAAATACGGCTGAATTCCAGAATTGTTGGGTGCCCAGAAAAACTCCACATCGCGCACCGGCATGCTGTTGGCAATGAATACTGGGGTTGCCGGTGGGAGCACCTGCGACAGCAACCAGGCGACTTTCGGCTCAATGATCTCCTCCATCGCCGCCATCGTCCCGTCAACCGCTGCCCTGACTTTGGCTTCGGCATTATACCACAACTGGAGATATTCGCTGCATGCAAATCCAACTTTTCTATTTGGCAGAGCGCCAAGTCCGATTTCTACTGGGGACAGCCGCAGGTGGGTTGTTTTGCCGTGGAGGGGATCGAGGTTTTCGTAGCTGGGATCAATCGCCCACCGGCGCGGCTGGGTTGACTCCAGCCAGGTTCGCAGTTCCTTGCTCGTGGGCAAGTCCCCCACCTGGATCGCCACTGCCGGCTTCAGCTGCTGTGCCAGGTGCCGGTTGCGCAGAATCAGGTCATAGGTAGAAATCAGATAGGGGTTCAGCTGGGCGTAGTTTCTCACCGGCGACAGCCCCTCAGCCAGAACTGGCCACCCTAAAGATTTGCAAAGGTGGGCAATCGCCTCACAATACTCTTTCGGCTGCTGAGGCTGGGTCACTCCCGCGATAATAATCCCCCTCTCACATTCGAGCCATTCCTCCTTTAAGTGTGCAGTCAGGACTTCAGTCCTTACGTCCAACCGGCTCAACAGGGGTGATACCGCGCCAAAGAAATCCTCTGGCTGCAATTGGGACATCAAGGCACCGGCTTCGGGTTGGGGAAGCGGCGCGAGAGGATCGCGAAAGGGGATATTGAGGTGAACAGGGCCTGGAACAGGAAACAGGGAGCTATCCCAGGCGTGGATCGCCGTCTGCCGCAGATAAGCCAGCATGGACATTTCCAGGGAGGGTGTGGCTAACTCGGCTTGCCAGTTGGGGTAATGGCCATATAATTTCACCTGGTCAATCGTCTGCCCGGAATGGCAATCGCGCAATTCCGGGGGGCGATCTGCGGTCAGCACCAGCAGGGGAACCCGACTCTCCCTGGCTTCTATGACAGCTGGGTAGAAATTGGCCCCTGCCGTTCCGGAGGTGCAAACGATTACCACAGGTTGTGCTTTTTGTCTAGCTATCCCCAGGGCAAAGAAGCCGGCGGAGCGCTCATCGAGGACGGGAATGGCTTCTACTCTGTCGTGTCTGGCAAAGGCAATCGCTAGGGGGGTAGAGCGGGAACCGGGACAGATGACAGCGGTGGTTAAGCCGAGGCGCTGGAATGTCTCGACTAAGATGGAAGCCCAGAGTGTGTTGGTGTTGCGAAAATCAATCGGCATTTGGGGGAATAAACGGCAAAGACGCACGAATCGCGAGGAGGAAACAGGGGTTGATAGCGTTTTTCGTCCTTTGTGAGGTACTGAGAAACCCGTTTTCTTGAAGAAACCGGGTTTCTTTGGGAAAACCGCTATGAGAACTTATTAAGCGGGCTTATGCGGGCTTGTTGGCGGGCGATTTCAACTGCCCGAGCTGCTAGACTAAGGCTTTGAGAAGTGCCTGGAGTTTGAGCTGGATTTCTGCCAGTTCCTTTTCGGGAGCGGAACCGGCAACAATACCCGCACCGGCAAAGAGTCTGGCGTGACAGCCGTCTATGATTGCCGAGCGAATTCCGACAATAAATTCACCGTTGCCTTGGCGATCCAGCCAACCCAGGGGTGCGGCGTACAGGGAGCGATCGAAGGTTTCGTAGCGGCGAATCTCCTGACAGGCGATATCCCTGGGGACACCGGCAACTGCTGGGGTGGGGTGGAGTTCGGCCACAATGTCTAAAAGGGAAATCTCTGCCGGCACCCGCGCGTGAATCGGTGTCCACAGATGCTGGATGTTGGCGAGTTGCAGCAGGCGTGCCGGTGAGGACAGCTGCGGAGCCAGACCCAGATGGGACAGGCGCTCTACGATAAAATCAATCACAGCCTGATGCTCGCGCCGCTCCTTTTCACTGTTGAGCATAGCTTGGGCCAAATCGGCGTCCTCAGCTGGGGTTTGGCCCCGTGGCGCTGAACCGGCGAGCGCGTCTGTGGTTAGGTGGCGGTCGTGAAGGCTAACTAAGCGTTCTGGACTGGCACCGATGAAGGTCTGGCCTTTGCTGTTGCCGGTGGCAAAGATGTAGCAATCCGGATGGAGCCGGCGCAGGTGATTTAAGGAATGGAAGATATGAAACGGGGTTTGTGAAGTGACATCTATAGACCGGGCGAGGACGATTTTTTTATACTGATTGGCTTGAATTGAATTTAATGCAGACCGAACAGCGTCTTTAAAACTATCAGGGTTATTCACAGGATGTTTGATATTTTTTTGGCGGCTCTCTCCGGCTTTGAATATGGTTTTATTAGCTGACTGAATTAGTTCTACTTTTCCCCATAATTTGCGAGATAATAAACTTATATTAACCTCAGAATTCATCATAAAGTTGGCCACTAAAACACAGCGGTTGTTCCGACGAGCCACCTGCCAGCGCGGTAAAAAGACAGTGGCGGGTGGAAAGGTCGAACCCTCTGGCCGGTTCTGCTCGAAAAACGTGAAGCTGCAGAAGAAGTGAGGCCCAGCAAAGGGGAGGTGCAGGGGGCCCGTGGCCATCGTGTGAGCGAGACACGAGCGAATAAAATCCTGGGCGCGGGAGAAGCGCTGTTCCCCTTCTACTGTTAAATGCAGCGCCGAGCCAACCGCCGCCACAGCTTGACTTTGACTGGCTTTTTCCAAGTAAAATATCAGCTGATTAGGCTCAGCGAACGCCTGCAGTACAGCCAGCGGGTCAACCGGCTGAATTTCTAAAGAAATGCTAACAACTGTATCCAGTTTGGTTTTTAGTGAATTTTTTTGCAATTCTACAAGAAACTGGTATAAGGTCTGAGAATCTTCAAAGAGATTTGGACAGTGTAGGATGACTGGCATGGAGGTGAGAAAAGCAAAGTTGGCTGAACTTGTGTTCTCAATTGTCGCAGACTATTGATAATTAGGCTGCAACCGGATAGGATACCACCCCTACTAAGGATACAGGGATGAGCGGCGCAATCGCGCCTGAGGCCGCCGGGGAGTGCCAGCACCCGCGTGCTGCTGACCACGATCAGTGGGGCATTAGCCCTACTGCAAACAGCCACCGGCGATCCGGGACTGGAACTGGCCTTAGGGGACACGCCCTTCGAGGAAGGCTGGCAGCAGCAAGCGATTTGCCACCATATGCTAATCTATGCTATACTTTGCTCAAGACAGCCACCGGAACCCGATTTCCATCCGGCGGGTGGTTGCTCTGAAAAGTCCATGCACAGCTATCTAAACCCGAAAACCAAAGGTAGATGGCTGTGTCTAAATCGCCTCCGCGCCCGAACCCCAAAGGCAAATAGCCTTTAGACTTGACGCACGCAGCTTCTTTCTCAAAGTAAGTCACTTTGTCTGGAATTTGGACGTTGTGCTCGCGGATTCCCTGCGGGCATTGGTTGATACGCCTTGGCCAAAAGAAACTCTTTTGGCTTATATATTTGTTGACAACTGTTAAAGGTTGGCACGCAAAAATGTATCGGCTATAGGTGAGAAACGATTCAGAGCCTGTCACCATAGCGCCGGTCTGGCAATAAGCTGTTAGGCTAGTCATGCTGCTTGTCCCTTCAAAGGAGGCAGTCGCTTCTGCTGCCCGGCACACCACCACGAATGAAAACTTCCCCCACCGCAGGGGAGCCGGTAGGGCTTGAGCCCTACTACAAACCTTTTGAAGGCTGGGAATGAGGGATAGCGTGTGAAGCCGTAGGGGCGGCTGCATAGTGGCCGCCCCCCCGTGGCCGCCCCGGGGCCGCTGCCACCGGCACGGACAGCCTCCGGTTTCTCACCACTCCAGAAGAATACTTGACCGCTTCTGTAGCCACTTTCCCGGAGCTGCTGGACATTGGGTATCAATCACTCTACTGTCACAGACTAATTAACTGCTACAATCTGGGGATCAGTTCTTTCCGGTCGTACCATGAAATCAGCGCCGCCTGTCCCACAAGAAGTCGTGCAACAAGTTGCTGAGTATTTCAGCATTTTGAGTGAGCCGATGCGACTGAAGATTTTGAACTTCCTGCGCGATGGCGAAAAGTGCGTGCAAGAACTGGTGGAAGCGACTGAAACCAGTCAGGCTAATGTCTCCAAACATCTGAAAGTGATGCTGCAAGCAGGGATTGTCAGCCGCCGCACAGAAGGCACCTCCGCCTACTACCGGCTGGAGGACACGCTGATTTTCGATCTGTGTCACTTAGTTTGCGACCGCTTGGCCACCCGCATTGAACAGCAGGCCCGCCAGTTCCGCACTTTTAGCTTGGCCACCAAAAAATAAAATAATTTACGGATGAATATTTAGATAAACCGAGGCGGGCGTTTCCACCGCCCGCGCCAGAAACCAGATGCTGTAATGATGACTTTTTAAAAGTGTTTTAAATCAGCACATCAGAAGCAGCACTCGCGCGAGCGCTACCGTGCCAAGTGCAAAAAGCCAGACTGAATGCCGCGAGGACAGCGACCGCGCCCAAAGTCTGCCGGTCACGGCATCCAGCAAAGGACAGCCCTGTTTGGGGATGGGAATCGGGACTAAAGGGAAAACTCCTTCCGGAAGCTTTGGCGGGTAATCGGCTGAGGAACCTCCAAACCCTCACCCCCCAAAACTTCTAAACGTTTCCCATCCACAGAAATCCACACCTTGGCATTCTCATCCAAACTGGTGGCCGTGTAAATCACCTGGGCCAAACGAGCGATCATCGAGGCACTACCGCCGCCTTTCTTAAATTCCCCGGACAGATCCAGATGGACACCATCATTCTTAACCGCCACACTCCGCAGTTTTGTTCCCTGGGGAATAGCGCTAGAGACACCTGCCGGCACAGAACCGCTTAATAAGCGATTGAAAGCTGCAGTCAAAACAGCGTTAGGCTGGCTGGCCTTGTCCACATTAATCTGACCCGGAATCAAATCCAGGTTGGTGCCGGCATCCCTAACCCAGAAAACTTGCACCGCCTTCTCCCCTGGCTTCAGTGGGACAGAAGGCAGGACAGTCGGCTGGATGGCTGAGGGTGCGGGAGTGACAGGTATGGGCACAGGACGAGTTTCAGGCCCCGCCCCTGAGCGCGTCAGCCACCAAGCGGTGCCGCCACCGGCAGCCAAAATCAGCGCCGCACCGCCAGCCAATAGGCCCGGAGAAATGCGACGTCTGGATTCTTGTTCTTGCATACAAAAGCTCTCCTTAAGGATTCAACAAGGATTCAACGGGATTGACTGTGAGGGTAAGCAATCAGCCTTTACTTGGCAAGTGTGAAGCCTCCGGAGATTTTAGATTGCCTGGAGAATATCTAAAATCTTTGCCGGCACAGATCAACTGGTGCTCAAGTTAAAAACTGTAAGCAGATAGCTTACATGTGAGGAGACGTTGCTGAAAACTACACAAGCCAAACAGCACCTTCTGTGAAACGGCCACAAATTTCAGCCAACCCCTCCCGATCCAATTCACCGGCGCTCCACTTGCGCAAATGCCGCTAGCTCCAATTGATCTGGAGTCACATTCAATTGTAAAAGCCGCGCTGTAATTCCGTAACGCTCCAAGGTGGCGGTGTCACTGCGCCGGCTCACCCCCGAAGCCAGCCCCCTCACCAACCTTGCCGGTGCCGGCTCCCCATTCACCAGCACCACCGGCTCCGCCAACTCGATTCGCCGCCCAGAAACAATCTTAACTCCTGACTCTACCACCACCGCCAGCCGCTCCGGGTGCCCTCGCTCCTGAATTTCCGCCCTGAAGCGCAGCCGGCTGTTTTCCAAAAGCTCCACCCTGGGATTGACCACCTCGTAGCGCTCGACACGCTCGCCTTCCGAACCGCTGGCCAAACGCGCTCCCAGATTGCGCAACCGGCTGGCCACCGCCGGTGACTGCAGCGCCCGGTTGATATCTTCCTCCGTGAGCACCAAACGCACCATACCCTGCACCGGCTCGCGCAAAGCTTCCCGCAGCTGCGCCTTACCGCCCCGCCTCAAACGCCGCACGTCCACATCAATCGGATCTGTTTCCACCTCCAGCGCCGCAATCCGGATTTCCGGCGTCAGCCGCATTCCCCGACCGGCAATTCGCACCCGCTCCACTTTGCCTTGCGCCAGCTGGTAGCTGGGAGTATTGTCGATACGCACTTGCAGCTGCTCCACCGACTCAAAGCGCTGGCGGATAGCGTCAGCCACTACCTTGTCGGCGACGAAGCCTGCCGGTGAGACTACAGCCAGCAGGATAGATAAAAGGACGCTCAGGAATTCCATGAATCGGGTGGCGGTAAGTGCGAGATTCTAAGCTGTTAGGCTAATAATGCTGCATCTGGTCGAAAGGAGGCAGTCGCGCCTTTTCTGCGCACACCACCACCAATGAAAAGTCGCGCTTCGGGCGGCGGAGATCCAGTAGGGCGTGCAGCCCAACTACGAACCTTTTCAAGTCAGAGCCTAAGCGAGCAGCGTTCCCAGGCTCTGCCTGGGAACGAGGGAGAGGGAATGGACGCGGAGCGGCTTCCTGCTTTCTTGCGCCGGGACGAGTGCTAGAGTCCGCGAAGGCGGACTTCGTTTGTGTAGCCGCGATTTCAATCGCCGGGTAGCTATAAGCTAAGATAGCAATTAAGCGGAAGTATTCTGAAGGGCGGCGTCAATCCACTGCTTTAAAGTGGGCAACACTTCATCCACCGGCATTTCCTGGGATTTGCGTGCAGCCCGCTCCACCACTTCTACTTTGCCATCTTTCAGAGAGCGACCGGGGACAATCCGGTAGGGAATCCCAATCAAATCGGCATCTTTGAATTTAACACCGGCACGCTCGTTGCGGTCATCCAGCAAAGTTTCGATACCAGCTTTATTCAACTCGCCATAGAGCTTTTCCGCAGCCTCCACCTGTTTCCCATCCGTAATGTTCGGGATACTAATTATAGCATGGTAAGGCGCAATTGCCACCGGCCAGATAATCCCGTCTTTATCGTAGGATTGCTCCACCGCCGCTTGAGCCAGCCGCGAGACGCCGACGCCGTAGCAGCCCATCACCAGGGGAACTTCTTCCCCCTGTTCGCTAGTGTAAGTTGCTCCCATAGCTTGAGAGTATTTCACGCCCAGCTGGAAGATGTGGCCCACTTCAATGCCGCGAGCGTTTTCCAGAATTTGGCTGGGGTCGTGGATAGCGCGGTCGCCCGATCTAGCCTTGCGGATATCCACCACCAAAGCCGGTTGCTGGAAGTGATCGCCCCAGTTGGCACCGACAACGTGGTAGCCGGTTTCCCCCGCACCGGTTACGAAATTTGTCAAGTCAACTGCGGTCTTATCGACCAAGCGCAGAAACTTGGGCGACAGGTTTTTCTCCGAGGCGATGTAACTGTCTTCCAGATTGGGGGCGATGTAGCCCAAAGGCAAAGGTTTCGCCGCCCATTTCTGTTGCGCTTGGGCATCCGGTACTGTAAGGGAGAGGAGGGCTTTGCCTCCGAATTGGCTGGCGAGCTTAGTTAGCTCATTTTGCAATTTAACCTCATTGACCTCTTGGTCGCCCCGGATGCTGACGATCGCCAGGACAGTCATGCCGCTATCATAAACAGCTTGATAGAGGACATTTTTCACCACCTGGGTGGGAGAGCAGTTGAGGAATTGGCAGAGTTTCTCAATAGTATCCGTACCGGGGGTTTCCCGCTTTTCATAAGTGGAAAACGGCGAAGGAACGGCGTCAGCAGGGAGCGAGACAGCTTTTTCCACGTTGGCGGCGTACTTGCCATCTGGGGTGTAGAGCACCATGTCTTCACCGGCATCCGCCAGCACCATAAATTCTTGGGAGCCAGAGCCGCCAATCGCCCCTGAGTCCGCTTCTACCGCGCGGAATTCCAAACCGCTGCGGCGCAGCATATTGCTGTAAGCGCGGTGCATGTCCTGGTAAGTTTTTTTCAGACTTTCTGAGTCGGTGTGGAAAGAGTAGCCATCTTTCATAATGAATTCGCGCCCGCGCATTAACCCGAAGCGGGGGCGAATTTCATCGCGGAATTTGGTTTGAATTTGGTAGAGGTGGAGGGGGAGTTGCCGGTAAGAACGAATCATATCTTTGGCAATGGTGGTGATCACCTCTTCGTGGGTGGGCCCAAGTCCCAGCTGACGCTCTTGCCGGTCGGTGAGGGCGAACATGATGCCCTCCGCTTTGGTGTAGGTGTCCCAGCGACCGGACTCTCGCCACAAGTCAGAAGGTTGCAGCTGGGGGAGGAGACATTCTTGTGCGCCGGTGGCGTCCATTTCTTCGCGGACAATCTGGGAGACTTTTTTCAGGACGCGCCACATCAGGGGCAAGTAAGCATAAATGCCGCTGCCGATGCGGCGGATGTAGCCGGCGCGGAGAAGGAGTTTGTGGCTTATGATTTCCGCTTCTGCGGGGTCTTCCCGCAGGGTCACGAATAACATCGAAGACAGTCGCATCGCTGATTCCGTATACAGACAGGATGATTATTATCGCAGATTGCCGGTCAGGAGTGCCGGTCTGTCTGGGAGTGGTGTGTGGAACCTGCCCTTCAGCCCACAGGGAAAGTAGTTGGGCTTCAGCCCAGAGGTTCGTAGGGGCGGGTTTATTCAAGAAGTCTGCGGCGAAATTCAGATGCTGGTAAACCCGCCCCTACTTTATCCCAAAGGTTCGTAGTGGGGCTTCAGCCCAAAAAGGTTCGTAGTTGGGCTTTAGCCCAAAAAGGTTCGTAGTTGGGCTTTAGCCCAAAAAGGTTCGTAGTTGGGCTTTAGCCCAAAAAGGTTCGACCTTGGGCTTCAGCCCAAAAAGGTTCGTAGTTGGGCTTCAGCCCAAAAAGGTTCGTAGTTGGGCTTTAGCCCAAAAAGGTTCATAGTAAAACCGGGTTTCTAACTATATCTAGGACGGGAGTGTCTCAATCACCGTAAATATACTGAATAACCAAGGCCACCGATGCGGATTTTTCTCTCACCTTTCTTCCCCTCTCCCCTCAATCCTGAGTTGGGCAATATGTTTGCCTCCCTTCAGATGTCCCCTTGCGGGACTGGCGGCGGAAGTTCTATAATTTAAGTAATTGTTCTGCTGTCTTGTCAGCGGCACCCTTGTTTAAAACTCGCCCCAGTCCTTGTTTCCCGCAAGGAGAGCAATTCGTCACCCCGCAAGTCAGGCGGTGCTTGTCACTCCGCCCGGTTGTCGCCCCAGTCGCTTCAGTAAAAACTTGGATGCCAGCCGGTTAATCTAGAGATGATTAGGTGATCGCTCTGAGGTTCAGATCACATTTAATTATGACGACAATCACCGAAAGACGTGACGAAAAACACTGTTAATTCTGAGAGAGTAGAGCAGAATGAAGACAGTTCAAGAGAGCCCTCGGTCGAAAGGACGAGGCATCTGGATAACTCAAAAGTAAATCAGGGAACTCTATAGGCAAGAGAGCTGTCTAATACCTGGGTTAACTCGGAAAGTTAAAGCTAGAGACAGCGAGAAACATATACCGATTTTAGATAAAGGGCCGTCACCCATACCAGTAAGGAGAATTATTATGCCCCGCCATACTTCCCTAACGCTCGCCATTACTTTAGCCCTGGCTGCTGCCGGCTGTACTCCGTCTGTTTCGAGTAGATCCGTCTCAGGAAAAACCATCTATCAAGAACAGTCCCTGCCCATTATTGATACCTCACAAAATGCAGGTATGCAAGACTTGCTGAAGAAAATGTGCGATCCGATTCCTTTTTGGCCTTGGTGTATATAAGAGTGAAGCCTGTAAGTAACAAGTAAGGCTTGCATTCCTTAGAGCGCGAGATCGAGAGGTTTTGAAGTCTTCTAGCTTTGTTTCAGTGCAGTTCTGAGGAAAATACTGATAGGCCAACGATTGGCTCCTCAAAATGGCTCTTGCTTACGAAAGCTGGGCAGCACCCCTCTAAATCTTAGAAAACCATACAAATTTTTACGCGGAGACTCGCATATAGCAGTATTCACTTAGGTTAGGACAGTAGGACAGGCGAGACGCCTGTCCTACGCCTTTTATCCCTAGGCCACTGATCTCCTAGCCAATATGACTGCTACTATATCACATAGCTTCGCCCCTAGCTGTGACGAAGAACACAATAGTCGGTGATTGAAAACACAGACCAACGCTAACCGAGTGGATGATAATGAATGGCGAACAAGTAAAAATACTGAGGCCAATCACTGCATTCACTGATTGGTTGATGTGCTTGCAATAAAGGTGGAAAATCATGGTGCTGCGCAAAATGTCAATTGCCCTAGGAGTTGCTTTAGCTATTACTGCTGTCGGATCTACTCCTTCTTTTTTTGCTAGTTCAGGTTCCAAAAAAAGCCTCTTTCAAAAGGAACACGTTTTCTCCGTTAATTTCCTAAAAAATGCAAGCACTATGAAGGTTGCAGGCTGTTATTTTATTCCTTACCGGCCTTTCATGATTTGTCCCTGAGCAGGGGAATCATGCAAGGGAAAAGCCATACTGCATTCTTGAGGGCGAGAGGTTTTGAAGTCTTATCAATCTGTTCCAGTTTGAGACCAAGGAAATTACTGATAGACAGAGAGAGCGCCCGCGATGTAGCATAGTGGTGCGTCAACCCACCTCTAATGGTATGAAGCCCCCTGTTCACCGACTTCTGTGGCTAGCTGGGAATTTGGCTCTGTGCTGTCTAATTCCGGTCAACTCGGCACGAGCGCAAATAGCAGCGGATGGCACCTTGCCCACCAGCGTCACTGCCTCGCATAGCGGCAACTTTACTGTTGAGGCAGGCAGTCGCGCCGGCAATAACCTGTTCCACAGCTTTCGGGAATTTTCCGTGCCGGTAGGGGGCTCGGTTTTTTTCAATAACGCCCCAGAGGTGCAGAATATCATCAGCCGCGTCACGGGTGGAAACATCTCCAAGATTGATGGCACCCTGAGAGCCAACGGCACAGCTAACCTATTTCTGCTCAATCCCAGTGGGGTGATATTTGGCCCCAATGCCAGCCTGGACATTGGCGGCTCCTTTTTTGCTTCTAGTGCCAGCAGCCTGAAGTTTGCCGATGGGAGAGAGTTCAGCGCCACAAACTCCTCCTCTGCACCGCCGCTGCTGACGGTCAGCGTTCCCACTGGCCTGCAATTTGGCTCCAATACCGGGCCTGTCGTTAATCGCTCCCAGGCCACTGTAGTGAATTCACCCACAGGACAGCCGGTTGGCCTGCAGGTGCAGTCCGAGCGAACCTTAGCTCTGGTGGGGGGCGAAGTGCGTTTAGAGGGTGGCAATCTCACCGCTCCCGGAGGACGGATTGAGTTGGGGAGTGTGGGAGGCAACAGTTCAGTCAACCTGAACCCGAGCAATAGAGGTTTTGCTCTCAGCTATGAGGGGGTGCAAAATTTCCGAGACATTTATTTGTCAGGGGGGGCTGCGATTGATGTGACCAATTTCAGCCCTGTGGGAGGCAGTGGAGATGTCCGAGTCCAAGGCAGGCGCGTCACACTCACCGGTGGCTCGCAAATCGCCTCTTTCACAACAGGAGCGGTATCATCTGGCTCTATAGCAATAACCGCCTCAGAGTCAGTAGAACTCATTGGTACTGGTATAAGAAGAGATCCAAGAGGAGATCTGCCGGTTCTCACCAACTTGACCACCACCACAATCGGTGATGGCAATGCCGGAGACTTGACCATCAGCACCCGACAGTTGATTGTCCGAGATGGTGCCGGAATATTCACAAGCTCTGTTGCGCTCCCGATGCAGACTCCTCAAGGTCGGGCTGGCAACTTGAGAGTGATGGCCTCGGAATCGGTAGAAATCAGCGGTAGCGTGCCAATCTTGGGAGTCAGTGGATTAAGTGTTAAAACGAGAACTGGTGGAGATGCCGGAACTTTGGAAATTACCACCGGCAGGCTGATTCTCCGAGATGGAGCGCAGGTAACAGCAGCAACCTCGGGTGCAGGGCGGGGAGGAATTTTAACGGTAGTCGCTTCCGAGTCTGTGGAGGTCAGTGGCACCGGCACTGACAGTAAGGGTGAGGTTTTGCCGAGCAGTTTGACAGCGACCAGTGCCAGCACGGGCGATGCCGGCAACTTGACCGTCACCACCGGCACCCTCACCGTCCGCGATGGCGCTGAAATCACCGTTAGCGGGACGGGAACCGGAGGAGCCGGCAACTTAGAAGTCCAAGCGAGCCGGCTTCAACTCGACAGCGCCGGTCGCCTGAGAGCCGAAACCGCAGCCGGCAACAGGGGCAGCATTCGGCTTGACACCGGCAGCACACTCCTGCGCCACAACAGTTCCATCACCACAGAAGCCACCGGCTCGGCTTCTGGCGGCAACATCACCATCAGCACCGGCACGATCACCGCACTGGAAAATAGCAAAATCATAGCCAGTGCCATCAGGGGTGCTGGGGGCAACATCCAAATCGACACCCGAGGCATCTTCCGGTCTGCGGACAGTGAAATCACGGCCAGTTCCCAGTTTGGAGTTTCCGGCACCGTCACCATCAGCAACCCAGAAGTAAACCCCAGTGCCGGATTAGTCGAATTGCCCTCTGCAGTGCAAGACCCCACCAAGCAAGTCGTCGTCGGATGCGCCGCCAATGAGGGCAACTCACTGACTGTTACCGGACGCGGCGGCTTGCCAGAAGACCCAACGGCCACTGTCAGAGGCCAGACCGTTTGGCGAGATTTGCAAGATTTTTCCGAACTCGCACAGGGCAATCAAAATTCCTCACTTACCCCCATCTCTTTCTCCTTCTCCCCGCTAGCGGGGAGGAGGTTGGGGGGTGAGGTTCAATATCCCCGGACTGTGCAAAGTCCGCCCAACCCCCAGCCCCAACTCGTGGAAGCCACCGGCTGGACGATCGACGCCCAAGGGAATGTGGTGTTGGTCGCTTCTGTGCCGGCCCCGACTGCCGGCTCTGCCCCGCACAGGCCACCAGACTGCCACACAGCCGAGCGACAGGGCAGGGCTCGCTAAGGGCGGTGTTAAAAATTCCTTAAAAATTTAAGCAAAAACCCCAGTTCCAGACGCGCCCGGTATTGAGTAAAATTGGAAATTATCTCCAACGCCTACTTGCTGGGAGCAACGCCGGCTCTATGGTCAAGTCAGATCCGAAAATCCACCTACCAACGAGCGAGGAACTGCCTTGCTCGGATGATACTCCTGTGGACAGCGAAGCCCAAAATGGGATTGCCAATTTCCTGTTATTCCTGCTATAATTTATGTGGGGGAATTGCCAGGACTGGTATTTCGTCGCTATCTGACCCCCTCTGAAGCCGATCCATAGGCGCGGCTACAACTGAAATTCCCCCAACAACAACTGTAAAAATACTGCCAGTTATTTGGGAAGTTACCAGAAGAAAAACAGAAAACTATAATGGCAATTATCCGCTGTTTACTGAAAAGCATTAACTCTGGGGTCAGGTTGGGGCGTGCGAGGCGTCAAGCAGGTCTTGCCCCCCCTCTTACTCCCCCTCCCCGCAGGCGGGGAGGGGGTTGGGGGGTGGGGTTCTTCATCCCACAAATGCCCAACCCGCAACCGGCGAGACTGTCTTTTGTCGGGCTGGCATTGCTGGCAGTGCTTTTCGTGACTGCAGTGCTGCCGGCAATTGCCCGAGAGCCGGTTCTGCAGCCAGAAGTGGCAGCGCAGCCGGTGCTTTCTGCGCGGCAACTGTTGCAAAAGGGAAAACAGCTCTACGAAGAGGGACGGTTTTTGGAAGCCGCCACCGTCTGGCAGCAAGCCGCTAAGGAATATGAAGCGAAGGGTGAGTTGCTAAATCTTGCCCAAGCCCTAAACTATCTGTCATTAGCGTATCAAGACTTGGGAGAGTGGGAGCGGGCGGGAGCCGCCATAGAAAAAAGCCTGAATCTGCTGTCAAATCAGGGATATCGACAGCAAAATAGCGAGGCAATCCGGGGGCAAGCGCTCAACGCTCAGGGCCGGTTGCAACTGGCAACCGGAGACACAGAAGCGGCTAATGAAACTTGGAAAGCCGCCGAAATAGCCTACGAGCGAGCGGGGAATCAAATCGGCAAATTGGGAAGTCAGATTAATCAAGCCCAAGCCCTGCAATACCTGGGGCATTACCGGCAGGCAAAAGCGCTGTTGGAGAAACTGGCAGAGCAGCTGCAAACTCAACCGGACACTGCCCTGAAAGCTGACGGATTGCGGAGTTTGGGCACTGTCTTGCAGAGAGTGGGAGATTTGCTGCGCTCGAAAGAAATATTAGAGCAAAGTTGGGCGATTAGCCAGCGCCTCGGTGCCACTGACGGCACCGGTGCCACTTTGTTGGGCATCGGCAATATTGCCAGAGACTTAGACAAATATGATGTGGCTCTGGGGTACTACCAGCAGGCGGCGAAAATGGCACAAGACCCTCTGGCCAGGGCACAAGCGCAGCTCAACCAGCTCAGCCTGTTGGTACAGACTGAAAAGTGGTCATTAGCCAGCGCCCTAGTGCCCCAAATCGAGTTGGAGCTGTCTCAGCTGCCGCCCTCTCGCGCCTCTGTTGACGCCCGGGTGAATCTGGCAGAAAGCCTAATGAAAATGAACCGCAGGGATAGGGCCACAGCCGGGGGGAATGAAGAAAAATGCTCAATGCCCAGTGCCCAGTGCCCACTGCCCAATTCCCAAACAATTGCTCAGATGCTAGCAACAGCTGTGCGAGACGCTCGACAGCTGGGCGATTCGCGAGCTGAAGCGTCCGCTCTCAATCAACTGGCAAAGCTCTACGAACAGACCGAGCAGTGGGAAGAAGCTCACAACCTGGCCGAACTTTCGCTGCAAATTGCTCAGAAGATTGACGCGACGGATCTGGTGGCTCGCGCCGCTTGGCAGCTGGGCCGCACTCTCAAAAAAAAGGGGGATATAGCTACAGCGACTGCGGCTTATACTGAAGCCGTGAATGCGCTAGCCACCCTGCGCAGTGACTTGGTAGCTATTAATCGCGAGGTTCAGTTTAATTTTAAAGAGAGTGTGGAGCCGGTTTACCGGGAACTGGTGAGCCTGCTGCTGGCACCGGGTGCCGGTGAAGCCAACCTCAGGAAAGCTCGCTTGGTGATTGAAGCCCTGCAACTGGCGGAATTGGACAACTTTTTTAAAGACGCTTGCCTGGAAACTAATCCTGTGCGGGTGGAGGGGATTGACTCACAAGCTGCGGTTATCTATCCGATTATTTTGAGCGACCGGCTAGAAGTGATTGTGTCCCTGCCCAATTCACCCAGCCGCCACTACGCCACCCCACTCCCCGGCCCGGAAATCGAAAAAACTCTGCAAAAATTATATTCTTCTCTTTATATAGGGTATTCTAGTAGTGAGCGATTGCGGCTTTCTCAGCAAGTGTACGACTGGCTGCTCCGACCGGCTGAGGCGGATCTGGCCAGTCACGGCATAAAAACCCTGGTGTTTGTGCTGGATGGTTTGTTGCGCTCTTTGCCGATGGCTGCCCTTTATGATGGCAAGCAGTATCTCGTAGAGAAATACAGCGTCGCTATCAGTCCGGGGTTGCAGCTATTTCCAGAGGGGCTGTCAAGAAATCAGCTGAGAGTGTTAGCGGTCGGGCTGGCAGAGGCACGCCAGGGGTTTTCTGCTTTGCCGGGAGTGGAGGCAGAAGTTAAACAAATTGCTGCTAAAGCTAATTCTAAGGTACTTCTGAACCGGCAGTTCACTCGCGCCAGTTTAAAAGACCAGATAAACGCAACAGCATTTCCAGTCGTTCACTTGGCCACCCACGGTCAATTCAGTTCTAATCCTGAAGAGACGTTTTTGCTCACTTGGGATGGCCGGATCGCGGTCAAAGATTTAGACCGCTTGCTGCAAGCAAGAGGGCAAAATAATCTTAACCCGATTGAATTGCTGGTTTTAAGTGCCTGCCAAACTGCAGCCGGAGACAGGCGAGCCGCACTGGGATTAGCGGGATTCGCACTGCGGTCAGGGGCCAGAAGTACCTTGGCAACTCTGTGGGCGGTTAGCGACAAATCCACGGCGGATTTGATGGCTGAGTTTTACCATAAGTTAACCCAGCCAGAGCGGAATATTACCAAAGTCGAAGCCCTCCGTCAAGCTCAACTGGCCCTGCTGAAAAATCCGCAGTACAGCCATCCCTATTTTTGGGCACCTTTTGTATTAGTGGGGAATTGGCTGTGAGAGCTAAATGATTAACATTTGAACGGCGAGGTTTAATTATGGTAAAATACAGAAGCTCGGTTTCTCAAACAGTTTTTTATCTCTCCCTAGCCGGAGCGGTGGCCTCCGGCAGCGGCTTGTGGCAGCCAGCACAGGCGTTCAAACTGGTGTCAGGTGAGAGAACGGCGGGCGGTGTCCTCACCAGCTTGCAATTCCAGCCGCCGGGAGACGCCGCACCTGGTTCCACCGACGGGGGGGGAACTCGTGGAAATGTCAAATTCCAGCCGCCGGGGGATAACGCACCGACTTCCACCAACGGGGGAGGAACCCGTGGCGATGTCAAATTCCAGCCGCCGGGGGATAGCGCACCGGCTTCCACCAACGGGGGAGGAACCCGTGGCGATGTCAAATTCCAGCCGCCGGGAGACGCCTCACCGACTTCCACAATTGGGGGAGGAACTCGCGGACCGGAATTCCAGCCGCCGGGAGATGCCGCACCCAGCAACACTACGGGGGGAGGAACTCGCAGCGAAGAACTCTCCGAGCTCATACCGCTGATTCCGCAGACTAAAATAGGGCGGACAGTGGCGGCGCGTCCGACATTTTTTGTTTATGTGCCTCCAACTTCCTCAAAACAGGTATTTTTTAGCCTGCAAGATGAAAATAGAAACTCTCACTACCAGACTACCCTGAAGATATCGGGGCAGGGGGGAATTGTCAGGGTCACACTTCCTGCAGACGCGCCGGAACTGGAAATAGGGAAAAATTATATGTGGTTCTTGGCCACTGTGGAGCCTGGAGACATTCTCCGCCCGGACAGTCGTGGGGTCAGTGGGTGGGTGAAGCGAGTTGAACCCCCAAGCAGCAGCGCCCAAAATTCATCCCTGACTCCCCTAAAGCTGGCCACCTTGTATGCCGAGTCTGGCATTTGGTACGATACAGTTGCTGTGCTGGGTGCGGCTAAACAGGCGCAGCCGGAAAATGCTACCCTAGCAGCTGAGTGGAAAGAGCTGTTGGAGCAGGTGGGACTGAAGGGTATCGCCACTCAGCCGATAATAGAGTGGTAGGCGATATGTTAATAACATGTGGCAAAAGCTGAGACAGCGAATTGGGGAATGGGGAGGGGTACTGGCGATCGCTCCTAGCGTGGCAGCACTGGCCATTGCTGGGAGCGCAGCTGGGATTTTTCAGATGCTGGAATGGGCAACTCTCGACCAATTTTTTCACCTGCGTCCAGCGGAGTCAATTGACCGGCGGATTGTGCTGGTAACAGTTGGGGAGTCAGATATCAGTAAGCTCGGGCAATGGCCCATGCCAGACCGGGTGATGGCGCAGCTGCTGCGCAACGTCAGAGCCCAGCAGCCTAGAGTCATCGGTATGGATATCTATCGGGACTTGCCGGTGGAACCGGGGCATAAAGAATTAGTGCAGGTGTTTGAGTCCACAACGAACCTGATTGGTATCGAGAAAGTGGGCGGGAATAGAATCCCACCGCCGCCGGTGCTCAGCAAGTTCGACAGAGTGGCGGCGTCCGATCTGGTGTTAGATGCGGATGGCAAAGTGCGCCGAGCGTTGATACTGATCGGCGCTGCAGACGGTCAATTTAGAGAGGGGCTGGGGGCAAAGCTGGCGCTTGCCTACCTGGAAAAGCAGGGCGTGTCTCTGCGCTCGATTGATGCTAAGAAAAAAATCTATGGGCTGGGTGGCGCGGTGTTTGTGCCCCTGACGGGAAATCAGGGGGGGTATGTTGCCGGTGACACGGGCGGCTACCAGATTTTGTTAAACTTTCGGGGAGGGCTTGAGAAGTTTCCCAGTATATCGATGACTGATGTGCTGGAAAACCGCATCCCCCCTGATTTGATGCGCAACCGTGCTGTTTTAATTGGCTCAACTGCAGAGAGCCTCAAGGACGTTTTCCAAACTCCCTACAACAGCACTATTTTCGGAAATCCTACCCTAACTCCAGGCCCAGTAATTCATGCGAATATAGCCAGCCAGATTTTGAGTGCCGCTCTGCAAGGGCGTCCGATGCTGCGAGTTCCGAATAAAACCCAGAATTGGCTGTGGATTTTGGTCTGGTCTTTTGCCGGTGCGAGCGGGTGCTTGCAATTGCTGCAAACAAACGCATTTAAAAAGAATGTCTTTTTTGGCGGAGCAGTGTGCGCTACTGTATTGGGAGGTGGCGCTCTGACCGGCACCTGCTATCTCGCTTTTCTCGGCGGCTGGATAATCCCCGTATTTTCCCCCCTAGTGGCGCTGACCGCCTCGGCGATTTTGATGGCCAACTACCACAGCCAGTGGCAATTAAAGCTGGCTAACGAGAAATTAGAAAACGCCAACGAGCAATTAGAGAAATATTCTCTGACTCTTGAAATTAAAGTCGCTGACCGCACTGCAGAGCTGAAAAGAGCCATCGACAATCTCAAAGCCACCCAAACCCAACTGATTCAAGCCGAAAAGATGGCCGCCTTGGGGCAGCTGGTTGCCGGCATCGCGCACGAAATTAACAACCCCACAAGCTTTATCTACGGGAATGTCGCCCATGCGGAGGAGTACGCTTCTCAATTGGTAAAATTATTAGCGCTTTACCAAAAGCACTGCCCGCCGGCACCAGATATTCGAGAATTTATTGAAGAGATTGATTTAGATTACATGTTAGAAGATTTGCCGAAATTGCTGGCTTCTATGAAAACGGGAGCCTCGCGAATTCGGGAAATTGTTAAGTCGCTGAGAACTTTTTCAAGGCTGGACGAATCGGAACTCAAAAAAGTTGATATCCATGAGGGTATTGACAGCACTTTAATGATTTTGCAAAACCGCTTAAAACAGCGGAACGGCAGGCCAGAAATTCAGGTGATCAAAGAGTACGGGCAATTGCCTATGGTGCCTTGCTACGCTGGACAGTTGAATCAAGTGTTTATGAACCTGCTGACGAATGCGATTGACGCCCTTGACGAGCGAAATAGCAAGCTGAAACCAGAGGAAATTGCGGCCAATCCCAGCGTGATTAAAATTGTCACTGCGGTGACGGATAGCTCGCAGATCGCGATCGCGATTTCTGACAATGGTACTGGCATACCCGAATCGATACAGCAGCGATTATTTGACCCCTTTTTCACGACCAAACCTGTCGGGAAAGGCACGGGATTGGGGCTGTCTATCTCACACTCAATTGTCGTAGAACAGCACGGAGGGCACTTGCGCGTCCACTCAGTACCCGGTCAAGGAAGCGAATTTCGCATCGAGATTCCCATGCAATCGTCTAAGGTGCGCAAGCTGTCGCAGCCTCAGATGAATTGCGCTTGAATGGGGCATTGCGCATGGGGCAAGAAAGATATATGATAATATAATTCAAGTTGCTACCTACAGTTTAAGCATCCAGATCCCCCCAAACCCCCCTTAAAAAGGGGGGCTTTGAGGATTACCCCCCCTTTTTTTAGGGGGGCTAGGGGTGATATCACCTGACTCACTGGTAAGTAGCAACTTGGGTTATTATAACAATATTGACCTTAACAATCGCGGTTTGATTATGCCTTTTCCAAGAGCGAGCGGTATTTTGCTTCACCCCACCTCCTTTCCCAGTCCTTATGGCATTGGCGACTTGGGGAAAGACGCTTATGATTTCATTGACTTCTTGGCAGAAAGCAAGCAGCGACTGTGGCAAATTTTGCCGCTGGGACCGGCGGGATATGGCAATTCCCCCTACATGTCGTATTCAGCTTTCGCCGGCAATCACCTGCTGATCAGTCCGGAACGCCTGAAAGAAAAAGGGTTGCTGTCTGACGCGGACTGCAGCAATTATCCCCTGTTTCCCGATCGCACTGCAGTAGATTTCAAGCTAGTGATTCCCGCCAAGGAAGGCTTGCTCTGGAAAGCATTTCAAAACTTCAACCCTAACTCCTCAGAATACCAGAGATTTGGCGACCGGCAATCTTACTGGCTGGATGACTATGCTTTGTTCATGGCGATCAAAGAAAAACACAATCTAGAACCCTGGTACGAGTGGGAAGAAAAGCTGAAAAAGCGCAATTCAGAAGCGCTCAGCAAGGAACAGGAACACCTGATCGATCAGATTAATTTCCATAAATTCTTGCAGTTTGAGTTTTTCTGCCAGTGGTCAGCGCTGAGGGGGTATGCCAAAGCTCGCGACATCCTAATTATAGGCGATATTCCCATCTATGTGGGGGGCGACAGCGCCGACGTGTGGGCCAATCAGAGTGTATTTTGCCTGGATGCGGAGACGGGGAAACCAAAACTGAAAGCCGGTGTGCCGCCGGACAAATTCCAGCCAGAAAACGGCCAGATGTGGGGCAATCCAATTTATAATTGGAAGCAACTGGAGATGGATGATTTCTCTTGGTGGGTGCAGCGCTTCCGGACGCTGCTGGATTATGTGGACATCATTCGCATCGACCATTTCCGGGGGTTTGAAGCTTACTGGGAGATTCCCGGAGAAGAAACCGTTGCCAAGAAAGGAAGGTGGGTGGAAGCGCCTGGGGAAATGCTGTTTGAAGTGGTCAGAGAAAAACTGGGAGTGCTGCCGATTATTGCCGAAGATTTAGGCGTGATTACCTGGAAAGTCAGGTCGCTGCGAGACAGGTTTGGATTTCCGGGGATGAAAATTTTGCAGTTCGCTTTCGCTCCCGATCCTGACGTGCCTTTCTTGCCTTTCAACTATACCACCCCAAACTGTGTGGTTTACACCGGCACCCACGACAACGACACCACGAAAGGCTGGTACAGCCAACTCCCCGACAGGTATAAAGACAAAGTGTGGCTCTATTTGTTAGGGAAAAAGCGCTGCGAGTGCCAGGAAAGTGAAATTAACTGGGAACTGATCCGATTGGCTTTGAGTACGATTGCCAATCAGGCAATCTTTCCCCTGCAAGATGTCTTGGGGTTGGGTGCGGAAGCGCGAATGAATTTGCCCGGTTCCCTGGGAGATTGGTGGAGCTGGCGATACCAGAGGGATGCCTTAACACCGGCTCTCAGCAATCGCCTCAGGAGTCTGACAGAAATCTACGGGCGAGCCGGCATTTAAGATCGGGGGAGACTGGCGATGCCGTGTTGTAGGACAGGCGTCTCGCCTGTCCTGCGCCAAGGTTACTTAGTTTCAGAGAACTCAGCGTCAATCACATCGTCATCGCCGCCGGATTTGTCGGTCTTGCCGCCATCCGGAGCCGGCCCACCGGCAGCTTCCGCGCCACCGCCGCCTGCTTGCTGGTAGATATTGCTGCCGATGCTGTAAAGCGCCTGTTGCAGTTCCGCTGTCAGAGTCTTGATGCGGTCGAAGTCTTCCTTGCTAGCTGCATCCCGCAAGTCTTTCACCAACCCTTCCACCTTGCTCTTGTCAGCAGCAGGCACCTTGTCGCCGAGATCCTTGAGCTGCTTCTCTGCTTGGTAAGCCAAGGAGTCAGCCTGGTTCTTCATGTCGATCTTTTCGCGGCGCTCCTTGTCTGCTGCGGCGTTGCGTTCAGCTTCCTTCACCATCCGGTCAACTTCACCCTTATCCAGGGTGCTCGCGCCGGTGATGCTGATCGATTGCTCCTTGCCGGTGCCCTTGTCCTTAGCGGTGACATTGAGGATACCGTTAGCGTCAATGTCGAAGACGACTTCGATTTGCGGGACGCCGCGCGGTGCCGGCGGGATGCCGTCGAGGCGGAACTGACCCAAACTCTTGTTGTCCGTGGCCAATTCCCGCTCGCCTTGCAGGACGTGGATTTCCACATTGGTTTGCCCGTCCACCGCCGTCGAGAACACTTCCGACTTCTTGGTGGGGATAGTGGTGTTGCGGGGGATAATCTTGGTCATCACGCCGCCCAGAGTTTCCACACCCAGAGACAGGGGGGTAACGTCCAGCAGCAGGATGTCCTTCACCTCACCGGCCAGCACCCCTGCTTGGATAGCCGCACCGACGGCAACCACTTCATCCGGGTTGACGGTTTGGTTGGGGTCCTTGCCCAGTACGCGCTTCACCAGTTCTTGCACCGCCGGAATCCGGGTGGAACCGCCCACGAGCACCACTTCATCAATGGCACTCTTGTCGATTTTGGCGTCGCGGACAGCGTTTTCCACCGGTATGCGGCAGCGGTCAATCAAATCAGCGCAGATCTTTTCAAACTCGGCCCGCGTCAGGTTCATGTCCAGGTGCTTGGGCCCGTCTTGAGTTGCCGTAATAAACGGCAGGTTGATTTCCGTTTGGGTGACGCTGGACAGTTCAATCTTGGCCTTTTCCGCTGCTTCCGTCAGGCGCTGCAGCGCTTGCCTGTCTTTGCGCAGTTCGATGCCTTCCGCTTTGCGGAACGCTTCGGCCAGGTAGTCAACAATCTTCTTGTCGAAGTCGTCACCGCCGAGGTGGGTGTCCCCAGAAGTCGCCAGCACTTCAAACACGCCGTCGCCCACTTCCAGGATAGAAACGTCGAAGGTGCCGCCGCCGAGGTCAAACACCAGGATGGTTTCGTTGCTCTTCTTGTCCAAGCCGTAAGCCAGAGAAGCGGCGGTGGGTTCGTTGATAATCCGCAGCACTTCCAAACCGGCAATCTTGCCCGCATCCTTAGTCGCTTGCCGCTGGGAGTCGTTGAAGTATGCCGGTACGGTGATCACCGCTTGGGTTACAGGTTCGCCCAGGTACTTGCTGGCGTCGTCCGCCAGTTTGCGCAGCACTTGAGCGGAAATTTCTTCCGGGGCGAACTGCTTGCCCGCCCCCGGGCAGTCCAGCTTAACGTTGGCCATGCTGTCCCGCAGCACCTTGTAGGACACTTCCGTCGATTCGTAGGTAACCTCGTCGAATTTGCGCCCGATGAAGCGTTTGACGGAGTAGAAGGTGTTTTCCGGGTTCATTACCGCTTGGCGTTTGGCGATTTGGCCCACCAAGCGGTCGCCATTCTTTGTAAAGGCTACCACTGAAGGCGTGGTGCGGAAACCTTCGGCATTGGCTATCACGGTGGGTTTGCCACCCTCCATCACAGCTACGCAAGAGTTTGTCGTACCTAAGTCAATTCCAACAACTTTTCCCATAAGGGTGTTCCGGCTCCAATCGCTAGAAAAATTTTGCTCTGTACCAGCCTGATTATTTAGGCATACAAAATACTGAAAATCAAACACCGTCGCGTTCGATTAGCAGCCAATCCAGCCTCAGTAATATTTAGATAAGTCTATTAATATACTGAGCTTGGTTAGGCTTTTGATGAAGGCGTATTTACCGTACCTGAGACGGGGCGGTTTGGCACCTGCTGGCGGAGGCGGCTCGGGCACCGGCAGGCTGTTCAGCCCTGAAAAACCCCGCACTCCTCAGGCGGCTGGATGGGACGCCCACACATCTTCTAAGAGTTCAGCATCCATAGGGGCACCTGCTTGACGGCTTTCTCCTGCAGGGGGGTTGCTATCAGGAGAGTTTTCCGCTATAATCGGTTCCTCAGCTTCAGCCTCAGCGACTCTGACCTTAACCACCTCTGGGCGAGTGGCAGACAGTTTCGGCAACGTCAGGGTGAGGATGCCGTTTTTGAATTCCGCTTGCAGCCGGTCGTTTCGCACCGGCTCTGGGAGCTCAACCTGGCGGCGGAAGCTGCCATACTGGAACTCTGAGCGCCACTTTCGCGCTGTCTGGCTTTCCGGCTGCCGGTACTCCCCAGCCAGCGAGACGGCTTGCCGGCTGACTCGCACATCTAAATCTTTTGCTTCCACCCCCGGAACTTCCGCCCGCAGAATGATCGCCGTGCCGGTGTCTTGCAATTCAACTGCCGGGGCATTTGCGGCAGGAGTTTCCTGAGAGCTGACGAAAGGGCGAGCGCCGGCAAGAGAAAGCTCATCAAACAGTCGGTTCAATTGACTGCACACGCTATCGATCTCGCGCAAGGGTTGCCAGTAAATTAGTTTCGCCATAGGATTGCCGAGGTTGAGAAGATATCGCCATTCTGGAGCGGGGGTGAGAGAAGTTTGAAGCGAAAAGGTTGAGCCTCAAAATCTTGAGACACCGCCGGTGAAGTTAAGAAATAGCCGCTGTGGGAGCGAGGTTTGCACTTGAGGCGCTTATTCCTAACTGAATTCCATAGTAGGTGTGCCGGCGGTTGCAGGAATTGGGGCAAACCGTAAACCAGCAGTTGTATTTGCCGCTCGCACCGGCACTCTTGCTGAAAACCGCTCCCCCTGAACTCCCTTCCCCACCAGGAAAGGGAAAAAGGCTGGTCTTTTGCTGAACTCGCCTAGCTGCCGGTGGGCCGGTTTGTAGTTGGGCATTAGCCCAAAGGAAAGTAGTTGGGCTTTAGCCCAAAGGAAAGTAGTTGGGCTTTAGCCCAAAGGAAAGTAGTTGGGCATTAGCCCAAAGTTCGTAGTTGGGCATTAGCCCAAAGTTCGTAGTTGGGCATTAGCCCAAAAGTTCGTAGTTGGGCATTAGCCCAAAGGAAAGTAGTTGGGCATTAGCCCAAAGGAAAGTAGTTGGGCATTAGCCCAAAGGAAAGTAGTTGGGCATTAGCCCAATCCCCGGTCGCGGTGTACACAGCAAAGGAATTTACCCTATGTGCAGAGTCGGAATTTAGACGAGGCGGAGCCTCTGGATACGGGTTCCCAGGCTCCGCCTGGGAACCAGGAAAGTTCGTAGTTGGGATGAGGGCTTTAGCCCTCACTACAAACAGCAGCTTGAGTCACAGTTGCGATAAAATAAGATAAAATAAACAAGTCAGACTTCCATCTGTAATTTAACCATGCCCGTCCTCTCCCCTGAATTAAAGCAAAGACTGTCCACCCCCCTCAAAATCGGCAAGTTTGAGGTAAAAAGCCGCGTGCTGCAATCGCCGCTATCCGGCGTCACGGACTTGGTATTCCGCCGGCTGGTGCGCCGGTACGCGCCAGAGTCGATGATGTACACCGAGATGGTGAACGCCACCGGCTTGCACTACGTCAAGCAACTCCCGAAAATTATGGAGGTAGACCCCAACGAGCGCCCGATCAGCATCCAGCTGTTTGACTGCCGGCCCGATTTTTTGGCGGAGGCGGCTGTAATGGCGGTACAAGAAGGCGCGGATACTATTGATATTAACATGGGTTGCCCGGTTAATAAAATTACCAAAAATGGCGGCGGTTCTTCCTTGCTGCGGCAACCGGAAACTGCTGAGGCAATTGTGCGCTCGGTGGTGAGAGCGGTAGAGGTGCCGGTGACTGTAAAAACTCGCATCGGCTGGTCAGACAAGGAAATTACTATCCTGGAATTTGCCAAGCGGATGGAAGATGCAGGCGCTCAGATGATTACCGTGCACGGTCGCACTCGCGCCCAAGGGTATAATGGGCCTGCTAAGTGGGAGTGGATTCGCAAAGTTAAGGAAATTCTCTCGATTCCAGTGATTGGGAATGGGGATATTTTTTCTGTTGACGCTGCAGTGCGCTGCTTAGAAGAAACCGGCGCAGATGGGGTGATGTGTTCGCGAGGAACCCTCGGCTATCCTTTCTTGGTGGGAGAAGTTGACCACTTCCTGAAAACCGGCTGCGAGTTGCCACCACCGACGCCGGTTGAGCGGCTGCAGTGCGCTAGGGAACATTTGCAAATGCTCTGGGAATATAAGGGCGTGCGCGGTGTGCGCCAAGCTCGCAAGCACATGACTTGGTATGCTAAAGGATTTGCTAATGCCGGTGAGTTGCGCGACAAGCTTTCGCGGATGGAAACTGTTGAGGATGGGTACAGGTTGATTGATGGTGCGATTGAGCAGCTGGTGTCGGGTGATGGACTGGGTGTCGGTGGGGAGGCGGATAGCCCTAGTTTGGAGTTGATGAATTGTGTTTGATGGTTTTGTTTGAACCGCGCCCGACGCGCCTGTGCGCCAAGGAAGAGGAGGGAAGTAGCTTTAGAAGAGTTTCGCCAAATGGCCAAGCTCCCGTGAGGGGCGGTACTGATTTAGGAGGGGGAGCGAGCCCCAGACTCACCCAGCTAGATTCACTCTCCTCCTGACCGTGCTAACTTTGTAAAGACTGGCGTGAATTGCAGAATAAATCTACCCCAAGGCCGATAGTTTGAGAATAGGAAGCGAGTATAATAAATGAGTGGAGAAACTAAAAGTAAGAATTCAGGCAAGCTTCTCACCGAGGGAATGCTGTTGAATCGGATGACCAATCGCATCCGCCAGTCCCTGGAGCTGCACGAGATTCTATCCGCGACGGTGGGGGAAGTGCGCTCGTTTTTGGGCACAGACCGGGTGAAAGTTTACCGGTTCGATCGGGATGGCAGCGGCCAAGTGATTGCTGAGTCTATCGGTCAAAATCGGTTGCCGTCGCTGCTGGGGCTGCACTTCCCCGCCACCGACATTCCCCCCCATATCCGCGAGATGTTTGTCAAAGCGCGAGTCCGCTCGATTGTGGATGTTCCAGCACAGCGAATTACCTTCAGCCACCTAGACAGTCTGGAGGCGAACGGCGACCTGACGGTGGAAGACATCCGCCAGCGCCCGATTGAAGAAATCCTCCAGCGATCAGTTGACCCCTGTCATATAGAATACCTGACGGCAATGGGGGTGAACTCTTCGCTGGTGGTGCCAATTTTTCACGGAAAGGAACTCTGGGGCTTGCTGGCATCCCATCACGCCGAGCCAAAAGTCTTCTCAGCTTCCGATTTGCATATTGTCCAGATGGTGGCGGATCAGGTGTCGGTGGCCATCGCCCACTCCCGCCTTTTGAGTTCCGCCCGCTCCGCCGCTCGCCGGGAAGCCTTAATCAATCAGATTTCCACCCTGCTGCACACACCGCTGAACATTCAACAAATCCTCCAGGGAGTCCTGGAAAAAATCGTGGCTGCCATCGGGGGCGCAGGCGGCAGACTTTACCTGAATCCGATGGAAACAAGCTCAGGCCCTGAACTTTACACCACCGGCACACTGCCCAAACTCTCAGGGGAAAGCGGGGAATCGGACTGGCTGGAATACCACCCGTTCTGGCAGCACCTGATGCTGCAGGCCACGCTGCCGGTGCAGGCCACTGATGGCTGGGGTGAAAAGCCCCTCGAACGCAGCCCAAAAGAAGCTGCAGCGCCGGTGCGGGCGATCGACGACCTCTACCAACAACCGAGACTGGCGCAGGTGGCTTTTGCTTTCCGGCACACCCCGATCCGGGGAATGCTGGTGATGCCCTTGCGGTACAGCCAGCAGTCTTTGGGCTGCCTCACCCTGTTCCGCAGCGAGATTGATACGGACATCCTCTGGGCCGGTCGCTTCGATCCAGATCAGCGCAATGCAAAGGTGCGCCAATCTTTTGACGCTTGGCGAGAGTTCAAGCGTGGCTGCGCCCACCCCTGGACTGAGGAAGAAATTGAACTGGTTGAGGGAGCGGGCACACACCTGTCAATGGCGGTGATGCAGAACCGGCTCTACCAGTGGGAGCGAGAGCACCGCCTGCTGGTGGAAATGCGCAACCAAGAATTGCAAGCCGCCCGCGCCGCCGCCGACGAAGCGAGCCGGCTGAAATCCGACTTCCTCTCTTCCACCAGTCACGAATTGCGCACCCCCCTCGCCTCCACGCTCAACTATTTGAAACTGCTCAAAGAAGGTTTCTACGACAGCGAAGAGGAATTCAAAGAATATATCCACATCGCCCACCAGTCAGCGGAAAACCTGGTGGCCATCATCAACGATGTCCTGGACATTGCTAAGATTGAAGCCGGTCGCATGAGTGTCAGCCCGGAGCGAGTCTTGCTCGCTCCCCTGATTGAGGAGCAGCGCCGCCTCTTCAATCTCGACAGCCGCCGCAAGGGAATTCCTCTGACTGTTGAGTGTGAGGTGGAGAGCGTTTGGGCTGATAAAGTGAAGCTCAGACAGATTCTCACAAACCTCCTCTCCAATGCCTTCAAATTTACCAGCGCCGGCGCTGTGCGCGTGCGGGCTGTCCAGCGCCTGGGAGGCGAGCCGGCGGCTCCCCTCCCACCCGTGGTTGATATTTCCGTGACTGACACCGGCATTGGCATCGACCCGAGCAAAACAGAACTCCTTTTCGAGCCTTTTGTGCAAGCCGATGGCTCGATCAAGCGGCGCTATGGCGGCACAGGTTTGGGTTTAACAGTGTGCAAGCGGTTGGTAAAGCTGATGGGGGGTGAAATCTGGCTGGAGAGTGCCGGTGAGGGTGAGGGAACCACCGTCACTTTCACTCTCCCTTACCGAGCATCACCCAACGACTTTGACACCTTGAAAGCACAGGGAGAAATAAGCCCGTGAATATTCTACTCGTAGATGACGATTACCTATTGGCCAAAGGAACTGCCAAATTAATCCAGCGCATAGGAGGGCACGAAGTCACGATCACAGACACTCCTGCTGAAATTTTCCAAAAATGTCAAGCTGGAGAAGTGGACGTGGTGCTGATGGATGTCAACCTGCCCGGGGCGATCTGGGAGGGGCAACAAGTTAGCGGGGCAGACTTGGCTCGCCTGCTGAAAACTCAACCGGCAACCGCCCACATTCCTATTATTATGGTAACAGCCTACGCCATGCTGACCGAACGGAAAACCCTCCTGGCGACTTCCGGGGCAGATGAGTTATTCACAAAACCCATCACTGACTATCAGGGACTTTTACAATTGCTTAACCAGCTCTGCCCAAACAAATCGGGAATTAGCTGAGGGTTAAAGCTTAATGGCAGGAGAGTGAGGGGGACGAGTGAGTGGTTCTCTCGTTTCTCTCGTTCCCAGCCACCCTTACGGGAAGCCTGCGGCTACAGGCTGGGAACGCTGTCCTGTCGGCTCCGCCGACAAAGGGCTTTTCAGGAATATTAAAAGCCTAACAGCTTATAAACTTGAGTGATAAAAATGCACAAAATAGCTGTAGTGGACGATGACGAATACTGGTGTCTGGCAGTCCAGCGCTTCTTCAGGAGAGATTTTGAAGTTTCTGTTTTTAAAGGAGTGGACAGGTTTTTAAGTAAAGCCGGCCAGTATGACTTAGCGATTGTAGACTTCTCAATTCCCCAGGCTCGCTACGAAACAAGTATGACCGGCAGCGAATTAATCCGCCACCTCAAAGAAACGCTGCCCGACCCTCCCCTGCTGGTTCTAGCCAGCGGATTTATTAGTACAAATGACAGGGAAGTTGGCTATCTAATTTGTCCAGAAGCAGACGATTTTATAGCCAAAGATGCTGGGCTTGACGATATTTTGCAGCGAGTTAAGACCCTGCTTGACTCAAAAAAATCTCAGCCTGTCGATTCCGAATAGCCCCAAAGTTTGTAGTTGGGCTGAAGCCCAAAGTTTGTAGTTGGGCTGAAGCCCAAAGTTTGTAGTTGGGCTGAAGCCCAAAGTTTGTAGTTGGGCTGAAGCCCAAAGTTTGTAGT